>Ga0105237_10000206_pt1 | contig 84005 bp, 58 predicted proteins | sample KBSC24metaG_FD_81520 | JGI IMG/M metagenome (GOLD analysis project Ga0105237, IMG submission 81520) | Corn rhizosphere microbial communities from Kellogg Biological Station, Michigan, USA - KBS C2-4 metaG | ecosystem: Host-associated > Plants > Roots > Rhizosphere > Soil | place: Michigan, USA...
TTAGACCCTGCGATGTCTTAGCAACCTGTGCTTCACAAGGTGCTACATTCTACTTAACCGGCTACACAATCGGTTAAGACAGATAAGCGAAAGTCAACATACACCCGACTTTTCGACATAAGCTTGTTTTTTTGAGTATCAAGTAGCTAGTATCAAGAGCAAGATAAATTTCTATCTGCAAGCTTGCGATTAGTACGTTCAGGCACTATTTCAGTACTTGATACTTGATACTAAACACTTGATACCTACACATGGATATTAGAAAAGAATTAGAAAAACGAATCCTGGTAATTGATGGTGCAATGGGCACCATGATACAGCGGTATCAGCTTACTGAGGCTGATTTTCGTGGGGAACGTTTTAAAAATCATGCTTCGGATCTGCAGGGGAATAACGACTTGCTGAATATTACACGCCCGGATGTGATAAGGGCCATTCATGCCGAATATTTGGATGCCGGTGCAGATATTATTGAAACTAATACTTTCAGCACCCAGGTTATTTCATTGGCTGATTATCATATGCAGGACTTAGCTTATGAGTTAAGCTATGAAGGCGCGCGCATTGCCCGCGATGTTGCTGATGAATATACTAAAAAGGATCCATCAAAACCGCGTTTTGTGGCTGGTGCTGTTGGGCCGACAAACCGTACAGCTTCCTTATCGCCCGATGTGAACGACCCGGGTTACCGTGCAGTTACTTTTGATGATTTGGCTGAAGCATATTATACCCAGGTACGCGGATTGGTCGACGGTGGCTCGGACCTCCTATTGGTTGAAACCATATTTGATACATTGAATGCCAAAGCGGCATTATTTGCTATTCAACGTTATAAGGATGAGTGTGAAGCTGCGGGTAAAGATTACGCGCCGTTCAGGGATAACGGCGGTATTATGATCTCGGGTACTATTACAGATGCATCGGGCCGAACTTTGTCGGGACAAACAGTTGAGGCTTTCTGGAACTCTATTCGCCATGCAAATTTACTGTCGGTTGGTTTGAATTGCGCCCTGGGTGCTAAGGAAATGCGCCCGCACCTGGAAGAACTTTCCAATATAGCTGATGTGTATATTTCAGCTTACCCTAACGCAGGTTTGCCAAATGAGTTTGGCCAATATGATGAAACCGCGCATGAAACCGCACACCAGGTTGATGACTTTATGAAGGCCGGGCTGGTGAACATTGTAGGTGGCTGTTGTGGTACTACGCCCGAACATATCAAATGTATTGCGGAACGTGCTGAGAAATATTCCGTAAGAAAAAAGCCTGAGATACCACCATACATGCGCTTAAGCGGTTTAGAAGCCGTTACGCTAACTCCCGATAGCGTATTTATGAATGTGGGCGAACGTACCAACATTACCGGTTCGCCAAAATTCTCAAAGCTGATATTGGGCGAAGATTATGAGGCCGCGCTTACTGTTGCCCGCCAGCAGGTAGAAGGCGGCGCACAGGTGATAGACATTAACATGGATGAGGGCATGATCGACTCGGAAGCGGTGATGGTGAAATTCCTGAACCTGGTGGCTTCTGAACCTGATATTGCCAAACTGCCCATAATGGTCGATTCATCCAAGTGGACGGTTATTGAAGCAGGATTAAAATGTTTACAGGGTAAGGGTATTGTAAACTCCATATCGCTGAAAGAAGGTGAGGAAAAGTTTAAAGAATCTGCCCGCAAAATATTGAGCTACGGGGCTGCAACTGTAGTGATGGCTTTTGATGAAACCGGGCAGGCCGATTCATTACAACGCCGTATTGAGATATGCAAGCGCTCGTATGATATTTTAGTAAATGAGGTCGGATTTCCGCCGCAGGATATTATTTTCGACCCTAATATTTTAACCGTAGCCACGGGCCTTGAAGAACATAACAACTACGCGGTAGACTTTATTGAGGCTACCCGCTGGATAAAACAAAACCTGCCATACGCTAAAGTGAGCGGTGGGGTGAGTAACATTTCATTTTCGTTTAGAGGTAATAATGTGGTGCGCGAGGCTATGCACTCCGCTTTCCTTTATCATGCCATAAAAGCCGGTATGGATATGGGCATTGTTAACGCGGGTATGCTTGAAGTGTACCAGGAAATACCAAAAGACCTGCTTGAACTGGTGGAGGATGTTTTATTGAACCGCCGCCCCGATGCTACCGAGCGTTTGGTTGAATTTGCCGATACCATCAAATCCAAAGGCAAAGAAATAGTGCGCGATGAAGAATGGCGCAAGAATAGTGTCGAGGAACGCTTATCGCACTCGCTGGTTAAAGGTATTATTGAATATTTGGATGCTGATGTGGAAGAAGCACGCCAAAAATATCCTAAACCCCTGGAAGTAATAGAAGGCCCACTGATGGATGGTATGAACATTGTTGGCGACCTATTTGGTTCGGGCAAGATGTTTTTGCCGCAGGTAGTAAAATCGGCTCGTGTAATGAAGAAAGCGGTGGCTTATTTGCTGCCGTTCATCGAATTGGAAAAACAACGTGTACTTGCCTCGGGCGAAGATACTGCTGCCGATGCCCGCGCCAATGCCGGTAAAGTTTTAATGGCAACGGTTAAGGGCGATGTACACGACATTGGTAAAAACATTGTAGGCGTGGTTTTAGCCTGCAACAATTTCGAGGTGATAGACCTTGGGGTGATGGTACCAGCGCAAAAAATAATTGACGAAGCCATTAAGCAGGAGGTAGACATTATTGGCCTAAGTGGTTTAATAACGCCATCGCTGGACGAAATGGTGCATTTCGCTAAAGAAATGGAGCGACAGAATTTCACCATCCCGCTTATCATTGGGGGAGCCACCACTTCGCGCATACATGCGGCGGTTAAAGTGGCACCAAATTATTCGGGGCCTGCCATCCATGTGCTGGATGCATCGCGCAGCGTTACGGTTTGTAGTAATTTAATGAGCGAAACCGGCAGGGACGAATATATTGCAGGTATTAAAAACGAATATGAAAAGGCCCGTGAAGCGCATTTGAACAAGAAGTCGGATAAGCGTTACGCAACCATTGATAGTGCAAGAGATTCAAGGTTCAAAATAAACCTTAACGGCATGATGCCACCGAAACCCACCTTTACCGGGACAAAGGTTTTTGAAGCATTCCCATTGGAGGAATTAGTTCCTTATATCGACTGGACACCATTTTTCCATACCTGGGAATTGCGTGGCAGCTATCCGAAAATTTTCGATGATAAATTTGTAGGTGTTGAAGCAAAGAAATTATATGATGATGCCCAGCTACTATTGAAAAAAATAGTCGAGGAAAAACTGCTGCAAGCAAATGCTGTAATAGGTTTCTGGCCTGCCAACAGTATTGGCGATGACATTGAATTGTACACCGATGAATCGCGCACACAGGTTTTGGAAACAATTTATACCCTTCGCCAGCAGGTGGAGAAAGTGAAAGGTGAGCCATATTATGCCTTGTCGGATTTTATTGCCCCGAAAGACAGCGGTATTGCTGATTATTGGGGTGGCTTCGCGCTTACTGCCGGTATCGGCTGTGATGAACTGGTGGCGGGATTTGAAAAAGACCACGACGATTACAACAGCATTATGGCCAAAGCCCTTGCCGACCGTTTGGCCGAAGCCTTCGCCGAAAAAATGCACGAATTGGTGCGCAAGGATTACTGGGGCTATGCCAAAACCGAGCAACTGGATGCCGTTGAGCTGATAAAAGAAGAATACCAGGGCATACGTCCGGCACCAGGTTACCCTGCTTGCCCGGATCATACGGAAAAGATAACTTTATTCGAACTGTTAAAGGCCGAAGACAATGCCCACATGAAGCTAACCGAAAGCCTGGCTATGACGCCGGCTGCATCGGTAAGCGGATTTTATTTCGCGCACCCGCAATCGAGGTATTTTGGATTGGGAAAAATTGGTAAGGACCAGGTAGAGGATTATGCGAAAAGGAAGAATATGAGTTTGGAAACAGCGGAACGTTGGCTTGGCCCAAATTTAAACTACTAATATGTCATTGCGAGGTACGAAGCAATCGTACGGAGGCATGGCGGATGTGCATAGTTCAGGATTGCTTCGTACCTCGCAATGACAAACATATATTGATTGAACTGAACCATAATGAAGATAACCGAACATATAGAAGCCGCAAAAGGCAAGACATTATTTTCCTTTGAGCTTATCCCACCATTAAAGGGACAAAGCATACAAGGCATCTATGATGCTATTGACCCGCTAATGGAATTTAAGCCACCGTTTATTGATGTGACATCCTTGCGCGAGGATTTCATTTATAAAGAACATGATAATGGGCTGCTTGAAAAACTGAGCTATCGCAAACGCCCCGGTACTATCGCCATTTGCGCGGCCATTATGAATAAATATAAAGTAGATACCGTTCCCCATTTGCTTTGTGGTGGCTTTACTAAAGATGAAACCGAGAACGGTTTAGTCGACCTGCAGTTTTTAGGCATAGAAAATGTTTTGGTATTACGTGGCGATGCAAGGCGCGGTGATGCTTCATTTGTGCCTACCCCCAACGGCCATTGCTACGCTACCGACCTGCTGCAACAGGTGGTAAATATGAACAACGGTATCTACCTGCATGAGCATAGCGATTCCAGCCTTAAAACCGATTTTTGCATTGGCATTGCCGGCTACCCCGAAAAACACTTCGAGGCGCCGAACATGAAATCCGACTTTAAATACCTGAAACAAAAGGTAGATATGGGCGCCAAATTCATCGTTACCCAAATGTTTTTCGATAACCAGAAATACTTTGATTTTGTAAATGCCTGCCGCACAAACGGAATCGATGTGCCTATTATACCAGGGCTAAAGCCCCTCACCGGCTCAAAGCAGTTGGTTAACCTGTCAAAAACATTCCACATCGATATGCCTGACGACTTGACCGATGCAATAACATCTTGCAAAGATGAAAAGCAGGTAAAAGAAGCCGGCCTTGAGTGGACCATAAACCAATGCCGCGAACTGATAAAATTTGGTGTGCCTGTACTGCATTTTTACACCATGAGCAACGCCGGGCCAACCAAGAGGATAGCCGAGGCTATATTTTAGAGCCATTTGTCAGCCTTGTTCCATGTTTGAAATATATTGACTGAAGCCAAAACTTAAGTGTTTAGCTTCGTGTTTGCATTACAAATTCTTGAATCATGGATCTTCAACTAAAAAATAAAATAGCATTGATAACCGGGTCGACAGCAGGCATCGGTTATGCCATTGCCAAAAGTTTGGCTGCCGAAGGCGCACAAGTAATTGTTAACGGACGCACCAAAGAACGTGTTAACAAGGCAATAAACAGCATTAAAGCTGATACTGGCAATTACCTGGTATCTGGCGTAATAGCCGATTTTTCAGATGCAGGGCAAGTTGCATCACTCATCGCACAAATACCTGAAGTTGATATTTTAATAAACAACGTCGCCATTTTTGAGCCCAAAGCGTTTGCCGATATCCCTGATGCCGACTGGCTGAAATTTTACGAGGTGAATGTGTTAAGTGGAGTGCGTTTATCGCGGGCTTATTTTGATAAGATGTTGAAAAAGAACTGGGGCCGCATCATATTTATTTCGAGTGAGTCCGCAGTACAAATACCTAGCGAAATGATTCATTATGGCATGACCAAAAGCGCACAGTTGTCTATCGCCCGGGGTTTGGCCGAACTAACCAAAGGTACTAATGTAACCGTTAATTCGATATTACCGGGGCCGACATTATCAGAGGGTGTGGGAAGTTTTATCGATCAGCTGGCGAAAGACCAAAATAAAACGGTGGAACAAGTTGAGGAGGATTTTTTTAAAACCATGCGTCCTACTTCCATTATCCAACGCTTTTTAACACCCGACGAAGTTGCCAATATGGTTACTTACCTGTCAAGTCCGCTGGCATCGGCTACAAACGGTGCGGCTGTACGTGCTGAAGGGGGTTTATTGAAAACGATGTTATAAGTTTTGCCTGGTTTTTGCAAAAATAGAATAGGCCCTGCTGCCTTATAACCGGCCACAAAACATTATTGCCCGAAATGCAAATGGATGAAGCATAAGAGCCTACAGGCGAATTTGCTAACTTAAAATGGTACTATCTTTCCAGTATGCATTTTGTATTTCTAACTGGCGCATCCCAAACAAATTTTACTATTGTATCAATTACCTAAACCAATCCCTAAAAATTTATATTGTTAAACCACATTTTTAAAGCAGACGGGGCAAACGATGTAAATGGCGCAGATTTTGTATAAGGTAGCTTAATGGAACAATTGAGTTTTTTTGCAGAAACCGGTCAAAGCAAAGGGCTGCCAACTGATCTGCTGGATTATCGACCTGGCATTTTTACTGCCGGAGAAAGTGAATACCTGATGCAAAAATTAATTGCAGAAATGCCCTGGCAGCAAAGGATAATGAAGATGTATGACAAGATGGTGCTTACTCCCCGTCTTACGGTTTGGGTAGGTGATGAGGGCACGGATTATTCCTTCTCAGGCGAAAAACATAATCCTTTGCCGTGGACGAAGGAGCTGTTATTGATAAAACACCGCATAGAGCCCTTAGCCGGGGTAAAGTTTAACAGTGTACTGCTAAATTATTACCGCGATGGAAATGATTCGGTAGCATGGCACAGCGATAATGAGAATGTGTTAGGCAAACAGCCTATAGTAGCATCGGTAACATTTGGGCAGGTGCGGAGTTTCGACATCAGGAATAAAAAGGACCATGCACAAAAATATTCGGTAAAACTGGAGAGTGGTTCCTACCTGTTAATGAAAGGCGGGTTACAGGAAGATTGGGAACACCGCATCGCAAAATCAACCAAGCCTTTGAATAGGCGACTGAACCTGACTTTCAGGATAATAAAACACGATGGCAGGTAGCTTAAGATATAGCCAGGATATGGAAACGCACCATCAGCAAACACAAAGTTGAATTTACCTATTAAAGCAAATAAGCATAGATGATAACAACATATCTAAGAAGAGACGAAGCGCTATTGCAAGTTTTTAGAAATGGATTTAGGGGAGTTGCGTTTTATCGGTTGAAACGCCTTCCCCCCGTTTAGCCAAAAGGCAGGTTCTTGCCATACTTTTTTACCTACTGCCACACCTCCAGCATCAAATAGCTGTTCCGTTTTCCAAATGCCCATGGTTTAGTCTATAAATAATCACCAAAGAAACACCCAAACACAGCCGAAACAACACCAAAACACTACCTAAACAAACCGGAACAGCACCGGAACACCCTGGAACGCACCGAAACGGGCCTAAACACCTAAACAGCTAATAAACAGTCAATTAGTTTTCACAGAGTGTTCCACCCATGGAACACTCTGTCCTTGGTAATCAGTGGTTTACAACATTGCCAGGAACGCGTTTATCCTAAATTTCCATGGGAGATTTGAAATGTAAGACCCGCATTTGTCATCCTTTTTCAATAATTGATTTTAATTGGAATGTTTGTTCCAATATGATATTACATTTGCGGAACGATTGTTCCAAATAAAAATTCAATCATCAAAAGATCATGAAAAAGTTAGCAAACAAAGTAGCAGTTATAACAGGCGCGTCAAAAGGAATTGGCGCTGGTATTGCAAAAAGCCTTGCCGAAGCAGGTGCATCAGTAGTAGTAAATTATGCCTCGGCCAAAGCCGGTGCCGATAAGGTAGTTGAAGAAATTGTGGCTGCCGGTGGCAAAGCCATCGCCGTACAGGGTAATGTATCGAAGGCCGAAGACATCAGCCGTTTATTCAATGAAACCACTAAAGCATTTGGTAAGGTAGACGTTTTGGTAAATAACGCCGGCGTTTACAAATTCGGCGCCATTGAACAAATTAATGAAGAGGATTTTCATAGCCAGTTCAATACTAACGTGTTGGGCTTGCTGCTAACCACCCAGGGGGCTTTGAAAAGCTTTAATGAGGATGGTGGCAGCATTATCAACATCGGATCAGCAGTGAGCAATATCACACCGGCCGGAAGTTCTATTTACACCGCCACCAAAAGTGCCGTTGATGCCATCACCCATGTGTTGGCAAAAGAATTGGGCCCTAAAAAAATAAGGGTAAATTCCATCAACCCCGGTATGGTTGAAACTGAAGGCACACATACCGCAGGGTTCATCGGCAGTGATTTTCATGCTGAGGCAGAACGTACCGCGCCCCTGGGCCGTATCGGTCAACCTGACGATATCGCAACAGTAGCCGCATTTTTAGCCTCCGACGATTCACGTTGGTTAACCGGCGAGATCTTATTGGCAAGCGGCGGCATCCGTTAATTATAAAAAATTAAGTAAATTGAATAGCTTTGCCGTAACAGGCAAAGCTATTCCTGTTATTATGGCAAGGACAAAGGATTTTGACGAAGACGAAGTACTGAAAAAAGCTGTGGGCCTTTTTTGGTTAAAGGGGTACAATGCTACGTCTATGCAGGATCTGGTTGACGGCCTGGGCATCAGCCGGTCGAGCCTGTATGATACTTACGGCGATAAACACACCCTGTTTATTAAAGCCCTGGAAAGCTATCAAAATGCCAGTTCGGGGCAAATGTGCAATATCATCAATTCTGATAAGCCTGCTAAAGAGATCATCCGCGAATTATTAAGAATGATAGCCGGCCAGTTGCTGAGCGACCGGGCCAATAAGGGTTGTTTCATGGTAAATGCCGAAGTAGAGGTTGGCCCGCATGATCCTGATGTTAATCAGCTAATATGCGCGGGCGACCAGCAAGTGCAGGACGCGCTTTACCAGGTCATCAAAAAAGGCCAGGAAAATGGCGGGATCAGGAACTCACAGGATGCACGGGCGCTGGCCCGGTTTATCTATAACACTGTAAAAGGCATCCAGGTAACCGCCAAATCAACCAACGACAAAACCGTTTTTGAAGATATTATTAAGATGGCGCTTTCGGTGCTGGATTGATTTTATTAGTTAGCCCCTACCGTATAATAGCCACCCATCCCGTGATCAATTCCTGTCCGGTTTTAGGGTCGATCATATAATAGTAGGTTCCCGCTGGCAATGCCTTGCCCTGGTACGTGCCGTCCCAAGGTATAGGGTATCCAACTGATGTAAACACCTTCTGCCCCCAGCGATTGAATATGTTCATGGTTGCTTTTTGATAATATTCCAGGTCTTTGATCACCCATGTATCATTTATGCCATCGCCATTAGGTGTAAAAGTATTGGGGATGTTCAATACGGATAGTATAGGAGTTATGGTTAATATGCCGGGATTATACTTAAATAAATAATCAGGCGAAGCAGCGTTGTTATCCACATTAATAGGGTATTGTCCTACTGCCGATGAAATTGTTGCCGTGGTAGTAACGCCGGGCAGTGCCGTAAGCTGTGCGGCGCCATCATTGTTTACAAAACCAGTGTAAGTTACCGTCAAAGGGGGATTATCAGTGCCAAAGGGCCTTGTTTTATTATCCGCCGTAATGGTTAATGAGGCACGGGTTACCGTACTTACGGGCACCATTAAAGTTGCATCGGCCGAGTTATTGGTGCTGACGGTCACATTACCACTGTAATCTCCTACATGGGTAGATGCGGCCAGCCTGATAAATATCGCTGTAGCAGGAATATTGCCTGTACCGCTTACGGTAACAGTAGGGCTAAAATCCCGCTCATTAAGGCTCACCTCAAAACCCGCAGGTGGTGTTACTAAAATTCCCGAGGTAATGGCCGTACCCGAAACGGTGAACCTGTTTATAGGCGAAGGTGAGCCATAAATAGTTGTTAACGGGGTTAATGCACCTGCCGGGGTTAATGAAGCAGGTGAAGGATCTACCGTGATCGTAAATTCAACAGTGGTGCCATTACACCCCGTGCCATTTAACGGTGTTACGGTAATAGTGGCAGTAATAGGGTTGATGGTATTATTTATAGCAGTAAAAACCGGGATATCGCCTGTACCGCTTGCTGCAAGCCCTATGGTAGGCGAATTATTGGTCCAGCTATAAGTATCCGCGGTGCCTGTAAAATTAACCGGCGCCGTTGCCGATCCGTTTACCAGGGTTTGAGGGCTTGGTGTATTTACCATAGCTATTGCATTTATGATGCCGCTTACGGCAATGGATTGGTCTGTTGCGCCTACAGAACTTAAAATAACGTTACCCGAAATACTCCCCACGGGGGCAGTGGCTGATGATCTTATATAAACAGTAGTATTACTTACAGTGCCATTAGCAGGGGTGAGCGTTAAGCTGTTATTGTATCCGCCGTTGCTGTTTAATGACAATTCAAAGCCGGCAGGGGCAGTGGCTGTAATACCTGCAGCAAGGCCACTGCCCGAGGCGATGAATTGTTCAATAGCAGGGCTTGACGATGCCGCACCGGCACAAGCGGATATATTTCCCGATACAGCACTTGCCGTCATGATTGGGGGTATGGGGTTTACAGTTATAGTAAAACTGGTCGGCACGCCCGGGCAACCCGTGCCTTTGGTTATAAAATTACCCATGGATATAGGCGTTGTGCCAACCGTAACTTTGGTTAGCACCGTGTTAGTAGCGGTATTAATAACAATTACCCCGTTGTTGTGGTCGGCAGCATATAAAAGCGAGCCGTCGCCGTTTAAAGATACACCGGATGGGTTTCCGCCTGTATTTATTAATGTGATTAAGGATTGATCAGCAGTGTTGATAACGGATATAGTACCGCTGGTTTGATTGGCCACATACAAACGTTTACCATCGGGGCTGATGACAGCTCCATATGGGTTCAACCCTACTTTAAAAGTTGTGCTAACCTTATTTGTTGCTGTATTGATAACGCTTACATCACCGCTCTGATCATTTATAGCGTAAACAGTGGTACCATCGGGGCTTATCACCACATCATAAGGGTCGCCGCCTACCGATATATCCGTTATCAGCGAGTTTGTCACCGTGCTAAGCGCCGAAACATAATGTGTTGATTCATCGGCAACATATAACGTTTTACCATCAGGCGTTATAGCCATGCCAAATCCAATGTAATTGCCGGTTATGCTGCCGGTGATGGAATTAGTTGATGTATTTACTATATAAATAACATTACTACCGATACTGGCAACGTACAATTCGCTCCCATCGGGGCTGAATACCATGCCGGATGGTGACACCTGCATAGGAACTGTAGTTATTACTGTATTTGAGGCGGTACTTATTACTGATAGATTGTCAGACAATGAGTTTGCCACATATACCTTTGAGTCATCAGGGCTTACCGCCACTGTTAACGGGCTGCCGCCAACTCCAATGGTTTTTACTACGGTATTTGTTATGGTATTAATAACAGATACATTGTTTGATTGTGTATTAGCTACATAAGCATAGCCCCCCGAATATGGTGTAACGGTTACTGTTGCTTTTACAGGAGTGGCGCCTTTATTTATAGCGGTAAATGACGGTATATCGCCTGTGCCGCTTGCCGCAAGGCCAATGGTGGGCGTATCATTGGTCCAGGCAAAGGTGTTACTATTGCCGGTAAAATTAACAGCTGTTGTTAATGATCCGCTGGTTAATGTTTGATTGCTTACCGCGTTTACCGTTGGCAAAGCGTTTACAATGCCCGATACCCCCACACTTTGATCTGCCGCTCCGGCGGAACTCAAGATCACATTTCCGGATATATTTCCTGCGGCATCACCTGCTGCTGACCTTATATAAATGGTGGTACTGCTTAAATTACCTGCCGATTGGTTAAGCGTTACACTTTTCCCGTACCCACTCCCAGTAGTAAGTGATACCTCGAACCCGGTTGGCGCGGTGGCCGTAACAGGGGCAGTTAAATTACTGCCCGATACCGTAAATTGTTGAATAGCGGGGCTGACTGATGCGCTGCCAACGCAGGTTGAAATTGCCCCTGTTGCTTCACTTACGATAAGTGCTGCAGATGCCGGATTTACCGTAATGGAAAATGAAACAGGCGGCCCACTACAACTAACAGTTGCCCTGATGAAATTACCTACAGAATGAGGCACTAATCCGGTATTAATAGTTGTTGTTACCTTATTTGTTAAAGCATTGATAACCGACATAGTATTTGAGGCTACGTTAATAACATATATTAAGCTGCCATCTGGGCTTACCGAAATCCCTTCAGGCGATGACCCTACGGGTATTGTAGTTATCAATGCACCATTTGTAGCATTAACAACTGAAACCGAATTTGAATATTCATTTGTCACATAAATATGTCTGCCATCAGGGCTTACAGCTATGCCAATAGGTGCTTCGGTTAGGTTAATTGGGCTAATTATTTTTTGAGTGGCAGCATCTATTACAAATATTTTTTTTGAATTAGCTCCGGTTATATAGATCAAGCTGCCGTCCGGGCTGGTTGCAACATTAAATGCGGAATCTTCCTGATTTGTAGGGAAACTTATACTTGTTTTTTGGTATGTTGAAGTGCTTATAATAACCAATGCGTTATTATTCGGGTCTGCCACATATAACCATTTGCCGTCCGGACTAACGGTTAAACCCGCTGGTTCATAATTACTTAAAAGTATACCTGTTATTACCTTGTTTGTTAATGCATCTATGACAAATATACTACCGTTGCAGGACACATAAACTTTATTGCCGTCAGTATTAATGGCTATACCTATCGGAGCTTCACCTACGGGAAGCGTTGCTATAACTTTATTCTCAGATGTATTGATCACTGATACTGAAGAGCCGATATAATTGGCCACATATGCCATGCTACCATCAGCGCTCAATGTTATACCATAGGGCCCGGCCCCTACATTGATGGTTGAAACGATAGTATTTGTTAAATTTGAGATGACAGAAACCTGGCCTGACGTCTCGTTTGTAATGTATTCAAAACCAGCCGTTTTATTTATACTTTTCACAGTTACGTTTGCAATCACAGTAGAATTACTTTTATTTATAGCAGTAAATGGCGGGATATTCCCGGTACCATTGTCTTGCAGACCAATGCCTGAATTATCATTCGTCCATATAAACGTATTACCTGAACCTGAAAAATTTATAGGATTTGTAACAGAACCACTCGTCACAGTTTGGTTAGATACGGTATTTACAGTTGGCAGGGCATTTACAATGCCCGATACCCCCACACTTTGATTTGCCGCTCCGGCGGAACTCAAGATCACATTTCCGGATATATTTCCTGCGGCATCGCCTGCGGCCGATCTTATATAAATCGTGGTATTGCTCAAATTACCTGCCGATTGGTTAAGCGTTACACTTTTCCCGTACCCACTTCCTATAGTAAGTGATACTTCAAACCCGGTTGGCGCGGTGGCCGTGACAGGGGCGGTTAAATTACTGCCTGATACGGTGAATTGTTGAATAGCCGGGCTTGCTGACGCTGTTCCTTCACAGGCCGAGATAGTTCCGTCAACTGTGCTAACAGTAATGTTTGGCAGTGGGTTAACAGTTATAGTAAAAGTAACAGGGCTGCTTTGGCAATCACGGTTAGGTCCAATAAAATTCCCGAAACAAGTAGGATATTCTCCCGTAGTAATTTCACCACCAGTAGTAATATCTGAACTCATGTAGTCAACTGCTTCTCCATATTTATTTGGCATATATACCATCGAGCCATCGGGTGTGATCGAAATGCCCAGCCCGGAGGGTTCTGCACGATTTTCTACACTGTAATCGTTAAATATAATCGTAATATAACCGTTGGTGGACAGGTATGCCTTTGTTCCATCGGGAGATACCACTATACCCATTGGCATTCCAATCACACTCATACTTTTTATGTTGGAGTTGTTACTGGCATTAAATATACTTACTGTTTTGGAAAGGAAGTTTGATATATAGATCATATTATTATCAGGGCTTACGGCTATACCTGTAGGTCCTTGCTCTACATTAAAAGTTGTGGCTAAGCTATTTAAGGCAGTGTTTATTACGGAAACAGTGCCGTCTTTATAATTAGTAACATACACTTTGCTTCCATCAGGCGAAACTGCTATACCATAGGGTTGCTGGCCAACATGTATAGTAGCCGATACCATGTTTGTGGTTGCATCAATAACGGAAACAGAATTAGATGCGTAATTTGCAACATATACCTGCTTTCCGTTGGAACCTACCACAATTCCGGTAGGAGACTTTCCAACGTTTACTGTAGCCGTTACCTTGTTTGTAGATGTATTAATAACCGACACTGTATTGTCGCCCTTATTGGTGATATAAACTAATGAGCCATCGGGGCTAACGGAAACGCCAAAAGGTGTTGAGCCTACAGGAATAGTAGCAACAACCGTTTGTAAAGCTGTGCTTACAACTGAAACATTATTCGACCCTGTATTTGTGATATAGGCATATCCGGATGGTATAGGTGTAGCAGTAATAGTAGCCGTAACAGGGCTGCTCCCGCTATTAACCGCTGTAAATGACGATATATCTCCCGTACCGCTCGCAGCAAGGCCGATAGACGGATCGCTGTTTACCCATTTATAAGTACAGCCACCGGAAAAATTTTCAGCTGTAGTTTTGCCGCCATTAGGCACTGTTTGGTTGGACTGCGCATAGAGCCCGGGTAGAAATGAGAAGAAACATCCTATAAAAAATAGCCTGAGTAATAATTTCTTCATTGGATAAGGTTTGGCAATGAGCGTGCCCGATAGCCGTTCAAATTTATAAATATATAGTTATTAAAAGCAAAAGAACTGCTGTAGCAGATACATAGCCAATGTAAATAATATTCCTCAAATAACTCATTTATCACTATAAAACACAAACTAGCGATAGCATATTTTAGTCAACGGGTTATTAAGCCATATGGCCGATAAAATGATTAAAGTCACTATATGAGCTGATTAAACTCACCGGCTAATCATCCACTGATTATAAATTTGAAAAATTAAAGTTACACACATATATGTGCGTGATGGGAATAAGTAGGAGGCATGAAACTTATTGATTGCAACTCATTCAATGTGCCTTTTAATCCTCCCTTTAAACAATTGATCATAATATGAACCAACTATTAGTTTTAGGCGATAGATCATCTCACGCTGCAAATTATGCCTCACATATTGCAAAAAGAATGCAAGCTGAAGTATTAACAGTAAATCATGTTTTAGTTGGCGAAGATGAAGAGCTTGCTTTTGATTTAGCAGACCATTCAAAAACTTGCATTATTGTGGATAGCAATGTTTATTATGGTTCATCAGGATTAATGATAGATAGAAGATTTGAGACTTTGCTTGCCGAAGCAAATGTGCCGTTAATTCTGGTTTCAGAAGACGTACCGATAAGATATTCAGAAAAATTTGTTTTTCTTACTGAACCGACCGCCGATGATACCTGGGCAATAAACATTTTAGCTGAACTTGCCGGTTTATCAGCTGCAACTATAATGCTTGCACAGGCGGACGCACCGCGTCCGCTTGATACCGATCACCGAAAAGCTTATCGTGATATTATGCGCCAAAAAATGGCTAAGGTTGATTATGGACGAATTTATCATTATGATATTCCTGATAATTGCCACAAGGATGATGTTTCATTTCTTATAGAAAATTGCCGAACCGAAGCCATTGCAATTATCCATCCGCAACCCGGCCTTATGGCGAAGAATGTATTACAATGCCATTTTAAATGTTCCATAAAAGGAAGTTTAAAAGTACCGCTTATTATTTTTCCAGCTTCGCTAGGCTCAAATAAAAACTGACGAAAGTCACTTTTTTAAGCGTGATCGGTCATTCTCAAATTTTGCAAAAACTGGCAGCTTTGAGAAAATAATATCGATATGCCTCAAAATCAACTGTTAGAAAAAATCGCATGTTATCACTGTGGAAATGATTGTTTATCAAACGACTTCAACTTTGATGGTAAATCATTTTGCTGCCAGGGATGCAACAGCATTTATAAGGTATTGTCATCAAATAACCTGGGTAATTATTATCATTACAACGACCACCCCGGAATTAACCGCGACGGCTTAGATAAAAAATTTGATTATTTAAGTAATGCCGAAATTGTTACCAAACTAATTGACTACAGGGACGAACGCATAACAATAGTTACTTTCTATATTCCCCAAATACATTGCAGTTCATGCCTTTGGTTATTGGAGCAGTTAAATAATTTGAACCCTGCCATCCATTACAGCCGCGTAGATTTTCTGAAGAAACAACTCATAATAAAATTCGATCATAAAACATTCAGTCTCCAGCAACTTGTAGAATTACTTTATGATATTGGTTACGAGCCAGTCATTAGTTTACAGGACGTGATTAAAGAACAAAATCTTGCCGTTAAAGATAACCTGGTAAAGAAAATCGCTGTCGCCGGTTTTTGCTTTGGCAATGTAATGCTACTGAGTTTCCCCGAATATTTTGGCTTATCAGTTTATGAACAGGCTTATAAATACTTTTTCGGGTTTATTAATGTTGCCTTTAGCCTTCCGGTCTTATTATACAGTGGGCGCGGATATTTTACTTCGGCCTATCATAACCTTCGTAATGGAGTATTAAATATTGATTTCCCTTTGGCGCTGGGAATCGCTGTTTTGTTTTTGCGAACATTAGCGGAGGTGTTGACCCAAACAGGCGCGGGTTTCGCTGATACGCTTTGCGGCCTGGTATTTTTCTTGCTGGTCGGCAAATTTGTGCAGCGTAAAACCTACCATCATATTTCTTTTGAACGCGATTACAGGTCATTTTTCCCTGTCGCGGTGCAGGTAATAGAGGATGAAAAAGAAAAGCCGGTGCCACTCGCACAATTGCGCACCGGCCAACGTATCGTTATTCGTTGTAATGAGATCATACCTGCTGATGCTATTCTGCTAAAAGGGAATGCACTCATCGATTTCAGCTTTGTAACAGGCGAATCGGCACCAGTTAATAAAACTTTGGGCGAAATTATTTATGCAGGTGGCCGCCAAATGGACAAAGCCATTGAATTGGAAATAGTAAAGTCGGTTTCACAAAGTTACCTCACCCAATTATGGAACAATGAAGCTTTTTCGCGGAAACAGGACAACCGGATGCAAACTTTTAGTGAAAAGATGAGCAAGTATTTCACTTTCGCTTTGCTTTCTATAGCTGTTGCATCCCTTTTATTTTGGCTGCCACTTGATTATAAAAGGGGGTTGGCGGCATTTACCGCCGTACTCATAGTAGCGTGTCCATGTGCTCTGGCTTTAAGTACGCCATTTACTATGTCAGCCGTCCTCGGCATTTTCGACCGTAACTTATTCTACCTGAAAAACACCCGCGTGGTTGAGCAAATGGCAACCATCGACACTATTGTAATGGATAAAACGGGTACAATAACTACTCCCGCAAATAATGTTATAAAGATGCAGGCCGACCTTAGTTTCAAACAAAAGCAATTAGTTTACAGCGCGTGTAGTAACTCAACACATCCATTATCAAGGATGTTATGTATGCATCTTGGCGATATAAAGCAACTGCCGGTAGTTGAATATTCAGAAATAGCAGGGAAAGGAATTGTAGCTAAAATCAACGGGCACCACCTGCTTATCGGAAGCGGGAAGCTTTCAACAGGGCATTTTGACGAACCCTCCCATGTTTCGGTAATACACATAGTTATTGATGGCGAATATCTTGGATATTTTGCAGCATCACATCATTACCGTGAAGGATTGGATGAAATAGGTTCACTAAATGGTGAGTACGACTTGTATCTGTTATCAGGCGATAATGATCATGAGAAGAACCGGTTGCTCAATTTCTTTCCATTGGTAAACCATATGCACTTTAATCAATCGCCTCAAGATAAACTTGATTTCATTAAATCACTACAACAGATGCATACGGTAATGATGGTAGGCGATGGGCTGAACGATTCCGGTGCATTAAAACAAAGCGATGTAGGTATTGCCGTAACCGACAATGTTAATAATTTTTCGCCAGGCTGCGATGCCATATTGGACGGGCGTTCTTTTAAAAAGCTGCCTGCTTTTCTTCGTTTTTCAAAAGACGCGGTGGGTATTATCCATGCTTCTTTCGCTATATCGCTCGCCTACAATTTTATTGGCCTGGCCTACGCTGTAACAGGAAGACTATCGCCACTGATTGCCGCTGTATTAATGCCCTTAAGCACTGTTACCATTATTTCATTCACCACACTGGCCACGCATTTCAAGGCCCGTAAACACAAATTACTATGAATATCCTTTTTTTCCTCATTGGCTGCAGCATAATGCTGGCTTTCATGTTTCTGGGTGCATTCTTTTGGGCGCAAAGTGACGGCCAAAACGACGACCTGTACACCCCTTCTATTCGCATTCTATTGGATGACAAAAAAAAAGATGCTGAGAATGAAAAATGACCCATATCACTTTTCGTGGCGATTACTATCATTCCCTGGCTAAGCCATGCCCTATACTTTTATCTCATCAAGCAAACACTTATTTATGCAACCAGAAAAATTTTACTACGATAATAAGATAGTACGCAATTTCGGTATCGCCACAGTAATATGGGGCATTGCCGGAATGGCAGTCGGGCTACTTATTGCAATTCAATTGTATTATCCGGGGGCCAATATGGGTAACCAATATACCACGTTTGGCCGCATACGTCCGCTGCATACCAATGCAGTGATTTTTGCCTTTGTTGGCAACGCCATCTTTATGGGTGTGTATTATTCCTTACAAAGGCTCCTGAAAACACGAATGTACAGCGATGTATTGAGCAAGATCCATTTTTGGGGATGGCAGCTCATTATAGTTTCCGCGCTCATTACGCTGCCGCTGGGCCTCACTACATCTCATGAATACGCCGAACTTGAATGGCCTATAGATATTGCTATAACAATTATTTGGTTAGTATTCGGCATTAATATGTTCGGCACTATCATTAAGCGGCGCGAAAGGCACCTGTATGTGGCTATCTGGTTCTATATAGCCACGTTTGTCACCATCGCGGTTTTGCACATTGTAAACTCGCTGGAGATACCCGTTACCTTCTGGAAAAGCTACATGGTCTTCGCTGGCGTGCAGGATGCGCTGGTACAATGGTGGTATGGGCATAACGCGGTGGCCTTCTTTCTAACAACGCCATATCTTGGCATGATGTATTACTTCCTGCCTAAAATGGCCAATCGCCCAATATATTCATACAAACTGAGTATTCTGCACTTTTGGGCACTGATATTTATTTATATATGGGCCGGTCCGCATCACCTATTATATTCAACCCTGCCGGGATGGGCGCAATCATTAGGTGTAGCATTCTCTATAATGCTTATAGCGCCAAGCTGGGGTGGTATGATAAACGGTTTGCTTACGTTGCGTGGCGCCTGGGATAAAGTACGCGATGATGTGGTTTTGAAGTTTATGGTTGTTGGCCTCACCGCTTATGGTATGGCTACCTTTGAAGGGCCTATGCTTTCGCTAAAACAGGTAAATGCCATTGCTCATTTTACCGACTGGATCATTGCCCACGTACACGTGGGTGCCTTGGGCTGGAATGGTTTCTTAACGTTTGCCATTTTATATTGGTTGATACCGCGTATTTATAACACTCAATTATACTCTAAAAAGCTGGCCTCATTTCATTTTTGGATCGGCACATTGGGTATCCTGTTCTACGTCATCCCGTTATACTGGTCTGGCTTTACACAGGGGTTAATGCTGAAGGAATTTACACCTGAAGGCATGCTGAAGTATCCAAATTTTTTGGAAACCGTTCTGCGGATCATTCCAATGTGGGTTACACGTTCCCTGGGCGGAGGTATGTATTTGTTTGGGGTTATTATCATGGCTTACAATCTTACCCGAACCGCTATGCAGGGTAAGCTGGTGGCAAACGAAGCTGCCGAAGCCATGCCGTTACAACCATTGCCTGCAAAGGCTAAAGACAGCACATGGCACCGCACGCTGGAAAGCAGGCCTATACAGTTCATGATCCTGGCTTTGGTGGTGATACTGATCGGCTCGTTTGTTGAACTGATGCCTACGTTAACTATCTCATCTAACGTACCCACTATAGCAAGCGTGAAGCCCTATACGCCTTTGGAATTGCAGGGACGGGATCTGTACATCAGGGAGGGTTGTTCCAACTGTCACTCGCAAACGGTGCGGCCTTTCAGGTCTGAAACAGAGCGTTATGGTGAATATAGTAAAGCAGGTGAATTTGTTTACGATCATCCATTCCTATGGGGGTCAAAACGAACCGGCCCCGACCTGGCGCGGGAAGGCGGAAAATATGGCGATTCCTGGCATTACAATCACCTGATGGACCCGAGGTTGATGTCGCCCGGAAGCATCATGCCAGAGTATGATTGGTTAATAACCCAACCATTAGATACTACAACTACCAGAGCCAAGATCAATGCGTTACAAAAAGTCGGTGTACCCTATCCATCAGGCTATGAAAATATAGCCAACCACGACTTGGATAACCAGGCAAAAATTATCGCCGCCGACCTCTCGAAGGATAAGATCACGGTAGCAAGCAATAAAGAGATAATTGCCATAATAGCTTACCTGCAACGCCTTGGTACTGATATTAAGGCCGACAAATCTTCTTCTAATCAAACACCAATTAAATAATTAAGCCATGTTCGATCAATTTTTAGATAACGTTTCAGGAAAGCAAATGTACCTGATGTTCTCGCTATGGATATTCCTTGTATTCTTTATAGTGGTATCGCTCCTGCTGTTTTATATGCGTAAGCAACACATTACCTACATGAGCGATATTCCGCTTAATGACAGTTCGGTAACCATAAAAACCAATGAGCCATGAAGTTCATTTTAACATTTATCCTGCTTGATATAACATCTGGTGCCGCTCCGGCAGCCGATGACCATAGTCTGTTAAGCGCCACTACGGAAAACTATATTGGTTATGCTGCTATTGCAGCCACGCTATTGCTCTTAATAATAGTGATGCTGGTTCTTCTGCGCACTTTTAAGGTATTAACCCAAATAATATTAAAATCACAAGGCTACACCAATGCGCAAATAGAGGCTGAAATGAATCCGCCGAAACCCGAAAAAGTTAAAAAACCAAAGGGCGAAGTTTGGAATAAGTTGCTATCGCTGAAACCAATTTCGGAAGAAAAAAACCTGTTGCTTGAACATGATTTTGATGGGATACAGGAACTGGATAACCCTACCCCTAAATGGTTCATGGTCTTGTTTTACGGGTCCATTGCTTTTGCTGTATGCTACCTGCTTATTTACCATGTTTTTAACCTCGCCCCATTACAATATGATGAATACAAGAACGAAATGGCGCAGGCCGCAATTGAGAAACAGGCGTATTTAAGTAAGGCGGCAAATAAAGTTGACGAAAACACAATAAAACTTACAACAGACCTCGCTGTATTGGCTGATGGACAATCCATATTTAAGGAAAGATGCGCACCATGTCATGGTGACCACGCGCAAGGCGTCATCGGCCCAAACCTGACTGATGATTACTGGCTGCATGGGGGTAAAATAAAACAGGTTTTCACCACTATAAAATATGGTGTAGCAGCCAAAGGCATGCCTACCTGGGAGAATCAGCTTACGCCAAAACAAATTGCCGATGTAGCCAACTATGTAAAATCATTACACGGCAGTAATCCGGCAAACCCCAAAGCCCCGCAAGGCGATAAGGAGACAGATAGTGATATACAAAAACCCATCAAAAAAGGCTTGGCAGCAGCAACAAATTAATTATAAATGGAAAGTTTACTCGAAGCGGTTAATGATGGAAAGCGTAAGTGGCTGTATCCATCGGTACGCAAGGGGCCGTTATACAAATGGCGTAGCTACCTTAGTTACGTTTATCTATTGCTGTTTTTTTCCGGCCCTTTCATCCGCATTAATGGCCAGCCGTTACTAATGCTGGATGTAATTAACCGCCATTTCGTAATATTAGGGCAGGTTTTCTGGCCGCAGGATATATTTCTGTTTATGCTGGCCTCGCTTATTTTCCTGGTATGCATTGTCCTCTTTACCATTGCGTTTGGCCGGGTTTTCTGCGGATGGATATGCCCGCAAACCATATTTATGGAAATGGTTTTCCGGAAGATAGAGATATGGATAGAAGGCGATGCCAATAAACGCAAAAAGCTGGACGTTGCGCCCTGGACAAAGGATAAAATTATTAAAAAAACTGTTAAGCACATCGTCTTCTTTTTGCTGTCTTTTATAATTGCCAATACCTTTCTGGCCTATATTATTGGCAGCGAAAGCTTGCTAAAGATCATTACAGAGCCGGTTGGCCAACATATTGTTGGGCTCATAAGCATCTGCGTGTTTACTACTGTTTTTTACCTGGTGTATAGCCAACTCCGTGAATTGGTTTGTACCGTGATTTGTCCCTATGGGCGTTTACAAGGTGTTTTGCTGGATGAGCATACCCTTGTAGTTGCTTATGACGAAATGCGTGGTGAACCGCGCGGAAAGATCGACCGGCATAGCGATTCGATAAAAGGCGATTGCGTGGATTGCGGCCTGTGCGTTGCGGTTTGCCCCACGGGGATTGATATCCGCAAGGGTACGCAATTGGAATGTACTAACTGTACCGCATGTATCGATGCTTGCGACGAGGTGATGGAAAAGATCCATCGCCCTAAAAAGCTCATCGGTTTTTATTCGCGTAATATGATCGCCAAAAAGGAAAAGCCTTCATTTACACCAAGAATGATAGGCTACAGTGCAGTGATCACTTTGTTATTAGGGGTGATGTGTTATTTCCTGTTTACACGCAGTGATATGGATATCACTATAATGCGCAGCGGGGGAATGTTATATCAGCAGCAGCCAGGCGGCTACATTAGCAATGTATATAATGCCGAGATCATCAATAAAGCCAATACCATACGTAAAGTAAAGCTTGTGAGCGATGATCCTGCCGTAAAGGTAAAATATATACAAAGCTTTGGCCCCATAGCTCAAGGCGGTTCAGCCAAAACAGTATTCTTTGTATTGATACCGGCAAACAGGATACATACTTTAAAAACCGATGTGCATTTGCAGCTTGTAGCTGGTAACCAGGTATTGAAAACCGTAACAACTGAATTTATTGGGCCTGTAAATAATTGAACTATGAACTGGGGAAAAGGATTAACTCTTACGCTTGCAATATTTGTACTGTTTATAGCCGGGATGAGTATTTATATGTTCGCATCGCCGCAGGATGATTACGACCATGATTACTATGAACGGGGGTTAAGATTTGACAAGGACTACAATCGAGAAGAGAATGTAATAAAGTACCATGCGCAGCCGAAAATAGTAATGACTGATGAGAATATAATATTCAGTTTTTCTGGTGAGCCTACCGGTTCTGTAAAATTTGAGAGGCCATCCAATACCGGGATGGACAGGGTGTTTCGCATAAGTAGCCTACAACTCTCCATCCCTGTTAAACAGCTTGCTAAAGGTGATTGGCAACTGATATTCGATTGGAAAAGCAATGGACATTCTTTTTTATACCAGCATGAGATTTTTATAAAATGAGCAGCAATTCGTTAGCATTTTTCATAGGGTTGTTTGGAAGCATTCATTGTATCGGGATGTGCGGACCGCTGGCTTTTGCATTACCTGTAGGCCAAAGCAAATGGCTGCTGCTTTGGGACAAATTAAGTTATCAGTTTGGCCGTATTTTCAGCTATGCCATACTCGGTCTGATAATTGGCTTATTAGGAAGGCAAATGTGGTTGTTGGGGATGCAGCGAGGGTTAAGTCTTATTAGCGGTGCTATCATTATTTTTGCAGCGACGGCTCGTTGGCTTAAATTGTCGTTATTAAACCAAGGTAAACCAACCAAAGTGTTAACTGCTTTTAACCACACAGTTGGCTATGCATTAAAACATCATTGGGGGCATTTCGCTATTGGTATTTTAAACGGATTATTGCCGTGTGGCTTTGTTTACATTGCCCTACTGGGTGCGGTAAATACACCTTCTGTTCAGTCGGCCATGCTTTATATGTCGAGTTTTGGATTAGGTACCACACCGTTAATGCTGGTTGCGGCAGTTGGCACAGGCTTTATCAGTCTATCATTGCGGCGTCGCATAAACCGGGTTATGCCTTACTTTATGATATGCCTGGGCTTCTGGTTTATCCTGCGCGGGTCAGCTCTAAATATCCCCTACCTCAGCCCGGTTATTAGCAATGGTAGCGTATGTCATTAATGTGTGATCAATATCATTTCTTTCGCTGACGCACATCAGAGTTCGTATCGGCCGTAAAACTGACCTTTATATCATTAAAGCAATAAAATTATGGCAACTTCAATAAATTATCCGGCTGTATGGGCACCTGGAAGGGAAAGAGAAAGCAAGGTTTCGTTATGGAATAAACTGGATGCTTTCACGTCAGGCCAAGAGCAAAACCATACGCTTTGGTTCTTCCTTACCTTAATAACCCACGGTATATTAATATTACCGGTACAGCAGTATTGATTTACTATTTTAACGCACCGGTTTGGATACTGGCCATAACTATGACCTGTTTCTTCGCTAACCTGATTGCCAATATGGGAGGCGCTGGTATAAAAACAACCATCTTCTTCTTTTTGGGTTCTTTGCTGATACATATAGCAATGGTCCTCGCATTTATACTTTAATCCTAATTAATTTATACCGAGCGGCCCTGATAAAGCCGCTTTTTTTATCTGTTTATATGCATCAATTTCATATTCCTGTTCTCGGCCTTGGTTATTCTATTGATACCCCATTAAAAGTTGCACGTTATGGCATATCATCTGTTGTTTCAATAGTTGATGATGAATTGGCTGAACGTATGCGCAAACATTATTGCAAATTAAATAACCTGCCTTTCCATCCCATTCACAAAAAAGAAGAAGACAGCCGTGCCCGGCGCATTACAGCCTATCTAAACCTGTTAAAGCAATTGGTTGATGAACAGTTTAACCAACTAAAGCAACAAGCGATTTACGAGGAAAGTGACCTTGACAGGCTTTTTTCATTATTGCCTAATGATAGTTCATTGAAACATGGCTACGAACTTTTACCTGAATTTACTGGCAAGCCGCAGTGGGCGATCTTTAATGCCATATTACGTGATGAAATTATGCCAGGCGATATAGATGTAAATATTATGGCTAAAATTGACAAGATGAACTATGATGAAAACGGCAATTTTACAGGTGAGGAAAATACCGACGCGCTTGCGGCATTACGTGGTTTTGCAAAAAGTGAACTTTCCTCATCGGTTGTACTTTCTGCCGGACTTAATCAACGTTTATATAGCTACCTGGAATCTTTTGCCGATTTCTATCCCAATGAAAAAGGCATTCTTAAAAAAAGAATAACCTTAAAAGTTAGTGATTTTCGTTCAGCATATATTCAGGCGAAATTACTGGCGAAGAGAGGATTGTGGGTATCAGAATTCCGGGTTGAATCAGGATTGAATTGCGGAGGGCATGCTTTTGCCACCGACGGGCTACTTTTAGGGCCAATACTGGAAGAATTTAAACAAAAACGTAAAGCTCTTGCTGACGAGTTATTTGGCATGTATCAAATTGCATTAGCTGCTAAGAATATACAAGTAAATAAAATACCCACGCAACGATTAAGTGCCCAGGGTGGCGTTGGTACCGCTGAAGAACAACAATTGCTTCGCAATTATTATGAGTTGGACTCAGTTGGCTGGGGCAGCCCTTTTTTGCTGGTGCCCGAAGCCACAAATGTTGACGAGGATACGCTATCGCATTTAACAAATGCGGTTGAGGATAATTTCTATCTAAGCAAAGCTTCTCCAATGGGCGTATTATTTTATAATTTTAAAGGTAGCAGCGGGGAACAACAAAGGCTTGAACGAATAGCCGCCGGGAAGCCAGGCAGCCCCTGTACTAAAAAACTACTGGTGAACAACACCGAATTCACTGATGAACCTATATGCACAGCCTCCAGGCAATACCAAAATTTAAAGATCAAACAGATTAAATCATCTTCACTTCCCGAAAATGAAATACAACGACAGATAAACGATGTAACTGAAAAGATTTGCCTTTGCGAAGGTTTGTGTACATCGGCCTATATTAAAAGTGATATATTGAAACCACGCGAAAACCCTACCGTAGTGATATGCCCTGGGCCTAACCTCGCATATTTTTCGGGTGTATATGCACTTGACGAAATGATTGGGCACATTTATGGCAGGGTTGATTTACTGCATGGTATAAAAAGGCCGCAGGTATTTATTAATGAACTTAATTTATATATCGATTATCTGGAGAAATTGGTAACAAGTGCACTTTTAAATTATGATGCTAAACAAATACGCTATTTGATCAAATTTAGCGTACAGCTATTGGAAGGCATTAGCTACTATAAAAGTATATTTAGCAATAAATTAATACCTGATGAATTAACAAAAGCTAAAGATGCCGTTTCACAATTAAATGAGTTGCTTACCCAGCCATGCTGAATAATTGGGCGGATGGCTTATCTGCCCAAAAACGTGCATCAAGTGCCAGGCAAATATTTCGCAGAAACCTTATGCCGGCGGCGGTTACAACCAACTTCTCCGAATCCAACACTATTAAACCGTCGTCGGCAAGGTCCTGCATTCTTCCAATGCTGTTGAACGTAATTATTGCGCTGTCCTCACACCAAGCCCAGTTGGTATAGCCCTTACACATAATATTGAGCAGATGCCGGCGTATGATCAAGTCATGTTTGGTCAGATGATGCCCTTTTACTATGGGCAATGTATCGTTATTAATGAGGGTTAAGTATTCCTCAACCGTTTTTACATTTTGAGCATACGCGTCCCATGTATCACCTATTGCCGATACGCCCAGGCCGATAAGCAAACGGGTATACTGGTGGGTATAACCCATAAAATTACGGTGCAGGTCGCCAGATACTAATGCACGATAGAGGCTATCCGCAGGCAGGGCAAAATGATCCATACCAATATCTTTATATCCCATTTCCGCCAGGCGTTCTCTCCCAAGTTCATATAGTGCTGCCTTCGCCGTTGTATCTGGGAGATCATTTTCGGTAAAACGGCGTTGGCCGGGTTTTATCCAGGGTACATGAGCATAACTGTAAAAAGCAATGCGGTCGGGCATAAGCTCCTGCACCTTATCCAGTGTATCAGCCAAACCGCCTGGCGTTTGCAACGGCAACCCATATATAAGATCGTAGTTAACAGAAGTGTAACCAATGCGCCTCGCCTGTAGTGTAACCATTCGCACCTGTTCAACGCTTTGTATTCGGTTAATAATAAGCTGCACCTTTGGGTCAAAATCCTGTATGCCGAGGCTTAAGCGCCTGAATCCCAAATCAAATAAGGTCTGCAGATGATCGACGGTAGTATTTCCCGGGTGCGCCTCAAAGCTAAATTCAGCCTGTGGGTGTATAGTTACCCCGGCTAAAAGTTTACCAATTAAATATTTCAGGTTTTCAGGTTTGAAAAATGTAGGGGTACCACCGCCAAGATGCATTTCTTTAACCACGGGCTTTTCGCCGAAAGTTTCACAGTACATATTCCATTCTTTAAGCAGCGCTTTCAGATAAGGTAATTCAACCCCATGATTTTTGGTTATGCGTGTATTACATCCACAGTATGTGCATAAACTTTCGCAAAAAGGCAAATGGATGTAAATGCTTATTCCATCATTTTGATTACTTTGCTGAAACGAACATTTTACTTTTTTTTGCCAGGCATCTACACTGACCGGCGCCTTATCCCAATATGGAACGGTAGGATAGCTGGTATAACGGGGAGCCGGTACATTATATTTGTTTAATAAATAATCAGTCATATTTTCAAAGGGGATGATCTGGCTTTTCAACCAATGATTTTACAGTACAACTTTTACCACAAGCGCATGCTTCGCCAACGCATTTATTTTGCTGCCACAGGTCAAGGTTTTTAATAGTGCGATCCGCTATTTCCTGCAAAGCTTCACGTGTTAAGTAGGCTTGATGTGGTGTTATAATTACATTGTCTCGGTCGAGCAGGTTTTTAAGTAACGGGTCTTTTTGCGTGTCATTTTGATGATTTTCAAAAAACAAGCCTTTTTCATATTCATATACATCCAACCCTAAGTATCCTACCTGTCCGCTTTCAAGCGCCAAAAGCACATCACTGGTTTTTATAACCGGGCCACGCGATGTATTGATAAGCATCACTCCCGGCTTCATTTTGTCGAGCGTTTCTTTTTGGATAAAATGTTTGGTACTATCTGTCAAAGGGATATGCAGCGATATGATATCCGAGTTTTGCAAAAGTTCGTCAAGGGAAACCTGTTCGAAACCGATTGTGTTTTTGTGTACATATTTGTCATAGCCAAGCACATGGCAGCCCAAGCAACTAAATATGCCGGCAACGGCCCTTCCGGTTTGGCCCAAGCCTATTACACCAACAGTTTTGCCGGCAAAATTAAAACCGATCAGATCATCATTACGAAAATCGAAAAGATGCACGTTTTGGTTTGCTTTTAACAACCTGCGGTTAAGTGCAAAAGCAAGAGCTAAAGCATGCTCGGCAATAGCTTGCGGCGAATAAGAAGGTACATTGGCTAGTTTTATGTTATAACTCTTAGCCGTTTTTTTATCGATATGATCAGTACCTACCGAACGGGTAACGATGTATTTAATACCAAATGCTGCCAGCTTGTCAATTACCTTTGATGAAACATCATCATTGGTAAATACAATAACCGCGTCTTTACCTTCTGCATAAATAGCCGTATCTAAATTGAGCGGATTCGATATCAAAGTGATATCGTGCTTTTTTTGATTGGCTTTTGCCAAGAATTCCTTTTCAAAAGGTTTTATACTGTAAGCTACCGCCTTCATTTCTGCAATAATTATTTATACAAAACTATTGCCGGTAACAATGTCTGCCTATGAGCGCTGTCAGTTAGAAAAATGACCTGTGTCAGTTTTTCATTTTTTCAAGCTTTTGTATATTAATAACAGATATATTACTACCTTTTTTATCAATCAATCCCTCGTCTCTAAAGTCTGATAAAGTACGGCTTACCGTTTCTGTTGCCATACCGGCCATAGCCGCCAGGTCCTCGCGCGATACCTTAAAACCTTCACTTGCCGCGTTGTTGGTTTTATAAAGTTTAATAATAGCTTCCGCCATCCGCTTCCGTACAGAATGATAAGCCAACTGTAATAATTGTTCTTCCTTTTCGCGAATATCAGTTGCTAGTAGTTTAATAAATTCGCGGGCTACATCGGGGTAATGATTAAGCAAATCATCAATCTGTTCTTTTGGAATAACGCATAATACGCTATCTTCTAAAGCAGTCGCTGTATCAGAATAGGGTTCGCCCGAAAGCATGGCATGTACACCGAGATAATTATCGCTTATACAGATACCCGTCATAAGTTCGCGGCCATCTTCGGCAAGTTTTACAGTTTTAACCTGGCCACTAATTATAATATATAAACCATTGCCTTTATCACCTTCATAATAAACCACCTGGTTTTTCTTGAACTGCCTCGTTTTACGCTCGCTAATTATTTTTTTTAATTCAGCAAGGCCATTATTTTTCGAGATAAGTGTACTTAAATTATCAAGTGAATTGCTATAGAATTTTTCTTGGTTATCCTTTTTTTTTAATCTGCTTTCTATGGCATTTAACAGTTCCATATCATCAAAAGGTTTGGTAAGATAATCGTCGGCTCCCATATCCATTCCCTTCCGAAGATCTATGCGCTCAGCTTTTGCGGTTAAAAATATGAATGGTATCGCGGCTGTCTGCGGGTTTTTGTTCAACATATACAAAACACCGTAACCGTCCAGTTCCGGCATCATAATATCGCACAAAATAATATCGGGAATGTTTTTCAGCGCAAGATCGACCCCAGCCTTGCCATTACTTGCTGAAAAAACGGTATATCCGGCGAGTTCAAGTATCTCAACCACGTTTTCGCGTATATCGTTATTGTCTTCAATAATCACAACTTTCTTTTTCATAGTGTCGGAAATGTTAAAGTAAAAGTAGTTCCTTTATTCAGATTGCTTACAAAATCAACTTTACCGTGCATTAATCCCACATACCTGCCTACAATGTTTAGCCCTAAACCGGTACCCGGTATGTTCCCGGTATTATGCGCACGGAAAAACGCCTCAAATAAATGTTTCTGATCGGCTTCGGGTATGCCTATCCCGTTATCTTTAATAGTTACTATACAATGTTTTTGGGCTATTTCAGTATTAAATTCTATGAAAGTATTTTCGCCTGAATACTTAATGGCGTTACCAACCAGGTTGATAATACAGTTTTTTAACAGATTCGGATCTAACATAACCACACTTGACATTCCTGTATGCTGGTAAATAATGTCCTGGTTTTCTTTGGCTACCATTTGCAATTCTTCAGTTATTTCCTCAGATAGTTTTACCAGGTCAAATTCAATAAAAGCAGGTTCAACCCTGCCTGCCTCTAATTTTTCTAATGACAGGAAATCATTTAGGATGGTAGTAAGATTACCAACTGCGTTTTTTATCTTTTTTACATGTTTCGCGATCTGCGGATTATTGAAGGGCTGGGCATATTTATCTACCAGTACGGCTGAGAGTTGTATTGCACTTAAGGGGGTACGGAATTCGTGGGAAGCCATGGATACGAAACGGCTTTTCATTTGTCCAAGTTCCTTTTCTTTTTCTAGTGAAAGACTAACTTCTTCCTTGGCTTCCTGCAATGCTTTTACGGTATCTTTCAGCCACAATGTGCGTTTCTCTACCTCTTCTTCCAAATGGGCAGTGTATTCTTTTAGTTTTTCTTCCGCTTCCTTTTCCCGTGTAAGGTCATGAATAAATCCGGTGTAAATTTTCCGGCCGAGAAATTGTACTTCACTTACCCCTAAACGAAACGGAAACGGAGTACCGTCTTTTTTCAGACCTGTAACTTCGCGGCCCACGCCGATGATATGGGGGTCGCCGGTATGTTGATATCGCTGGATATAGCCATCATGTTGTGAGCGATAGGGCTCGGGCATAAGCATGTTAATATTGTTACCGATCACCTCTTCCGGGTTATATTGGAACAATCTGCACGCCGAAGGATTAATAGTCTCTACCTTGCCGCGTTCATCAATAGTTATGATACCATCAATAGCATTTTCTATAATTGCTTTCAGCAAAGCTGCATTTTCCATAATCATCATTTAGGCTATGATCTTTATCACAAATATCAGCCGGATCAAAAAGGTAAAATATAATTTTTTTCATTCTAAAAAGTGATCGTTATCACTTTTATTGGTTTATCAGTAGTTTGCTGTATTAAAATTAGCAAATTTTGATCGACACCTACAGTTCGTACTGTAAGTATTGGTATCGGTATACTTTGTATATCATGCAATTTCATATCATTTTCTATAATGACAAGCATCACTTTTTGCTGGCCTTCTTATCTTCAGATTTGTAGCAGTAAATCTAATTTAAAAAGTCATGAAAACGATACTCATCCCAACCGATTTTTCAGAAAATTCGGCTCATGTTGCTGAATACGGTTATAAGTTTGCCAGACAAATACAAAGCAATATTATATTATGCAATGCCTTTATTGTACCCGTTGAAGTGCCACAAGGAAGCATGATAGCCTGGCCTATATATGAATTAGATGAAATTATTGAAAGCTGTGAAAATGATGTAAATAAACTCAAGAAAAAGTTAGAGCAACAGCATCTCACCGGGTTTCAACCCAGTATTATTTGTTCGAACGAAGCAGGGGCCTTACAAGATGTGGTAAGTGAGCTGGTTGCCAAACATGATATTGGAACAGTGATAATAGGAACACACGGCGGCAATGGATTAAGCGGCTTTATATTAGGCAACCACAGCCGTAGAATGATTGATAATACTACAAAACCATTAATGCTTATTCCGCCAGGAACAAAATATTCGCCGATAAAAAAAATTGCATTTGCCACTGACATGGAAAATATGTCCGATGACCTTGATGCTATTTTTGAACTGATTAATTATGCACGATATTTTAACGCGGAAATATTGCTAACCTACGTTGATAACAAAAGTTACCACACCGATAAGTTTAAGAAAGACATGCAAGAGCTTTTAACAAGCCTGTCGAACAAAGCTAATTATCCTTTAATATATTATCGCCTGGTTAAAAGCCGCAGCACTGAAAGTGGCCTGGACTGGTTGTGTGAACATGGCCAGGTTGATGTGCTAGCGATGGTACACCGCCCTCATAATTTCCTTGATGCAATAATAAGTGGTAGTCACACACAAAAAATGGCCAATCATATTACTATACCGCTATTAGTCTTTCCCTCAAACAAATAATTATATTGGGCAACTGCCTTATTAAAAAGTTATTATTCAGTTACAACCTAATTTATCTTGGTGTTGCTCCAAACTCACATATTAGTTTGAAGTAAAATAATGTAATACCAATTAATGGCACAGAAAACAACCGCGGGCATAAACCGGTCGTGGTAATTGGATAACAGAGGAAGCATTAATAGTTGGCGACGGTATCGTATTTGCTGTAGGACTATTTCTTGATAATACAGGCAAATAAATCAACTTGACGTTTATCTATGTTCGAATAGCCATTTAAATGGTTTCATTCTTTCCCCCGGTTTTAAATTATACTGGTTTATGCTTTTTTCTATGATCAATTTTTTTGCTTCTTCAATATCATCGGTGATCAAAAACAAGTTGTCATCATTCATGCCAATGGTTGATTCGCTTTTCATTCGTTCAATATGGGATAATAATTCGCTGTGGTATTCTTTGCCAAAAATAATTACCGGGAAATGGTTAATTTTTTGGGTCTGAATTAAAGTAAGAGCTTCAAAGTATTCATCCATAGTACCATATCCACCCGGCATTACAACAAAGGCAAATGAGTATTTAACCAGCAATACTTTCCTCAGGAAAAAATGTTTAACGTATACCCATTTGTCAAGATAGCTATTTGGCTTTTGTTCAACTGGTAATTCAATATTGCAACCTACTGAACGGCCTCCTGCTTCTTTCGCGCCGCGGTTGGCTGCTTCCATAAGCCCTGGGCCGCCGCCGGTAAGAATGGTGAAACCTAAGCGCGCAAACTCTCCTGCTGCCTGTCTTGTCAACTCGTAGTAGGGATGGCCTTCCTTAAACCGGGCAGATCCAAAAATGGTGACGCAGGGCCCTACGAAATGAAGAGCCCTGAATCCGCGAATGAATTCTACCATTGTCTCAAACGTAAATTTAAATTCTTTCCAGCGCGAATGCGGCCCGTCAAGAAATATGATCTCTGATTTATCCATGAAGCAAGAAAAAAATTGTCATGCTAAATTGAGCTCGAACCGTCTCATTTTAAGTGATAACAGTCATTAATATCTCTGATAATGATCAACCTATGCCGCAATCTTCACTAGTAGTTTTGTTTAAAATATGAATTGCAATGGCTCAAAAAAGGTCTTATATATTAGCTGTCAATTGTGGATCGTCCAGCATTAAGTTCGCTTTGTTTGATGAAGCGGGCCTCGAATGCCCTTATCGGGGACAAATAAGCGGCATTGGAAGCGGCGAAGCGGTTTTCCGCGTAACTGATGCCAAAGGAAAATATTACGAGGTTGAGATGGAAAGTTGTACTGACAGCCGCCCGGCCATTCATGAACTTATAGTTTGGCTTAACAGCCATTACACGAAATATCCAATAAAGGCCATAGGCCATCGTATAGTTCAGGGTGGCCCGCGTCACCGGTCGCCTGAATTGATCACTGATGTACTGATGACTGAACTGCGGGAAGTGATAAATCTGGCACCTAATCATTTGCCCTCTCAGCTGGCGGCAATTGAAATATTAAAGAATGCTTTTCCTCAGGCTTTACAAGTAGCATGTTACGATACCTGCTTTCACCACACCATACCGAAGTTTATCCGGAATTATCCCTTGCCTGAGGAGTACCGTGATAAAGATTTGATAAAATACGGCTTCCATGGCTTATCATACGAATATGTATTGGGCCGCTTAAAAAAGGATGTTATGCATATCCGCCGCAAAAAAATAATCATAGCGCATTTAGGCAACGGTGCCAGTATGGTGGCCATAAAGCATGGAAAAAGTATGGATACCACTATGGGGCTTACTCCAATGGGCGGATTATTAATGGGTACACGTAGCGGAGATATTGACCCGGGCGTGCCAATTTTTATGCTTAAACAATGGAATTTGACCGCCGATGACCTGGAGGAAATATTTGGTGAAAAGTCAGGCTTAAAAGCCATTGCGGGAACTTCGGATATGCAGCAATTACTAGCGCTTGAAAAAACTGATACCAAAGCAGTCGAAGCCATTAATTCATTCGTTTATAATGCCAAAAAAAACATTGGCGCATTGGCTGCTGCGTTAGGAGGTATTGATCAGCTGGTTTTTACCGGGGGCATAGGCGAAAATGCTGCGACCATCCGCGAACGGGTTTGCGATCAGCTAAAGTTCCTGGGGTTGAAAATTAATAAACATCACAATCGGCATAATCGCAACGATATAGCTGCCGCATCAAGCAAGGTGAAAATTAAGGTCATCCCAACCAATGAAGAAAGTATGGTCGCTTGTCATACTCAACAATTAATAAACGCTAAAATAAAAAAGCCATGAATACGCTGACAGAACACGAGATCAATAACATCCACAGGTATTGGCAGGCAGTCAATTACCTGTCAGCCGGGCAGATATACCTGCAGGAAAATCCTTTATTGAAAGAACCTCTTGAACCCGAACATATTAAGCCACGGTTATTGGGGCATTGGGGTACTTCACCCGGATTGAACCTAATTTATGTACACCTGAACCGGCTTATTAAACACACCAATGCCGATTTTATTTATATCTGCGGGCCAGGGCATGGCGCGCCGGCAATTGTTGCGCATACCTATCTGGAAGGTACGTATTCGGAAATTTATCCCGTTGTAACACAGGATGAAGAAGGCATGAAACACCTGTTCAGGCAATTTTCATCACCCGGGGGTATCCCGAGTCATGTTGGCGCACATACACCAGGTTCTATACATGAAGGCGGTGAGCTTGGTTATTCATTGGCGCATGCTGCCGGTACAGTATTTGACAATCCCGATCTTATTGCGGCTTGCGTAGTTGGTGACGGCGAGGCAGAAACTTGCCCTTTAGAGGGAAGCTGGAAGTCCATCAATTTTCTTAACCCTGTACGCGATGGAGCCGTATTACCGATACTCCATTTAAATGGTTACAAAATATCGGGGCCAACAGTATTGGGGCGAATGAGCGATGTAGAACTAACCCAATTGTTTAGCGGCTATGGTTACGATGTTTTATTTGTGGAAGGCAATGATCCGATACCGGTGCATCACCAAATGGCGGGAACGTTGGAAGAAGTGTATCGGCGCATAAGAAGTATCCAGCATAATGCAAGGGCAAATAATATAACCGATCATCCGCAATGGCCCATGATCATTCTTCGTACGCCCAAGGGCTGGACAGGGCCAAAAGAATGGAACAGCTTGCCGATTGAAGGCACATTTCGTGCCCACCAGGTGCCTTTAACAGGTGTGAAAGAGGATTCTGCAAAGCTCGCTTACTTAGAAAGCTGGATGCGCAGTTACCAGCCTGAAAAATTGTTTGACGAAACCGGTAAATTGGTACCGGAACTTACCGAAATGGCGCCAAAAGGCAGCAAACGAATGAGTGCCCAGCCATTTGCCAATGGTGGTTTGTTATTAAAGGAATTACAATTGCCCGCATTAAAGGAATATGCCTTAGCTGTAACAGCGCCAGGTATTAAAGAAGCTGAAAGCACACGCAATCTTGGAAAATACTTGCGTGATATTTTTAAATTGAATTCCGAAGAAAAGAATTTCAGGCTTTTCTGCCCTGATGAAACTACCTCTAACCGCCTGGATAATATTTTTGAAGTTACCGATCGCTGTTTTATGGAAAGAACTTTACCTGGTGATGTTAGCCTGAATGCCAATGGCCGCGTAATGGAAGTACTAAGCGAACATTTGTGCGAAGGCTGGCTGGAAGGCTATTTGCTTACCGGCAGGCATGGCATATTCCCTTGTTATGAAGCGTTTGTAACTATTGTGGATTCAATGGTAACTCAGTACGCCAAATGGATAAAAACAGCATGTGAACTTGAATGGCGAAAACCGGTCGCATCATTGAATTACCTGCTCACTTCGCATGTATGGCGGCAGGATCATAATGGGTATAGCCATCAGGGGCCTGGCTTTATCGATACCATTGTAAATAAGAAAAGTAGCGTTGCGCGAATATATCTGCCGCCTGATGGAAATACCCTGCTGTCAGTTATGAATCACTGTTTCTGCAGTAAAAACTATATCAATCTGGTAATCGCGGGCAAACAGCCTGAACTGCAATGGTTAACAATGGATGAAGCTATAGAACACTGCCGTAAAGGCGCATCTGTTTGGGAGTGGGCCGGCAGCGGCAGTGGTCATGATCCGGATGTAGTTATGGCTTGCGCAGGAGATGTACCTACACTTGAAACCGTTGCCGCGGCATCGCTCATCAAGCAGCAATTACCTGAATTAAAAGTAAGGGTTGTTAATGTTGTCGACCTGATGTCATTATCGCCCAAAGCTTATCATCCACATGGCATGGAAGAAGAACTTTTCCATGAATTGTTCACTGATACTGCCGAGGTTATATTCGCTTTCCATGGTTATGTACGTATTATTCATGATCTGATACACGGCCGGCCATTTCCGTCGCGTTTCCATGTCAGAGGTTACTGTGAAGAAGGTACAACTACTACACCTTTTGATATGACGGTGCTGAACAACATGAGCCGTTATCACCTGGCGATTGAAGCCGTTAAGCGTGCGGGCTGTATGTATGAAGGTGCACAGGACTTCATTAACTTTTGCCAGTTGAAATTACAGGAACATCGCGAATACATTTGCAAATACCTGAATGATATGCCTGAAATTAAAAACTGGAAACTTACCGATACCGTCTTATCATTATCAGTGTAAACGCTAAGTGATAACAAACAAAAAGAATCATGATCACGGTCATGGTTCTTTTTTGCCGGATATACGAATTTTATAATGATCAATTATTAATTCCCTGAGCCCATGAAACAGATAATTATTATTAACGACAGCACACCTGAGGCTGAACACGCTGCAAAATTTGCGTTGGCTATAGCTATGAAAATGAAGGCCGATCTGCTATTAGCTAATACTATACCAGTAAAGTTACTGCAGCAAATTACAGTACCTGCTCCGGCTACTGAAGAATGGCAAAGCTTATTGTTTGAAGACCTTGTTAGTATAACAGATAAAACAGCCGAATACAAACCAGTAATTAATGAGCTGGATATTTCAGAAATGAATGAAACGCAACTGGCTGAATTTATTCATATGAAAGGTATAGGCCTGATTGTGAAAGGCGAAAAGGAAATATTAACCACACCCCAATTACCGCATCTTAACATTCAAAGCGTTCTTAACAAAGTTTGTTGCCCGATACTTTTAGTGCCTGAAAAATGGCAAATAAAAGATATTGAGCATATTGTGTACCTGGCCGACCTGCGCTACTGCCGCACCGCTGTTGTAAGTTACCTGGTAGAACTGGCCGGGCCCTTTAATGCTGATATTGCGGTATCCCATTTCTCAGCCAAAGGCTTGCCTAATATGGAGCAATGCTATGCTGAAGATGTTTTTAATGCTACTATTGGGCAACATGTGCACTACGAATCTCTTTATTTCAATAATACAAAAGAGCGCGACCTGTCAAAAGCTGTCGACGTACTTATCAATGGCATGCACAATGATTTATTAGTAGTAGTTAATCATCGTTATCATTTCGAAGAAATAATTGGCAGATATATAACAGACGCCATGCCACAAAATTTAACCGTTCCGGTTATGGTTTTTCCATATTAACAAGTAAGTGACAATACAAAAAGACAATCTCGAAAAATTCTGGTGCCTGTCGCCGGAAAAGGTTTTTGAGTTGCTTGCCAGCAAAACCGCGGGATTGGATGAGTCGATCGCAGCCGGCCGTTTGGAGCAATTCGGTAAAAATGTCATTTCAACTAACGCCAGCGCTTCTGCATTCATGTTGTTTCTATCGCAGTTCAAAAGTCCCGTTACGTTGTTACTTATTATTGCCGCTATACTGTCTGCCTTTTTAGGTGACGCTACTGATACCACCATTATTTTAATAATTGTACTCATAAGTGGGATACTTGGTTTTTGGCAGGAAAGAGGCGCGGCAAACGCAGTGAAAGAACTATTAAAGCTTGTACAATTACATTGTATTGTTTTAAGAAGCGGACTACGGAAAGAAGTTTCGATTGAAAAAATAGTACCGGGCGATGTAATATGTTTAACAGCAGGTGATATTATTCCGGCTGATAGCCTGATCGTTAGTGCTGACCAGTTGTTTGTGGATGAGGCAGCTTTTACCGGAGAGACCTACCCGGTGGAAAAGAGTATAAATGTTACTCCTGCTGAGGCTACATTATCAAAGAGAAGCAATGTTTTGTTAATGGGCAGCCATGTAGTAAGTGGTAAGGGGCAGGCTGTGGTTGTAAAAACCGGCGAGGGAACGGAATTCGGCAAAATATCATCAAATTTAAAATTAAGGCCCCCCGAAACTGGTTTTGAGCGTGGTATTCGCCGGTTTGGTTACTTGTTAATGGAGATCACCCTCATACTCGTGATCATCATTTTTGCAATAAATGTTTTTCTTAATAAGCCGGTACTCGATTCTTTTCTGTTTTCCCTGGCATTGTCTGTCGGCTTAACCCCTCAACTGTTGCCCGCAATAATAAGTGTGAACCTTGCTACCGGTGCCAGGCGTATGGCGAAGCAGGAGGTGATCGTAAAACGTTTATCCGCCATCGAAAACTTTGGTAGCATGGATGTTTTGTGCTCAGACAAAACAGGGACGATTACTGAAGGAAAGGTGATGTTGAAAGACTGTTTTGACGTTACTGGCAACCATTGCGACAAGGTATTGCGTTATGCCTGGCTTAACGCATCATTGCAGCAGGGGTTTCATAACCCCATTGACGAAGCAATATGCAACGCTTATACAATTGATAATCAAACTTACCGGGTGCTGGCTGAGATACCGTACGATTTTATCCGTAAGCGTTTAACTATGTGCTTGATGGACGGTACAGAACAAATTGCTGTGACTAAAGGGGCCTTAATATCAGTTTTAGCAGTTTGTACCAAAGTTGAAATGCCGGACGGCAGTATAAAAGATATAGATAGTTTAAAAAAACAGATCACAACACAATATGAACAGTTGAGCAGTGGGGGATTTCGTACACTTGGCGTAGCTTATAAGCCAGCTAATGTCCCATCATTTTCAAAAAACGATGAAGAGCAAATGATATTTATTGGATTTGTAGCGCTTTTTGACCCCCTAAAGGAAAACGTTAAGGAAACCATCGGCCAAATGAGTGGCTTGGGTATCAAACTTAAAATTATTACCGGCGATAATATGCTGATCGCTAATAGCCTCGCATATCAACTTGGAATTGAAGCGCCTAAAATCCTCACCGGGGCCGAAATGCAACGCATGAGCACCGCAGCCCTTATGCACCGTGCTCCTTTAACAGATATTTTTGCTGAAGTTGAGCCCAATCAAAAAGAACGTATAATCATTATACTAAAAAAGGCAGGGCATGTGGTTGGGTTTTTGGGTGATGGAATTAACGATGCCCCGGCACTGCATGCTGCAGACGTAGGGATATCGGTTAATACAGCGGTTGATGTAGCTAAAGAAGCAGCAGATATAGTATTATTAAGCCCTGGCCTGGCTGTACTTACAGATGGTGTACTGGAAGGCAGAAAAACATTTACCAATACCATGAAGTATATTTTCATGGCGACAAGCGCCAATTTTGGCAATATGTTCAGCATGGCAGGCGCATCATTGTTTTTGCCATTTTTGCCGCTGCTCCCTAAACAAATACTGTTAACTAACTTGCTTACTGATTTTCCGGAGATGGCTATTGCAACAGATAAGGTGGATGTTGTAAATATCCAATCTCCCCAGCGTTGGGATATAGGCTTTATTAAAAGGTTTATGATCATCTTTGGCCTGCTGAGCTCGGTATTTGACTATATTACATTTTATGTCTTATTGACCGCGCTTCATGCTGATGAAAAGACCTTTCAAACCGGTTGGTTCATTGAATCGGTAATATCCGCAACGATAATAGTATTAGTGGTGCGCACGCGGCTTCATTTTTTTAAGAGCATTCCGGGTAAATATCTTTCCATGGCTACTATATTTATCATTTTGCTGGTATTAGCTTTACCATTTACTGCAATTGCCGGATGGTTTGGCTTTGTAGTATTGAATAGCAGGTTCTATCTGTTAGTTTTACCGGTTATATGTTTATATATGATCTCAGCTGAAATGGTAAAACAATCATTTTTCAGGCATATCAATAAAACATTGCCTAAAAAGCACAAACAGTGTGCTGAACATCAAATAGTAACCTGATCAAAATCATTATTCCGGGCATGATTTTCCTTGAAATTTGAACATATCAAAAGATCAAAGGTCATGAGAACGGGAAATACCAAAAATATCATTATACCAGGCTATTTCATAGTTATTAGCCTGATATTGCTTTCAGTTATTTACGCCTTCGCTTACCCCGGCAAAACAAAACAGCTGTATACAGTTCCGCAGGATTCACTTTCAGCCGAAATAAGAAGCCAGCTACAATCCGGCAGCAGGGAGCTTTTCTTTCCTAAAACTGTCGGCCGGTTTTATGCTGCAAATAATTATCAGCAGGTATGGCTCAAGCCGCAATCTGGCACTGGTTCAACATGGCAGGCCATGCTGATGCTGGATTGCGTACTGCAATTTGGTCTTTCCCATGCTGATTATCACCCGCATGAGTTAATGTATAATAAATTGCATGAGATATTAGAAAATCCCAATACTATAAGCGTTCACCAGCAAGCCCGCTTCGAGATCATGCTGACTGACGCGATGATAAACTTTATGAATAATCTGCATTTCGGCAAGCTTAATCCTTATATCAACGATGGGCAACAGGATGAGCAGCTTATTGATGGTTATGATGCCGCCGCCCTGTTGACTAATGCTTTAAAGCAAAAGGACCTAATGACCGCTGTAGGTAATGTACAGCCCCAAAATTCTGCTTATGTAACGCTACAGCAATACATGCAGCTTCGGGTTGGCCAGGAATCAGGTGATTGTTACCAGGTACCCGAATCGGAAATAAGAAAAATGGCTATTAACCTGAACCGTTTGCGCTGGGCTGACCTTGACCATAATGCTTACATACAGATAAACATTCCAACTTTTACACTCACTTTACATGAACCAGATTCAACTTACAACTTTAAGGTGATTGTAGGTAAACCTCAAAACCAAACTCCCGAATTAAACAGCGATATTACCTATTTTACTACAGCGCCTGAATGGAAAGTTCCAAATAAAATATTCAGAAATGAAATACTGCCAAAATTGAACAATATTGCAAGCTATGATGACCTGCAATATGCAATATATGACAACAATGGAAAATACATTCCAAACAATGCCGACGCTTTAAAAAAGGTAATGGCTGCTCCTCATAATTATCATGCAACACAATCTTCAGGTTGCGATAATGCGCTGGGATTAGTGGTATTTAGATTTCCTAATATTTATGATGTGTTTTTACATGACACGCCTGAAAAGCAATTATTTAACCGCCCGGCGCGCGATTTTAGCCATGGTTGTATAAGGGTTGAAAAAGCCGCAGAATTGGCAAGCTTGCTTTTGAAATATGACGGGCAGGCAAACAAGGTTAAGGAAATGCAACGCGCGATCACGCATGAGCAGACCGTAAACTTCAACTTTAAAAAGCACGTGCCTATTCGTATTACTTATATTACTTGCTCCCGCGGCGAATGGGGGCTGGATAGCTGTAAGGATATATATGACCTGGATAACCGGCTTGAAATGGCCTTGTACCAGGATGGCAGTCGGGTGGCCGCGCGTTAGGCCTAACAGCCGGGTGTTTCATAATGCATTGATTTTAATCGAATTTCACAAAAAGGCTATCATTATAAATGATGCATATCATGAAACGAAATGTTCTTTACCATGCGTTTTGGCAGTGGGAAGAAACAACTTTTCGGCACTCATTACGCATCGATTTAGTTTTGATGAAAAGCGTATGATATATTCGAGCATGCGGCTGATCAAAAGGCACTGAAAGTGATCATAGCTAAAAATATCATTAAAAAACAAAGGCAGCCACAAATTGCTTGTAACTGCCTCTTTTTAACGTAGCGGGGAGCAGGATCGAACTGCCGACCTTAGGGTTATGAACTGATTTACAATGACTTATGAAGTATTGAAATGGTTCAAAATAATCTGGCGACATTATTGGACGAGTCATATAAATACACATCATACCATATCGGTACAGCTGTTGTATGAACATTGTATTACCAAACTCCGTAAATTTGCTTTGGGTTATTTACGGGGTACTATGCATGTTTTGTATGGCAACCGTAAGAGTTTATATTCGCAAAAGACCGTCAAAAGGCAATATGATAATTACAAAAAGCAATTTGTCCATCTAATTCACAATCGCGTCCATTGATATAGAAAATTGGTCTGATTAAAATTACACAACCAATTTTTTAAATCAAAGATTATGAAAACGTTAAGATTTTACCTCAGTTTACTTTTTTCCATGCCGTTAATTTTTAGCTCCTGCCAAAAAACAATGGTAAATTCGGTTCCTTCCGGTAATTTAAGCAAAAATTCAAACTCAGCGAGCTTTGCAGTTCAGACCGGAGGAAGTATAAATATTGACATCGGTTTCCCTCAACAAAAAGTTGACCTTATAGGAGCGGGTTGCTTTTTTTACAGCGGGCATTTGGTTAATGGCATCACAAATTTCAATGATGCCAGCACCTGGCTTTGGAGCAATCTTAATGTTAATGTTTTTAAAATTGTTTTATGGGCCGATGGGGTCGAAGATGTCAACGATAACAGCGACCCAAATGTAACTGATTTTACGAAATTTAATTTTACAAGTGACGCTAATCTCGTAACTCAAATTACTGCTGCTAAAAAAGCTATTTCCATTAATCCCAACATTAAAATATGGGCTATAGTTTTGTCGGCACCCAAATATTTGAAGACAAACGGAAGTGTAACCAATGGTGGCACACTGGACACAACGGTACCCAACGCGTATGCTGAGTTTGGGGAATTTATTTATGCCCATTTAAAAAATCTGAAAGACAATGGCATCACTGTCAGCTATCTTAGTATGATGAACGAACCTGATTATACGCCTTCAACAGATGTGAACTATGATTCAGCAGTATTTACTCCGGCTCAGGCACAAAGCGTTTACGCCAGTACAAGTTCATGGTTAAAAACAAAGCTGCCTTCCGTGGGTTTGTCTGTTCCTAAATTCGCTGCTCCTGATTGCATTGATGTCACATCTGTCTCTAATTACGCATCTGCACTAAATGCCTCGGGAAATGTAGATTTTTTTACTACTCATCAGTATGTTAACAGTTCATCAGCTAATTTCACTTCCGCCTCAACGGCAGCAGGCACTAAAGGTTTATATATGGCCGAATATCACGCCGGTTTTGGTATGGGGGATACTCCGGATGAACTAACTGCTGCGCTGGACTTGGTTAATAAGTTTCATGATGCTTTTCGCGGAGGCGCAAAAGGCTGGTTATATTTTGAATGGGGAGCTCCGACGTCTAATTTTGGGGGGCTGTTATATACGCCATGGGGTGCCGCTGCTCAACGTAAGAAAAATTACTACACCTTTAAGCAATTTACAGATTATCTGTTAAATGAAAGTTATATCGATACACATTTAACCGGTATCACCAATTTTGGTTCAGATAATGTTAGTGCATTCACTGTAAGTAACCGGGCGGACATTAATGTTGTTAACTGGAATACTGACAATCAAAACCGTGTCACCTTAAACTTCGGAGGGGCTATAAAAACAATTAATATATACCGGACAAGTGCAACTGAAAGTGATAGCTTGATTTGGAGCCAGAGCAATGTAAACGCTTCTAGTTATCCAGTTGATTTTGCAGGAAAATCTTTTACAACTGTTAGAGTTACCTGGTAATTGGAAATTAATTTAGAAATGGATAATTTCATTAAGGCATAAAAAATCATTTATTATTTAATGCAGATTATCCATTTCTTAAAAACCCCTTTGTAATAATTTATTAATAAAGGAATTCTGTATTTTTCATTTTACATGAAATCCGGGTGAGCAATGTTAGAATCATTACATCATGTGTAATTTGGAACTAAATTGCGCCTAATCATTAATTTATTTTCAGTTCGATGATATAGGGGTTATATCAAATAATGGAAGGATTAGGTTAGCAACTACTGAATGACCATATTGATTTATATGATTGCTTTGCGCCATATAGTAGGAAAGGCTATTACCGGCAGCAACAATTTCTTTAAATTTGCTGTAAGGATCAATTACCGGAACATGGTATTTAACTCCCAATTCTGAAATTTGATGGGCCATTTGGGCGAGCGGTGCATTCTGATCTGATAAGCTTTCCGTAATGTCTGGAGTTGGCGTCATTAAAATTACTTTGATGCCGTGTTTAACCGCAGTCTTAATCATATATTCCCATGCCTTTCTTGCGCGGGCTAAACCAATTAGGCGGTCATTCAATGCGTAATCTATAAAAATTATATCAGGGTGATGAATTAACACATCGCTTTTAAAGCGTTTAGCTCCTTGCTCGGAATTCTCTCCCCCTTTACAAGTTTTAATAATATTGATCACGGCAGTCGGATATGTCTTGGTAAGACTTCTCAAAAGCAAAAAGGGGTAAGATTCAAAAGTGTTAACTGCAGGTGTTCTGAAATAGCCGCTGGGTACGCTATGACCGTGAAACACAATATTGATGTTACGATTGTTGGGCCATTGCTTTTTAAGCTCACTAATTACTTCACCGAGATAGTTACTGGGAATATTTGCACCATTTACTGTATCAGCTTTGGATGTGATTGGAGTTAATCTAACTACACTTTGGGTGGCAAGGGGGGCTCCGAATGCCCCTGTAAAAAATATACAGTTTACGAATCCAAAAATATATAAAATCAATGTTTTTCTAAGGGAAAATATTCTTGATCGGGTCATTTTAAATTTATTTAAAAAACTTTAGCAGGGTATGTTCGTCGATCTCTTGACGAGGATTAAAAAGCTTGCTTGCAGCATAATTTAAAAAGCTATATCTGAGCTGTCTTGCTGTAGGTCTTTCTTCCAAATTAGAATGTATATCCATGGAACAAAGTATTAATTTCCCATTCCCAACTTTAAACTCCAGAACATCGGCCATATTTCTATTTTTAAAGAAGTTGTCGATTACTCTCACAATTGGATGCGGGGTTCCTTGCAAACTGTCAGTAATCATTGTTTTCGATCTGGTAACCAAATCCCACCATTGCCAGTCAGAATAGAAATCCGTAGGAAAATCCTTTAATGCCAGATGACGGACATCCACCAGGAGACCCATCGTGCCGGGTTGATCAGGAAAATGTACCGGGCTCCAGAACACCGGGGCAAACCGACCGGAAACACCTTGTATAGAGGCTGTATCCGGATTAAGAATTACATTTTTACCGTTTTTTAGCCACACAAGTGCTTCTTGTAGTGAAGTGGTAAATAGTATCGTTTTTTCAACTTGAGGTAACTGGGCGGGATATACCCAAATATTCCATTGGTTTTTTATTTTTAAGGAAGGAATGGAAAGAATGATCCTGAGTTTAGCCGCCTTTGTGATGCCTGACAAGCTGACTTGTAAATGCCCAAGTGTATCCCGATTTCCAACGAGTACTGTTGATTGATTCATTACACCCTGATAAAGGATTTGTCCATTCTCGTTGCAAATCTTCCATTCCGGTTTTACTGTAACTGGGGCATTTCCAAAATTTGCCAATTGAGCAACAGCAGTAAAGTTCTCATCGTTGGTATAAGTTGCTTTGGCAAACTTTAAAAGAGGAACAATAGGTGAACAAAAATCACGGAAATCCGAAGGAGAGATCAATCCTTTACTTTGCCAAAACGCATTCAAAACACCAACGAGTGCGGTTCCCTGGCCAGGGAAGTCATGAAGATCCAACAATTGAAATCCACTAACATTCGGTGTTTTTAATGCCCTTTCAATTTCTTCTTTGTATAGATTTACCGCCAATTTACCACTGGCAATGGTAAATTGCCTGGCCAGGTAAGTCATGTTCTTTTTAGCCAGATCATATCTCACTGCTTTAAAATTGAGTGGATCTAAATTACCGGTGTAGTTTTTTATTTCACTTAAATCAGGATATACGGAATACTGGCCCATTTCGTGAATGATCAATGGTACTTTAATGCTATCGGTAGATTTACTGTAATCTGTTTCAAAATCGGGTGGTGAAGTATTAAATATACCTTGCCCTCTAACCCAGCCTCTCTTTGTGTACTGAGTAATAAAATAATCCGCTACCGGCTCAGGCGACAATCCATGCCCCTGTTGGAAACTAAAGGTTGAGCTGGTGTAGAGCCTTCTGTCATCTTGTTTTTTGAGTTGTGTAACAAACTGATTAAGCCACGAGAAATCACCCTCTAACTCGTTACCCATGCTCCAAAAGCAAAACGATGGATGATTACCGTAGTTTCTGATAATTTGCTGTGCTTCGCCGGCAAGATAGTTTAAGGTGGGTTTGTCTTTACCTACCTGTAAACTCCATAACGGTAACTCTACGTGCAGGTAAAATCCTAATGAATCTGCGGCACGGAAAGCGGCCTCAGGTGGGCACCACGAATGAAAACGGAAATGATTCAAACCGTAAGATCTGGCGATCTTAAATACCTCGATCCAACTGCGTTCATCCATAGGCGGATAGCCTTTGAGCGGAAATACGCTACATTCTAATGTGCCGCGCAGAAAAAGACGCCGGCCATTGATCGACAGTTCACTTTGCGCATTACCCAATTGCCTGAAGCCCGTTTTAATGATCCGTTTATCAAGCAAAGCGCCTGTACGTTTATCAAATAAATCAATAACTACTGTATAAAGGTGCGGATGAAATTCGTCCCAGGCGCTCATTTTACTAATATTGAGCGAGATGTGGCTGGTATTTACACCAGTATCCAACCTTAGCTCCTCCGTCTTCGATAGCATTGCGGTATGGCCATTGTATATGGTGATCCTGGCCTTTATATTTTCAATAGTATGTGACTGGTTACGGGAGCCGACTGAAACATCAAGGTTTGCCAACTGCTTATCGGGGTAAAGCTGTACATCGTTTAAAAAAGTTGCCCCCTGCTTTTCAATTACTATTTTCCCAAGAATACCATTCCAGATAATTTGAGTATCATCAGTATAAGCAGCCGCAAGGTTATCAATACTGGTTTCATGCTGTTTTGAGTTATCTATTCTTAAAACAATTGTGTGCTGCCCGGCTTTCAGCGCGCCTAACCGGAATACCTGCGGCCCTATAAGGCTTTCCTGTGCCCCTTTATATACCCCATCTATCCAACAGTCGGTTTTCCAGATAACCCGCTCCAGGGAAAGCTGAAAGTCTCCCGTACCGGACATGAATTTCTTTTTATACCAAACCGGGCCAACATACCGATGCTTCCTCCACAACCGTTGCATTACATTTTGATTGAGTGATAGCGTATCGGTTACCGGCTTCTGTCCTATTCCTGCATCATCCAATGTACCGGGCAGTTGAATATTTCCTTTAAAATCAGGGTGTTCAAACCATTTACCTTTCAGACCATTATTTGCAGAATCAAGTGTAAATTGCCAGTTACCTGCCAGCGAAATAGCTTTATTCTGCGCCTGAAGACACTTGCAAAAAAACAGAGCCGTTATTAAAAGAAATATTTTTTTCATTGTAAGGACTGTATAAAGACGAAATTTTAAGATAATGATATTTACTGATAATTAGCGATCAGTGTAGTAACAGACTTTGCATCGACAGAAAATGACGAACTATTAACTATGGATTTTTTAAGACTTTTATTAACCGAGGTGGTATAAGCCGAAACTAAAGCTGAAGAAAGAGCCAACGAACTATTACTTAAACTAATTTGTTTGCTTGCGCTTTCATTATTAATGATGACGATGACAATTTGTTTATGGGCAACATCTTTGTAGGCTGAAACCATTTGAGTTGCTAAAGCTACTGTTGGGCTGGTGATAGAGCTGATGTTCGCATCGACCCGAATCATTCCCGGACGAATAAAACGTGAAAAGTTGCCCAGGCACCATAGTTGCTTCGAGTCACTAACAATGCCGTCAGTTTGCATCTGACCAAGATCATAGCCGCCAGCATTATCATTGATGTAGATCAACCCGTCACTGTAGTTATAGGTATCGACTGCCAACCACCACTGCCATGAACTTACATTAGCTATGGTAAGGTCGCTTGCTATAACATTGGCAACGTACAAGCCGTAGTCTATGCCGGTATTGCGCGGGGAACCATTAAGCTGGCCGCAAATATCCCCCAGGATACCAAATTCAGTTTCCCATAACGCCGTTGTTGGCGCAACCTGATTTCTTTTTTGCAGAACATTCTGGCGATAAGAAACCATATCTGAATTAGGGCAGGTTGTAAAATAGCTGTGGGAAGAAATCATATTTAGTAAAGACGGCACATTACCAATATAATTAGGTGATGAAGCGTTAAACAATTGATTCAGTTGATCGCCCCGGTCGTCCCCATTATTTTCATAAAGCGAGTTCCACTGGTTCGCCTCACCAAAAGCTATTTTTGCCGGAATACCGGATTGCTGCAGTTTCGGTCCAAGTATCTTTATCAGTTGCGCCATCTGTGTATTTGTCGCTCCTGTGCCTTCCTGGCTCGGGCTTGTTCCCCAGTTCCACTGTGGTTCATTAAATGGACTTATGTAATTCATAGGGATACCAATCGAATTAAAATGCGAGGCTACATTCACCAGGAACTCGGCATAGGCTGCATAATCCTGTGCTTTTAAATTAAGCTGATTTGTACCCAACCCATATGCCCGGTTATTGACCGTCATTTGTACCGGAGGGGAAATGGCAAAACCAATAAAGTTCTTTACCCCTCTTACTTTTGCTGCGTTTAGAAACCATTGTTGACCAGCCTGTTTACTCCAATCGTAACTCCCATCCCCGTTAAGAAAACATTCCTCGCGGCGATAAATATCAGGGATACCGCTGCTGTCACCCTGCTCAAAGCTGCCGGCCCCAATATTGAATCGCCAAAATGATAGGCCGATGCCTATAGGATTTCCTGTTTTATCGGTATCAGAGCTAAATAAATAATCTGCTATCTGGTTCTTTTTTGTAGCGTTTGCCCACTTGCCAACATACTTGGTCGTCCAGCAGTCCGAAGCACCAAAGCCTTCTATGGTTTGGTGTTCGTTTTGCAAGTTTACATTCAGTTTTAAAGCCTGTGCCTGTTTGTTACAAGTGTCTATACCATTAACGTAACAATGGTCATCAACGGGCTGTATGGTATGTTTACTACAAGCCAACAGTGCCAGCGCAACGGGCAAGTAATAAGCAATAGTAATTTTATTAAGTAATTTCATAAGAAAAATTAAAAAAGTGCAGCCCTTTCGGGCTGCGTTAGAAAATTAATAACCAGGGTTTTGAGTGATCCGCCCCTGCGAGGCAAGTATCTCGCTGGCAGGGATCGGCCAAAGGTTTGATTTACCCGCAGTAAAGTAATACCCTTTGTTTTGCGGCTCATTCAGATTTGTCGTTTCATAAGGATCAGTACTTGTTTGTGTATTGTATTTAACAAAACTGCCGTTAGGGCCTAAGATACTATTGATAACCGGCTGGCCGGTTTGATCTTTCCAGCGACGCAAATCATATAAGCGATCGCCCTCCAACGCCATTTCCAATCTTCGCTCATTCCTTACCGCGTTGATCAGGTTCCACCCGGTTAATGTCATATCGGTTGTAAGACCAACCCGGCTTCTAATGGCTTTTAGCGATTGCAGCGCTTGCGAACCTTGCTGCAGCATTGCAGCAGCCTCCGCATTCATCAGGTAAACGTCGCCCAACCTAAGATAGATATGATCTTTTGAAAATCTGCCGCCAGGAGTTCTTTCGGCCCGTGGAATATATACCTTACGGTTATACCTTGCAGACTTGCATTGCGATGGGTTGGCATTAAAAACTGTATTTGCAGGGTCGCCAATAACCGGGAAATTATTTCTGATGATTGTCCAGTTCAGCCTTACGCTATCCCCTTGTGCTTTAAAATCATTCTCCAGGTCACTTGTCGGCGTAAAATATCCCCAGCCACCTTCAGTTCCGGGCATGGAGGTAGTAGGAAATACATTGCCGAGGTTGGGGAACTGCGCCGAATATTGAAACTGAGTTTCAAAAAGAGATTCAGGCCCGTTGAAGTTACTGGATTGCCAGATATTACCATAATAGGACTCTAATTGGTATTCACCAGAACTGATGATGGTATTTGTTAAACTCAACGCGTCAGACCAATCTTCGGTATACAGATCAATTTTAGCCAGTAAAGCTTGGGCAGCCCCTTTTGACACACGATATTTATCAGTTGTACTGTATTGAGATTTTAAAGGTAAAACACTAATCGCTGATTGCAGATCCTGCTTTAGGAAAGCGTAAACATCGGCAGCACTCGTCCTGCCATAAGTATTATCCTGCGGAGATAAAGTTTTAGTTATAAGAGGCACCGCTCCCCAGTTTCTTACCAGATCAAAATATTGAAAAGCACGTAAGAATTTTAACTCAGCAAGTAACGGCTGTTTGGATGCGTCGTCTATTTTTGAATTTTCTATCCCTTCCATTGTGGCATTAAAGGCATAAATACTTTTATATACCTCTACCCAATGGGCTTCAATGCGGTCATTATTTGCATTCAGCGTATAATGTGCAGCCTGTACAGCAGTCCCTTCGCCACCATTAACACCGATCCATTCATCATCAGATGCGGCTTCACCACTCACCTGGCGCCACCATTGCGTTTGCCACCAATCATTATAATCTATCAATGAATATTCAACAACCGTCGCGCCGGTAGCTTCAGATACCGTATTATAGTACGTATCCGATTGTATTGAGCCTGTATTAGGTTCCTGACTCAGGAAGTCTTTTTTGCAACTGCTGATACAAATAACAGCAATGATGAATGCATATTTTGAAAGTTTCATATTAAATATTTTTTATTAGAAATTGATCAAATTAAAAATTTGCGCTAAACCCGGCGTTAAAGAATCTTGGTATCGGGTTTTGTCCATTATCAATACCATAAGTAATTACACTACTGAATGGAACTTCCGGGTTCAAGCCGGGATATTTGGTAATTGTAAATGCGTTTTGGGCAGAAACAAATACCCTGATGCTCGCAATTCCTTTAATTACCGCTGATGGTATGGTGTAGCCCAACTGAATTAATTTACATCTTACATAAGAGGCATCTTTAACATAAAAGCTGGAGAAATTTGAGAAGTTTCCGTTAGGGTCATTCAGGCTAAGTATTGGATAAGAATTGGTGCTACCCGGACCGGTCCAAAATTTATTTTCAGTGCCGCTGATAAAATTGTAGCCGTTTATCGGATTCATACGGGCGAGATAATCATCAGAAACCTTGTTGCCAAATGAGCCATAGAACTCTGTTCTCAGGTCAAATCCGCCATATCCAACCTGTAGCGTTAAACCGCCGGATACAGATGGATAAGGACTGCCCAGAAAAGTACGGTCGTTCAAATCTATTGTATTATCGCCATTGATGTTTTTATAGATGAAGTCACCGGGTCTTGCATTTGGTTGCAATAAACTTCCGTTAGGGCCCTTGTAACTGTTCACTTGGGCCTGGGTTTGAAAAACGCCTATTACCTGGTAGCCATAAAAGCCCCCTAATATATCACCCGCTGCAGTTCTTGTTCTGCCTGTAGATTGAAAAATATCGTTTGAGATCTGGTCGGTTAGTATTTGCCCCTTCAGGTCTACCGCCTTTGATAAGAAGTGTTGAAGCGTTAGGCTGACGCTATAAGTAAATTTGCCTATTTTGTCTTTATAAGATACCGCTGCTTCATAACCATCTGTTTTCATGCTGCCTACATTGGTGTAAACTGTAGGGATATAGCCTTGAGGATATCCTAAAGATGGCTGTACCGGAAGATTCAACAGCATATCTTTAGGCGAGCGCCAGTATTTATCAAGCGACACGGATAGCTTGTCATTAAACAAATCTGCATCCAAACCGATAGTAATATCTTGCGTTGTTTCCCATTTAATATTAGGGTCTGGCACATTTGTAGGAGAGTAACCGTATATTCGTGTACGATCGCCATTAACATAATCAGTTATTCCCAACGTACTTTCATATGCGCCGGGCGCACCTGGCAGGTTACCACCAACGCGGCCAAATGATGACCTTATTTTCAGGTAATCCAACCATTTTATACCTTTCATGAATTTCTCATTAGAGATAACGTAGGCACCTGACACAGTAGGAAAATAACCCCACCGGTTTTGGGGAGACAGGAGCGACGAGCCATCGGCACGGAACGAGGCTGCCAGGTAGTAGGTTTCGTTAAAATCATATTGTACCCTTGAGAAGTACGAGCTCATTTTCCCAAATGGACCGGCTCCGGGCTGATAGCTCCCGCTCGCGTCCACCAGGGTGGCACCGGAAGATACGTAATGATAAGGATCGGAGTCATAAGGGACGTCCTGGCGGTAAACGTAAGAGTTTTGATAAGTATAATTATCTGCCGATTGGCCGATAAGCACATTTAAATGGTGTTGTTTCCATGAACCCACATAATTCAAGGTGTTATCAACCTGCCAGCGATAATCTTCTGCAGTATTTTGCGAAACCTGTGAATTGTCGTTATGATCTTGCGGATCAATATAATATTTAGGTACGTAGTTGGTTTGATTTGAGGTGTTATAGAATCCTGATAAGCTTGTTCTGAAGGTAAGGTTAGGTATAGGTTTAACTTCCAGGTAAGTTGAACCCTGTGTGCCAAAATACTTTGTTTTATTGAAATCACGGGCCATTGCCGCTATCGGATTACTGATGTTATTAAAATCCGAACGGGTGAATTGGCTATACGCGGGGTTATAAGCTGTAAAATTCCATCCCGGTGTTGCCGCAGCGTAGGCGTTGACATCAGTAGCGGTTTGCGAAGCGCTTTTGTATATCGGTACATTCGGTGCGATTAACATGATGGTACTTAAGTTTGTTCCGCCACCGTCGCCGTATGTTTCAAACCTCGGCGCCAGATTCACACCTATTTTAAAAACTTTTGAGATCTTGTAATCTACATTAAAACGGGTAGTTATCTTTTGATAGTCGCCAGTACCCCGTTGTGCATCAAAATTACTTTGCTGGTCAAAATAGCCCGCGCTTCCATAAAAAGAAAGTCCGTTTTTTTCGCTGGACAGGCTCAAATTATAATTGTGCGTGTATGCATTTTTTATTGCTGCATTCCACCAGTTAGTGTTAACATTAGAAACAGCTCCGGCCGGGGGCAAAGTGGTATTGTTATTAGCATATATCTTAGTGTACAAGTTTAAGTATTCGGCTGTTCCGGCAAGATTTGGATTTTGAAGTGTATTAATTCCCGACGAGCCATTAAAACTAATCATGGTCTTACCATTCTTACCTCTTTTTGTGGTGATGATGATCACACCTTCTCCACCTCTTGAGCCGTATATTGCCGTAGAGGCCGCATCTTTAAGCACATCAACAGAAGCAATATCGGCAGGGTCAATATCATTAAGGCTGCCAAATGATGTCACCACGCCATCAACAACAATTAATGGGTTACTGGAGCCGGTAATAGTGGCAAACCCCCTTATAAGCAATTTAGGTGAAGCACCGGGGTTACCACCGCCTTGTATAACTTGTAACCCTGCAATTTTTCCTTGTAAGGCATCACCAACATTGCTCGTAGTAGTAGGCGCAATATCCTTTGCCGATACGGAAGAAACGGCTGTTGTAACGCTTTTGCGTGAAATAGTTTGGTACCCGATCACAACTGCCTCGGCAAGGTTGGTATTGGATCGGCTAACCTTAATTGTATAAACCGCACCATCGGCCACTACCACTTCCTTAGGGTTGTATCCAACTGAGGTAAATAACAATACATCGCCATTTTTTGCACTGATCTTAAATAAGCCTAAAGCATTTGTTTTGGTGCCGGCTTTAGAGCCTTTAATAGTTACGGATAAGCCCTCGATCGGCTGGTCGGTATCGTCTGTAACCTTTCCTTTAATGTCTTTGTTTTGGGCAAAGGCAGAAGAAAAAATTAGTATCAGAAATACTGTAAATAATGTAATTTTTCTTTTCATAATAAAAACTCTTAGGTGAATTTGGTTCATCAAAGCTATGGCTATAGCGCATCGATAAAATAGACGATTTACTGTAAAAAATGGACTATATTACTTTTTTCTATAAAGTATCGTTAGCCTAATAGCTCGGTTACTATCTATAAAAAAAATAGGTAATGCATTGATCAAACGTTCTATTCAAAGTGTAAAGAGGGAAATTATATATTTAATAAACAATGGAAGGGCACAGTATTCCAATAAGCTATAAAACCAAAAAGACGGATTTTACCCCGTCTTTTTAAACCAATTAAAACATATTACTATAGAACAATTACTTATTATTCATATTGAATCTCATTTTTTAATAATGATAAGTGAGTTTTTGCGCCAAAGTGCATGGCATCCATTGCTAAAACCTGATCAAATTTAGCCTCACTTCCGGCATAGTCCTTTAGCCCTAAAAGTCCAAGCCCCTGCATATATAAACAATGGACAATGTTTCGATAATCAAGGTCATCGTCAAAAATCATCAGATCGGGTAAGGAAACCGCAAAATAGTCGATCTTAATTTTATCATTTAAATGCGCTGCGCCGTAATCAACCAATCGGTTGAAGATTTGATTTGCCTTAACCGTATCGCCTAATTTTTCCCAGGCCAAACCTTGGTAAAATATTTTATCGGGCTGTTGGTCATTATAAAAAACAGCTACTGTTGGCTCTGACTGGCCGACAATAGCCAGGCTCCAAAAATGACGGGCCTGCGATAAGTCTTCCAATAACTCATATGCACATCCCATCCAGTAGAATATATCATTCTCGGGGGTGCCAGGTAATTTTCCTTCGCCTAAATTATGAGGGTAAACTTGTGCGGCTTGCAGGTTGTCAATTGCTTGTTCCAGGTTTTTTTCCCATATCTGCCGTTTGGCTGTTTCTATTAATGAATAGGTATATTGGAAAGCAACTTTTCCTTCTCCACCTTCCCATGGGTGGAACTTTCTGTTCATAATAGCTGTTTGCGCTATTTTGTATTCTCCGAGGAAATTATGTAGTGAGATGAGTTCGAGATAAAGGTCATCTCTTAAAAAAGCAACGTTTATGTGCTTCTCCAAAAAGCTGATACGATCCTGTGGTAACTTATGGCACCTTTTATAAAGTTGATCCAGTTCCATTAACACCCTGGCATCTTTTTGATCCAGGTCAAAAGCCTTTTCAATTAGCTCCAATGCCCTTTTCTTATCACCCAACTTATTAAAAACAGCAATACCAAGGTTACGAAATACAGTAGGGAATCCGGGGCTTAAGCGAGCGGCTTGTTCCCAAAGGTCAATAGCATCCTGATACTGACGTTTATCGTAATAAAGCAAACCTAAATAATAGTATGCATTTCCGTTTTGCGGGTTTAAACTGATAGCCAACTGTAGAACCAGGATATCTTCCAGTCTGTTTGGAAAACAATAATCGGTTTTTGCAGCTATTGCGTTTTTAAGATAGCTTTTACCTAATAGGTGATCTCCGGATTTCTCTGCACAATAACATAAGTAATAATTCAACATCGGCTCTTGCTTTTCATCGTCTGTCGCCATTTGTAATAGTGCGATCGCATCAGCATATTGCTCTAAATGGATGTAGTCAATTGCGTAATCAATGAGGGAATGGGCCTTATTACGGCTTCTGTCTGTTAATAAGCTATGTATTTCTTTAGCTTGTTGATGATTGCCGGATAAATTGTAATATTTTTCGAGCTCAAAAAGTGCACTGATGTTAAAACGATCACGCGATAATGCCCGTTGGCAGCAATCCAGCGCTTCTTCAAATCTTCCAAGTTTAAGCAAAGCCTTAATTTTAATAATGTAAGCCTTGCCATTCCGGGCATTCCGGTCTAATGACCATTCAATGTGTTCAAGGCACTTTTCAAAATGCCCGCGAGAAAAATCGATAGCAGCAACGTAAAAATAAGCTGCGTCTTGCCAGGCGCTGCTCCAGGCCGCTTTAAAAAATGCCTGGTATGCTTCATCTTTTTTTAGCTGGTACCATAAAGACAGGCCAAGATTAAAATAAGGTTCGCCATCATAAGGGTTTGGATTTCGACCGGTAAGCGTTTTTACCGCATTTTTAAAATAGCGCTCACTTTTGGTAAATTTCCCCCGCCTCAAATACCAAACACCTAAGGCATTGTTGTTTCTGATATCACAACTATCAATAGTCAACGCCCGTTCGTAATACGGCACAGGGCTATAAGTTGCATGGCGATACTGCTCCAAATGTTGCCCGGTTAAGAAAAGCTGTTCTGTATTTATTATTTCTTCGGGCAATAAAGCCGCTTTGGCCGCTTCAGGAAGTTCTTTATTCTCCTGATCTGTAAAACGGTGTGTCAGCAAGATATCTTTTGCGGAATTATGTATAGTTAATACCAGGCCATCAATAGCTAAGTCTTCGCCCAAATGGTAAACATCCTCAAAGATTTGATGAGGACCGCATTCAACATTTGCTTCCCATAATAAATTACCTGAGTCATCTACCACCCGAATTATCAGATCTTTTTGTTTCGATGTGGCAAAAACCTGGATCTTTAGCCCCTGGGTAATTTTTTCAGCATTAAACAAAATATCCTTAGAAGCATTTTTTACAACACCCAATTCACGGTAGGGTAAAAAATATTGAGTAAAAGTCTTTTCTTCAAATGGCATTATCCAGGTAAAATCCGGCTGATTATCGGTATAAACCCCGGCCATCAATTCAATATATGGCCCATCCTCGTCTGTTAGGTTTCGATCCCAGGCAATTCCAAAGTCACCGTTTCCCCAAGTCCATTGTTTTTTGCCTGGTGAAACATGGTGATCGGCGATGTGCAGCATGCCTGCCTGCACATCATGTTCATAACCTCCTACAAAATCGTAAGTAGAGTTCATGGCCATGTATGAGGTAGGCACCGGAATATTTTTGTACATGGATATATCCGTTCCGGGCGAATAGTCGACTTTATAATAGGTTCCCGTAGCAATAGGAAAATCGGAAACATCGCGTTTTCCGTGGTCGAACACGGCTTTAACATCGGGCGGGAAAACAGATTGGTAATAATCATTAACCTTTACCGCGGGATTTGCCCACCAAAGGAAGGTTTGAGGTAGGGGTGAACGGTTAAATAATTTGGCATTGATCTCCAAATATGCATGATCTTGATATAACCTGAAACCTGTCATGCATTTGGTATGAAACATTTTTTCCACTTCGTTAACCCATATCGTTTTACTGCCATCATCGTGTTCTTCAATACTAAAATCAACAGATTCAAAAGTACTCGGACGGTGATGCTGCGGCCAGTTAAACTCAATTCCTCCGGATATCCACGGCCCGCACAGACCTACTAATGCAGGTTTTATAACCTGGTTATAATAAATAAAATGACGTTCTTTGATCTTATCATAAGCCATCTGAACCCTGCCGCCAAGTTCAGGTAACACCATAATTTTCAAATATTCATTTTCCAGGAATACCCCGGTATAAGTTTTATCAACCCGCTCATCATAAATTTTGTCAATTACCGGGTTTGGGTAAACAACTCCACTGCTGCCCTGGTAAACGCGTTTTTCAAAAAACATTGGATTTTTATCAGGCTCACCCACTTCATAGGTAGGGATCACCACATTTTCAATCCAGGCTTTAACTTTCATATTATATATTTTATTAGTGTATAGTAAAGGTTGATTCCAGTTGCTCCAATGTTTGGCCTTTTGTTTCCTTTACTTTAACTTTTATGAAGAAAAAGCCAACTAAACAAATTGCTGAATAAAGATAAAAAGGGCCAAATGTACCCATGTGTTCGGATAGAATTGGAAAAGTAAAAACAAGTATAAAATAAGCCCCCCAAAGCGCCACAATCGCAACCGATGATGCCACTCCACGTATATGGTTTGGAAATATTTCCGAAATAATTACCCAGGTAACCGGGGCAAGCGAAGTAGCATATATTGCTATAGCCAACATTACAAAAATGGATATTAGCCACGTGCCACCGTTATGCCCAAGTAGAAATGCGAGCACGAGGTAAATAATTGACAAGCCCAGTGATCCAATGAGCATTAATGGCCTTCTGCCCAGCTTGTCTACCTGCCACATAGCCAGCAGGGTAAACAACATATTTACTATACCTATAACAACAGTTTCAAAAAGTTGCCTGTCGAGCGAAGCTCCGGCGGATTTAAAAATAACGGAGGTGTAGTTAAAAACGACATTTATCCCGCATAATTGTTGAAAAACGGCCAAGACTACACCAATAAGTACTGCAGGCCGGACCGATTTAGAAAGTACCGATTTATAACTGGCCATGGTTTGCTGCTTAGGTGCTTTGTTCATATCAGCAATAATATCAATTGCATACTTTGCCCCACCAATCTTTGTTAATGTGGTTTCCGCCTTTGTGGTTAACTTGTTTTTTAATTGCCATCTTGGGCTTTCAGGCAATAAGATAACACCGATCAAAAATAACACGGAAGGAATAAAGCCCATGCCAAACATCCAGCGCCATGACTCGGGCCCCTTATCTGCCAGGTGATAATTTACCAGGTTTGTGATTAAGATGCCTATTACAATAGTTAATTGGTTAATAGCAACATTTCTGCCCCTGACATTGGCCGGAGAAATTTCGGCAATATAAAGCGGGCTCAGCATTGAAGCCATACCAACCCCAATACCCGCACAAAATCGCATGCCTATAAAAACAAGCAGGGTACCAGAGAAAGCCATACTTAATGAAGAAACTGCAAATATGGCGGCGGCGGCAATCAATCCGGGGCGCCGGCCATATTGGTCAGCAATCTTCCCTGCGAACAGGCACCCTGCAATGCAGCCAAGAGCAAGCGAGCCAGTTAAAAAGCCTTCTCCTAACGATGTTAATGCAAATTGTAATTTTAAGAACGGCAATGCACCGGATATAACAGCAAAATCGAACCCAAAAAGGTACCCGCCAAGCGCTGATATAAATGCGAGGAAAATAACATATATATTGTTGTATTTATAAATACTTGCTTCCATTGTTTTTATATTACTATCCAGGTTTTTCATCCAGTTGGATTTAATTGGAATTTCAATATTCGCAATAAGCCGATAGTTTAAAAATGGATTTAAAAAGGAAATAACTGGATTATCTTATGAAAAGCGAATGTTATAAAATTTGATGCCATAAAAAATGTAACATTGTTTGCAAGAAAAACTTAGCTATTATTTTAATAGATAATTATGCCATGAATTATAAAAAGGATGGATTTGACGGCCAAAGAGCTATTGTTCTCCCCAAGCCAATCATTAATAAATTATGTCAGGCTAATGAATTGATTAACAGGGCATTTATTACTGATATAGGTTATTATCCAAGAGCAAAGTACCACTTCCGAAAGCGGCCGCAGGGGGCTGAGCAAAACATCCTGATCTATTGTACTGAGGGATATGGGAATGTTTCTATCAAAACCACGAAATACCGGATCGTTCCTGGTGATTATCTTGTAATCCCCCATGGAATTTCACATTCTTATGAAACCGAAGAAAAAAACCCATGGACAATATATTGGTGCCATTTTAAGGGGTTTCAGTCGGATCAACTAATTGATCGGATTTTTGAAAAATCGGGTTCGTATAAAGGGCGTGTCGATTTTATACAGGAAAGGATCAATTTGTTTGATCAACTCTACTCGAACCTGGAACAAGGCTACAGTTTTGAGAACCTGACCTATACGAACATCCTTTTTTTAAGTTTTCTTTCAAGTTTTGTTTTTAGTGATAAATTCAAATCTGTTTTGCCGCAAAAAACGAACAATATTGTCGATGACTCCATTTTCTTCATGCAAAATCACTTGGAGTCTAACGTATCATTAGCTGATCTTTCTGCTTATGTTAATAGTTCACCAAGTCATTATTCAGCTATCTTTAAAAAAAATACAGGATTTCCTCCAATAGAATATTTCAACCACCTTAAAATTCAGAAAGCTTGCCAGTATTTGCAATTTACAGAACTCAGAATAAGGGAAATCGCCTTCAAAGTAGGGATTGAAGACGCTTATTATTTTTCACGGCTTTTTACAAAAACAATGGGATATTCACCTAAAGAATACAGAGAAGCAAGGTCGGCAATTAAATAAAAGAAATTTAAGTAGGTTGGGTATTCCGAGCAAGTTGACCATACGATTCCGTATGATGTTGAACACTCATTGATGTAATCAAAATTTCGAGACATTATTTCATGGCAATAAATTATCTTGGTCAAAGTGTTATGGAATTGATTTTTCTTTTTTTCGTAAGAGATGGTCAACGCACTCAGAATTTCCAATGAACAGCTTCAGCATATATTGAATTATACGCCGCTGATCTTCAATACGTGGAGTAGGGTCGCTTCTTGTATTATCTACTTACCGAACTATAACTCCCAGTATCGATGATGGAAATAAAGTCCTATAGCCTAGGATGTCATCTAAATAACAAAGGACTTTTAAATCGAAAATATTTGTTTAGCATATGTGAATTAGTACGCAGACCTTAGGGTTTGATGCATCTAAACCTTATTGAAACTTCCAAAAGGTGCGTTTAAATGTCGCTAAAGCCATTTTTGGGAAGTTTTAAGGAAGAGGAAACTGCTCTTAAATACAACGATTCTATAATCAAGAAAAACAAAAGCAGTTACAAAAACATTGTAACTGCTTAATCTTCAATGTGGTAGCGGGGAGCAGGATCGAACTGCCGACCTTAGGGTTATGAATCCTACGCTCTAACCATCTGAGCTACCCCGCCGTTTATTAATAACCTTTTTGGCGCACATTACTATAATGTTAGTAACCCACCTCAAAAAGGTTTGCAAATATAGCAGAAATTCGTTTTCTTTAGAAAAAATGTTAACATTTGCCGCATGTTGGCATTCTTCTATTGATTTTAAACCTGTATGGCCGAAAAGAAAAAGTTTACTTTGGAGTATGAAATAAAGTCTTCTCCCCGCATCTTATATAGCTTTTTAAGCGAATCAAACGGCTTAACGCAATGGTTTGCAGATGACGTGAGCGTGCGAGACCAGGTTTATACCTTCACCTGGGACGATGAACAGCAAAAAGCAAAACTGCTTATGCTGAAAGAAAATAAGCTGGTTAGGTTTAAATGGATCGATGATGAGCCACAATGCTATTTCGAGATGGAGATTTTGCAGGATGAACTGACCAATGATGTGGCCCTGAGCATTACCGATTTCGCCACCGAGGAAACAATTGTGGAACGCAAACAGATATGGGACAATCAGATCGAATACCTGGTTAGTGTTTTAGGTGCCTGAGCTAATACAATTTTCATTAATTTTACGTTTTTTAAACTACACCGCTTTTTATATAAATGCGGGATAGGTTTATTGGCTCTATATACAGATAACTCCTGATGAAAAAAATTCATCTTCTCATACTCAAATCATTCATACGGCCTTTCATAGTTACTTTTTTTATAGTAATGTTTGTGTTGCTGATGTTGTTTTTATTTAAATACATCGACGACATGATAGGCAAGGGCTTTGCCTGGTATGTGATATTGGAATTGATGCTGTATTCATCGGCCACTAATGTAGCAATGGCACTGCCGCTTTCGGTGCTGCTCTCCACCATCATGACTTATGGCAGCCTGGGCGAAAATTATGAATTGGTAGCCATTAAGGCAGCCGGTATATCCCTTACCCGCGCTATGTACCCCATGATCATCATAGTATCTATTCTGAGTGTATCGGCTTTTGTATTTTCTGATTATATGCTGCCGGTTGCCAATTTAAAGTACTTCTCATTATTGTATGATGTAAGGCAGCAGCGCTCGGCTACCCTGTTGCCCGAAGGTGTGTTTAGTAATAGTTTCCCGGGTTACACCATACGTGTTGAACATAAAGGCGCCGACGGCCAAACCTTGTATGGTATTATTATTTATGCTAAGGATGTTAATGGCAACAACAATACAGTATTATTTGCCAAAGAGGGAAGAATGTACCGTACCCCCGGCGACCGCTACTTAGTATTAAAGCTGAAAGATGGTGTGCGCTATGAAGAACAACCGGGTGAGAATGGCTACAACTCCCGCCAGCGGCTAATACGCTTTAGGTTTAAGGATATGGAACAAAAGTTCGACCTGTCGGCATTTAAACTGGCGCGCACACCTGAGGACGAGTTTAAAAATTCATTCCAGATGATGGATATTAAACAGCTGCGTGAATATAAAAAAACCACCCAACATACTATCGATAGCTCGGTACAGGTGGGGTTCAGGTCTATAACACCTTATATCCGTTATTTCGCCATACCTAAAAAATCAAAAAATGTAGCAAATTACCTACCCTTAAATAAGGTAGATACGGGTAAACTTAACCTTAGTATGCAATTAATGGCAATCTCTAATGCTACTAATGAGGCCCGCAATATTCAAAATACTATAAAAGACAATATGATGCGCAATAAGGACAATGCGCAAAGTATACGAAAGTCATTAGTGGAGTATTATAAAAAATATACCCTCTCGGTTGTATGCCTGGTGTTGTTTTTAATAGGCGCGCCGCTTGGGGCCATTATCCGCCGGGGCGGTTTGGGTTTGCCTGTGGTTATTTCGGTAGCTTTCTTCCTCATATACTACATTATATCAACCATAGGCGAAAAATCGGTAAAGGATGGCAACACCTCGCCCATATTAGGCATGTGGATAGCCATAATCATATTAACGCCTATAGGTATTTTCCTGTCGTACAAAGCGGCAACTGATTCTGCTTTGTTTGATGCCGACTCCTATAAGCGTTTTATAAACAAAATATTTAAGCGAAAAACAGCCTGACAGATTTTACAAAGCGCCGACCTGATTATTTGGATTATGGCGTAAATTTGTATACATATAAAACAGGCAGGCAACCCCATTACAACCTGCCACGTAACCATATAACATGTTAAATACCATACAGGAAGCAATAGAAGCCATACAGGCCGGCAAAACCATTATAGTGGTTGATGATGAGGACAGGGAAAACGAAGGTGATTTTTTAACCGCCGCCCATAATGCCACGCCCGAAACCATAAACTTTATGGTCAAATACGGCCGTGGTTTAGTTTGCGCGCCCATTACGCAAAAACGCGCCCGCGAACTTGACCTTGAACCTATGGTGAGCCATAATACCACTTCGCATGAAACCAACTTTACGGTTTCGGTTGACCTGCTTGAGGGGTGTACTACGGGTATATCGGCTTCTGATCGTTCAAAAACAGTATTGGCTTTGATCGATCCGGCTATAAAAGGAGAGGACCTGGGCCGCCCGGGGCATATATTCCCATTGATAGCTAAGGATGGCGGTGTGTTACGCAGAACGGGGCACACCGAAGCTGCTATTGATATGGCCGTTTTAGCCGGGTTTGAACCTGCCGGTGTTATATGCGAGATAATGAAGGAGGATGGGGAAATGGCCCGCCTGCCTGATCTGCTGATAATGGCAAAAGAGCTCGACCTGAAAATAATATCGATAAAAGATCTTATTGATTACCGTTTGAGCACCGAATCAATGGTAACCCGCGAGGTGGCTGTAAAAATGCCAACCGAATGGGGCGAGTTTGATATGATAGCTTTTACCCAGGTAGATACCGGCGAGAACCACTTAGCCTTGGTTAAAGGCACCTGGGAGCCCGGTGAACCTGTTATGGTGCGTGTGCATAGTTCATGCGTTACAGGCGATATTTTTGGCTCGTGCCGGTGTGATTGCGGACCGCAGCTGCATAAAGCTATGGAGATTATCCAAAATGAGGGCAAAGGCGTTATTATTTACATGAACCAGGAAGGCCGGGGCATTGGCCTTATCAACAAATTAAAAGCTTACCACCTACAGGAAAATGGCTTTGATACGGTTGATGCCAACCTTAAGTTAGGCTTTAAAATGGATGAACGCGATTATGGCGTGGGCGCGCAGATATTGCGCAGCCTGGGTGTATCGAAAATGCGCCTGCTAACCAATAACCCTAAAAAACGTGCAGGGCTTATAGGTTATGGATTGGAAGTGGTTGAAAACCTGCCTATTGAAATAGCACCTAACCCACATAACGAAGCTTACCTTAAAACTAAGCGCGACAGGATGAACCACGCTATCCTGCGCGATCATTGATCATCGCCCTCTGATTTTTCCGGCGGGGTTGTTTTACTGCTATCTCGCTTGTCGGTTAATGCCGGGGTATCGGTAGTTAATGGCGATGCTGGAATCCTTCTGCGGCGTTTACCCCTGAATATATTTTTAAAAAATTCGCCGAAGGTATCAAAGTCGTTCTGGAAAACCAGGCCCAAACCGTTTACATATTGTACGCCCAATTGGTCGCCTATGGTATTCAGGGTGGTTGAGTTTAGCACCCGGTATGAATAACGTGCGGTAAGCGCCCCATCGGGTCGTAATAAATACTGGGCCTCAAAATCCCTGGTAATATTACTAAAGCTTGAATTAAATAAACTGGTATTATTGTTAAATATGTCGTTGCTGCCAGTGTTGGTATATAAGCTGCCGGTAAGTATTAACCTGTTTTTTAATAAGCTAAGCGTGGCGCTGGCGTCATGAATTGAGCGAAGGCTCAGATCGAAGTTTTTAATATTTGACTGCGATATAAAGGCGTTTAATTTATTAAAGGCAAATTCACTTACTGCGTCTCCTGCAGTTTGCAAAGCTTGGTTTTTTAAATTACTGGCGTTGTTTGATGTGAAGTTCCGCCGTACAATAATACTTAAAGCCTGCTGGCTGCGGTTGTTGTAATCATTTAAATAAGTGCCCAGATCATCCTTAATTGTAGGGTCGGTAGGGAAATTAAAATCGAAATCAATATTAGGCTGTAACAGCGATTTGGTAATAACCAGTTCGGCTTGTACCAATACCTGTTCGCTGCCTTTTGGTGATGACAAGCCCGCCGCCAGGTAAAGCGGCCCTACATCTGTCCTTACCTCGTAAATGGCATTCAGGTTAATTTGCGCGTTTGCTGGGTCGCCTGTCCAGCGTATAGTCCCCCCCTGGTTCACGGTAAAATTCTTACTGATAAAATTCTTGGCGGTAAACTCAAACTTACCTGTCGATATTAAAAAGTCGCCGAACATATTAAAATCGCCCAGGCTGTTTATATTCAAATTCAGGTTCCTGGCAGTGCCGCTGCCTTCAAGTACACCATAATCAGTAGTGATCTTAACCAGCGTTTTTTCATCAACAGTTAGGTCTAAATTCAAAGTAACACCATCAAACGCGTTTTTAACCGGTGCAAGTTTGGTGCTGTCCCTGTGGCTTACAAACCTTATAAAATCATATTCGCCCACGGTTGAAGATGTATTTAGCGGGATATTAAAAACCGTACCTGCCTGTGTGCGTGCTTTAATATTTATATTCATGGTATTAACGGGCCCGCTAAACGAGAATGTGCCTGTACCATAAGCCGTTCCATAATACAAGTGGTTATCCTTAAAAGTAGTATTTAAGGCCATCAGGTTTTTGGCTTCAACTGTTGCTTCAATATCCGGATTGTTCAGGTTATTCAGGTCAACCTTGCCGTTAACAGTACCCGTGCCGCCATGCACGTCCCTCATCATCATATTATTAATGTTGATAACGCTGTTTGCCACCGTTAACTTGTCATTAACCGTATAGCTTGTTTTCAGATAATTTACGGTAACGCTTGCATTTTCTAAAGTAACCGTACCATTTAGCTGCGGTTTGCTTAGCGGCCCCGTGAGTTTCAGGTCGCTTGATACCGTTCCTTTGGGATTTGATACCAGTTCGCGTATAAAGGGATCAAATATCACTACCTGGGCATGGTCCATCTTTATGTTAAAATTAAGGGCATGGTCTTCCGCATCTTTTGCAAGCGAGTACACACCGGCAATATTCATGGTTTCAGTTCCCCGGTTATGGATGCTTACCTTCATGTCAGCTTCCTTACGGTCATTATCCAGTGCCGATTCAATATTCACATTGCCCACCAATGTTTTATTCATGTTTAATGAATCAATGGTTAAATGCGCATCAACACCGGGTGTTTTTGTAATTCCGCTAAACGTAACCCCGCCGTTAAGCAAACCCGTAAGCATTAACCCCGAGTGTCGGGTGAGCTGATCGAAAGTAGCCATACTAAATTTCTCGAATGTGAGTTTTAGTTTATCTTCTGGGTTATCAGAAATTAGCCCGTCGATCCTCATTTTTTGCGTGCCGTTTGAAAGCTGGAAGTTTGATACCAGTATTTTGCCATTCAAAAATCTTATGTGGGTTTGTTCCTGCAATTTCCAATCCTGGTGTTCCAGTATAACGTCTGATGGCAGCAGTTTAAGTTTTGCCGTAGTATCGCGCCCAAATTCAACAAGGCCGTACAGATCCAGCTGATTTGTCGCGTCCTTATCAGCCAGTTTTACGTTAAAGTTAAGATTATCATTCTTAAGCACATTTGATATATCAATGTTTTTAATAAACAAGCTATCGGTAATATTTATCCGGCTTAATGAAATATTTAGGCCCAACTGCGAGTTGCTGGTGTTTTCATCCAAAATAAGATCGTGGAAAACCGTAGTACCATATTTTATGGTTTTAACATAACCATTGAGTGTTGCTGTTTCATCGGCGGTATTAAATTCACCCACAAACGTGCCCTGGTCGGGTATCTTCAGCTCAGGTACAAAAATTGCTGTTATAGGATCCGTATTTTTCAGCACCAGGTTAAACGCAAAGTGTTGCGGTTTGGGTGTAATGTAGTCGATCTTTAGTGATGGGATATATTTTTTAACTATCTTTTTAAAGTACGACGGCAGCGTAGCCAGATCAAAACTACCCTTAATACTGCCATCGGCAATATCTGATTTTAAGGAAAGCAACCTGTCGTTCCCTTTCCCGCTTGATGACAAATCGACGGAATCAACTGTGTAGTTATTTCGCGGATCGATGATATGAATTGGCGACAGCTCGATATGCCCGTCAAAATTTTCGAGGCTGTTGCCCGCAAACTTGGTTTTCATTTGCGTGCTTATAGTGATGGTATCTTTTATCAGTTTTAAGGTATGCAGGTGCGCATCCTTAACACTCGCGGTAAAATTATAGATTGGCAAGGTAGGATTAAGGTTAACGCTGCCACCTATAGTAAGGTTAATATTTTTATCGTTTATAGTGGCCTTGCCGCTGGCTATTTTTTTAGAAAGATTACCATTAAGGGTAAGGTTATGATAATCATAACCTTTAAAATTCAGGTAAGCCAATTTAGCATCCAGTACTTCAGTAAGGTTTTTAAATTCATCGCCGCTGCCATTTACATTTGCCGATAGGGTTGCGCGGCCAATATCATCATTGCCCAGCAATCCGCCCAGGTCAAAGTTGGAGGTATTTAATTTACCACTATAGGCCGGTATGCCTTTTTTATTTATTTTAAGGTTGATGTCAGGATCGAACCGGCCCAGTTTAGTTTTAAATGTTCCGAATGCTACAAAGTCGTTTTGCAAACCCGTAAACCTGCCCGTAAAGTTGATGTTGCCAAATTTGGCGACAATATCGGGTACATGTGCGTTTTTGGTACCGCTAAAATTGCTGTATAAAAAGTCCAGATCCTTTTTATTGGTGGCTACCTGGTTAAAATTTAAATCGAGGAAGGTATTATTCCAGTCGGGTAAACCGCGTAACTCAAAATCGCCGCGTATATATGTAGCCTGGCCACCGGTTATCAGCAGGTTTTTTGCACTCAGGCTGCGTACAAGGCCATGTATTTTACCATCAATACCAAGATCGAACTTTACCTTTTCCAGCCCGGTAGTGAAAAATGAAATATCCTTTGATGATACCCGCGATGATTTAAAATTGGCATCCATCATCACCCTGTCCTCTATATCGCTAAAATCGCTAAACGATTTAAACTTCATCCTGAAATAATCCTTCACCTCTGAATTAGCAGTTCGCAAAAGCAGGTGTTGCGCCAGTATCATGTTGGTATCAACCGTTGCATTAGTGGTGAGGTTGCGGATGAATAGCCCGCTTTTTTCATGCAGGGTGAGGTTGTGCACATCGCCTTTAAACAGGTGATGGGTAACGTCCATGTTTTTTATCACCGCGCTAAAATGGGTAATATCGGCATCATCAAAATTCACCCCGTTAACGGCTGTGTCAACCAGGTAATTTTTGTAGCGGAAGTGCATATTACGTATCGCTACCTTTTGGAATATAACATTCCAGGGCTTACCCTTTGATTTTACGGTATCGGGCGAACTGAAATAATCCAGTATGAATTTCAGGTTCGTTGTACTGTCTTTATACTCCTTGAGGTAGATAGATGGATTATCCAGTTTTACAAGTTTAAGGTCGAGCGTATGCTGCTTTATGCTGTGAAAAAGTGAGAAACCGCTGATGCCCACTGTTAGTTTAGGCATATTAACAAGCGTATCTTTACGTTTATCGAGCACATAAAAATCTTCTAAAATAACCGAAGTAAACGGCTCAAGATACAGGCTGTTAATGTGAACGGTAGTATGCCATTGTTCTGAAAGATAAGCCGCGGCTTTTTTGGCGGCCCAGGTTTGCACCGGCTTGTACTGAAAAATAAGCAAGAGTATGCTCAGCGTCAAAAAAATGACCAGGACTATACCGAACGCTATTTTAAGTACTTTTTTAATAACTTTGTATTTAATTCAAAAATCAAAAGTAAAAATTCAAAACCCCGCAAAAGGTTTTATATATAACGCTTGTTTTTGATAATATTTTTAATCTATAGTTTAAAGGTCGGATCAAAATTTCCGCTGTAATTTTTTGACTTTTGACTTTTAACTTTTAACTTTTAGAAGTGTGCCCGTAATACTTGCTATCGAATCTTCATGTGATGATACCTCTGCCTCCATTTGTGTTGATGGTATTATATTGAGCAATGTTATTGCTAATCAAACCATTCACCAGGCTTATGGGGGCGTAGTCCCCGAGTTGGCGTCACGGGTTCATCAGCAAAATATTGTTCCGGCGGTAGCACAGGCACTTTCGGTGGCAAAAGTAAGCAAAAATGATGTTAATGCAGTGGCTTTTACCCGCGGGCCGGGACTTTTAGGGTCGTTATTGGTGGGGGTATCATTTGCTAAGGCATTCGCGCTTGCCAAAAACCTGCCATTGATTGAAGTTAACCACATGCAGGCTCATGTTCTGGCCCATTTTATTGCCGAAAAAAAGCCCTCATTCCCGTTCCTTTGCCTTACCGTATCGGGCGGCCATACGCAAATTGTTTTGGTGAACGATTATTTTGACATGCAGGTAATAGGCCAAACCACCGATGACGCCGCAGGTGAAGCCATGGACAAAACAAGCAAGATACTTGGATTACCCTATCCCGGCGGTCCGCTGATAGATAAATATGCCCGGTTAGGTAATCGCGACGCTTATAAATTTCCCGAGCCGCAGATACCGGGTCTTGATTTTAGCTTTAGCGGCTTAAAAACTGCTATCCTTTATTTTATTCAGGACAATGTAAAACTGAACCCCAATTTTATTGAAGAAAATATAAATGATATTTGCGCCTCGGTTGAGTACCGTATAGCCACTATACTGCTCAACAAGCTAAAAAAAGCGGCGGATGAATATGGTATAAAGGATGTGGCCCTTGCAGGCGGCGTATCGGCCAATACAGGATTACGCCAGGGCTTGCTGCAACTGGGCGAACAATACGGCTGGAACTGTTTCATCCCCCAAATGCAATACTGCACTGACAATGCCGCCATGATAGCCATTGCCGGGTATCATAAATACCTGAAAGGCGATTTTGTGGGGCAGGATGTTGCACCATTGGCCAGGATGCCGATTTAGCCCCCTCCGCCCCCTGAAGGGGGAACTTTTTAAAAAAATATTACCTTTGCCGTACGCTAACTCCCCCTTTAGGGGGTTGGGGGGCTAATGAACGCAGCTACATACATTTTCTGGATCATATTCGTAATACCACTCATTGTATTTTTAACCTGGTTAATGCGGCAGGATAAACGCAAAGGCAAAATAGGCATTATTGTATTGGTGGTGCTGGTGCTTGGCGTAATTGCCTACATGTACTGGAAAAAAATGTTCGATCAGTATGTACCACAGTATGATTAAGGCAGTTTAGCATGAAGCTGGAAAATAAAAAGCTCCATTCAATCAGTCTTTCCTAATCCGCTTATTCCATCTATCCATTTTGCTAATACTTGTTAATGTTTACTATATTTACCTAAACAAGCTTTTGCCATTATGTCACGCCTAAAGGCATTTTGTAACATCGGTATGTGTTTTGTGCTCTAACTATCAAAAAACAATAACAATTAAGAAAAATGAAAAATCTATTTTCAGCAATATTAGTAGTTGTAGCTATGGTGAGCTTAAGCTCATGCAGTTACAACAGCATGGTACAAATGGATGAGAACGTGAAAGCCAAATGGGGCGCCGTTGAAAGCCAGTACCAGCGCCGTGCCGACCTTATCCCTAACCTGGTGAATACCGTTAAGGGTGTGGCCAATTTTGAAAAAAGCACCCTGGTTGATGTAACCGAAGCCCGCGCCAAAGCAACATCAATACAAGTTGACCCTACCAAACTTACCCCAGAAACCATTCAGAAATACCAGGCTGCACAAGGCCAGTTAAGCACTGCCTTAGGTAGATTGTTAGTGGCATCTGAGCGCTATCCTGAACTAAAGGCCAACGAAAATTTTACAGCTTTACAAACGCAGCTGGAAGGTACCGAGAACCGCATAAACGTAGCCCGGCTTGATTTTAACACGGCCGTGCAGGAGTACAACAGCAAGATACGTTCGTTCCCGGCAAATATTACGGCCAAAATGTTCGGTTTTACCGAAAAGGGCTACTTCCAGGCCGAAGCCGGTGCTAATAAAGTGCCTACGGTACAATTCTAAAAATTATTAAATTACTGATTTATTGAATTAGTGATTGTCACTGTTCAATAAATCAGTAATTCAGCAAGTCAATAATTCAATAATTATTCCATGGCCCTATTTAACGAAGATGAACAGCAGCGCATACGCGTAGCTATCGAAGGAGCTGAGAAGCATACCTCGGGGCAGATACGTGTTTGTATTGAAAAAACCTGCAGCGAGGACGTGCTCGACCGCGCAGCTAAGTATTTTCACAAATTGGATATGCATAAAACAAAGCACCGTAACGGCGTTTTGATATACCTGGCTACTGTCGACCGCAAGTTTGCAATTATTGGCGACGCGGGTATAAACAAGGTGGTGCCCGATGATTTTTGGGATAGCACCAAACAGGATATGCTGGAACATTTTAAACTGGGCGACCTGGTTGAGGGCATTGTTACCGGCCTGCAAATTGCCGGCGAACAACTGCAAAAGTATTTCCCGCATAATACCGGCGACGCTAACGAATTATCTGATGACATTGCCTTTATGGATGGCGAATAAAAACAAGATCATGTTTAAAAAATTATTCTTTTTCTTCGCGCTCCTGGTAACCGGCTACACCGCTTTTGCGCAGGATTTTCCGCCGAAACCCAATACATTGGTTACCGATTATACCAATTCGCTTTCGGAGGGCGACAAGCAGCAACTGGAAAATAAACTGGTTGCCTTTAATGATACCTCATCAACCCAAATAGCTATTGTGCTAATAAAATCGGTAGGCGATTATGATATTAATGAATACACCACCCAGCTTGGCCGCAAATGGGGCGTAGGGCAAAAAGGTAAAAACAATGGGCTATTGATACTAGCGGCTATGGACCAGCATAAGGTATCGATACAGGTGGGTTACGGGCTTGAAGGCGCTGTGCCCGATATTATTACCCACCAGATAATTGAGAACGATATAAAACCCCATTTCAGGAATAACGATTACTATGGTGGCCTTGACGCGGCTGTTACCGACATTATTAAATACACTAAAGGCGAGTACAAGGCCGATAAAAAGGCAGATGATAATTCGGGCAACGTTGGAGGCAGTATAATAACACTTATTATCATTGTTATTTTCATATTGATATTCATATTCCGCAACCGGGGCGGTGGCGGCCATATTATTGGCGGCCGTGGCGGCGCAAGCCCTTTCTGGTGGTTTGTGGCAGGTGATATACTAGGCAGCAGTGGCCGTGGCGGCGGCTGGGGAGGTGGTAGCGGCGGCGGCTTTGGCGGCGGCAGTGGTGGTGGTGGCTTTGGCGGTTTCGGTGGTGGCAGCTTTGGCGGTGGAGGCAGCAGCGGTAGTTGGTAGTATTTTATTTATGAATGATGTTTCAAAATGATTTTATCCTGAATGAAATCCAGAAGTTTGCCGCGCTTATCGCTAAACTAATGGGCTTAAAAGCCGAAGGTAATAACGCAGAATTCGATCATCAGCTAAACAACGTCCTGCAAAAGGATTATGATACCGATCTGGAAGAGTTATTGGCATTAAGCGAAGCTGAATTTGCTGATCGCATTCAATCCAAAACTTATAGCGTTGAAAAATTAAACGCCTTTAGTCAACTATTATATATGTTTGCCGAACCTTTTAAGCAGGATGACGAAACTTGCCTATTACTTAAAAAAGTATTGGCAATTTTCGATCTTTTAGAACAAAAACATCATTACGTGTCTTTTGAAAATATTGATAAACGAAAGGCGATATATAAATACTTCCAACAAACATGACCGATCTTACCTGGAAAACATTATCATCCTCATACATACACAAAGGCCCCTGGGCCACACTACGGTCCGACAAATGCGAGATGCCCGATGGCCGCATAGTTGGTGACTATTATGTGCTCGAATACCCTAACTGGGTAAATGCCATTGCCATTACCGAAGATAATAAGGTACTGATGGTACGCCAGTACCGCCATGCGGCGGGTATCGTATCGCTTGAAATACCCGGCGGGGTTATTGATGGCGACGAAAGCCCTGAACATGCCATCCGCCGTGAGCTATTGGAAGAAACCGGTTACCAGTTTGATGATTTTGATTTGCTTTGTACCGTTTATGCCAATCCTTCAACCGCAAATAATCACACCTATTGCTACCTTACCAAGGGCGGCAAAAAAGTGCAGGAGCAAAGCCTGGATGAACATGAGGAAGTGATAGTGGAGCAATATACTATAGCTGAGATAAAACAACTATTGGCTGATAACAAAATAGCGCAATCGTTGCATTGTACGGGATTGTTTTATGCGTTGGTAAAGTTGGGGGAATTGTAATCTTTTCCGGCCATTGCGCTGAGCGAGCCGGTTGTGTGAGCGAATGGCAAAGCAATCTCTGTTAAAGCGAAAATTACAGTGTTTATTAGTCCGACCCTGCGCAAATATTGCTTCGTACCTCGCAATAACGCGCTAAAAAAAACGCTTTAAAACAAAAAAAGACGCGAGGTATCGCGTCTCTACAGTAATTATCTTTAATGTCCCTTATGACATTTTCAGTTTCTTCTGAATATCGGCTACGTAGCCTTTGAATTTTTTGTCGGTATCGATAAGGTCTTCAACAGTTTGGCAGGCATAGATCACAGTGGAGTGGTCGCGGCCGCCGAAGAAGTGGCCGATTGATTTTAATGAGCTTTTGGTATGTGCCTTGGCCAGGTACATGGAAATTTGCCTTGCCTGTACGATCTCGCGTTTGCGGGTTTGCGACTTCACCATATCGATAGGCACCTCGAAGTATTCGCAAACCAAATTCTGGATGTATTCCATTGAAATTTCTTTGGAAGAGTTCTTCACAAAGTTTTTCAACATTTGTTTGGCAAGGTTCAAGTCAATCTCCTTACGGTTAAGGGTTGATTGCGCCAGTAATGATACCATCGCGCCTTCCAGCTCACGTACGTTATTATCAATGTTATGGGCCACGTATTCTACCACATCGTTTGATAGTTCAATGCCGTCCTGGTATATCTTATTTTTCAGGATAGCCATGCGGGTTTCCAGATCAGGTATCTGCAGATCTGCAGACAGGCCCCATTTGAATCTTGAAAGCAGGCGTTCTTCCAAACCCGCCAGATCTTTAGGCGCTTTGTCTGAGGTTATGATCAGTTGCTTACCGCTTTGGTGCAGGTGGTTGAATATGTGGAAGAAGAAATCCTGTGTTTTTTCCTTACCGGCGAAGTTGTGCACATCATCCATTATCAGCACATCAATGGCCTGGTAAAAGTTTACAAAATCATTAATGTTATTATGTTTCAGTGCATCAACAAACTGCTGGGTAAACTTTTCGCAGCTTACATATAGCACTAACTTATCGGGCAGGGTTTGTTTTATCTGATTGCCGATGGCCTGTGCCAGGTGGGTTTTGCCTAAACCTACGCCGCCATATATCATTAATGGATTGAATGAGGTACCACCGGGTTTAGCGGCCACGGCATAACCTGCCGAACGTGCCAAACGGTTGCAATCACCTTCAATAAAATTTTCGAATGTATAGTTGCGGTTAAGTTGCGGGTCAACATTCAGCTTTTTTAAGCCGGGTATAACAAATGGGTTCTTAATATCCTTATTTATAGAAATAGGTATCGGCATCGATTGATTTTTTGATTCCGCACCATTTCCGTTCGAAGGCATATTCGTAGTGTATGGTTTGCTGGCGGATGACTGTTCAACAACAATATTGTATTCTAAACGCCCGTCATCGCCTAATTGTTTTTTTATTGTTTTACGCAACAGTCCTACATAATGTTCTTCAAGCCATTCGTAGAAGAATAAACTTGGTACCTGTATGGTTAACACGCTCCCTTCTATTCTTAAAGCTTTTATCGGCTCGAACCAGGTTTTAAAGCTCTGGGCCGGTATGTTATCTTTAATGATTGAAAGGCAGCTATTCCAAACAGTAGTACAAGTTTTTTCCATATAAATTATTATAAAAAGTTGATTTCCAACTCCCAGAGAGACTTCTTTTCAGGCGGCTCAGGAACATCGAATATTCTAAAAAAAAGCGGATAAAAAAATTAAATTTTCACTTTTTTGCGAAATAAATTTATGATTTATTAACACCGTTTTCATTGCGAAATCAACATAAATTAGTACGTTTCGTATCGAATTTCGCAATGGATAACTTTTAAGAAAAAAAATTTAGTTTAAATTGTTTCCCATAAAAGATCCGGTTGTTTTTAGCCCCTTTTTCTTCTTTAATACGGCAAATATCAACAATAGTTTGCTTCAATATCTACCTAAAATTTTAAGGCGGTAGAAATGAGCCGGATAAAAAAATTTACCAAAAACAAGCTTTAATATTCGCCAAAAATGTTACGGAGCGCATCCGCTATCTCGCCCAAAGTGGCATAGCATTCAACGGCGTTCAGTATCAACGGCATAAGATTTTCCCCGCCTTTTGCCGCCTCACGCAATTGTTCCAGGGTGCTTGCAACAGCATTATTATCGCGTTCTTTTTTTAGGGCCACCAACTTTTCAACCTGGTGTATACGGATGGAATCATCCACCCTAAACACGTTTGATGCGGCCGCTTCTTCTTGTGTAAAACGGTTCACGCCTACAATAACCTTGTCGCCACTTTCAATGTCGTTCTGGTATTCATAGGCGGAAGCCGCAATTTCCTGTTGTATATAATCCTGCTCTATCGCTTTCACCGATCCGCCTATGGCATCTATCTTATCAATATAAACCTGCGCTGCATTTTCCAGCTCATCAGTTAAAGCCTCAATAAAATAAGAGCCTGCCAGGGGGTCCACCGTATCGGTAACGCCGCTTTCAAAAGCGATGATCTGCTGGGTACGCAAGGCTATTTTAGCCGCAGCCTCGGTTGGCAGCGATAGGGCCTCATCATAACCGTTAGTATGTAATGATTGTGTACCACCCAACACAGCCGCCAGCGCTTGGTTGCTCACCCGCACAATATTGTTCATAGGCTGTTGCGCGGTTAAGGTTGAGCCACCGGTTTGGGTGTGGAAGCGTAGTTTTTGTGCGCCAGCATCCGTAGCGCCAAGCTCTTTGGTAATATGCGCCCACATGCGCCTTGCGGCACGGAACTTGGCTATCTCCTCGAAAAAATTATTGTGGCAATTGAAAAAGAAAGATAAGCGTTTGGCGAATACATTTATATCCAAGCCTTTCTCCAATGCTGCCTTTAAATAGGCTTTACCGTTGGCCAGCGTAAATGCCAGTTCCTGCACAGCAGTCGAACCCGCTTCGCGGATGTGGTAGCCGGATATGGAGATGGTGTTCCACTTCGGCACTTCTTTGCTGCAATATTCAAACACATCGGTTATGAGCCGCATTGAGGCTTCGGGCGGGTATATATAGGTACCGCGGGCGGCATATTCCTTTAATATATCATTCTGTATGGTGCCCGATAACTGTTTCAGATCGGCACCCTGCTTTTTTGCTAACGCGATGTACATAGCCAGTAAAATAGCCGCGGTAGCGTTGATGGTCATACTGGTGGTGATGTCCTTTAGCTGTATGCCATCAAATAATATCTCAATATCCTTTAATGAATCTATTGCCACACCCACCTTGCCCACTTCGCCTTCGGCCAGTTCATGGTCGGAGTCATAGCCTATTTGTGTAGGCAGGTCGAAAGCCACTGAAAGCCCCATGGTGCCCTGGCTCAGTAAATAGTGGTAACGTTTGTTTGATTCCTCGGCAGTGGAGAAACCCGCGTACTGGCGCATGGTCCACGGCTTGCCGCGGTACATGTCTTTTTGGATTCCACGCGTATACGGATATTCGCCCGGCAATTCATTCATGCCGGAAGGTTGGGTATAAACCTCTTTAATTTCGATACCCGAAGTGGTGGTGAATTTTTTGCCTGGCATAAATCTTAAAATAAATCTTCCAGGTCCTTGCGTATCAGTTCGCCGCCAAGCTCATAGGGGTTGTTTTCAAGCTGGCTTAACTGCATCAATATGGTTTTACCGAGGTCAAGCCCCGATGCGCCCTCAGGCAGGCTTTTGATAGCATTGCCCACTATATTCAGTGTGTCTTCTTTTACGCGTTTGGTTACACCCCAGGCACGGCTGGTTACATATATTTGCTGGGTAATATTGTGTTGATACTCGTTACGTATCTCACTTATAATAATACTGTGCAGCTCGGCGGCTGTGTAATTGCCTGGATTAAGGCGCACCAGCATATTCTCGGGATTTATGCGCTCCATAAATAATATAAGGCGTTCATAAGCCTGCAGCCTTAAGGGTAAAGTTTGGTTGGCTATTGATTTTTTGAACTCAAGCAGCTGTATCTTTTCGTTCTTTTCAAGATAGGGCTTTATTAAATAAAACGCTATCCATACCACGCCAAGGCCGGCAATAGTATATTTTACAATATCTAACAAGTAGGTGTACGATGGCATATAATAAGTGTTAAGCAGAGGTCATAAAATTGGCTGCGCAACAAAAATCTGCATTTTACCTTATATTTGTATTAGTTAATTAAAAATAAGATGAGTACTGCTGTTGAAACCGCACCGGTTACCTTTACCGAAGGCGCTGTAAAAGAACTTTTAAAATTGAAAGATCAGCAAGAGATAAGTGATGATTATGGCCTGCGCATTGGCGTTGAAGGCGGCGGCTGCTCGGGTATGAGCTATGTGCTGGGTTTTGACCAGCCAAAAGATGGTGATAAGGAATATTATATAGATGGCATAAAAGTTTATATGCATAAGGCACACGGTTTATACCTTGCCGGTATGCAAATTGACTACCAGGATGGCTTGAATGCCCGTGGTTTTACCTTTAATAACCCGAATGCGGCCAGTACCTGCGGTTGCGGGAGTTCGTTTTCGGTCTGAACCGGGATTTTTAGGATTAAACAGATTTTCCTGATTTATGAAATTGTTGGAGACGCGAAGTATCGTGTCTCTACGTTTTTATGGGGATAGTTCCTTACCCCACTGCAGGCAAGCTCAAATAAAACGTAGTGCCTACGCCCTGGATGGTTTCAAACCAAACCCGGCCATCGGCATTTTCTATCGAATTTTTCACAAAGGCTAACCCTAAGCCCGTGCCCGAGCTTTTTGTGGTGAAGTTGGGTTCGAATATCTTATCGCGCATTTGTTCGGGGATACCGTTGCCGTTATCCTTAATACTTAGCAGGATGTTGTTTTTACCTATCACGTAATTAATATCGATGATGCCGGGGTTGCGTTGTTGTGTGGCTTCGATGGCGTTCTTTAATAAGTTATTGAAGCAGCGCAGCAACTGGTCGCGGTCGGCGCGTATATAGAAAGGTTCTTCGGGCTGCTGGTAATGTATCTTTATATTGTCCATTTGTACAAAAATGGTCACCGCCTGGCTCAGCATATCGAATATATTTATGCGTTCCAAATGCGTATCGGGCATTTTGGCAAAGGATGAAAACTCCGACGCTATTGACGATAAACTCTCGATCTGCTCCACAAATGATTTACTGAAGCGCTCGAATTTCTGGTCGAACTTAGGATCCTTGTCCTTCCACGATTTTTCGAGCAGCTGTAAACCTAATTTTAATGGCGTTAGCGGGTTTTTAATTTCATGCGCCACTTGCTTAGCCATTTCGCGCCAGGCGCTTTCTCTTTCAGATTGTGCCAGCTTTTGGGCGCTGTTCTCCAGGGCGGCTATCATCCGGTTATACTCGTTCACCAGCGCGCCAATTTCATCATCACGCTCCCATTTTATAGGTTCGTTCTTTTTGCCGTATATAATTTTACCCAGGCTGCTTTGTATAAAACTTAGCGGTGTGGTTATTTGCCGGGCAATAATTACCGCAAACAAGCCTATCACTATAAAAATTAAGGCATATACGTTTATCATTACATTTAGCAGCGATACTATGCGCGCGTTATAATCGGCTTCGTTTGAGAAATAAGGCAGCTGCAAATAGGCTACGGTTACGTTTTTTGAGTTACGCAAAGGGGCATATACGGCCTTATATTTAAGGTCGCCAATGGTTTCCTCGTTTGTAAATTCTGATCTTTTTAATTTGGTTAGGCTGATAAAGGCCCTGGCATTCATACGGCGGGGCAACAGGCCGTCTTCGTATATCCGGGGCTGGGTAGTTATAAGCGGGATGCCCTTTTGGTTATATAATATCAGGTCGGTTGAATAAGTATTGGCAAGATCGTCAAAATCAACCTGGCTTTCATCGTTAATATCACTCAGGAAACGGTCGAAAAGGCCACTTTGGTAAGCTTCGGTTATATGGGTTATTTTATCGCGGATCATATTCTCCTGCTGCTCGGTGTACTGCGTACTTAATGAAAAGAAGGTAATAAAGCCAACAATTATTAGCGTTATCACAACAGCCGAAACGATAGAGAATTGTATCCGGGTTTTATAAAGTATGCGGTCGAAATTTATTTTTAATATCCACCTTAAACGGTTTTTACTAATGCTAAATATTTTAATGCGCAACCATAGCCACCTTATGGAAATAACAATAATACTGAACAAAAGCAGTAATATAAAAAAGAAGGTGAGCGATGTTATGCTATGAAAAAGCGTATTCTCTTCTTTACTTACCACAATAAGCGTACGTGGCCCTGTTTTGTATATTAAATGGCTGTAAACGGTTAAATTATTATACCATTCAGGGTAATTATGGATCTTATTGGTTATGATTGTATATTTTTTAAGCTTGCCGTTAAAACTGGTGTTAATAAGGTCGTAGCCATAAGTACCGCTATTACTAACTAATTTATTGTCGCTATAAAACGCGAATGAGTAATCGTTAAATTCATTATCTTCTTTTATAGAAGCATCTTTTAACAAGTCGGGGAATGAACCGGCTTGCTGCAGGGGCCTGGATTTTAGTTCGACCACTATTGTGCCTAATATTTTACCTTGCGACATTACAGGTAAAATGCCAAAATAGTGCTGGAAGCCAAATGACTCATTTTCCCTGTAAAAATAATCGGAAACCTTAAATGCGCTGTACAGCACCATGTCGCTAAAAATGTTTAGCGTGTTTTTGTCATTTGTTAAGGGCAGCCCATCGTTATTAAATTCATGTACGCTATAGGCATATTTTGATAAATAACCATCGAAATATAACTTTTGAAACCTGTTTTTAAGGTTACCGTATTGCAGCGTATCCTTGAAATATTTAACAACTAAAGGGTCGGTTATAATTTGTTTCTCTATTTTTTTAAAAAAAGCATCGGCAGTGGGGTCGTCAGGTGTCTCCAGTTTTGTAATAAGCGCTTCGCGAGTTTTTGTTTCCTTTATTGATTCAACTCCGTAATACCTTATAAATGCAATGATGGCGAAAATAGCGATGATAATAATAAATGAACCCGAGTCGATCTTTCCTTCATTGTACTTATAAGCATATCCCCGCAAAAGAACAGGTATAATTAAAAGTATGAAAAGCGGGTACAGTTGCTGATGACCGGATATGATAAAAGTACCGCCAAGGGCTAATATTATAAACAAGATTATTTTATGCTGATCGGGTATGGGCAATTTGCTGCAAATGGCCAAAAAGGTATCATTTAACAGGAAAAAAATAAGGAAACTGCAACACAGCATGAGCAAACCAAGCATGCTATATTTGGAAAGGGTGAAAACGTTATAAATATCGAAGCTTATTTTGGAATTACTGATCAACCCGTAAAACTGGCCTATCAATAATGCTGTGCTTGCCAGCAATATAACTATGCAGGCAGTTAAAATAATATAGCTTACAAATTTCCCGGGGATGGTTTTTAACAGGTTTTTGCGCTGGGTATATAAAAACGCAGCAAACCAGGCAATAAACAGGGTGTTGAGACAATAATCGCCAAGGGAAGGATAAATACCCGCCGCCGAATAAAGTGAATGACCAAAAATATACAGGCTGGATATAAAGCCAGGCCAATGGTAATGCAAATTAAAATACCGCACCGTTACAATAAACAGGGCCAGTACCACTAATGATATTATAGTGTATTGTTTGGCTACAAAGTACTTGCAAATGGAATGTATCAGTATACACAGTGTAATAAAAGTCAACAACCATGCTACCAGTTCAAAATCAAAAAAATAGCTGTTTACCTGGTCCTTGTTTAGCTTTACCGAAAACAGGTATTGGTTATTTATGCTGCTATGTATGCCATAAACATTGTTGTCGGTAAAATCAGCTATATCGATATTATCTTCCTGCAGCAGATCGGAGGCGAACCTATTTTGCAGGTACTGGTTTTGAAATTGATAATTAATTTTAACCGGGATTAAAAAAATAGCCGAAAAGTCACCCTCACTTTTCTTAATAGCTTCGTAATAGCCATTAGGCTCACTAATTAATGATGCGCCTTCCTTTATCTTCCTGTTATCGGCAGGGATTACTTTAATGCCACTCCAAAAACTTAAAGTGTCATTTGTAAATGTAACAAACCATGTTTTTTTGTTGGTTGTAAAGTTATCAATAAAGCTAAGGGCAGCTTTGGGGTTATCCTGGAGTGTTTTTAGTTGTTCATACCTGGCCTTATCATTAAAAACCTTGGTAACGTAGGCTTCTTTTTTATGCAGGTTTTTTTGGAGGATGCCTGCAGTTTCGTCAAGATTATCAACCGGTGTATACGTGTTTTGAACCACTGTTGCCGTAAGCAATAAGCTTACAAACAACAGGGCTAATAGTAAGCGTATTTTTCCGGATGTACTCAAGTGCCTATTTTTACGGTATTTTAAATTTACTTACGAACACTTACCGGGCGCGGATGTTTGCGCCTTATTGCGGTAATTCGGCACTTTCGGTTGATATTTGCCGGTTTACTTTTTTTACCAGGCCCTGCAAAACACTGCCGGGGCCAACTTCGGTAAAATGCGAAGCGCCATCTTCGAGCATACGCACAACCGTTTGTGTCCATTTCACCGGACCGGTAAGCTGGGCTATCAGGTTGTGTTTTATTTCTTGTGGATCGGTGTGCGGGCGGGCATCAATATTTTGATAGATGGGGCAAACAGGGGCTTTTATTTCAGTATTTACAATAGCGTGTTCCAGTTCAACCCTTGCTGCTTCCATTAAAGGGGAATGGAAAGCACCGCCCACATTTAATTTCAATGCGCGCTTTGCACCGGCGGCGGTTAGTTTTTCACAAGCTTCATCAACCCCAGCTATGGTACCCGATATAACCAACTGACCGGGGCAGTTATAGTTAGCGGGCACAACTACGTTACTTATCTCCTGACAAATGTATTCAACGGTATAATCATCTAAACCTAAGATAGCTGCCATGGTTGATGGCTGTATCTCACAAGCTTTTTGCATTGCGTTGGCACGGGCGGCCACCAGTTTTAATCCATCAGCAAATGATAGCGCGCCGGCTGCTACTAAAGCCGAGAATTCGCCTAATGAATGGCCGGCCACCATTTCAGGCTTAAAATCATCGCCCAAAACTTTGGCTAATATTACCGAATGCAGGAATATGGCGGGCTGGGTAACTTTGGTTTGTTTAAGGTACTCGTCGGTACCATCAAACATAATGTCAGTTATCCTAAAGCCTAAAATTTCATTGGCTTGTTCAAACAGTTCGCGGGCCTGTGCCGAACGCTCATAAAGATCCTTGCCCATGCCTACAAATTGGGCGCCCTGCCCGGGGAATACGTATGCTTTCATTATTAGAGGTTAGATTGGTTAGTTATTCATTAGTTTACTGGTTCATTAGTTCATTGGTGCAAAGCTTTTTATTACTGGTGAAGTTATATGCGAACTAACTACCAATGAACTAATGAACCAGTGAACTATCCCAGTTTCGCTGAGATCAAATTTAGAAATTCTGTACGGGTTTTTTCTTTTAAAAATTCACCGGTAAAGGCTGATGTGGTGGTAACCGAATTTTGCTTTTGTACGCCGCGCATGCTCATGCACAGGTGGCGGCATTCAATAACCACGCCTACGCCGTAAGGTTGCAGGGTATCTTGTATACAATCGCGAATTTCGTTGGTTAAGCGTTCCTGTACCTGCAAACGGCGTGCAAATACATCAACTACACGCGGTATCTTGCTTAGGCCAACCACATAACCATTGGGAATGTAAGCCACATGCGCCTTGCCAAAAAACGGCAGCATGTGGTGCTCGCACATGCTGTAAACCTCAATATCTTTTACTATTACCATTTGGCTATAGTCTTCTTTAAACATCGCCGAGTTTAATATTTCTTTGGCATCCAGATCGTAACCCTGGGTTAAATACAGCATAGCTTTGGCCATGCGCTCGGGGGTTTTTAACAAGCCCTCGCGCTCGGGCTTTTCGCCTATATGCTTTAATACGTCGAGGTAATTTGCCGACAGGCTGTTGATGAGTTCAGGATTATACCTGTCGATCTTTGTGTAACCATCAATGTCATTGTCCCTGTCAGGAACCGCATTTTTATCTATCATTGCAATAGTTTAATCGCCAAAGTACTCAGCGGAATTGTTTTCGGTCTCGTATAGTTTTATCGAATGCAGGAACACGCCATCATAGGCCTCGATAGGGCCCTTTAGCTGGTTAAATATCTCGATGCACAGTAATTCGGTCGATGCCATTTTGCCCGACATAAAATCCACATCCTTATTAATATTCTTATGGTCGAGTTTCTCGATCACATAATCGTTTATGATCACTTTCAACTCTTTAAGGTCAATCAAATAACCTGTCGCGTGTGTAACCTGGCCTTTTACGGTTACAAAAAGGTTGTAGTTATGGCCGTGCCAGTTAGGGTTGGCACATTTGCCAAACACCTCAGCATTTTTCTCTGCGCTCCATTCCTCACGATACATCCGGTGAGCGGCATTAAAATGCTCTTTGCGCGTTATATATATCATCATAATAATTGTGGGTGCAAATATACAAAACAAAAACAAGGCATATGTTTTATCTTAGTGTCCGAAAAAAGTAATTTCCTTATGCGGATATTGATAGTTGCTGCCACAGCGCCCGAAATTGATAA
>Ga0105237_10000211_pt1 | contig 82911 bp, 67 predicted proteins | sample KBSC24metaG_FD_81520 | JGI IMG/M metagenome (GOLD analysis project Ga0105237, IMG submission 81520) | Corn rhizosphere microbial communities from Kellogg Biological Station, Michigan, USA - KBS C2-4 metaG | ecosystem: Host-associated > Plants > Roots > Rhizosphere > Soil | place: Michigan, USA...
CGAAATAGCGTCAACGCCGAGACCGACAAGCCGGGCCGGACGCGAGGCGCGACGACGAGGCATACCCGTAGGTATGGTGAGGAGGAGCAACGAAGCGGCCGGCCCGGATCGTCGGTCGAACGTAACGCTATTTCGACGGCGGTGCACTAGTGCAAGAGACCAGGACAGGCGACTGCTGCGTGATCTGCGGGCGGGACGACGCCGACCTCCAATTCTTGGTGCTGCTCGAGGGGCGTACCACCCGCTTGCACTGCTCGTCGTCCTGCTTGCGCGACAGCGTGGCGCAACTGCGCCGCGCGCGGGCCTTGCGCCTGCGGCGGCGCTGGCTAGGCGCGCTGGCGCTGGCGGTGATGGCGGCGGGCGCCCTCGTCATCCGCAGGCACATCGCGCCGCCGCCCGAGTGGATCTCGAGCGGGCCGCCCGAGCCCTTGCCCTCGCCGCCGCCCCCGGCCCCCGTCCCCTATGGACCGGCCTGGCCTCCCACCGACGATGAGTGGCGCACGCTGTTCGCGACCGCGCGCTGGATCTATCCCCTGCCGGGTCCCGTTCGCCGCTCGTTCACGCCGGACGGAAAGATCTTTGGACCGGCCGCCACCGCCAGCCACGGCGCGCGCTGCCGGACTGACAGGCACTGCGCCGTCGACCTGGGGGGCGAGCTGTGGGGTGAGCACATCTACGCCGCCCAGGACGGCATCGTCGATCGCATCCAGGGCCCGGGCCACGAAGAGCACGGCGGGCAATACGTGCGGCTGTCGCACTTTGGCGGGATGGTGTTCACCGAGTATTTCCACCTGGCCGCCATCCCGCGCGGGATCGCCCACGGCGCCCACGTGAAGGCTGGCCAGCTGATTGGCTTGCTGGGCGATACCGGCACGGAGGATGGCCGCCGCCACCTGTGCTTCGCGCTGTCGGTGCGGCCCTCTCCGGAGTTTCCGGAGGTCTTCTGGGATCCCTCCCCGTGGATGGACGCCTGGCCCCTGCGCGTCCCGCCGAACGGGACCGTGGCCGGGCTGATGCTGCCGAACCGGGTGGGCGACATGCCCCGCCGCCACCGCTAGTGCAGCGACCGTCACGACGACGCCTTGTTATCCAAGCGTTGCCATGCATATCATGGCCCCACAAAGGAGGGTGTCGTGGCTCACTTCGTCAACTCAAAGGGCACTCGGATCTCGAATGCCATCATCAAGGGCGGCCTGGAGCAGCCCATGACCATCGGCGTCTACGGCGCCGCGGGCCTGTCGGTCGGTCCCAACGACGCCAGCGTCGCCAGCATCACCAGCCAGGGCGCCGATCAGAACCAGATCACCTGGTACCGGCTCACCGGCAAGCGCATCGCCAACGTGATGGTCGAGGCCAAGATGGGCGCCTCGGTCTGGGACTATTTTCAGCTGGTGGTCGGGGAGGCCAGCTACTACGGCCCTGACGTCGCCTGGGCCAAGAAGCCTCCCAACAAGGACGGGCGCTACACGGACAATCCCAACGAGGTGGTCACGAAGAACACCAAGCCCGCGCCGGGCGACGTCATCAAGCTACTGCTCGCGTCCTGGTCGGCGCTGACCGAGACCGGCGCCCGCGTGCTGACCGCGCAGTTCATGCACGAGACCGGCGAGGGCGTGCACTGTTACAACTGGAACCTGGGCAACGTGAAGTGCGCGGAGCACGAGACCAGCGTGCCCCACATGTATCTGCGGGACGTGTGGGAGCGGTTCTCGCCGTCGGCGGCGGTGCAGATGGTGAAGAGCTCGAACGGCCTGGCCTACCTGGCCACCGAGGAGGAGTGCAAGAAGCACGGCTGGACGCACACGGGCGGCAAGGTCATCGCGGTGTTCGAACCGCCGTCTTACGTGTGCCGCTTCCGCGCCTACGCCTCGCTGGCCGAGGGCGCGCAGCGGTGGATGGATCACCACCGATCCGTCGCCAAGAAGTTCCCCGACGAGTATCTCGACACCGTCAACAGCGGCGACTGCGCCGAGACCGCCCACATCCTGAAGCGCGCCCAGTACTACAGCGGCGACGAGGGCGTGTACGCGCACAACATGACCGAGATGAAAGCGAAGATCGATCGCCTGCTGGGGCCGGTCAAGCCGTGATCGTCGCGAGGGTCGCGCTGTTTGCGGCGCTGCTCTTCGCGGCCTGCCCGCGCGCCCCAGGGCCCCCCACCGCGACGCCGGCGTCCGCCGCCAGCGCCACCGAGTGGCGTGCGGCGACCCGCGGAGAGGTCACCAGCCTGGTCATCGCCGGTGAGGAGCTGTCGTTCTGCGATGAGGCGGGCTTTCATCGGCTCGCGCTGCGCACCGGCGTGGTCGTTGCGGCGGGCGGCGCCTGCCCCGCGCCGCCCGCGACGGCGGCCGGCACGCCCGAGGTCACCGTGCGCACGCCGGAGCTCGGGCCCGACGACATCGTCGAGATCGCCGGCGAGGGCACCTCGTTTCCCATCGAGGGCCACGCGCGCGATTGGGCGTCCGAGGCCGGCAAGGTGGTGATCGTGGGGACGGGGAGCGAGGTCCTGGAGCTGCTGCCGGCAACCGGGCAGCGGGTTCGGCTGAGCGAGAGCGGCGCCTCCCGCGTGGCCGTGGGCGGCGGCTGGGCGGCCTGGTGGGACGGCGCCGCGGTGGTCGGGCGCCGCCTGTGAGGCCTCCCGGGTCGCGACCGCCGCTTACCGTCGCCGCCGGGATGCCTTAGCCTGGTACCCGGCCAGTGCCACCGCGAGGAGCCCACCCATGACAGCGAAGAACACCATCTGCCTCTGGTTCGACAAGAACGCGCAGGACGCGGCCCGCTTTTACGCCGCCACGTTTCCCGACAGCAAGGTGATCGCCATTCACGAAGCCCCCGGCGACTTTCCCGGCGGCAAGCAGGGCGATCCGCTGACGGTGGAGTTCACGGTGTTCGGCGTGCCCTGTCTGGGGCTGAACGGCGGCGCTTACTTCAAGCAGACGGAAGCGTTCTCGTTTCAGATCGCCACGGACAGCCAGGAAGAGACCGACCGTTACTGGAACGCCATCGTGCAGAACGGTGGTCAGGAGAGCGACTGCGGCTGGTGCAAGGATCGCTGGGGCGTCTCCTGGCAGATCACGCCGCGCGTGCTGACGGAGGCGCTGGCGGCGGGCGGCGCCGAGGCCAAGCGCGCCTTCGCGGCGATGATGTCGATGAAGAAGATCGACGTCGCGGCCATCGAGAAGGCCCGCCGCGGATAGCGTCAGGCCGCCGGCAGCGACGTCAGCGCCGACAGAAAATCCAGATAGGCGTCGTTCGCCTCGTCCAGCGCCAGGACCACGCCGCCCGCTTGATCGGCGCGCAGCACGTGGCCGCCGGCGACGCACACGCGCCCTTCGGAGAGCACGAAATGTAGGGAACCCCGCTCTCCCACCCGAAAGGTGTCACCCGGCGCCAGCAGGCGCACGCCGCCCGCGGAGACGTCCACGATCTCGACGGTGAGTCGCCGGGGGCGCCCCCTCATGTGGAGGGTGACAGGAAGGCCCAGCGCCGCCCGCGAACCGCGCCGTCGATCCGGCTGGACGAGTACCGGTTCGGTCGCGTTCGTCATCTTCGTCAGTGCCACCAGCGGCCCGAAAGGATCAAAAAAAGAAACACCGCGATCAAAACGAGACGAACAATTTTGTCGCAGCGCTTCGTCCACAGGCTACCCGATGCCGTTCTTTGCGGCGCGAACCGGGGGCAGGCGCCTATGATCGGTCGATGGCGAACAGGACGTTCAGCGCCTGGCTGTCCGTGCTGGTGGCGTTGACCGGGGGCGTGATGGCGGCAGCGGCCGGCGGATGCATCGATGCTTCTCCCGATGCGGTGTCGCAGCGGAGCAGCGCCGTGGGCGAACCCACCAGCGACGGCTTTCCCTCGCCCGCCGAACGGCTGGGTTTGATGGCGATCAACCGGGCCCGCTCCGATCCCGAAACGGTCAAGGGAGCGATGTCAGCCAGCTATCCCCCGCGGCCCCCCGTCATCTACAGCGTCCCTCTCACGCATTCGGCGCGGTTTCACGCGGTCAACCTGGAGATGGCCGACGTCACGTTGATGCACTCGTCGCCCTGCCCCCTGAACACGGACGTGGCCACCAGCGGCTGCAGCGGCGATCCCGCCTGTGCCTGCGCCACGCCGGTGCCGTCCACGTGCGCAAGCTGCGCCAAGGTCGATGCAGAGAACAGCTGCGGCACGGCCCCCTTCACGCGCATCGGATACTTCACCTCCGGCACGGGCGTGAGCGCCACCGGCGAGGTGGCGGCCGCCGGCTACAGCAACCCCATGACGACGGTCGACGGGTGGATGGACGAGCCGGCCAGCAGCGATGGGCACCGGAAGATCCTGACTGATCAGGGCACCACCGCGAACGCGATGGGCTACGGGCACGCCGCCGGGAAGAACTGCTACTCGACGTTCGACGTGGGCGACTCGGGCACGGTGAAGAACGCCGTCATCCCCAAGATCCCCACGGCCGCGGTCAGCCCCTACGCCGGCGCCGCGGGCGTGTTCACGTTCTACGCCACGTGGGCCGATCCCACGCTGGGCGCCCCCGCGTCGCTGAACGTCATCGTCGACGGCGCCTGCACGGCCATGGCGCGCGAGCTGGGCACCGACACGCTGAACGCGACGTACAAGGCGACCGCGGCCCTGACCGCGGGCTGTCACAGCTACTACGTGGCCGCCACCGACGCAGGCGGGGCGGCGCTCGCCTATCCCACCACGGGCGCGCTCACCGTCTCCGTCGGCAACGTGGCGTGCGACGCGGACTACCTGGCCCAGGCGCCCGTGGCGGCGTGCACCCCAGGAGGTGGACAGGGCGGTGGCACCGGCACGTCGGGCAGCGGCGGCCTGGCCCCGCCCGCCAGCGGCGGGAGCACCGGCCGCGGGGGCGCGGCGGCGGGTGGCCGGACGGGCGCGGGCGGCAGTCGTGGCAGTGGCGGGGGCGCGCCGGCGAGCAGCGGCGGCGCGAGCGGCAGCGGCGATGCCACCGGTTCAGGCGGCGCCAGCGCGCCGCGCGGCGGCTCACCCGGCGCCAGCGGCGGCACGCGCGGCAGCGGCGGCGTTCCCGGAACTGGCGGCGTGACGGCGGCAACGGGGGGCGCGACGGCCGCCACCGGCGGTGTTCCGGCGCCCGGCTCCGCCTCCGGCGGCGCCGCCGGAAGCGGCGGTGCCCCGGCGGCGACCGCCGGCACCAGCACCTCCGGCGGCTGCAGCTGCGAGACCCCCGGTTCCGCGCCGCCGTCATCTCTCGCCGCTGTCTCTTGCCTGGCGTGGCTGTCCCTGGCGCGCCGCCGCGGCAAGCGTGCCTTCGCCCTCACTGAGCGGCGGGGACGGTCTGCTCGACGGCGCTGAAATACGTCACTTAGCGTCTCCTGGATGAAGGTGGCCTTTGCCTCCGGCGAGCGCCGTCGTGAGGAACGCGCCGGCCCTGGCCGCCTCCTGTTTCCATAACGAAGCGCCGATTCGTTCGTCACCAGCGGCGACGCGGCCGTCATCCGCCAGGCCGCTCGTGGCAGGACCGGTGGTGGCCGGTGCCGGCCACTGTCTCGGGGCCACGAGACTATTTCCAATTCGCAGCGGACAACCCGGTACGTCAGGAACCAATCTGACGAACATCGGTAGAACAGCGGGAGGAGCGGACAATGAAGACCAGTACGACCAGTTCCATGTGCGTGATGCTGCTCGGGGCGATGCTGAGCGGCTGCGGCAGTGACGGAGCGAACGCCGGCACCGGCGGTGTCACCGGCCCCACCGGCGGTGCGGGTGTGACGGCCGGCACCGGGGGCAGCGGGGGCAACGGGGGAATGAACGGGAACTTCGGCGGAGCGGGCGTTACGCCGGGCACGGGCGGGCTGTCAGGAAATGGCGGCGCCGGCGCGGGTGGCCTCGGCGCACCGGCCGTCACGTTCTGGCAGGACGTGGCACCCATCTACAACCAGAAGTGCGTGCGCTGTCATCAGGCGGGCGGTCTCGGTCCCTTCGCGCTCGACAATTACCAGGACGCGCTGACGTACGCCGCGGACGAGCTGGCGCGCACCGCGAACGACGAGATGCCGCCCTACTTCATGGTGCACGACGGCAGCTGCGGGCAGTTCCAGTCTGCCGAGGCCCTGACCACCGCGGAGAAGGCGACCATCGCCTCGTGGGTGAACGGCGGTCGCGCCGAGGGCACGCCCGTCACCCTGACGTTGCCGGCCCGGCCCGCCCTGGCCGATGCCGTGGACGTCGCCACGCCTCTGTTCGCGCCCGTGGCCCAGGGGAGCGCCCTCGCCGAGAACGACGAATACCGGTGCTTCCTGCTGGACACGCCGAACCCCACCAACGCGTTTCTGACCGGCTACGACGTGACGCCCGGCGAGCCCAGCATCATTCACCACGTGATCGCCTTCGTCGTCGATCCGGCAGCGCAAGGTTCGGGCGGGATGACCAACGGTGACATCATCAAGAGCCTGGACGACGCATCACCGGATCGACTGGGCTGGCCCTGCTTCGGCGGCGCCGGTGACGGGCTGAACGTCGCCAGCGTCCCGGTCACCTGGGCGCCAGGCCAGGGCGTGGTGAACTATCCGGACGGAATGGGGGTGCCCGTCAGCGCCACCGCCAAGCTGGTCGTGCAGGTCCACTACAACCTGGTCGACCCGGCCTCGGTGGGAAAGACCGACAGCACGACCATTCATTTGCACTTCGCGCCGACGGTCAGCCGCCAGCTGGCGTTCCTGCTGCCCGATCCTTTCCTGGACAGCCTGAACAACACCAACCCCGACACCCTGCCCGCCGGCCAGCCTGACGCCAAGTTCACCTGGACCAGGACCGGCAAGCAGATCGGCCTCAGCGGTGTCACCTCGGCCGATCTGGTGGGCGTCATGCCGCACATGCACGGCCGCGGTCTGCGCCAGACCATGACGCTGGACGGGAACAGCTGCGCGTCACACCTGGAGGGCTGGGACTTCCATTGGCAGAAGTTCTACTTCTACGAGACGCGTCCGACGGTCTCCCAGAACACGCAGTTCCAGGTGACGTGCGAGTACGACACCTCGGCCGACACGGCCCCGGTCAGCCCGGGATGGGGCACCGGGAACGAGATGTGCCTGAACATCCTGATGATCGCGCTGCCCGCGGCGAAGTAGGCCGGTCAGGTCGTGGGGGCGCGGTCGCGCGCTGGCGGTCGCGGCGTCTTGTCACCGCTCCCCCGCGTCTGGACCGGCGGCGCCTCCGCTGGCCGCGCCGCGCCGACCAGCGCGCGCAGCCGCACCAGGTTGCGCGCGAAGGACGTCTTGCCATCGGGGCCGGAGGGCGTTTCCAGGATCGCGGGCACCTCGGCGAAGCGCGGATCGTTGACCAGCCGCCAGAAAGGAAGAAGGCCCATGAAGCCGTCGCCGATCTCCTGGTGGCGGTCGACGCGGCTTCCTGCCGGCGTCTTGCTGTCGTTCAGGTGAAATGCGCGCAACGCCGACAGGCCCAGCCGGCGCTCGAACGCCTCGAAGGTGCGCGCATAGCCCTCGTCCGTGAGCAGGTCATAACCCGCCGCGTGGGCATGACAGGTGTCGAAGCAGACGCCGATGCGCTCGGCGCCCCGGGTGCGATCCAGGATGGCGGCCAGCTGCTCGAAGCGGCAGCCCAGGCAGCTCCCCTGCCCCGCCGTCAGCTCGAGCAGCAAGCGCACCCGCAGGCCGGGGACACGCCGGTGAACCTCGGACAGCGTGGCGGCCACGGCCTGGACGCCGCCCGCCTCGCCGCAGCCCACGTGGGCGCCCGGGTGGATGACGACATGATCCAGGCCCAGCTCCTCGGCCCGCAGCAGCTCCTCGGTCAGCGCGTCGCGCGAGCGGGAGAGCACGGTGGCGTCGGCCGCGCAGGGATTGATCAGGTACGACCCGTGCGACATGGTCGGCCACCCCACGGCCGCCAGCTCGCTGCGAAACATCGACACCTCGTCGGGCGCGAAGGGGCGGGTGCGCCACTGGGCAGACGGGCGCGCGAAGATCTGCAAGGCCTCGCAGCCGTCGGCTTGGCCGCGGGCGACCGCGTTCCACGAGCCACCGGCGACGGATTCGTGGGCTCCCAGGCGCATCGTCGAGAACCTTGGCGGCGGGCGTCAGCTGGCGGGCGGCGGCGCCGTGCCCACCAGGCCCCGAACGACGGGCAGCGCGCTCTTCACGTGCCCGCGCATGTCGATCATGGACGAGAACTCCTGGCGAACGATCCCGGACCGGTCGATGACGAAGGTGACCCGGTCCCGCAGCAATCCGCCCAGGCGGCTGTGCACGCCGTACCGGTCGTGAACGGCGCCGTCGGCGTCGCTGAGCAGGGTGAACGGCAGGCGGTGGTGGGTCGCGAAGCGTGCGTGCGAGTCGCCGCCGTCGCGGCTGACGCCCACCACCTCGGCGCCGGCGGCCGTGAAGTCCTCGTAGGCGTCGCGAAACGCGCAGGCCTCGACGGTGCAGCCGGCCGTCTCGTCCTTCGGGTAGAAATACAGAACGACGACGTTCCGGGCCAGGAGGTCCCCCAACCGCACGGCCTTGCCTTCCGCATCGGGCAGGGTGAAGTCGGGAGCGCGCTCTCCGATGTGGGGCCTTGGCATGAATGATCCTCGTCCCGAACTCTACGGTGCCGGGACGTCGTCGCAACCTCGATCAGCGGCCATCGTGCTGCGCCGCCTGCGGCGCGGTCCGAGCCGTGATGCAACGGCCGTCAGGTGCTCACGACCGCGCCACCGTCTTGGCGGGCGTCAGGGCAGCCATCGGCTGACGGCGGTCCAGGTCTTGGAGTTTTCCCGATTCCATGGCCAGGGCGGCCGTCACCGCGACCACGCCCACGCCGGCGCACAGATTCAGCAACCCCAGGGCGTCGGTCAGGCGTCCCAGCGCGCGCGCCGGAGCGGGAGCGTCCTCGTCGACCTCGCCGTCCTCGTTCATGGGCACCGCGCCCTTGCGCCGCTGGGCCGCCATCAGGTTCCCCGTGATCGCCGAGCCGACGGCGGTCGCCAGGCACGTGCCCACCAGGACGTCCTTGGCCAGCACCAGACCGCTGGCGCCACCGCCGCCCGCCGCCAGGCCGTTCAGCTTCGAACGCCCCGCGTACCAGGTGGCCGCCATGACGGCCAGCGAGCCCAGCTGAACGGCGCCGAAGCGACGCCAGGCAGCCGCGACCACTTCTCCCCTCTTCTCGCGATCGTCGATGTGGCGCACCGAGGGCTCGAGCGCGATGCGCCCGAACAGTCCCCCGCCCACGCCGATGGCCGTCCCCAGATCGTGGGCGACCCACGCTGCTGTCGAAAGTGTTGCTGACATCGCTCACCTCTTCCTTTCGTGTCGTGGACCGCCAGCCTTGCAAGGGCGGGCCCAGCGTGCGGGCCGGGTCGAAGCGCCCATTTCCCGACGAGGGACTGCGGGACGCGTTACCGCGCCGTGCGCAGCATCAGTGTCCGGTAACGCGCGCGGCGGGGCGCGGGTGAGCTTGGACGTGCGCCTCCCGCTCCAGGCGATGGCGCGCCGGCTCGGTCTGCGCCACTGCCCTTCCCGCCGTGCGCCCCCGGGAGGGCGCCGGCCCGGGCTCGGGATAACGAAGTCCCGGGCATCAAGCTGTGCCGCGATCAACCGAGGTTGAAGAAGCTCGCACGGGATCAGGGCCTGCGGTGTGTTTGCAGGGCGCGGTGGTGCGCCTGTTCCATGAATTCCTCGCGAGCACTTACAGCTTGAAAGGGAGATCGATGACGAAGACGAAGATCTTGCTCATGACACCGCTGCTCGCCTTGCTGGCGGGCGCCAGCGTGACCGGCTGCGGAACGACCGCGGCGAATGGCGGCACGGGCGGTCACGGCGGTGGCGCCGTCAACCCCAGCGGTGGAACCAGCGGCACCGGCGGGTCCGTCGGCAGCGAGGGGGGAACCAGCGGCAACGTGGCGGGCGCCGGCGGCATGGCCGCCACAGGCGACACCGGCGGCACGCCCGGCGGGGACGACACCGGCGGCACGCCCGGCGGGGACGACACCGGCGGCGCCGGTGGCGGAAGCGCGGGCGGCGCCAGCGGCGGGTCCCTCGTGACCTCGCACAAGATCACCATCATCGGCTCCGGGACCTGAGCGTCGGCCCTCACCAACAGGACAACAAGGACATGAAGAAGCTCACTTTGCTTTGCCTCTGCCTCTGCCTTGGTCTCGGGTTGCGCTCCCGCTCCGTGACCGCCGAACCGATCGCCACGGGCGGTGACCCCAGCTCGTTGAAAGTGAAGGTCTACGCCGTCTATGCGTCGCTGAGCGCGCAGTGCACCGACCCGATCCAGATCTTCGCGAATGACGCCGGCACCTTCGTCGACTTCCTGACGAACCCCACCCTGGGCGACGGCGAGCTGGCCGACGGGACCTACAACTGCGTCATCATCAAGATGTCGTCGATCATCAAGCACACGCCGTTGATGACAGCCGACAGCTGCGTGGCCGGGACCGAGTACACCGGCGGCGTCTGCAACATGCGCGACTCCAGCAGCGATCCGGCCAGCGACCTGGCCGGCGATCCCATCACCTGCCTGGGCGACGGCAGCAACGCCGGCTCCGTCGACAACACCGTCTACATGTATTTGACGACCGACAGCGCCGCCAGCATGGGCGACCGCGCCTTCGTCCATCCGGTCATGCCGGGCGACGGCAACGGCATCCACCTGGGCTCGCCGCTGATCGTCTCGGCCACCAGCACAGCGAAGTTCGTCGTGGACGCCCGCGGCCAGGTGGTGTCGGGCGGCGGCGAGTGCGGCATCAACGCCCCCGCCTTCGACTTCGTGAACGTGACGTCCGGCGGCTGATCAAAGCTGCCGCGTCTCCGAGGGGACGTGGAACCAGTCATCGTCGCGCCCGTTCATGTACCGGACGGGCGCGGCGACCCAGTTCGCGACCGGCAGATCGTCCAGCGCGGGCAGCGCCTCACGGCGTCGCGGAGGCGCGCCATCGACTGACGATGCAAGAACGCCCGGTCGGGTCACCGAGGGACCCGCCGGGCGTCTTCTCCGGGCGCTAGCGCGCCCGGTTGGTTTACCGACTGACCGTGTTACTTCGGACCTTCGGTGTACTCCGCGTCGATGACGTCGTCCTTGCCGCCGGCCGGGCCGGCGTCGGAACCGGGCGTCTGGGCCTGGTTCTCGGTCGAGGCGGACGAGGCCGCCTGGTACAGGGACTCGGCCATCTTGTGCGACGCCTTTTGCAGGCGCTCGTGCGCGGTCTTGAACACGTCGCCTTCCTTCGGCTCCTTGTTCGCCTCCAGCACGTCGCGCGCGTCCTTCAGCGCCGCCTCCAGCTCCCCGCGATCAGCCTCGGGGATCTTGTCCTTGTTCTCGTCGAAGTGCTTGCCGACCCCCAGCACCAGCGACTCCAGCTGGTTCTTGGCGTCGATGGCCTCGCGCCGCTTCTTGTCCTCGGCCTCGTGCTCCTGCGCCTCCTTCACCATGCGCTGGATGTCGGCCTCGGACATGCCGGACGACGCGGTGATGGTGATGTGCTGCGCCTTGTTCGTGGCCTTGTCCTTGGCGGACACGTTCACGATGCCGTTCGCGTCGATGTCGAAGGTGACCTCGATCTGCGGCACGCCCCGCGGCGCCGGCGGTAGCCCGTCCAAGCCGAACTTGCCCAGCAGGCGGTTGTCGGCCGCCATGGGGCGCTCGCCCTGGTAGACCTTGACCTCGACCGAGCTCTGGTTGTCGGCCGCCGTCGAGAACGTCTCGGACTTCTTCGTGGGGATGGTGGTGTTGCGGGTGATCAGCGTCGTCATGACGCCGCCCAGGGTCTCGATGCCCAGCGACAGCGGCGTGACGTCCAGCAGCAGCATGTCCTTCACGTCGCCCGACAGCACGCCCGCCTGGACCGCCGCGCCCAGCGCCACGACCTCGTCCGGGTTCACGCCCTTGTGCGGCTCCTTGCCGAAGAACTCCTTCACCACCTTCTGCACCATGGGGATACGGGTCGAACCACCGACCAGCACCACCTCGGCGATGTCCGACACCTTCTTGCCCGAGTCGGCCAGGGCCTTCTTGGTGGGCTCGATGGTCTTCTGGACCAGGTCGCCCATCAGCGACTCCAGCTTCGCCCGCGACAGCTTGATCTGCATGTGCTTCGGGCCCGAGGCGTCCGCCGTCAGGAACGGCAGGTTGATCTCGGTCTCCATCACCGACGACAGCTCGATCTTGGCCTTCTCGGCCGCCTCGCGCAGACGCTGGATGACCATCTTGTCCTTGGAGACGTCGATGCCCTGGTCCTTTTTGAACTCGGCGATCAGCCAGTCCATGATGCGCTGGTCGATGTCGTCGCCGCCCAGGTGCGTGTCACCGTTCGTCGACACGACCTCGACGACGTTCTGGCCGACCTCGAGGATCGAGATGTCGAAGGTGCCGCCGCCGAAGTCGTAGACGGCGATCAGGTGGTCCTTGGCCTTGTCCAGGCCGTAGGCCAGCGCGGCGGCCGTCGGCTCGTTCACGATGCGCTTGACGTCCAGGCCGGCGACGCGGCCGGCGTCCTTGGTGGCCTGGCGCTGCGAGTCGTTGAAGTAGGCGGGGACGGTGATGACGGCCTCGGTGACCTTCTCGCCCAGGTAGTCCTCGGCGGCCTTCTTCAACTTGCCCAGCACGCGCGCCGAGACCTCGGGCGGCGTCAGCTTCTTGCCGCGGATCTCGATGGCGGCCTCGCCGCCGGCGCCCTTGACGACCTTGTAGGGGACGCGCTTCGCCTCCTCGGTGACCTCATCGGCGCGACGGCCCATGAAGCGCTTCACGGAGTAAACCGTGTTCTCGGGGTTCGTGATGGCCTGACGGCGGGCGATCTGGCCGACCAGCACCTCGCCCTTGTCATCCCACGCCACGACGGAGGGAGTCAGCCGGCCCCCTTCTTCGTTCGCGATGACCTTGGGGTCCTTGCCCTCCATGATCGCGACGACTGAGTTCGTGGTCCCGAGATCGATGCCAATGATCTTTCCCATGTGCTTGTTTTCCTCTTTTCGGATGTACTCGGGCACGGCGTTCCCGCCCGGCAGGCGCGACAGTACCCACCAACCTGGGGGCGTCAAGCAAAATGGTTAGAGGCTAACTCCCCAAAGTCAGTGAGATTTCGCCCGTCACAGCTTCGGGCAGGCGGGCAGGCAGGTGGGCAGCCCGTCGCTGGCGCAGCACACGCCGGCGCCGTGGCAGTCGCTGTCCTGGCGGCAGACGATCAGGTGGGTGCCGGTGCACAGGGCGGCCGGCAGGCACTGACTGCCGAGCGAGAGGGGAATGGCGCCGCTGCCCGCGGTGCCCAGGCCGGCGCAGCAGACGTTGGCTTGCCCTTGCGCCTTCCCCTGCGAGTTGGAGGTGCAGTCGGCCGGCTCGTCGCACTGGAGCGACGCCCCCGCGCACGAAGCGGAGAGGGCCAGGCAAGTGCCCGACACTCCGCCGCTGGCCGACAGGTTCAGGCAGCACTGCTGAGAGGAGGTCAGGCACAGCGCCGAGCCGCACACGAACAGGCCGGGGGTGGATGGCAGCCCGGGCAGCCCGGACGGCAGCGACGTGCCGCCGGCCCCGCCCGTCGACCCCGTGTCGAACTCGGTGCGGCCGCAGCCGGCCTGAGCGGTGAAGAGCGCCGCCATCAGCGACGAAAGCAACACGCACCAACGCCAGTCCCGGGGGCCCGTCGACATCGCCCGAGTTTGACACCGGAGGCGGGTCAAAAGAAGCGCCTCCGCCCTTTTGTGCCCAGGCCCCCCGGCGCCCGGGGCAAACCTGAAGACAAGAGCCGGCAGGCGGGGCGATGACGGACCGCTCGACCCCGGCGAACCGCCCAGGATGACCCGTCGGACGGCGGTGGAAGGCCTCTCGAATGAAGCGGGCGGGAGCGGCAAGGCCGCCCGATTTTCGGTTTTCGGGCTGGCGTTGTTCCTCTATACTGAACGGCCGCGCAGCCGTCATGAGCTCACCGTTTCATCCCCTCGTCGACGCCTGGGTGGCTCGCCGCTTCGGCGCGCCCACGCCCGCCCAGCGGCAGGCCTGGCCGCTGATCGCGGCGGGGGAGGACGTGCTGATCACGGCCCCCACCGGCTCCGGCAAGACGCTGGCGGCGTTCCTCGCCTGTCTCGACCGGCTGATCCGGGACGCCCTGGCCGGGACCCTGGACGATCGCACGCGCGTCCTTTACGTCTCGCCCCTGAAGGCGCTGTCGAACGACATCCGGGTCAACCTGGACGAGCCGCTGGCCGAGATGGCCGCGCTGGGCGAAGCGCTGGGCTTCGGCCGGCCCGTGGTGCGCACGGCGGTGCGCACGGGAGACACCACCGCCCGCGAGCGCCGCCAGGCGGTGAAGCAGCCGCCGCACATCCTGGTCACCACGCCCGAGTCGCTGTACATCCTGCTGACCAGCGAGTCGGGCCGGCGCGCCCTGGCGGACGTGCGGACCGTCATCGTCGACGAGATCCACGCCCTGGCGCGCGACAAGCGCGGCTCGCACCTGGCGTTATCGCTGGAACGACTGGACGCCCTGTGCCAGGCGGGGCCGCCGCCCGGCACCATGCCCAGCCTGCTGGAGACGCGGGGGCCCCGGACGTTGCAGCGAATCGGCCTGTCGGCGACGGTCAATCCCATCGAGGTGGCGGGGCGGCTGCTGTGCGGGACCCGCCCGCTTCCCCGGCGGGTCGACGTATCGCCGCGTCGCGATCTCGATCTCGCCATCGAGCTGCCCAAGGACGAGCTGGGCGCCATCTGCACGAACGAGCAATGGGGCGAGATCTACGAGCGCATCGTGGCGCTGGTGCAGCAGCATCGCTCGACGCTGGTGTTCGTGAACACGCGGCGGCTGGTGGAGCGCGTGGCGCACCGGCTGGGCGAGCTGCTGGGCGAGGAGAAGGTCGCCGCGCACCACGGCAGCCTCTCTCGCGAGCGCCGGCACAAGGCCGAGAAGCGCCTGAAGGCGGGGGACCTGCGGGTGGTGGTGGCGACCGCCTCGCTCGAGCTGGGGATCGACGTGGGCGCGGTGGAGCTGGTGTGCCTGGTGGGGTCACCGCGCTCGATCGCCACCGGGGTGCAGCGCATCGGCCGCTCGGGTCACGTGGTGGGCGGCACGCCCAAGGGGCGACTGTTTCCCCTGACGCGCGACCAGCTGATCGAGACGGTGGCGCTGGTGCGGGCCGCCCGCCGCAGCGTGATCGACGCCGTCGCCCTGCGCGAGGCGCCGCTGGACGTGCTGGCCCAGCAGATCGTGGCGGCCTGCGCCTGCGAGGAGTGGGACGAGGACGCGCTGTTCGCCCTGTTCAAGCAGGCGGCGCCTTACGCGGCGCTGGCGCGCGCGGAGTTCGACGCCATCGTCGACATGCTGTCGGAGGGCATCGCCACCAGCCGCGGCCGTTCGGGGGCGCTGCTGCACCGGGACGCCGTGAACCGGAAGCTGCGCGGGCGGCGGGGCGCCCGCCTCAGCGCGCTGATGTCGGGCGGCGCCATCCCCGACAACGCGAACTACGACGTCGTGCTCGAGCCCGACGGGACGCTGGTGGGTAGCCTGGACGAGGACTTCGCCATCGAGTCGATGGCGGGCGACATCATCCTGCTGGGCAACAACTCGTGGCGCATCCGCCGCGTCGAGGCGGGGCGCGTGCGCGTCGAGGACGCCGCGGGCGCACCGCCCACCATCCCCTTCTGGCTGGGCGAGGGCCCGGCCCGGACGCGCGAGCTGTCGGCCGAGGTCGGCTTCGTGCGCGAGGCGGTCGCCGGGGGCGCGGCCGAGGGCGGCGCCGCGGGCGAAGAGGCCGCCGGCTACCCCGGGGACGCGCTGGAGGATCCCGCCTTCGATGCGCCGGTGAGGCAGCTGGTGCGCGACTACCTGCGTGCCGGGGCGGCGGCGCTGGGGGGTGTGCCGTCCGAGCGTCTGGTGATCGCCGAGCGGTTCTTCGACGAGTCGGGCGGGATGCAACTGGTCATCCACGCGCCCTTCGGCGGCCGCATCAACCGCGCCTGGGGCACGGCGCTGCGCAAGCGCTTCTGCCGCTCGTTCGACTTCGAGCTGCAAGCGGCCGCCACCGACGACGGCCTGGTGCTGTCGCTGGGCGCCCAGCACAGCTTCCCGCTGGAGACCGTGTTCCAGATGCTGCGGCCCGACGACATCGACGAGCTGCTGACGCAGGCGTCGGTGCAGGCGCCCATGTTCGAGACGCGCTGGCGCTGGAACGCTATGCGGTCGCTGACGTTGCTGCGCCACCGCGGGGGCAAGCGGGTGCCCCCCAACATCCAGCGCATGCGGGCCCAGGACCTGATCGCGGCGGTCTTCCCCGCCCAGACGGCCTGTCAAGACAACCACGGCGGCGGCGCCATCGAGATCCCCGACCACCCGCTGGTGCGCGAGACGATCCGCGACTGCCTGACCGAGGCGATGGACGCCGAGGGGCTGCGCGCCGTGCTGACCGACCTGCGGGCGGGGCGGATCAAGACGCTGGCCCGCGAGCTGCCCGAGCCCTCGGTGTTCGCGCACGAGATCCTGAACGCCAACCCGTACGCCTTCCTGGACGATGCCCCGCTGGAAGAGCGGCGCACGCGGGCGGTCAGCCTGCGGCGGGGCCTGCCCGCCGAGGTGGTGGAGCGGCTGGGCGCGCTGGAGCCGGCGCGCATCGACGAGGTGGTGGCCGAGGCGCAGCCGGATCCGCGCAACGCCGACGAGCTGCACGACCTGCTGCTGGATCTGGGCGCGCTGCCCGAGGCCATGGTGCTGGGGCGCGACTGGACCACGCTGGGCGAGGCGCTGGTGGCGGCGGGCCGGGCGGCCTGGCTGCAGCCGGGCAGCGACGCGGACGGCGAGGCCTTCCTGGTGGCGGCCGAGCGCCGCTCCTTGGTGGAAGCGATCTGGCCCACCGGGCGGCTGGTTCCCGACATCGCGGAGCCCCCGGCGCGGCGGCCCCGCGCCTGGAGTGAACGCGACGGCGCGCTGGCCGAGCTGGTGCGCGCGCACCTGGCGCTGCTGGGACCGACCACCGCGTCCGCGATGGCGACGCTGCTGGCGCTGCCCGTGCCGGACGTCGAGGGCGCCCTGGCCCGCGTCGAGCTGGAAGGCAACGTCTTGCGCGGGACCTTCGACGCGCGCCTGAGCGCTGACGGAGCCACCCCCGGCGACCAGATGGGTGACGCCGGAGGCGAGCCGGGCCCAACGCCTGACCGGCAGCGGGCGGCCGCGGCGGAGTTGCAGTGGTGTGATCGGCGCCTGCTGGCGCGGATCAACCGGCGCATGCTCGACAACCTTCGCCGCGAGATCGAGCCGGCCAGCGCCGCGGACTACTTGCGGTTCCTGCTGGCGTGGCAGCACGTGGCGCCGGGCGCGCAAGTGGCGGGACGGGCCGGACTGCTCCGCGTGATCGAGCAGCTGCAAGGCTTCGAGGCGGCAGCGGGCGCGTGGGAGCGCGACATCCTGCCCGCGCGGGTGGCGGCCTACGACCCGGCGTGGCTGGACGGCCTGTGCCTGGCGGGCGACGTGACCTGGGGCCGCCTGGCCGCGCGGGAGGCGGCCAGCGCCCCGAACCGGACCGCGACCATCGCGCTGGTGCGGCGGAGAGATCTGGCCTGGCTGCTGGCCCCGCGCGACGGCATGGAGGACGCGCTGCTGTCGCCGGCGGCCCGCGACGTGCTGGCCTTCCTGCGCGAGGCGGGCGCCAGCTTCACCGACGACATCGTGCAGGGGGCGCGGCGCCTGCGCAGCGAGGTCGAGGACGCGCTGTGGGAGCTGGTCGGCGCCGGCCGCGTGACGGGCGACGGGTTCGCGGGGCTACGCGCGCTGGTGTCGGCCACCAGCCGCCGGGCCGGCGTGCGGGCGCGGTGGCACGCGCGCTGGATGCGGCGGACGGATCACACGAAGGATGCGGGCGGCGGAGCCGGCCGGTGGGCCATCCTGCGCGCCGCCGCCGCGGCGCCCGAGGACGAGGATCGCCACGAGGCGCTGGCCCGCCAGTACCTGCGCCGTTACGGGGTCGTGCTGCGGGAGGTGCTGGCCCGTGAGCCGCAAACCCCGCCGTGGCGCGACCTGCTGCGCGTGCTGCGCCGGCTGGAGATGCGCGGCGAGGTCAGGGGCGGCCGCATGGTCGCCGGTTTCGTGGGCGAGCAGTTCGCGCTGCCCGAGGCGCTGGAGAGCCTGCGGGCCATCCGGCGCGCGCCGCCCGCGCTGCCGGACCTGACCCTGTCCGCCTGCGATCCCTTGAATCTGGCCGGCATCCTGGTGCCGGGCGAGCGGGTCCCCGCCACGCTTTCGAACCACCTGCTGTTGAGGAACGGCGTGCCCGTCGCGCAGAGGCGTGGCGAGGACGACGAGGACGAGGAGCTGGAAGCGGCGGGGGCCGCGCGCGATGAGAGCATCCCGGCGGCGGCGCTGGCCTGACCCCCGGTCAGAGCCCGGCCAGGCGGGCCACGTCGGCGGGCTCGTCGACGTCGAACGCGCCGGCCGGCCAGGGCACCTCGTCAACGATCTCCGAACCGCGCAGCAGCGCCGCGGCGCCGCCGTCGCCGCGTAGCTCGAGCAGACGCGAAAAGTAGGCGCGCGGGAACAGCGCCGGTATCCCCCGCACCCCGGCGTAGTGCGAGGCGACCGCCCTGCCCGATGCGCGGTGGGCCGCCAGCAACGCGTCGAGGTGCGAGGCTTCCAGGTAGGGCTGATCGCCGCTGACGAGCAGCAAGGCGGCAGCGTTTCGCGCCATGGCCCACGCGGTCGCGCGGCGGATCGAAGAGGCCATCCCCACCTGCCACTGATCGTTGACCAGCACGTCCACGTCCAGCGCACCCAGGCAGGGAGCGATCTCCGCCGCGCGCGCCCCCAGCACGACCGCCGCCCGCGCCACCGCCGCGGCGCAAGCCGCCGACGTCACGACCTGCAGCAGCGGTCGCCCCCGATAGGGCACCAGCTGTTTCGGAGTGCCCAGCCGGCGCGAGCCCCCGGCCGCCAGCACGGCCACTACAGCGTCGTCTGTCGCGTGGCCGGCGTGGGCGCTGCTCACTCCGCGGCCTCGAGCTCCGCGCCATCGGCGAGAGCCCCGGGATGGCCTGAAAGGTCCGAGGCATCCGTTGCGGCGGCCTGCTCGCGCGAGCGCTCTGGGTGCACGGGCCCCTGGCGGTCGCGCAGAAAGCCCGCCTTCTCACCGGCCAGCACCGCTTGCGCCTCGGCCACGATCGCCAGCGCGATCTCCTCCGGCGTCTCCGCCCCCAGCGCCAGGCCGACCGGCGCCGACAGGCGCCGCCAGGGGTCGGACGGCAGCGCCGCCTGCTGCTCCAGCGTGGCCAGCAGCTTCTCCGTCCGCCGCCGTGGTCCCAGCACGCCGATGTGCAGCGCTGGCGACGGGAGCAGCGCGCGCAGCGCCTGGGCATCGAGGTCGAAGTCGTGCGACATCACCACCGCCAGCGGGCGCGCCGCCGTGCCCACCGCGGCCCCCAGCTCGTTCACGGGGCCCGACAGCAGACGGGCCAGCGGCGGCGTTCCGGCGAAGCGCGCCGCCACCGCCTCGCGACGGCGCGGCTCCCACACCCAGGGCTCCCACCCGAGCTGGCGCGCCATGGTCACCACCGGCACGGCGTCGCGGCCGCCGCCGCACACGAACAGCGCCGGGGGCGGCACGATCGTTTCGATCAGCGCCTGCACCGCGTTCCCGCCCAGGGTCATGACCTCGCTGCAGGGGCGCAGGGGGCCCCGCGCCAGGCATCGCCGGCCGGCGGTGATCAGGGCCCGCAGCAGGCGCGCCCCCTCCTCCCGGCCCGAGCGGAAGGCGGGCGCCAGCGCGGCGACCTGGCCGTCGCGCTCGACGATGATCCGGGTGCCGACCGGCAGCACCGGCACGGTCGAGCGAAAGACCGTCACCGACGCGCACGAGGCGCCGCGCGCCACGGCCTTCAGCAGGCCATCGACGGCGGGATTGGTGCTACCGTCGGAAAGATCGCCGCGCTCGAGCAGCACGTCGACCACGCCGTTGCACCCGAAGCCCACGCCCCAGCCCGGATCGCCGTCCTCGGCCATCGAGTCGTAGCTGACCACCGTCGCGGCAGTCCCGTCGGTGTGCCACCACCCCCGCCGCAACAGGTCCCCCTCCAGGCAGCCCCCGCTGACCGAACCGGCGATCCAGCGATCGCCGGCCAGCAGCAGGCGCGCCCCGGGCCGCCGGTAAGACGACCCACGCACCCCCACCACGGTCGCCACCAGGAACGGCTGGCCCTCGGCCCGCAGCCGCCGGGCGGCTGCCGCCACCGCTTGCAACTCGCTCATACGGGCACCTCCAGCAGCTTGTCGGGCGTGATGGGCAGGTCGCGGACGCGCTTGCCGGTGGCGTGATAGACGGCGTTGGCGATGGCGGCCGCCATCCCGGTGATGCCGATCTCGCCGATGCCCTTCGCGCCCACGTCGTTCACGTGCGGATCGCTCTCGGGCACCATGACCACCTGGATGTCGGGCGTGTCGGCGTGCACGGGGACGTGGTAGTCGGCCAGGTCGCGCGTCACCACCCGCCCGCTGCGCAGGTCGCGAACGGTGTGCTCGTGCAGCGCCATGCCGATCCCCCACACCATGCCCCCCATGAACTGGCTGCGCGCCGTCTTGGCGTTCAGGATGGTGCCCGCCGCGAAGGCGCCCACCAGGCGCCGCACGCGCACGCTGCCCAGCGCCTCGTCGACGCGCACCTCGGCGAACTGCGCCCCGAACGAGTGCAGAGAATAGGGCTTGCGGCTCTCGGCCTCCTTGGCGTCGGCGCGCGCCACCAGCTCGGGGCGCTGCGCGCGCGCCATCACCGCGACCACGCTGTCGCGCCGGGACGGCTGCGTCTTCGAGAGCAACATCCCGTCCACCACGTCCACGTCGTCCGCCGACAGTCCGTGCAGGGGCGAGGCCGGGTCGGCGATCGCCAGGGCGAGCAGCGCTTGCCGCACCTGCCACCCGGCCTGCTTCACCGCCGACCCCACGCTGGCCGCCGTGCGCGAGCCGCCCGACACGGGCGTCTCGGGGAAGCTGGTGTCGCCCAGCTCGAAGCGCACGCTGGCGAGCGGCAGCCCCAGCGCGTCCGCCGCGATCTGGGTCATGATCGTGTACGTGCCGGTGCCGATGTCCTGCGAGCCCGAGCGGACCAGCGCGGTGCCATCGGCGCGCAAGCTGGCCCAGGCCGAGGCGGGGCTCTGGCCGGCGGGGTAGGTGGCCGTCGCCATGCCCCAGCCGATCCAGCCGTCGCCGTCCTTCATGGCGCGCACCGCGAGGGGGCGCCTGGCCCAGCCAAACGCCGCCGCGCCCTGCTCGTAACAGGCACGCAGCGACTTGCTCGAGTACGGCTTGCCCTCGTGCTGATCGCGTTCGGCGTAGTTCACCAGCCGCAAGGCGACGGGATCCAGGCCCACGGCGTACGACAGCTCGTCCATCGCCGACTCCAGCGCGAAGCTGCCCGACGACTCGCCCGGCGCGCGCATGTAGGTGGGCGTGGGGATGTCCAGCCGGACCAGCCGATGGCTGGTCCGGATGTTGTCGCAAGCGTAAAGGTGGCGGGCCGTCACCGCGCCCGGCTCCACGAACTCGTCGAAGCGCGACGTCTGCGAGACCACGTCGTGCTCGACGGACGCCAGCTTGCCGTCCTTGCCGGCGGCCAGTTGCACGCGCTGAATGATGTGCGGGCGGTGTCCCACCAGCGAGAACATCTGCTGGCGCGTCACCGCCAGCTTCACGGCGCGGCCCACGGCGCGCGCCGCCATCACCGACAGCACCACGTGCGACCAGGGCGTCCCCTTGCACCCGAAGCCGCCGCCCACGTACAGCGACAGGACCCGCACGTTCTTCGCGTTCAGCCCGAACACGTGAGCGATCTTCTTGCGCACGCCGAAGATCCCCTGCGTGCTGTCGTACACGGTGACCGCGTCGCTGGAATGCCATACGGCGATGGTGCCGTGCATCTCCATGGGGTTGTGATTCTCGGTGGGGATGGTGTACGTGGCGTCCACCACGACCGGCGCCGAGCCCCGCGCCCGCGCCACGTCGCCGTGGTTGGAATCGGTCGTGTCGCGCACGGCGCGCGGGGGCGCATAGTTCGGGGACCGGAGGTCGAAGGTGACGGTCGGTGTCTCCACCCGCTCGTAGCGGACGTCCAGCAACCGCGCCGCGAAGCGCGCCCGGTCCAGCGTGTCCGCCACCACCAGCGCCACCGGCTGATCGTCGTACACGACCTGATCGTCCTGCAGCACCTGCAGCGTCCGGTCGACGCGATCGTTCTTGTTCCTCTCCGCGCCGCCCGGCAAGCGCGGCGCGTTCTGGTGCGTCAGCACCGCCAAGACGCCCGGCGCGCGCTGCGCCGCCCGCACGTCGATGTCCTTGACGCGCCCGCGGGCCACCGTGCTGCCGACGATCACCGCGTGCGCGACGTTGGCGACCGCCACCTCGGCCGCGTACACGGCCTTGCCGGTGACCTTGTACCGCGCGTCGATGCGATCGACTCCCAGGCTGGTGTAGGCGCGGCTCACGTGGCCTCCCGCGCGCGCGTCAGCGCGCGCACGATGGTGGCCTTCGCCAGCGGCACCTTGAACCGGTTGTCGGGACGGGGCTGGGCGTCGGCCAGGGCGGCGTCGGCCGCCCGCTCGAACAGGGCGCCGGTCGGCTCGTGACCTGCCAGGACGCGCTCCGCCTCGTGGCTGCGCCACGGCTTGGTGGCGACGCCCCCCAGCGCCACGCGCGCGTCGCGGATCTTTCCACCTTCCAGGTGCAACGCCACACCAGCCGACGCCAGCGCGAACGCGTACGAGGCCCGGTCGCGCGCCTTGACGTAGGCCGAGCGCGCGGCGAAGGGGGTGGCAGGCAGGACGACCCGCGTGATCAGCTCGCCCGGGCCGATGGTGGTCTCGCGCGAAGGCGTGCTGCCCGGCACCAGGTGGAAGTCGGCGATGGCAATCTGGCGCTCGGTGAGGCCCTCGCCCGCGCCGTAGTGCCCACGGACGTGCACGATGGCGTCCAGCGCCACCAGCGCGACGCACATGTCCGAGGGATGCACGGCGATGCAATCCCGGCTTCCCCCCAGGATGGCGTGCGGCCGCGCGAAACCATCCCAGGCGGCGCACCCGGATCCCGGGTTGCGCTTGTTGCAGGCGGGAACACCGATGTCGCGGAAGTACGGGCAACGGGTCCTCTGCATGACGTTGCCGGCGGTGGTGGCCATGTTGCGCAGCTGCGGCGACGCGCCCGACAGCAGGGCCTGGGACAGCACAGGAAAGCGCGCCCGCACCAGGGGGTGGTAGGCGAGATCGCTGTTGCGCACCAGCGCGCCGATCGACAGGCCCCCGTCCGTCTCCTCCACGCGCCCCCAGGGCCCCGACGACGCCAGACGGCTGATGTCCAGCAGCCGCGTCGGGCTCACCACCCCGAGGCGCATCATGTCCAGGAGGTTCGTCCCGCCGGCCAGCAACTGCGAGCCGGGCGTGGCCGTGTCCAGCGCGGCGTCGGCGTCGCCGGTGACGCGCACATAGGTGAAGGGGGCCGTCACGCCGGTCCCTTCGCGCCATCGGCGGCGGTGCCCGTCATCTCCTTCTGGGCGCGCCGGATGGCGGTGACGATGTTGGGATAGGCGCCGCAGCGACAGAGGTTGCCGCTCATCAACTCGCGGATGTCGTCGTCGTCCTTGGCGTGGCCCTCCGAGACCAGCCCGACGGCGCTCATGATCTGCCCGGGCGTGCAATAGCCGCATTGCAAGGCATCCTCGGCGACGAAGGCGGCCTGCATCGGATGCAGCGCCTCGGGCGAGCCCAGCCCCTCGATGGTGGTGATCTTCGAGCCCTCCGCCGTCGCCGCCAGCGTCAGACACGACAGCACGCGGCGGCCGTCGATCAGCACGGTGCAGGCCCCGCACTGTCCGTGGTCACACCCCTTCTTCGTTCCGGTGAGACCGAGATTCTCGCGCAGGGCATCCAGCAGGCTGACCCGGGGCTCCAGGCGCAGGGGATGGCTCTCCCCGTTGATCTGCAGGGTCAGGTCCAGCTGGTCCTGCGGCAGCGAGGCGGCGTCGCGCACCGGGGGGACCGGGGCACAGGCGTCCGCCACCGCCAGAGCGAAGCCGGTGAGCAAGCTGGCCAGCAGAAATTCGCGCCGGCTGGACCCCGCCGGCACGGCCGCCGGCAACAGCATGGCGCGGCTGGCCGCCTCCACCGCCGCTCGCAGCGTGATGCGCTCGTCGTGGCCCAGGCGGTGCGCGAATCGGAGGGTGCCACCTCCGTCGACGACGAACAGCCCACGAAGTCCCGGTCTGCCGCGCTCGGGCACCACGCCGAGCTGCTGGAACAACGCTGGCGGACCGCCATCCGGTGCGCGTGGGGCCGGCTCCAGCGACTGCTGCTCATCGTCGGGCCTGAACAGCCACAGCACGTCGGGAGAGAGCGCCAGCAACACCGCGCCCAGCGCGCGCAGTTCGGCGCGGATGGCCTCACGCTCCCGCTCGTCGGCGAACGGCTCGTTCCCCTCGCCGAACAGCGCCACGACCGTGGGACAGTCGGACCGTTCAAGGCCCTCGTCGCGACCGGCGCGCCTTCCCGGCAACATACCGATGAGCGACGGGGCGCGATCCCCGACTTGCAGCGGGTGAACCGCGCCCCGATCTCGACCTGGATCCTGCGGTTCGATGTTCCGGCTGGTTGCCACGCGAACGACCGCCAATGTCTTTGGGTTCGTCACGGTCGGGTCGCAACCCCCGCTGCGTAAATTTCGGGGGCCTTCAGCGGAACACGGACGCGCTACTTCTTGCCGGTGTTGTCGACGATCTTCTGCGCGGTGTCCTCGTGCTTCTGCAAGGTCGGCAGCATGTCGGAAAGAAGCTTCTTCAGCTTCTCGTCCGTGGTGTTGTCGCGCGCCTTGGTGACCTCGTCGATGTCCTTCTTGTGGTCGTCGACCATGGACTTGGCGAAGCTGGCGTCGAACTCGGCACCCATCGCCGGCATGTCTTCCTTGGCCGCTGCGGGCGTGGGCAGCTCGAGCTTCTCTTGCTTGGCCAGGGCCAGCACCTTCTTGTCAGCCGCCGAGTGGTCCTTCACCAGCATCTTCCCGTAGCTGGTCACTTCCTTCGACTTGCCGTTCTTCTGGGCCATCTTGCCCATGGCGATCTCTTTCTGGTTGGACTCGTGCAGCTTGCCCAGTACGTCCGCCGTGGCGGGTGCGTCCGCCGCCAGCGCGGGCGTCGCCGCCGTCAGCAGGGCCAGGCCCGAGGCCAGGCCAAAGATCGAACCAAGTCGGCGCCACGAACACAAACGGGTCCTATGCATGTCTATCTCCGTCTCGATGAGGTTGGATGGACGCCATCCTGCGGGGCGAGAGCACGCGGTAGAGCGCCAGAATGACGACCGCGCCGATGATCGACGCGAGGATGCCCGGCCCCGCGTCGCCTGCGTGATAAAGGCCCAGGCTGCGGCCGATGAAGCCGGCCAGCGCAGCGCCAGCGACCCCCAGCAACATCGTGACGACGAATCCGCCAGGGTCGCGGCCGGGCATCACCATCTTGGCGATGGCGCCCACGAACAGCCCCACCAGCAGCGTCAGCAGGATGTGCATGCCGACCGGACCAGCGACAATCGTGCCGCCCTGATGCTGGCGTTGTTTCGCGGCGAGAGGCCGGGCGTCGTTACGCCCAGCCGACGCCGGTCCCGCCGATGAAACGCCCCAGGCTGCTGGCGACGTTCACCCGCTTGTGCCGGTGCAAGGACTCATTCAGGGGAGGTCTCCGCGCGAGAGACTGCATCGTTTGGGCCGCCGAATTCGTTATTTGAAGATTCGTCTTGCGTGCTTCCCTGCGCAGGAACCTGAGGCGGGGTTGCCGGCGCCTCCAACAACGGGGCGGCGGGGACGACAGCACGGCCGCGTAGCGGCGCCATCCGCCCACCCGTCCGCCGGATCAACGCGCGCGCTCGAAGGTGGTCGCGTCGCCAACTGCCCAGCGCGCCGTCCAGGGCGAGAGCACGCACGGGGGGTCGTCATTCGCGCCCTCGTTGGTCAGCGCGCCGGCCGCCGCCCAGCGGCTTCCCGGGACAGCGAACCGCGCGCCCTCCAGCGCCGGCGCACCCACGCGAAGGATCAGCGGTGCCGCTGCCTGACGCACCTGGATGCGCACCACCCCTCCGCTGCGCTCGGGGTTCGCGAGCCCGGCGCTCTCGCGGTCCGCCGGCTCGCCAAAGTCGTCGGCGGCCAGGGCGTGATACGCGTGCAGCATCTCGTCGACGCGATGGCCATCGAATCGGGGCCACGCCGGCCGCGGCGCTGCCAGCTTCCCATCGCTCCGGCGTGGCGTGACGGCCGCGGTCCAGCGCGGGTCGCCGGCGGGGCGCTGAAACCGGAACACCCCGTGTCGGTTGGCGACCTCGACCTCGGCGACGTCGCGCTCGTCGAACGACAGCAGGCCCGGGTCCCGCCAGCTGCGCAGGTCGCGGGTGTAAAGAAACCCCTGGTACGCGTGGGGCCCCTCGTTCGCCAGCGCGAAGATTCCAGCGATGCCGGGCAATCGAATCAGCTGTCCTTGCTCGCTGCTCTTGCCGGCCAGGAACTCGACCACGGTCTCGTTGGTCGGCGTCCGGGCCACCACGTGCAGCGCCCTCCCCTCGGTCAGCGCGAAGCGCTCGTAGAGCTCCGCGCCCGCTGCCAGACGCGTCGTCACGTGAAGGTCCTGCAGGTTGCCGAGCAGCGCCGCGACCTTGTCGGCGGTGGCCCGGGCGCGCAGCGGCGTGGTCACGCGCCAGCCGTCCCCGCTCCGCTCGAGGACGATGACCGATCTGCCGGTGGGCTCGTCGTCATCCGGCCGGTCCAGCAGGATGCGGGAGATCGAGGCGACTTGCTGAGGGGAGACCGCGAGCGCGGGCAGCGCCGACGAAGACGGGGGTGATGCCGGGGCGTCGGTCCCCACCGGCCCGCCTGGGCGTTCCGACCGGCAACCGAGCGCCGAGGTCAGGGCCGCCAGCAGCGCGATGAAGACCACGAACGCCGGGCGCGCGGGCCGCATCGATCAGCGCGCGCGACGGCGAAGGCGCGCCAGCAAGACCAGGCCCAGCCACCCGAGGCTGGCCAGCTTCGCGCCGGCATCGCCCCCCACCTGGCAGGCACACCCACCGCTGCCACCGTCGCTGGCGCCCGGCACACCCGCCCCGCCGCTGCCGTTGCCCGGGAAGCCGCCCGTTCCAGGCGTGCCGCCGCTTCCGCCGGCCACGCTACCGCCCGTCGCCGCGCCGCCGCTGCCCACGCTCACGGAACGCCCGCCCGTGGCAGCGCCGCCGCTGCCGCCGCTCCCCGGGACCGCGGCGCCCCCGGTGGACGGACCCCCGCCCGTGCTGGCGGGGGCCATCCCTGCTTGCCCGCCCGCGCCCGTGGTGCCGCCCGTGGCGCGAGCGCCGCCGCGGCCGCCGGCGCCGCCGCTGGCCGTTCCCGCCACGCCACCCGAAGCGGTGGCGCCTCCGCTGCCGCCCGCCGTCCCGCCGCCGCCGGGGGCCGCCAGGCCCGATTCGAAGGCCCCCAGATCCGGCGCCTTCCCCGCGTAGGGAAGTCCGACGTCCGTCCCCTTGTCTATCAAGGCGCTGCCGGTGGCCAGGCGCAGGAACGGCACCACCGGCAGGCTGCCGTCGGCCTGCCGGGCGCTGGCCATGCCGGCGAAGCAGCTCATGTCGTCGGGCGGGCAGGACGCCGCGCCCTTGAACGCCAGGCTCTGGAAGTCGGCGTCGGACACCTTCACGTTCAGGCTGGCGTCCCACGAGTTGAACTTGTCGTCGATGGGCCCGCCATTCCCCGTGTCGCTGGTCAGCGCGTGACCGTTGTTCGAGTAGGCCAGGTTGTTGCGCAGGATCCCCACCGAGGTGACGGTCGTTCCGTCGAGGCCCAGCATGTCGAAGTCCGTGCCGTTGTTGAACGACGTGTTGTTGTAGATGTACGGCGACACGATGCCGTGGTTCGCGTAGATGCCGTTCGCCTTGTTGTAGAAGACGACGTTGAACTGCACCCGATGCTGCGGCGGGGTGGCCGGCACGTTCATCTGGGGATCGCCGTAGCCTCCCGCCTTGATGCCGTTGCCGTTGCCGGCGGACAGGGCGACCGGATTGCCGTTGCTGATGGTGTCGGGCTTGTAGCCCGAGTACCAGGCCCACGAGTACTCGACGGTGCACGCCTCGGCGGCGTTGATGAAGTCCCAGCCGTCGTCGGTGTTCCACCAGGCGCGGCAGCCGTGGAACAGGTTGCCCGTGTCACCGGCGCGGTTGGGGTGGCAGCCGAAGCCGTCCGCGCTCTGTCCGTCGCCGTTCGACGTCATGGTGTCCTCGTTCTCGTGCGAGTCGCAGTTCAGGAACGTGTTGTTGCCGCCCCGCTGCACGAAGAACCCCGGGCCCATGTTGTGGTGCGCGTCCAGTTGCTCGAACTTGTTGTTGCTGCCGCCGTACACGTACAGGCACCAGGACTCGTGGTTGTCCATGTTCAGCTGCAGCACGCCCTTCAGCTCGAGGCCCTTCAGGTACAGCCAGTCGGCCTCCACGCGCACGCCCGTCTGCCGGCAGTTGTACTTGCTGGTGTCGGTCAGCCCCGAGAAGTCGAAGACAGGCTTCTCTCCGGGGTAGGCCCAGTAGTTGATGGGCTTGCCCGACGTGCCGCTCTTGGTGAGCACGACCGAGTTCACCGTGGCGGTGGTGCTGCCGCCGCAGGTCGAGGTGGCCGCGGTGTACTTGTACGTGCCGCCCCGGAAATACACGGTGTCGCCCGCCGCGGCCGCGGTCTGCGCGCGTCCCCAGGTGGCGAACGGGGCGTCCATCGTCCCGGCGTTCCCGTCGTCGCCCGCGGGCGCGACGTAATAGGTCGCCGCCCGGGCCGCGCCGGAGGCGAACAGCGCCGCGCCGCCCAGCAACAGCGCCACCACGAACCGCGTGTCGATCGTGCCTTTGTTCACCGGCGCGTCTCCCTGTGAGGTGGTTCAGTTGGACCAGGTGCCGGCGCCCACGTCCAGCTTCCACGAGACCTGGTAGGTGGGCAGACCGATCTTCGTTCCCGTGAATACCAGCGGCTGGAACACGTAGGTGGCCATGTCGTTGTGCTTGCCGGGCGCGGTGGTGTCCTGCGTTCCGTACCAGTGGTCGCCCCAGTAGACGTAGACCGTGCCCTGGCTGCCGGTCACCGGGATCACCCAGGTGCTCTGGGTCATCCAGGTCTTCTTGCCTTCCGGCGCCAGGTATCCCTGATACGTCCAGGGCCCGGCCATGGCGGGCGCCGTCGAGTAGAAGTCATCGTTGGCCCGCCAGCCCGTCTTGTCGGATCCGATCCAGTAGAAGGTGTTGCCGGCCCTGAACACCGTGGGCGCCTCGATGCCGCCCGTGGTGCCGTTCACGGCGCTGTACGACTTCGCCGTGGTCCAGCTGTGACAGTCACTGGCCAGCGTGTAGACCCAGCCGCTCTCCGTCACCACGTAGGCGTTGTTCCCGTCGGACAGCGCGCTCATGTCGCTGTGGGCGGCGATGTCCCCGTTCGCGTTCTTCAGCGGGCCCTTGTAGCTGTACTGGCCGTTCACCGTCGGCGACGTCGCGTAGACGATCTCCTTGTCCACCTGATACGTGGTGTCGGCGGCGTGGGCGTACAGCACGAACTCGCCGCTGGAGGGGCACTTGATGATGTGCGGCCGCTCGCCCTTGCGATTCGGTCCCAGCTCGCCGCTCGGCTGCTGGGGCAGGATGATGCCCTCGTTCTTCCAGGTGGCGAGGTCCTTCGACGAGTACATCGAGAAGCCGTTGAAGTTGTTCTCGGTCGAGGTGCTCGGGAAGTATTCGCCGTGCAAGTAGAAGGTGTCGCACACCTGGATGATGCCGCCGCCGTGCGCGTTCACCGGCTTGCCGTCGGTGTCCTTGAAGGCGATGCCCGGCGGATCGGGCGGGGAGATGTCCGTCTTGCCGACCGGGTCGGTGAAGGTGCCGATCGTCGAGCCGGCCGCCACCGTGCACGCGCCGCTGCCGCCGGTCGCCGCCCGGCCCCCCGCCGCGCTGCCCCCCACCCCGGGAACGCCCCCGTGGCCCACGCCCCCCGTTCCGGCGATGCCGGCCCCTCCGCCATTGCCCCCGGACGAGGCTCCGCCGCTGCCGAGCTTGCCGCCGCTGGACGTCCCCCCGGCCCCGACCGCGCCACCGGTGGCCGTGCCCCCGCCGCCGACGACACCCCCGGTCGCCGGCGCTCCGCCGGAGCTGGCCCCCCCGCTCGCCGATCTTCCGCCCGAGCCTTCGCCGGGCATTCCGCCCGACCCGGGCGCCCCGCCGCTGGACGTGCCGCCGCTGCCCATCGTCGCAGCGCCCGACCCGCACCCCGCCAGCGCCAGACAGATCAACAGGAGGCGGGCGCTGCGGCTCTGGCCCTTCACGGCGTGCATCGGGAGATTGTCGGTCAATTGCAGGCGCCCGACCAGCCTCACGGGGACCATCCTGAAAGGACGACCGTGGGATCGCGCATCATCGCCGCCTGGCTGTCACTCAGCTGCGTCCCGTTCGAACGCCCGCTGACGTTCAGGGGGTTCCCCGAGGCGTCGGTGCTCTTGTACTCCCAGAAGCGCAGCGCGGACGTGGCCGAGCCGCCCGTGACGGTCCAGCCCGCGCTGGCCACGCCCGTCATCTGACAGTTGATGTAGGCGACGTGGCTGCCCGGATAAACGCTGACGTCGATGCGGGCCAGCATGTTGTTCTTCGAGGCGGAATCCACGGTCAGCTTGCTGTCCACGAACACGTAGCCGTAGGCGCCGGCGGCGTTCCGGGACTGCACGATCACGCCGGTGCGTCCCACCGTGCGCAGCTCGCACTTGTTGAAGTAGGCGGCGCCCGTGCCCCACACGTAGTCCACGTTGCCCACGATCAGACAGTTCTCGGCGTAGATCCGCCCGCTCCACAGCAGCGTGTCCTGCAGGCTGTAGATGTCGGCGTCGCGCACCACGCACTTGTCGCAGCTTTGCATGCGCAGCGCCTCGGCCTGGCTGCCGTCCTGAGGGGTCAGGTTCTTGATGGTCAGGTTCTCGATGACCAGGCCGTTCGTGCCGTCGAACCCCAGCAGGGCGCGGTTGCTGGTGCCGGCGTTGCTGCCCTGCTGGGTGTTGTTGTTGGTGCCCACCAGCATCGTCTGCGCGCGATCCTGACCGTGCAGGGTGATGTTGCTCTTCTTCGAGACGTGCACGATCTCGTGATACGTGCCGGCGTTGATGGTGATCCGGGTGGCGGCGGTGTTGTTGGCGGGCAGCGCGTCGGTCGCGCCCTGCACGGTACAGAACGGCCCCGCGCCATCCAGCGCCACCGTCAGCGACGACAGATCGCTCGGCGCCGCGGCGGCCGTGGTGAACCGCCAGGCCGACGACCCCGACACAGAGAACGTCCCCCCGCCGGGCGGTTTGATCGCGCCCGCGTCGACGGTCACATAGTAGGTCTGCCCGTAGGCGAGCGCCTTCGTCTTCAGGTAGACGACCACGGCGTTGCCGTCGACGTAAACGGGACGCAGCAGCACGAAGCTGGTTCCGCCGATGGTGTCCGTCACCGTCGACGCGCCCAGATCCACGGACGCGACCGCGCTGCCGGCGGCGCTGAAGACCTGGATCTTCCCGCTGGTCCCCAGCGAAGGTGCGCCGCTGAAGGTGAGCCGCAGCGGCGGATCGGGACAGACGGAGTTCGCGCCGGGCGCCGGGAACAGCGCCGTCACGCCCGGAGGCAACGCTCCGGAAGACCCGCCGGTTCCAGGCGCTGCCCCGCCGCTTCCGGGGCCCCCCGACGCTCCGCCCGAGCCGCCGCTCGACCTTCCCCCGCCCCCGGCCGCACCGCCGCTGCCCGCGCGTCCCCCGGCGGCGCCGCCCGTGCCGGGGCGCCCTCCGGAGCCCGGACCGCTCCTTCCGGCGCTGCCGCCGGCTTCGCCCCCGGTGCCGGTGGCGCCGCCGCTGGCGGTGCCGCCGGAGGCGCCCCGATCACCGCCGGTTCCCGGGAGAGCGACCGCCGCTCCCGTGCCCGGTGCGCCACCCGTCGAGACGCCGCCGGAACCGCCACCATCGGTCGCCCGGCCGCCCGAGCCAGGGCCGCCGCCCGAACCGCCAGGGACCGTTTCCCCGCTGCCCCCGCTGCTCCCCGTGGCGTCGCCGGCCGCCGTCGAACCGCACCCGGAGGCGACCGTCAGCCCGCCGAGTGCCAGCAACAGCAGGGTTGACCGAATTTCACCTGCGCGTCTGCTGGCAGGCCGGCGAGCGACGCCGCGAACAGCGCTGGATGTGCCCATTCTTTCGCCAGTAGCGGGGACGGCCCGGGCCGGTTCACCATCGGGCGGACCGCCCAGCGCCGGAGATCTTCGCAGACCGGCGCGCGGAAATCGTCAACGACCGGACGATTTCGTGATCACGGGGGCGGCCGTTCGGGAATTCACCCCCGATACCGGTGGCGTGGCCAACTTCGGGGGGAGGAGGCTGCGCCACCGGCAGCTCACGCGCCCGGTAGCCCAGCCCTGGGACCTCGACGCCCATCGCCCAATGTTCGGGACAGGCTCCCCATGACGGCCCTCAGGCGATGCTGGGGTGACGCAGTCCGTAGATCGGGCCCCCGCGCCGGCGGTACTCCTCCAGCACGGCCCGCGCCTCGTTGCGGCGGACGTTGAGCTCGACCGTGATCCCGCGCTCCTCGAGCACGTCCGGCCAGAACTCGGGCTTGGGGCCCTCGTCGAACCCGATCGACTCGGCATCAGCGGTCGTGGCGCCGCAAACCAGCCGATCGACGCCCGACCAGATGATGGCTCCGAAGCACTGAGAGCAGGGTTCGGTGCTGGTCACCAGCGCCAGCGGTCCGGTGAGGGGGGGCGTGGCGGCGGCCCGTTCCAGCTCGTGCGCCAGGTTCTGGGCCCGCAGCAACGCCACGATCTCACCATGGGCTATCGACAGCCCGCTCTCCAGCACGCGGTTGACGCCGGCGGCTATCAGCCGGCTCCCCTCGAACACGGCCGAGGCGAAGGGCCCTCCCCCCTCGGCGACGTTGCGCGCCGACAGCCGGACGGCCAGTGCCATCCGGTCGTCTTCGCTATCGATCAGAGTGCCCGCCGGTGCGAGCTCCTCGACCCACGCGGGCACCGAGATCGTGACTGCCAGCCCCGCGCCCTGTCCCTGCTTGGTCACGGGGAAACAATACCCGCGAGTCAGGCGTGGTGCTCGAAATTGTACGCTTGCGGCTGCTCCTCGAAGCGGGCGCGGCAAGCTTGCGAGCAGAACGCGTATTTCTTCCCCTCGCACTCCACCTTCGGTGTGAAGGTCGAGGCCGCGTTCACTCTGCGCCCGCAGACCGGATCGAAAGACGGAAGCTCATCTGCCGGGGGATCGAACGTGATGCGTCCTCCGTCCAGGGATTGCGTGGGTTGGTCTCTCATGGCGGGCGTGTCCTTTCTGTCATCCAACATCGACCGACCCGCGCGAGCGGCCTCTCCGCTCGCGCGGGTCATCGGTCTAGAAGCGGCTGGTCAGCAGCGCCAGACGATAGGTCGGCGCTGGATCCTGCGGCAGCTTGGACATCGCGACCGACTCCGTGCGGCTGTCAGCCATGATCTGCACCATGCCGACGCCGGCTCCGACCAGCACGCCGCCCGCCGCCCAGTAGGCGATCCGCTGCGCGTGCGTCTGGTTGTCGCTCAGGTAGTAGATGGCGCCACCGACCAGGCCGCCGGCGATCGCGCCGAACAGCGCATTCAGGGCGATGGTGCCCATGTAACTACCCTCGTGGTGGTGAACCACCTCGTGCCGGGGCTCGGCCACCGGCGCGGCTGCCACCGGCGCGGCTGCCACCGGCGCGGCGGCCGGCGCGGATTGAGTGGGCGGGTTCGAGTTCACGACCTCCACCTCCGCCAGACGCAGCGGAGGAACCATGGGCGCCGCCTCCGTGTCGGGGGCGATGCGCATCTGCGGCGTGGTCAGCCGCAGGCCGCCAGCGCGCCCTTCTTCGCTGGAGTGGGCGAACGCGGGGACGGAGAGGGCACAGGCGAACGTACCGGCGAGAAGAGAGAGGAAAACACGTTTGGTCGAGGTGGCTTTGGACGAAATATTTGAAGTCATGGTGGGCTCCTTTGCTTTCCGGGATTTGCAGCGCCCGTGCCAGCGGCGATATTGCCGTCGAGCGCGCGCCCGCGCGGCGGAACGGGGAATCTGGACCGACGCCGCCCCCCTCCGTGTTACGACGCTTGGACGATCGTCGTCCCGCGGCGAGTCCTTTCGCCCCGGGTGCCCGCGCCACCTCCCCCGCGCCCCCTGCGCCCACGCGCGTCGGACGACCAGCGCTCGAAGTGCACCTGTCGAAGGTCGACTGGCGAAGCTGGACTGGACGAGCGGTCGGCCGCGACCCCGCGACCGCTGCGCGTCAGCAAGCCGTTCTGGGTCGACCGTCACCGCGTCGGCCCCTCGACAAGGACACACCCGCGAAAAGCTGGCCGAGCGGCGCTGCCGCGAGGTGGTTCGTGCTCGCCGACTTGCCGGCCCGCTACTGGCGGACCAGGGTCGCTTCCTCGCGGGTGCGGGCGCGAATCACGTCGACGGTGCGCGGCTCGTGACTGGTCAGCTCGATCGCCTTCCCGTCGTCGGAGACGCGGATCTGCAACCCCTTCACGTACAGGGGGCAATCGTTCACCGTGTCGAACCCGTAGGCCTGCGCGTAGGCCAGATGGCAACGCATGTGCGCCGCCACCGCGTCGACCCTTGTCTTCGCCGAGAACGCCACCCGCACGCCTTGCGGGATGTCGCGAATCTGCGCAACCGGCCCCAGCATGGGACAGGAGGCGCGCGTCTCTGGCGGGAAGCCCCGACACTCGTCTTGCACGAACGTCTCCAGCTTGGCGGCCGCGGCGCGGTGCTCGTGCGCGTGCTCCTCCAGCTCTCGGGCGTGCGCCAGATGCTCGGCCGCCGGGTTGTAGCTGTCGACTGGATAAAGGTAGCCCTCGGGGTTACCGGCGGGCATCGAGGTCGGGGTGGGCAGCGGTGGCCCATCCTGCGTGGCCCGCGCCACCTCGGCCTGGGCCTGGGCCGTCTCCACGTTCGCGCGCTGCTCGTGCGCCGCCGCGCTCATCGTGTCCGGCTTGGCCTCGTGCGCGCACGCGGCGAAGCCGACGAGCGCGAGGGCTCCCAACACCAGATTGCTTCGACCTGCGTTGCGCTTGGTCATGGGCTTGGTCATGGGTCGCTCCTCCGGCGGCGACGACGACGTGAAATCGCAGATGCCTCGCCGTGCCGGTCGCAAACCAATTGCAGGGCACGTGCCATCTCGCCCTGTCGCGGCGCGCGGATTCCTCTGGCCTACGCGGTGATCTGCGCCAACGGGCGCGCGTTACCGTAACCGTCGGCGGACGCCGGTTACCCCGCGGTGGCCTGCTCGGCCTGCGTCGCCGGGGTCCCGGGCAACGCCTGCGCGGGGGCGGCGGCCGGAACGCGGAACCAGAACCGGCTCCCCTGCCCCAGCTCGCTGTCGACGCCCACCGTCCCGCCGTGTGCCTCCACGATTTCCCGCACGATCAACAGCCCCAGCCCGGTCCCGCGCGTGTCGGAGTGGGCGTTGGGCGCCCGCGTGTAACGCTGAAACAGCGTGGGCAGGACGTCGGCGGCGATGCCCGGACCGTCGTCCTCGACGACCACCTCGCACCAGCCCTCCACCACCCGCGCCCGCACCCCGATGTTGCCGGCGGACGCCGTGAACTTGATGGCGTTCGCCAGCAGGTTCGTCAGCACCTGCTGCAGGCGGGGGCGATCGCCGGAGACGACCACGCCGTCCGACTGGATCTCGATGCGCAGGCGCTGCTGCGTGCTCTCCACCAGGGGCTTGAAATCGTCGGCGATCTCCCGGATCAGCTCGCCCAGGTCGACGCGCGCTCGCGAGATCTTGTGGGCCGCCTCGTCCATGCGCGCGAAGTCCAGGAAGTCGTTGATCAGCGCCACCAGGTTGCGCATGTGGCTGTCCATCTTGCGCAGATCGGCGATGACCTCGGCCGACAGCACCCCTCGCCGGCCCCGCAGCATCATCTCGGTGCGCATCAGCATCGCCGCCAGCGGGGAACGCAGGTCGTGCGCGATGATCGAATAGAAGTCCAGACGCCGGGATTCCTTCTGCCGGCGCGCCGTCACGTTCCGCAGCGCGATGGTGAGACCGGCGTGGGCCTCGCTGGGCAGCGAACGGATGGTGGGCGAGTAGATCTGATTGCCCACCTCGATGTCGGGCAAGGGACGCGCCGTGCGGCGGGCGTCGCTGATGTGCTCGATGGGCAACTCGGGCAGCAGGGTCGCCAGCGGCGCTCCCAGCAGCGCCGCGTCCTCCCGGCCGAAGGCGCGCTGGGCCTCCCGGTTGACGTAGGTGACGATGTACTTGTCGTCGACGCCCACCAGCGGATCGGGGGCGTTCTCCAGCAGCTGCAGCACGCTGGCCTCGGCCGCCTGGGCGCGGTCGAGCAGATTCTTCGAGCGGACCAGCGCGTCGACCCGGGCCAGCAGCTCGGGATCCGAATACGGCTTCACCAGATAGTCGTTCGCCCCCGCCGCCAAGCCCTCGACGATCTGCTGGGTCTCGGTCTGCATCGTCAGCAGCAAGATGGCGATCTGCGCCTGCGCGGTGCCGCCGCCGCGCAGGAAGCGGCATACCTCGATGCCCGAGACGCCGGGCATGACCCAGTCCAGCACCAGGACGGCAGGCGGCCGGTGGGTGGCGAGCTGCTCCAGCATCGCCGAGCCGTCCAGGAAGACCCGCACCGTGTAACGGCTCTCCAGGACGCGCCTGGCCCGTTCCGCGTCGAGAGGGCTGTCGTCGACAACCCACACGAGCGCTCCCGGTTCACTCCCCATTGCTGGGCAGGCTACGAGGCGGTGACGTCACTGTCAAAGTCAAAACAGGGGCGAATTCAGCCGTGCAGGGCTAGCCTTGATAAGGACACGACCGAGACTTAAGTTGGGTGGCTCGCTTGGGCAACCCACTGAAAAGAATGATTTGCGGGCCGGTTGGCGCCCCGCTCGATTATTAGAAGATTGCCTCGTGTCTGAAGCCCTCATCGTAGACGACAGCAAGGTCATGCGCGAAATGGTGATCGCGTGCCTGCGCGCGCAGCCAGGCCTGGCGTTCACCCAGGCGGCCAGCGGCCTGGAGGCGCTGGAGCGGCTGTCGCTGAAGCCGTTCGACGTGGTGGTGCTGGACCTGAACATGCCTGACATCGGCGGGTACGAGGTCATCGAGTTCATCCGCGGGCAGGACAAGCTGCGCACCCTTCCCATCCTGGTCGTGACCACGCGGGGTGACGAGACCTCGCGGGCGCGCGCCCTGGCGTCGGGCGCCTCCCGCTTCATGACCAAACCGTTCCAGCCCGAGGCCCTGCTCGCCGAAGTGCGAGACATGCTGGAAGGCGCCTCGGGGTCCGCCGCGTGAGCGACGGATTCGAGGCCTCGGAGTTCATCACCGGCTTCATCGCCGAGGCCGAGGAGCATCTGACGCTGGCCAACGCCAACCTGCTGTCGCTCGATCAGGCGGCGGCCAAGGGCCAACCGACGCCCCGTCAGGTGCGCGAGCTGTTCCGGTCGCTGCACACCATCAAGGGTCTGGCCGCCATGGTCGGCGTCGAGCCGATCGTCGACATCGCGCACGCCATGGAGACGGTGCTGCGCGAGGCCGACCGCGCCGCTGGACAGCTTCCCGCCGGGTCCCTGGAGCTGTTGTTGCGCGGAACCCGCGCCATCGGCCAGCGGGTGACGGCGCTGGCCAAACGGAAGACGGTCGCGACCGCCCCCGCGGCCCTGATCGAGGCGCTGAACGCCCTGCGCCAATCGGGCAGCAGCCGACCCGAGGCCGCCGTCGGCACCACCTTGCCCGACGAGCTGTGGACCCGACTGGGCAGCGCCGAGCGCGAGCAGCTGGTGCAGGGCCTGACGGCCGGACGCCGGGGGGTGGTGGCGACGTTCATTCCCGCGCCGGAGCGGGCCAACGCCGGCGTCAACATCACCTCGGTCCGCGAGCGGATGGCGGCCGTCGCCGAGATCGTCAAGGTGGTGCCCCAGTCCATTCCCGCCAGCGACAGCGCGCCGGGGGGGCTGGCCTTCGCGCTGATCCTGCTGACCGACGCCACCGACCCGGTGATCGCCGAGGCGTCGTCCAGCGACGTGTCGGCCCTGCGGCCCATCGCGCTGCAGGCGGCGACGGCCGCGGTCGCCAGCGGCCAAGAGGGCGAAGACGGCGACGGCGAACCGACCGACAGCGACGACGACAGCAACCCCCGCCAGCAGGGTGTCGTGCGCGTCGAGGTGGCGCGGCTCGATGACGCGCTGGAGAAGCTGTCGGCGCTGGTGGTCACGCAGTTCCGTCTGACACGGGCCCTGGCAGCCCTGCGCGCCGCCGGGACCGACACCCGGGCGCTGGCGCTGGTGGTGGCGGACAACGGGCGGCAGCTGCGCGATCTGCGCTCTTCCATCATGCGGGCCCGCATGGTGCCGGTGGCCGAGGTGCTGGAGCGGGTGCCCCTGCTGCTGCGCGGGCTGAGCCGCGCCACCGGCAAGCAGGCCCGGCTGGAGCTGCGCACCGGGAAGACCGAGCTGGACAAGGCGGTGGCGGAGCGGATCTTTCCCGCCGTCGTGCACCTGATCCGGAACGCCGTGGACCACGCCCTCGAGTCGCCCGCCGAACGCCGCGCCGCCGGCAAGCCCGAGATGGGCCTGATCACGGTGGTGGCGGTGGAGCGCTCTGACAACCAGCTGGAGCTGACCATCTCGGACGACGGCCGGGGTGTCGACGCCGCGGCGGTGGCCCGCCGGGCCGGCGTGCCGGTCCCGGCCACCGACGACGGCCTGCTGGAGCTGCTGACGCGCCCGGGCCTCTCGACGAAGAGCGAGGTCACCACCACCAGCGGGCGCGGCGTGGGCATGGACGTCGTGAAGCGCATCGCCGTCGACGAGCTGCGCGGCGCGCTGGCCATGACCACCATCCGCGGCCAGGGCACCACCTTCGTGTTGCGGGTCCCCCTCAGCATCACCATCGTCGACGCGTTCTCGTTCGTGTCGGGCGGCGAGACCTTCGTGGTGCCGGTGGCGATGGTGGAGGAGATCCAGGAGCTGGACCCCAGCCGGACGGTGCGCGGTCCCGATCGCCGTCGGGTGGTCCGCGCCACGCCGGATCGCCGCCAGGTGGCGCGAGGCACCGACATGATCGAGCGCCGGGGCGAGGCGGTGCCGCTGCTGCGCCTGGACGAGATCTTCGGCCTGGCCGGCGACGCGGTGGCGGGACGCAAGGTGATCATCGTGCGGCGCAACGGCGAGCCGTTCGCCTTCGCCGTCGACCGCATGCTGGGACAGCAAGAGGTGGTGGTGCGGCCGCTGGAAGACCGGCTGGTGCGCGTGGACGGCATCTCGGGCACCACCGATCTGGGTGACGGGAAGCCGACCCTGGTCCTGGACCTGGTGGCCCTGGGCGGGAAGCTGAGCGCGGGGCCCGGTCCGGGCAGAGAGCGGGCGCGCGCGTGAGCGAGCTGCACGTCCTGTGCAAGGTGAACGACACCGAGTACGTCCTGCCGGCGTCAGACGTGCTGCAGATGGAGTCGTTCGCCGGCGCCACCAAGGTTCCGGGCGCCGCGGCGCAGGTGGCCGGGCTGGTGCAGATCCGTGGGCGGGTGGTGCCGGTCGTCGACCTGCGGGTGGTGTTCGGCCTGGCGCCCGTCCCGCCCACCCTCGACTCGCGCGTGGTGGTCATGAAGGCCAGCGAGCGGGTGGTGGGCCTGCTGGTCGACAGCGCGCGCGAGGTCCTGAAGATCCCCGCGGACGATTTTCATCCGCCCCCGGCGGTCCTGGTTCAGCAGACCGACGGCCTGGTCAAGGCCGTGGCGCAGGTGGGCAACCGCCTGCTGATGCTGATCGACTTCATCAAGGTCATTGGCGAGGAGCACCACGATGGCGACGAGTAGGAGATCGAACGGCAACGGCAACGGCAACGGCAACGGCAACCGCAGTGCCAGCCTGGACCAGGCGCTGGCGCAGGCGGGCGATACCCAGGGCATGCTGCGCGACAGCGCCGCGCAGGCGGTGTCGATCGAAGAGGCCGCCAACCGCATCGTCAACATGGGGAACGAGCAGGCGGCCGCCGGCGAACAGATCCGCGCCTCGATCGAGGCCATGGCGGCCCGCATCGAGGAGACCGCCACGGCCGTGCAGGAGCTGGCCCGCTCGCAGGCGCACGTCTCGGAGACGACGCGGGACATGCAGCAGGGTCACGAGGGCACCAGCGCCGGCCTGCGCGAGGTCGCGTCGTCGGTGGCCGGCGTGAAGAAGGACGGCGAGGCGCTGGCGGGCGCGGCCGAGAACATGGCCGCCATGATCGAGGAGGCCGCGCGCTCGATAAAGGGCGTGGGCGTCAACGCCGAGGATCTGGCGGCGGCCGGGGAGGAGTTGCTGGCCGCGGCGACGGAGACGGCGCTGAGCGTGAAGGACGTCTCCGAGCGGGGACAGAACAGCGCCACCGCCATGGACCAGATCGCCGCCACCATCAGCGGCATGGCCAAGGGGGTGGCCCGCCTGGCCTCGGACGCCGAGGGCATGAACGAGAAGATCAACGCCGTGACCTCGGCGGTCACGACCGTGGGGGCGTCGGTCGAGCGGGTGGCGCGGGACGGGACGGAGATGGCGGCCGCGGTCGAGGAGACCGCCGCCACCGCCGAACAGATGGCGCGCTCCACCCGCGCGGTCTCCGAGCAGGTGAAGGAGCTGGAGCGCAGCGCGGCCGAGTCGTCGTCGATGCTGACCGAGCTGGGCGCCTCCGTCGAGGAGGTGGCCGCCACCGCCGAGAAGAACGCGGCGGTGAACGAGGCCAACGCGGCCAGCATCGAGCAGCTGGCGCGCGCGGCGCACCAGGTGGCGCGCTCGGCCGAGCAGATCAGCAGCCTGTCCGCCGGCAGCGCCACCGCCTCGGGTCAGGCCGAGAACGCCGCCCGTCGCATCGTCGAGATCGTCTCGTCCGCGCGGCGCACCGCCGACGACGTGACCCGGACCACCCGCGAAGGGGGGGTGGTGGTGAACCGCTCCATCGCCGGGCTGACCGGGATCCGCCAGGCGATGCAGGAGTCGTCCACGGTCATCCGCGAGATGGGCAAGCGGTCCGAGGAGATCGGCGACATCGTGCAGACGATCAACCTGATCGCGGATCGGACCAACCTGCTGTCGCTGAACGCCAGCATCGAGGCGGCCCGCGCCGGCGAGCACGGCCGCGGGTTCGCCGTGGTGGCCGAGGAGATCCGGGCCCTGTCGGATCGGGCCGCCGCGGCCAGCGCCGACATCGCCAAGATCGTGCGCGGTTTGCAGGGCACGGCCCGCGAGGCCGTGACCGCCTCGGCCGACGGCCTGAAGGTCGCCGACGAGGGGGCGCGCCTGGTGGGCGACGCCGAGCGGGCGCTCGGTTCGATCCTGCAGGGCATCGAGACCGTGGGGAAGGGCATGGGCGACATCGAGCGCGCCAGCGCCGACCAGGCCCAGGCGGTGCAGTCGCTGACCCAGAGCATCGGGCGCGTCGCCGAGGAGAGCAAGCTGATCGCCCGCGCCACCGCCGAGCAGGTGACCGCCAGCCAGGGGATGAGCCAGGCGGCGGTCGAGATGAAGCGGATGAGCAAGCACACCAAGGACGCGACCAACGAGCAAGCCCGCGCCCTGCGGGAGGGCGTCAAGGCGACCACCCAGCTGGCCGCCGCCGTACAGAAGGTCGCCCGCGCCACCGACGAGCAGGCGGGCAGCGCGGGGCAGCTGGCCACCGCGTCCGTGCGCATGCGCGCCATGGCCCAGCAGACCAGCGCCGCCATGACCGAGCAGGCCCGCCTGCTGGGCTCGGCCGTGGCGCTGACGGGCGACGTGACGGCGGCGACGCAGCGGACGGTGACGGGGCTGGCCGAGCAGGCCCGAGGCGCCGCCGAGATCGCGGCCGGGCTGGACAACGGAAAGCGCGACACCGCCCAGATGGCGAAGGGTCTGGCCGAGCAAACGAGGGCCATGATCCAGATCGAGGCCGCCACCCGCCAGGTCGCCAAGCTGGCCGGCGAGCTGACGCGCGCCACCAACGAACAGGTGAAGGCGGTCGACGGCCTGGCCAAGGCGGGCGAGGAGGTGAGGCGCATCGCCAAGCAGACCTCGCGCGCGGTCGGCGAGCAGGCCGAGGCGGTGGGCAACCTGGCCGCCACCGCCGTCAAGCAGAACACCAGCGTCGCCAACATCGCGCGCGTCTCGTCGGAGCAAGCGACCACCAGCGAGCAGGTGGCGAAGGCGGTCGTCAACATGCGGGTGAACGCCCGCGAGATCGTCGCGGCGGTGGGCCAGCAAGCCAAGATGTCACTGGCCATCGCGTCCGAGGTGACGGGGGTGGTGGGCGGGATCGCGAAGGTGCGGGGCGCGAACGTGCAGCAGGCCGAGGCGGTGGCCAGCCTGAACGACACCCTGCTGGCGCTGCGCGGGAGCGACAGCGAGCCGCCCAAGGCGAACGAGACGGCATGACCGCAGCTTTCAGGTCGTCCACCTCGTCGCCCGGGCTGGCGTTCTCGCCGGACGAGCTGCGTCGCATGCAGGAGGTCGATCGTCTGGCCGCCGACGCGAGCGGGGGCGTGCCCGGCCTGATCGCGATGTTGAACGACCCCAGCTGGACGGTCCGGCGCGCCGTGATCGCCGCGCTGGCGGCGGCTGGTCCCCGGGCGGTCACCCCGCTGATCGCCGAGCTGCGCCAGCGCCGGGACAGCGAGACCCGCATCGCGGCGGTCGTCGACACACTGGCGGCCCTGCCGGACGGAGGGCCCGATGGCGCGCTGGGGGCGCTGGCCGCGACGGAGAGCTCGGCCGCCGTGCTGGCGGACGTGGCGCAGATCCTGGGCCGCCGCCGCACGGCGGCGGGCGTACCGGTGCTGGTGGCGTTGACCCGCCACGCGGACGACAACGTGGCCGTGGCGGCCGTCGAGGCGCTGGGCCGGATCGGGGGCCGGGCCGCCGTCGATTCGCTGGTCGACGCGGTACAGAGCGGGAACTTCTTCCGGACCTTCCCCGCCATCGACGTGCTGGGCCGCAGCGGAGATCCCCGGGCCGTGGCCCCGCTGACGGAGCTGCTGGAGCGGCCGCAGTACGCGCACGAAGCGGCGCGGGCGCTGGGCCGCACCGGCGATATCGGGGCGGTCGAGCCGCTGATGCGCCTGCTGCTGCGCGGGGGCGCGGCCACGGTGCGCGTCGCGGCCATGGCGCTGCGGGACCTGCAGCAACGCCACGCCGAGCGCTTCGGAAACGGCGACGCCGTGGCGGCCGCCGTGCGCCGCATGGGGGATGAGCGGGAGGGCAGCGGATCCGTCCCTGCGGACGCCCCCTCCGGCGAGGGCGACAGCCGCCAGCGCGGGGCCCTGGCCCGACAGCTGATGCGCGCCCTGACCGGCGGTGACCCGACCGAACAGGCGGCCATCTGCTTCCTGCTGGGCGAGTCGGGCTCGGCGGCGGCGGCGACCGCCCTGGCCGAGCTGGTCGACGCCGCGCCCGAGGTGGCCGAAGCGGCCACGGCCGCGCTGCGCCGGCTGGGTCCGCTGGCCGAGGAGCGGGTCCTGGCAGGCATCCAGGCCGGTGATGTCGTTCAGCGCCGTGCCCTGCTGCCGCTGGTCTCGCGCGCCACCAGCGCCCCGGCGGTGGTGGCCTGCCTCGAGGACCCCGATCCCGACGTGCGGGCGCTGGCCTGCGACGCCCTGGCGCGCATGGGTGTCACGGCGGTGGTGGCAGCCCTGTTTCCGCTTCTGGCAGATTCCAACGCGCGCGTGGCCTTCGCCGCCACCGCCGCCATCCAGTCGCTGGGCAGCCACGAAACCGAGTCGCTGGCCCGCGCGGCGGCGGCCTCACCCGACGCCCGCGTGCGGCGCGCGGCCATCGGCATCCTGGGCTACTTCGGCTCGCCCACGGCGGTGGACGACATCCTGGCCGCCCTGAACGATGCCGACGAGCGGGTGCGCGAGAGCGCGATCCACGCCCTGCCCTTCCTGGACGACCCGCGCGCCACCGAGGCGCTTTTTCATGCGGCACGCAGCCCGGCCGACCGCACCCGCGCGGCCGCCATGCGCGCGCTGGGCCAGTCCAGCCACGACCTGCGCGTCAGCGCGCTGCTGCTGAAGGGGCTGTCCGACCCCGATGCCTGGGTTCGTTACTATGCCTGTCAGGCGCTGGGCAAGCTGGCCTTCGCGCCGGCCGCCGCCGCCATCGCGCGCCTGATGAACGACGAGGCCGGTCAGGTGCGCGTGGCCGCCGTCGAGGCGCTGTCGTGCCTGGACAGCGAGCTGGCTGCCAACGAGCTGAGGCGCGCCGCGGATGACGCCGACGGCGACGTGCGCCGCACCGCCATCATCGGGCTAGGTGTGGCCAAGCAGCAGGACGCCCTGCCCCTGATGCTGGAGGCTGCGGCGTCGGGCGATCCCGCGACCCGGCTGGTGGCGCTGTCGGCGTTCGGCGGGTTCCGGTCGCCCGAGGTGCTGCGCGCCCTGCAACGCGCGGCGACGGACGAGGACGAGGGCGTGCGCAACGCCGCCATCGGCTTCCTGGCCGCCACGCCGGGGGTGGCCGCCACCCGCATGTTGACGGACCTGCTGCACCCGGCGACCCTGCGCGAGCCGATCGTGGCGGCGCTGTCCGTGCACATCGAAGGCCGGGTGGCGGGGCTGCAGGCGGCGCTGGCCGACGCGGACGACGAGACGGCCGCCGCGCTGACGTCGGCGCTGGCGCGGCTGCACCGCGCGGACGCCAACGCCGCGCTGCTGGACGCCATGCGCTCGCCCAACGTGGCGGCGCGCAAGGCCGCCGCCAGCGCGCTGGCCGTGCTGGCCACCCGCGACGCGCTGGCGGCCCTGCGCCAGGCAGCCCAAGACGATCCCGAAGCGGAAGTTCGCCAGATCTGCGCGCTGCTCATCGCGCGCTGAAGCGGTTGCCCCATGCCGTCGCTGTCCATGTCTCCCCAGGTGTTTTCGATCCTGAGCGCGCTGGTGGCCGAGCGCGCCGGCCTGCACTTCGATCTGCCGCACGCCACGGTGTTCGGGGAGAAGGTGGCGGCCCGGGCGGCGGAGCTGGGGTTCGAGTCGCTGCTCGACTACTACTATTTCCTGCGCTACGACGCCGGCGGCCCGGCCGAGACCGAGGCCCTGATCGATGCGCTGGTGGTCAACGAGACCTACCTGTTCCGGGAGTTGCCGCCCCTGGAGACGATGGTGCGCGAGCTGTTGCTTCCCCGCGTGCAAGCGGGCCAGCGCCCCCGGGTCTGGTCGGCCGCCTGCTCGACCGGAGAGGAGCCCCACACGGTGGCGATGTTGCTGGCCACCTACGGCATCCTGGAGGCCGTCGAGCTGGTGGCCAGCGACATCAGCGGGACGGCCCTGGCGCGCGCGCGCACCGGACGCTTCGGGCGGCGCGCCCTGCGGTACGACATCCCCGGCTTCGCGGCCGGATGGTTGGACGTGGGTGAAAGGGAGATCGTCATCAGGCGGCGCTTCACCGACGCCATTCAGTGGCGCCGCCTGAACCTTCTGCAGCAGGACGCCGTGGCAGCGATGGGCCTGTTCGACGTGATCCTGTGCCGCAACGTCTTGATCTACTTCAGCGACGACACCGTGCGCAGGGTGGTCACCTCGCTGGCCGGGCAGCTGGTGGAGGGGGGCGCGCTGTTCGTCGGGATCGCGGAATCGTTGTTGCGCTTTGCCATTCCCCTGTCCTGCGAGGAGCAGAGCGGCATATTCTTGTACAAGAAGCTGCCATGACTGCCTCTGGAACGGTTCGCGTGCTGGTCGTCGACGATTCGGCGTTCGCCCGCAAGGTGCTGCGCGAATCGCTGTCCACCCACCGCGGCATCGAGGTGGTGGGCACGGCGCGGGACGGCCTGGAGGCGCTGGAGAAGATCGCCGAGCTGAAGCCCGATGTGATCACGCTGGACCTGATCATGCCCAACCTGGACGGAATGGGCGTGCTGCACGCGCTGCCGCCCACCGGCGGCCCCCGCGTCGTCATCGTCAGCATCTCCGATGGCGACAGCGCCCTGGGGATCGAGGCGTTGCAGGCGGGCGCGGTCGAGCTGGTCCACAAGCCGACCGCGCTGGCGACGGATCGCCTGTACGAGCTGTCGGGCGAGCTGATCCAGAAGGTGCTGGCCGCCGGCGGGGCCGCCCGCCCGGTCATCAAGGAATCGCCTGCCCCGGTCTCGCCCCTGTCGGGAGCGATCCGCGCGCTGGCCACCGTCAAGCTGGTGGTGATAGGGACATCGACCGGCGGTCCCCAGGCGCTGACGCGCCTGCTGACCGCGCTGCCCGCCGAGCTGCCCTGCGCGGTCGCCGTCGCGCTGCACATCCCGGCGGGCTACACGGAAGCGCTGGCGCGCCGGCTGAACGACCACGCGCGGGTCTCGGTGTTCGAGGCCTGGGAGGGCGCGGCGTTGCCGCCGGGCAGCGTCGCCATCGCCCGCGGCGGCAGCCACCTGCGCATCCGCGCCGACAACGGCAAGCTGACCACGCACATCAGCCAGGAACCGGCCGATGCCCCCTACTGCCCCTCGGTGAACGTGCTGTTCGAGAGCGCGGCCGAGGCGCTGGGCCCCGCCGTGATGGGGGTGGTGCTGACGGGCATGGGCGACGACGGCCTGATCGGATCGCGCGCCATCCGGGCCGCGCATGGCCGCGTGCTGACCGAGGCCGCATCGTCGTGCGTGGTGTACGGCATGCCCCGCGCCGTCAACGAGGCCCAGCTGTCGATGGGCGTGTTTCCGCTGGAAGAGATGGCCAGCGCGATCGTGTCGCGCCTGGCCTGACCCTCGACAACGCCCGGGCCGACCCCAGATTGGGCGGCATGGCCACGACAAGACGCACGCGGATCGCCGCCCTGGATCACATCGGCGCGCCGGTCAGGGACATCGAGGGCGCACGGGCGTTCTACGCGGCGGCGCTGGGAGCGATAGGAATGAAGGTCAACGTCGACGTGGCCTCGGCGTTCGGAATGGGCTCGGGGCAGCAGAAGATCTTCTGGCTGACCCGGCACCAGAAGTCCGGCGGCGGCGGGCACTACGCCTTCCGCGTGGACCATCGCCAGGAGGTCGACGCCTTCCACGCCGCCGCGCTGCAGGCAGGCGGCAAGGACAACGGCAAGCCCGGCCCCCGGCCAGACTACGGCCCGAACTACTACGCGGCGTTCGTCAAGGATCCGGAGGACAACAACATCGAGGTGGTCTGCTACGCGCGCCCCCCGGCAGGTCGCGCCCGGCGGCGCGCCCCCGCGAAGTCGCGGCCGCGTACGAAGAGCGCTACCCGGGCAAAGCCCCGGCCCGGAAAGCGCAAGGCGCGCCGAGCGCCGGGCTAGAGGGCGCCCGGGCCCAGGCGCGCCAGTTGCTCGAAACAGGCCTTCAACCAGATCTTGAGGCGCTGGCGCTCGGCCAGGGTCAGCAGGCCAGGTGGCGCGTCGCCCAGGGCGGCCGCGAAGCTGGCGTCGCTGCGATCGATCTTGCGCATGAGCGGCGGGTGCAGCTCGGGCAGCTGGATGATCGGCACCTGGGCGGCGTCCGCCGTCGCGCGCACGGGCGATTGATCGAACAGCGCGAAACGAAAGCCCCGGCCCAGGTTCTCCACCACCACGTGCCGCGCCGGTGGGGGATGCCTGGCCAGGCCGCGCCCCAGCGCGGCGATGGCATCCTTGCCGTCGTCCATCACGTGCCAGAACACCAGGTCCACGGCCATCTGGGCCGCCAGCGCTCCGATTCCCCCCTCGGTCAGCCAGGCCGCGATGGCCCGGTCGCCCCGCGCGGGCAGGTCGACGATCACGCGCCCCTCGGGCATCGCCTCCGCGGCGGTCAGCAACCGGTCCGTCTGCTCGGCCTCGGCCAGATCGATGGCCTGCGACTGCCCGGGATAGTGACGCAGCAGCGCCCCGTGAGAGCCGTCGGCGTCGAACGCGCGAAACGGCAACCCGCGCTCGGCGCACCAGGCCACCAGCACCCGCGCCACGACCGACTTACCCACCCCACCCTTGTCGCCGCCGACGAAGTGAACTTTGGACATGCCGCACCATAGCGCCGCCCCACGCCCGTGGACACCGCCTCGTCCAGGGAGATAGGCTTTTCGCCATGGTGACGACGGGTGGTGGGGTGCCGCAGGTGCAGCAAACCGTTCCCTCGGGACGGCCCGGCTGGTTGACGTTCTTCGCGGTGACGGCGGTCGTGCTGGGCGGCCTGATCCTGCTGACGATCGCGGGCGAGCTGGGCCGGGCCAAGCTGATGAAGGCGCAGACGGCTTTCCTGGCGGACAGCGCCGGCCCCAACCCGATGCGGGAGCTGCAGCTGGACATGCAGGCGAAGATGGCCGCCGCGATGACGGAAGGCGACGGGCTGCTGAAGGCCCTGGCCCCGCTGGGCGCCCTGGCGGCCCTGGGCCTGATCGCCGGGGGCGTCGGCTGCATGCAGCTGCGGCGGCGAGCCCGGCCGCTGCTGCTGGCGGCGCTGGCGCTGGGGCTGGTTTACGAAGGCGCGCGCACCAAGCCGTCGATCGAGCGGCAGCTCGCGGTCACGAAGGTGACGCAGTCGTCGATGGCCCAGATGATGGATTCGATGGCCAGGCGCGCCGGACCCGCGGCGGCGCCCGATGGCCGCGCCCCGAGCGCGACGCCCCAGGCCGTGCAGCAGATCATGGGCACGGCCATGAACTTCGCCACCCTGGCCGGCATGGCGACCGCCCTGGTCATGGTGGTGCTGAAGCTGACCTTCTTGCTCGCCGGCCTCGTCTACCTGACCCGGCCTCGGGTGCGCGCGCTGTTCGGTTAGCTGACGTCAGATTCCGCCGCGGTCCCAAGGACCTCGGGTGACGACCGCGCGTCTCAGGGGGGCGGCTCGTTCCCCCACACCTTGTTGCCGTTGTTGTACAGGGTCACGTTGGCCCAGTCGGTCAGCGACGTCTTGGTGCCGTCGTACGAGTAGTCGTTGGTGCGGTCGACGTTGTTCCAGCTGGCGTAGTGAAAGGCCGTCTGGATGTCCAGGGTCTGCGCGCCAGCCGCCAGCGACGACGTCGACGTGAAGCCGATCTCCAGATAGTAGGTCGCCTTGGGACGAGGCGGCGACACCGCCACCAGCGTCTCCGTCACCTTGGTGCAACCGCCCACCGACGACGGCGCCGAGTAGCAGGTGGCCCCGGTGGGGACCTCGCCGTCGGCGTCGAACCAGTAGCGGATCTTGAACTGCGACAGCGGCGACGAGGTGGTGCCGATGCTGACGATGCTGACCACCTGATCCGACCACTGCTTGTTGGTGGCGTCGCTGTTCTTGTACTGCACCTTCCAGCAGGTCTGGCACCCCAGCGCCGAGCACAGCATCGAGGCGCAGTTCGAGCTGGCGCAGTCGGCGTTGGCGATGCACATCTTGCCGTTGGCGCAGGTCTGCAACGGCGCGCAGCTTCCGCCGCAATCGACGTCCGTCTCGCTGCCGTTCTTCACCAGATCGCTGCAGGTGGGCGCCGTGCAGACCGGCGTGGCCGCGGGACAGTACAGCGGGCTCGAGCAGTCGGTGCTGGCTGAACAGCCCACGCCCGCGGCGCATCGCGGGCAGCTGTTCGCCCCGCCGCAGTCCACGCCGGTCTCCACACCGTTCTGCACCTTGTCCGTGCAGGACGGCGCCGCGCACAGGCCGGCGGTGCAGACGCCGCTGGCGCAGTCCGAGCCAGTGCCGCACCCCAGGCCGGTGCCACAGCGGGCACAGGCGCCGGCGCCCCCGCAGTCCAGGCCGGTCTCGTCGCCGTTCTTCACGCCGTCGCTGCAGGTGGGCGCCGCGCACAGCCCGGCGGCGCACACGCCGCTGGCGCAGTTGGCGCCGCTGGTGCCGCACATCTGTCCGGCGGCGCACGGCTGGCTGGTGGGCGCGGCCGCGCACGACCCGCCGCAGTCGACGTCGCTCTCGTTGCCGTTCTTCAGCGCGTCGCTGCAGCTGGCCGGCGTGCAGGTGCCGTTCGCCCCGCAGATGCCGTTCAGGCAGTCGGCCGCCACGGCGCACCCCTTGCCGTCGCCGCACTTCTTGCTGGTGGGCGAGGCCGCGCACGAGCCGCCGCAGTCCACCGCGGTCTCGCTGCCGTTCTTCACGCCGTCGCTGCAGGTGGGCGCCGCGCAGGCGCCAGAGGTGCACACGCCGCTGGCACAGTTGGCGCCCGCCGCCGTGCCCGTGCCGCACATCTTGCCGTCCGCGCAGCCGGGGCAAGAGCCGCCGCAGTCGACGTCCGTCTCGCTGCTGTTGCGGACGCCGTCGGCGCAGTTGGCCGCGGCGCAGATCCCGTTCAGGCAGACGGCGTTCACGCAGTCACCGGCGGCCGCGCAGGCCTGACCGTCGGGACACTTCTTGTTGGTGGGCGAGGCCGCGCACGAGCCGCCGCAATCGACCGCGGTCTCGGTGCCGTTCTTCACGGTGTCGGTGCAACTGGGGGTGGCGCACAGGCCGCTGGTGCAGACACCGCTCGCGCAGTTGCCGCCGGCCGCGGTCCCCGTGCCACACATCTTGCCGTTCGCGCAGGAGGGGCAGGCCCCGCCGCAGTCGACGTCCGTCTCGCTGCCGTTCTTCACCAGATCGGCGCAGCTGGCCGGCTGGCACTGACCGGCCATGCACACGCCGCTGGCGCAGTTCGCGCCGCTGGTGCCACAGGCCTTGCCGTCGGCGCACTTCTTGTTCGTCGGCGCTCCGGCGCAGGAGCCGCCACAGTCGACGTCCGTCTCGGTGCCGTTGACGACGGTGTCGCTGCGCGAGGCCGGCGTGCAGGTCCCCGTGGCCCCGCACACACCGCTGGCGCAGTCGCCGCCGCCGCCGCACTTCTTGCCGTCCGCGCACTTGCGGCCGGTGGGGGCCGCGGCGCAGGTGCCGCCGCAGTCCACGTCCGTCTCGGTGCCGTTCGAGACGGCGTCGGTGCACGACGGCGCGGCGCACAGCTTGGCGGCCGCGGGACAGACCTGGCTCTCGCAGTCCTTGGCCACCGCGCACGCCTTCCCGGCCGCGCAGGCCGGGCAGGACGTGCTGCCGCAATCGACGTCGGTCTCGCTGCCGTTCTTGATGCCGTCGGTGCAGGTCGGCGCCTGGCACAGGCCCCCCATGCAGTTGCCGCTCTGGCAGTCGGCGCCCACCAGGCAGGTCTTGCTGGGCGCGCAGGCGGGGCAGAGCGAGTCGGCGCCGCCGCAGTCCACGTCGGTCTCGCTGCCGTTCTCCACCTTGTCGGTGCAGGTGCGGGCCGCGCAGGCGCCGGCGGTGCAGACCAGGCTGGTGCAGTCGCCGCCCACCTTGCACTTCTGGGCCGCGCCGCAGCCCGGGCAGGGACCACCACAGTCGACGTCGGTCTCGCTGCTGTTCTTCACGGCGTCCGCGCACGACGGTGTCGCGCACACCCCGGCCGTGCACACGCCGCTGACGCAGTCGCTGGCCAGCAGGCAGGCCTTGCCGTCCTGACAGCGCGCGCACCCGGCGCCCCCGCAGTCGACGTCGGTCTCGGTGCCGTTCAACGTCAGATCGGCACAGGTGGCGCTCTGGCACAGCCCGGCGGTGCACACGCCGCCCAGACAGTCGGTGGCGGTCGCGCACGCCTTGCCCGTGGCGCACTTGCCGGGGCAGGCCCCGCCGCAATCGACGTCGGTCTCGGTGCCGTTCATCACCATGTCGGTGCAGGCTCCCGCCGAGCAGAGGCCGGCGCTGCACACGCCGTCGTGGCAATCGGCGGGGACCAGGCAGGGCTGGCCGCTGGGACAGGGCGGGCAAGGGCCGCCACAGTCGACGCCGGTCTCGCCCTGATTCTTCACGGTGTCCGCGCAGCTGGCGACGGCGCAGCTTCCGCCAGCGCACACCCCGGACGTGCAATCGCGGGCAATGGCGCAGCCGCCCTGCGGTGGGCAGGCCGGGCAGGCGCCGCCGCCGCAGTCCACGTCCGTCTCGCCGCCGTTCATCATGTGATCGGTGCAGGACGGCACCTCGCACACGCCGCCGGTGCAGGTGCCGCTGGAACAGTCGGCGGCCACCCGGCAGCTCTTGCCCTCGCCGCAGGGGCCGCAGGCCGGGCCGCCGCAGTCCACGTCGGTCTCGCTGCCGTCCTTGCTGGCGTTGGCGCAGCCGGCGGTCTGGCACAGGCCCGCCGAGCAGGCGCCCGCCATGCAGTCGGTCCCGGTCACGCACGCCTTGCCGTTGCCGCAGCGATCGCAGCTGCCGCTTCCCCCGCAGTCCACGTCGGTCTCGACGCCGTCCTTCAGGTGGTCGACGCAGGTCGGGGCCCCCGTGCTGCCCGGCCCGTCGGCCGGACGGCCATCGGCGTCCGGGGCGCCGCTGTCCACCATGGGCACGCCCCCCTCGGCGGGGCTGGGCGCGCCGTTCGTGCGCGAGTACGTGACGTTGGTCTTGCCCACGCAGCCGCCCAGCGTGGCGATCAAGGCGCAGAACGCCAGGCGCCAGACGAGCGCGCCTCGTTGGGACGAGATGATCCGGAGGGGGGAGGACGTGAGCACCGGAGCTCCTTCCGCGATGGACCGCAACGATGTTGCGGCCAGTCGGTTGGTCACGCCCAGCGTACACCGTGGTCGTGGACCGCTGCAACGACGGGCAGGCCCTTTGCGCGGTTAGGCGCCGCGTCACCGGCGCCGTGAAGTCCCGCTGGCGTACGCTGAAAGTCGCCAGGGGCGCCACCGGCTCTCCCTCGCAGCATCGGCCGCCGAGGTCCAGCGCGGTGAAGGCCGGGCGCGCGAGCTGTGCCTGGCGCGACACCGTGCTGTTCGTTGCGTGCGACGAGGGCGGCGGCGTCCCGCGGGGCCATCTATTCGCCCAGCGCGCCCGACGGTGGCACGATGGGAGGCCGAAGCTTGTCCGCGCCTTCACCTCCCGACGTGCCACCCTCCATGCCGCCTAGCTCTACCCCGCCCTCAGCGCCCCCCGGGCTCCCTTACGCCGGGGCCGGGCGCCGCGTGCTGGTGCTGGACGACGAGCCCGCCATTCGCCGGTTCATCACCGTCGCGCTGCGGGACAGCGGCTACGAGGTGGTGGCCACGGGCAGCGGCGCCGAGGCGGTGACGCTGTTCCAGACGGCGACGATCGAGGGCCGGCCGTTCGCCGTCGTGCTGCTGGATCTGCGCGTCGCGGGAGGGATGGGCGGCCTGGAGACGCTGGCACGGCTGCGCGCCATCGATCCGGCGGTGCGGGCCATCGCCTCGAGCGGCGTCACCAGCGAAGAGATCATGGAGGCGCCGCGGCTGCGCGGCTTCGTGGGGACCCTGGCCAAGCCTTACAGTCTCGACGAGCTCGAGGGCGCGGTGGCCGGCGCCCTGCGCGCCGTCCCGGTGAACACGTGAACGGAGATGGACCATGAAGGTGCTGGGCATCAGCGGTAGCTTGCGGAAGGGTTCCTTCAACAGCGCGCTGCTGCGCGCGGCGATCGAGCTCGCGCCGCAGGAGATGACGATCGAGACGGCGTCCCTGGCGGGCATCCCGCTCTATGACGAGGACCTGCGCCAGGCGGCGGGCTACCCGCCGGCCGTGGCCGCCCTGCGCGCGGCCATCGCCGGCGCCGACGCGCTGCTGATCGCCACGCCCGAGTACAATTTCAGCATCCCTGGCGTGTTGAAGAACGCCATCGACTGGGCTTCCCGCCCGCCCGATCAGCCGTTCGCCGGCAAGCCGGTCGCGCTGATGAGCGCCAGCAACGGCATGCTGGGCGGGGCGCGCGCGCAGTATCACCTGCGCCAGACGCTGGTGTTCCTGGACATGCACCCCGTGAACCGACCGGAGGTGTTCGTGGGCCGGGTGGCCGACAAGATCGACGCGCAGGGGGCCCTCACCGACGAACCCACCCGCCAGGTCATCCGCACGCTGCTGGAAGCTCTGGCCCGCTGGACGCAGCGGCTGGGGCGCACGCCGTGACAGGCACGATCGCCGGCGGCGCCCGCTAGGCGGCGCCGAACAGGCCGGCGATCACCTTCTGCCGGAAGTCGAAGATGCCACGCAGCTGGCGACGCACGAACAGCGCGTGCACCGCCCGGCCCAGCGGCCCGAAAGGCAGCGCGTACTCGACGTGGTCAGAGACGATCGTCCCGCCGCCCGGCGCGTCCGCGAAGGTATGCGTGTGCCGCCAGACGGCGTAGGGGCCGCTGGTCTGCACGTCGATGAAGCGATCGTCGGGTTCGAACGCCTCGATCAGCGTGCGCCAGCGCAGCGGAACGCCGAACAGCGCGATCCGGTAGTCGATCACGGCGCCCGCCCGCATGGCGATCGGGAGCGGCGTCAAGATGTGGAAGTGCATCGACCCGGGCGTCAGCCGCTCCAGGTTGGCGGCGTCCGCGAAGAACGCGAACACCTCGCCGCGAGGCCTGGTCACCGTCTGACGCCGCTCGAGGACGTATCTCACGCTGTCAGCTGGAACGGCCGCAGCGCGGGATCGGTTACAGGCTCAGTCGCCCAGGTAGCCGCCGATGATGCCCTGCAGGCCGTAGTTCGTGGTCTTCGCCACGTCGTTGCCGCCCACGTTGTGCACCAGGTCGCGGGAAAACATGGGCCCCGCACCCAGAAAAAAGTGCGGCACCGGGTGAAGCAGGATGGGAACGTTCACGATGACGGGCAGGTCGTACCCGCTGCCGGCGCCCGAGATGTGCGCGTAGATCAGCTCGAGGCGGCCCCAGATCGACACCAGCTCGGACATATGGACGTCGTAGCCAGCCCGCACCCCGACCGAGAGCTCGGTGACCGAGCTCTCGCTGGAGAGCCCGGCGTCGCCGAACGCCACGTCGCCCCGCGCATACCCGATCAGCGCGCCCAAGGAGACGTGCGGTGTGATGAACCAGTCCGCCGAGGGGCGCACCACCACGATGGTGCTGGTGCCGTACCCCATGCTTACGCTGGAACGAACCAGCCCGAACTGCGAGGCCTCCTGCTGAAACGGGACGTCGACGGCGATCACCACCTGGCCGGCGTCACCGAACTCGGCGGCCGCGCCCGGCGATCGTCGCGCTGACGCCGGCGGGGTGGGGGCGGGCGTGGCCGCCGGCGGGGCGGGCTCGTCAGGGCCGCGCACCGGCGGCGAGGCCGGCAGTGTGGCTGGTTCACCCTGCGCGCGCGCGACGGCGGAGAGGCCGAGGATCATCGCCAGCGCCGCCAACAGCCTTTTCGTCATGTCGTCTCCTGTTTGGTTGCCATCCGGACGTCGCGAATCTACCAGCCCATGCCGGCGCGGCGCGCGCCGGCTGCGCTCATCCGAGGCCCAGCTGCGCCAGCAGCTTGTTCACCCGCAAGGCCAGCCCCAGATCCGACGTGACGTGGGCGTAGTCCATGGCGGCGAACAGATGGGTCTGCTCCAGATCCAGCCGTCCGGGCTCGTTCTCCAGCATGCGCACGTAGTGGCGTACCGCCCGGGTCTGATCGAAGCGGGTCCGCCCCAGCACCGCGTGGCGCACCGTCGCGTGCAGCGCGTAGCGGCCCGCCAGCGGCTGCTGCACCATGTGCCACGCCCGCAGCGGCCCCAGCGCCGCCCTGTCCGCCCGGGCCAGCGCCAGCAACGACGCCTCGTCCACGTGATCACCTTGCAGGTGGGCCAGCACGGCCATCAGGCGGCGCGCTCCGGCGTCCAGCTTCGCCCAGACCCAGTCGACCAGCAGGCGCACCTCGGGAAGATCGTCCTCGTGCGCGATCGTGGTCACGCGATCGACCCCGCGCGCCAGCAACCACGCGCGCAAGGCGGGGGTGGTGAGGGAGCCGCTGGTCACCAGCGCGTTCGCCAGATCCAGCGCCAGCGGATTCCAGCGCAGCAGGCGGGTCAGGTCGGCCACGCGCGGAAAAGGGTTGCGGCCCGCCGTCACCAGCGGGGCCACCACCGGAAACACCGACACGCCGCTCAGCAGGCAGCGGCGCGCCGTCAACAGCCAGGTCACGGGCGCGTCGGCCAGCGCGTTCAGCAGCCTGGCCATCGCGCGATCGTCCTCATGGTTGTCGAGCACGATCAGCGTCGGCCCGCGCTGGGCCAGGTGGCGCCGGATGTTCTCGATGCGCCAGGCGCGATCGCGGTCGACGCCACGCGCGATGCGCATCCGGATCGCCAGCATGTCCAGCAGCGTCTGCTGATCCCAGCCGCCCACCCGGAACCATTCGATGCCGCCGGGGAACGACGCGCGCACCTGATGGCCCACCGCACAGGCCAGCGTCGACTTGCCGCTGCCACCGGTCCCCACCAGCGCCAGGCGCCGCGGCGGGGGAACACGACACAGCCGCGACAGCACGCGCAGCTCGGAGACGCGGCCACGGAAGGGATCGGGCTTGGGCGGAAACATGGACGACGACTCTAGTGGACCGCGCTGGAAAATGTCGCCGCGCGGGCCGCGCTAGCGGTCATTCCAGCGTGTCGCTCAACGGCATCACGTCGTCGTCGGCGGCTGGTCCCGTCGGGACGGGCGCGGTGGGACGGCGGGGACGGAGCCGGCTCACCCGCGGCGCCGGCGCCGGGGCCGGGGCGGGCGCGGGGTGCGCGCGCGGGGCGGAAACGACAAAGCGCGGTTCGAGCGGCTCGCGTCCCCGCACCTGCACGGCCCGCGGCGCCGGGGGGTCGAGCGCCGCGGTGAGCTGGTCACCGGACAGAACGCCCGGCCCGTTCCTCGTCGTGTCGACGGGTGGTCGCGCCGGCGCGGGCACCGGCTGGGTCGCTGCCGCGGCGGGCACGGCTGGTCGTGTCGGTTGCCCGGCCCCCGCCGGTGCCTCCGCGTGGGGGTGCCCTTCCTTGGCCAGGTGACCGCTCAGGCCGCCCTCGAACACGAACAGCGCCGCCAGCGCACACACGACGAAGGCCGCGTAGGCCCATCCGGTGCGGCGCGGGCGCAGTTGCCGCGGGTCGACCGGCGTGACCTGGGTGGGCGCGTACCCGGTCGCCGCCACCGCCAGCGGCTTCGCGGCCGGCAACAACACCGCGCGCAGGGCATCGGCGAAGTCCGTCACCGACGGATAGCGGTTCAGGTGCGACTTCGCCATTCCGCGCGCCAGCACGGTGTCGACGGGGCGGCCCAGCCCCGTCGGCGCCGCCACGCCGCGCAGGACGCGCTCGAAGATCATGGCCAGGTTCTCGGCCATGAAGGGGTTGCGGCCCGTCAGCAGCTCGTAGGCGATCACGGACAGCGCGAACTGATCGGTGGCGCCCCCGATCTCGGTGGTGCGGGCCTCCACCTGCTCGGGCGCCATGTACTGGGGCGTCCCGCAGATCTGCTGGTTCTGCGTGTGCGCGCCGCCTCTGACCTTCGAGATGCCGAAGTCCAGGATCTTCACCAGCGGGTCGTCCCGGCCCTCCACCCGGACCAGGAAGATGTTGTCGGGCTTCAGGTCGCGATGGACGATCCCATGCGCGTGGGCCGCCGCCAGCCCCGCCGCCAGCTGGTCGACGATCGACACCACCTCGGGCACGGTCAGGCGCCCCGCCCGCGCCACCCGCTGGGCCAGGCTCTCCCCGTCCAGGTACTCCATGACCAGGTACTCCGTCCCGTCGGACGAGGTGTTGTGGTCAATCACCTGGACCACGTTGGGATGCTGTAACAGCGAGGTGACGCGCGCCTCCCGATCGAACCGCGCCACGGCGTCGGGGTTGTGGGTCAGGTCCCGCAGCAGGACCTTGATCGCATAGCGGCCGGCCAGCCGCGCATGCGTCGCCTCGTACACCTCCCCCATCCCTCCCTCTCCGATCTGGCGCAGCAGCCGGTATGTTCCGTCCAGGGTCTGACCTTCCGCGAGCAAGCTCATGGGTCGGCGTCTCTTAAGTTGTTTGCCGCGGATGGATTCACGGAGCGTGCCAGCCGTCCTACGTCCGGTTCCTGCCCCGGAACCCCCTGTCGTCCGTTACCGGTAACAGACGCAGCCCGTCGCGTTTCGCCCCGCGCGCACTGGCCCGCCGCTCCGGGGCCAAGACCCGCGCCCCCGTGGAGGCGGAAACCGCATGTTATGAATGAAGGTCCAGATGGCAGCGGACCGGGGGGCCACCACGGTAACGGGCGTGGGCTCGCAGCGCGCAGCCCGCGCCGACCTACCGCTTCGCCTGGCGTGGGTGTTTCCCCGCGCCGGGTCGCACCCGCTCGACCCGCCCCACCGCACCGCCGCGCTGTCCAAGCTGGCGGGGGGGATCCCGGAGCTGAACGTGGAGCTCATCTTGGGGCGTGAGGAGGGCTGCGCCATCCGCCTGGAGGGCGGCGACGTTTCGCGCCGGCACGCCATCGTCGAGCGTCGGTCCACCGGAGGCTTGCAGCTGCGCGATCTGGGCAGCCGCAACGGCATCCGCGTGAACGGGAAGGCGGTCGCGGCCGCGCCCCTGGACGCAGGGGACGTGGTGCGGGTGGGCGGCTGGGTGGGCGTGGTGACGGCCGCGCCTGCGGGCGACTTCGGCGCGCTGGCGCCCGACCTGTGGGGGGGGCCCAGCCTGCGCGAGGCGCTGGCGCCGTTGACACGCGCAGCGACCAGCGACCTGCCCATCGTGCTACAGGGCGAGACGGGGACCGGCAAGGAGGTGGTGGCCCGGACCATCCACGCCTGGAGCGGACGCTCGGGCCCGATGGTGGCGGTCAACTGCGCCGCGCTGCCCGAGGGGCTGGCCGAGGCCGAGCTGTTCGGTTACCGGCGGGGCGCCTTCACCGGCGCCGACCGGGCCAGCGCCGGCTTCTTCCGCAGCGCCACCGGCGGCACGTTGCTGCTGGACGAGGTGTCGGACCTGCCGCTCGCCGTCCAGGCCAAGCTGCTGCGCGTGCTGGAGGAGGGCGCGGTGCAGCCCCTGGGCGAGACGCGGCCCGTCCCGGTCGACGTCCGGATCATCGTGGCCGGCCAGCAGGCGCTGATGGACGCCGTCCGGGAGGGCCGCTTCCGCGCCGACCTGCTGGGCCGCATCGACGGTGTCACCGTCCGCTTGCCGCCGCTCCGCCAGCGGCGCGAGGACGTGTTCCCCCTGTTCCTGCACCTGCTGGGCAAGCTGGGGACTGGGCCCGTGCCGGCGGTGGAGGGCGAGGTCGTCGAGCGCCTGTGCGTACACGACTGGCCCTTCAACGTGCGCGAGCTGGTGCTGCTGGTCCGCCGCCTGCTGACGTTGCACGCGCAGCTTGCCACCCTGCGGGCCGAGCACCTGCCGGCGCGCATCGGCGGCGCCGAACCCGCCGGCGCCCCAGCGCCCCACGCCAGCCCGGGCGCGCGCGCCGCCTCGGAGACCGTCGAGTTGCCCGCGCTGCTGGGGGCGCTGCGCACCGCCGGCGGCAACGTGGCCCGCGCCGCCGCGATGCTGGGCATCACCCGCCAGCGCGCCTACCGCCTGATGGAGGGTCAGTCGGTCGACCTGGAGGCGCTCCGAAATCCGGGCGCGCCGGCCCTCGCCGAACCGGCCCCTGATGAGCCGCGAGGCGATCAATGACGGAGCCGGCGCAGCCGAACCGGATCGGCGAGGTGGTGGGCGGGAAGTACCGCATCGTGCGGTTCCTGGCCACGGGCGGGATGGGTGTCGTCTACGAGGCCCAGCACGAGGTGGTGAAGCGGCGCTTCGCCGTGAAGATGCTGCGCGTGGGACTGGCCGAGCGGCGCGACATCCTGACCCGCTTCCAGCGCGAGGCGGAGGCGGCGGGAGCCCTGGAGAGCGAGAACGTCGCCGCCGCCATCGACTTTGGCATCGCCCGCGACGGCACGCCGTACATCGTGATGGAGTACCTGGTCGGCGAGAGCCTGGCCGGCCTGCTGGGCCGCGAGGGGCCGCTGCCGCTGGAGCGGGCCGCCGATCTGGTGATCCAGGCGAGCCGCGGCATGCAGGTGGCGCACGGCGCCGGGATCGTGCACCGTGACCTGAAGCCGCAGAACCTGTTCGTCTGCCGGCGCGAGGACGGGACCGATCTGGTGAAGGTGCTGGACTTCGGGGTGGCGAAGCTGCAGGCGTTCGACGAGCTGAACGCCGCCACGCGCACCGGAACGGTGATGGGCACGGCCGCGTACATGGCGCCCGAGCAGGCGCGCGGCGACAAGGACATCGACCTGCGCGCGGACGTGTACGCCCTGGGCGCGATCCTGTACGAGCTGCTGTCGGGGCGCCTGCCTCACCCGGGCGACTCGCACAACGCCATCCTGCACCACATCTCGACACAGCCGGCGGTCCCGCTGGACAGCGTGCGCCCCGAGCTGCCGAGCGAGCTGACCGAGCTGGTCGGGCGCACGCTGGCCTCGAACCCGGGCGAGCGGCCTGGCTCGGCCGAGGCGTTCGGGCAAGCGCTGGCGCCGTTCGCCGGGCGGAAGGTCTGGCCGGTGCCGCGGCTGGCCGACGGCACACCGGTGAACGGTGAACGCAGCTCGCGAACGCCGGGCACGCCGGCGCTGTCACCCACGCCCGCCGACGCCACGGCGCCGACGGCCTCGCTGGCGGCGAGGTCGGCGACCCCGGCCGCCGTCAGCGAACAGCGCGAGCGCCGGCGCCGGCGCCCCCTGGTGCTGGCGGCCGCCGCCCTGCTGGTGGCGGCGCTCCTGGTCGGCGCCAGCGTGCGTCTCTTCCGGGCGCGCCCGGACGGAGAGGGCAGAGCGCCGGCGCCGGCCCCGGCGGCCGCCCCCCCGGCGATGTCACCCGCGCCCGCACCGGTGGTGGTCGCGCCGCCGCCCGTGGCCTCGCCTCCTGCGGCGCAGCCCGCCGCTCCCTCGCCGTCGGCCGAATCCGCGGGGAGCGTCCGCCACTCCCGGCGTCCGCCGCCGGCCCCCACCAAGCGGCCCGAGACGCCCGGCAAGGCGCCGCCCACCGCCACCGCGCCTCACCCGGGCAAGCCCCGCATCGCGCCCGTGACCTTCGACGAGCAGAACCCGTACAATTGAACGCCGGAACGGAGCTCCCCCCATCGAATCCACCACCTCCCCCCGACCGCAGCGGCGTCGCGCGCGCTGGCCGTTGAAATTGCCACGCCGTTCGAGCTAAGGCCGTCCGATGCGAATCCGGGACCTGGCCCTCGGCGCCGTGCTGGTGCTGGGGGGCGCGCCACTCGCGCGCGCCGATAGCTCCCGGGAGGTGGCGCGCGCCCACTACGCCCGCGGCGTCGAGCTGGTGGGGAAGAACAGTTACGCCGAGGCGCTGCAGGAGTTCAATCAGGCGTACATCGTCAGTCCGGAGTTTGCCGTGCTCTACAACATCGGCGAGTGCCACATCGCGCTGGGGCACCCGAACGAAGCGACGGAGGCGCTGTCCCGCTACCTGCGCGAGGGGGGAGACCGCATCCCCCCTGGCCGGCGAGAGCTGATCAAGGAGCAGCTGGAGCTGCTGGCCGCCGGACGAACCCCCGGCCTGCCCGCGGCGCCGCCCGGCGAGGGGCCGGCGGGCGGCAACTCGGAGGCGGCGGCCGAGACGGCGCGGGCCCACGTGGCGCGCGGCAACGAGCTGGCCGCCCGCGATCAGTACGGGGCCGCCCTGCGCGAGTTCACCGACGCCTACGCGACGGACGGAGACTTCGCCGTCCTGTACAACATCGGACAGTGTCACGTGGCCCTGGGTCACCCCGTGGAGGCGATCGACGCCTTTTCCCGGTACCTCACCCAGGGGCGCGAGCGCGTGCCGGCCGGTCGAGGTGACCTGCTGGGCGCGCAGATCGCCATGCTGCAATCCCGCATCGCCGAGCTGACGATCGTCATCGTGGGGCCGGACGCCGAGATCAAGCTGGACGGCCGGGACCTGGGCCGCTCGCCGCTGGCCCACCCCATCCGCCTGAACGCGGGCAGCTACCACATCACCGTCACACCGGACAACGGACCGGTCGTGGAGCGCGAGATCACCATCAGCGAGGCCCAGCGCATGAAGCTGTCGGTGAGGCTGCCCTACCTGCCGGCGGGGTGGTCGCCGGCCACCGCGGCGCGCGTCGCGGAATCGGCGCGGCTGGCGGCCAAGGCGGCCGCCGCGGCCGGGGCCGCCAACGAGGTCGCGCAGATCGAGAAGATTCGCAGCGCCAGCAGCCAGCAGGGGACCGCCGGGGGCGCCGGCGCCGGAACCACCAGCGGCGCCAGCGCTGGTGGCGGACATTGAGGGCGCCGCACGCGGCCTCACGCCATGTCGAGTGAGCTGCCCGCGCCCTCTTCCCTGCTGTCCAGCCGCTGGTCGCAGGACAACCTGGTCACCTCGGATCCGGCGCGTCTGTACGACGGGCCGGTGCGCGAGCGCATCACGCTGCAGTCGCTGGAGCACCTGGTCGCCGACCTGGAGAAGCAGATGGGCCCCGTGCGCGCGGGCGCGGGGCACATGGGCGTCTTCACGTGGGACGTCAGCTGCGTCGGCGCGGATGGCCCGTTCGTCCTGCAGGTGCCGCTGGTGCTCGATGGACCGGGACGCCGGGGTCGGGCCAAGAGCGCGCTGCCCCGGCTGGCGGTCGAGAACGCGCGCCACTTCATCGAGCGAGGACTGACCCGCTTCGTCGTCGAGCCGCTGGGGTTGCTGACGCTCGGTGGCGACGTCCCCGCCGCCAGGTTTGCCGCCCTGCCCGGCCATCATCCGGTGACCTTCGGTCAGGGCGCCCTCCAGATCGAGCCGACCGATCACCAGGCGCCGCAGCCGTCGGGCAGGAGCGCCTCCCCCGTGGTGGCGCTGGGCCCGGCAGCGACGGCAGACCTGCTGGCGGAGCTGGTGGCCGCCCTGGTCTATCACTACGAGCCTGACCGGGACGGCGGCACGGCGGTGACCGACCTGTGCGTGAACGACGGGGACTTCGTGGTGCGGCGCCGGCGCGATGGCTCGTTCGACCTGCGGCTGACCACGGTGCGGCACCGCGAGCCAGGGATCGGCCCCCCTCTGTTGCTGCTGTACCTGATCCAGCTGATGGCCTACGAGGACTGGAGCATCGACGGCGAGCTGATCGGTCTGCCCGTGCTGATCTCGAACCCCTCGGTCGCCTTCGAGGGGCTGCGGCGCGGGCTGCGCTACCGGGCACGGGATCTGGGCCGGCCAGAGGAAGAAGGGACGCGGCAGGCCGAACGGTGGATTCACGACCTCGGTCGCTCCCGGGTGGGGCGGGCATACCGCCCCTGGGTGAAGCGCTTCCTGGCGGGGGAGCTGCCGGTCGCGTTCGGTGGCGACAGGCGGGAACGGTGGTGGCGGCTGGTCCCCTTGCAGAAGAAGCTGGGCTTCCTCGAGCTGCGGGCGCGTCAAGGGTCCGGGGCCGAGGCGGCCCGCGCCGGCCGAGCGGCCCGCGCCTTGCGAACGTTCATCGATCGACTGTCCGCCGAGATTGGCCGCGCTCCCGACGCTGGCGGCGGCACCGTCGTGCTCAATGATCTGGGACGTGAAGGACTGCTGGAGCTGCTGGCGCAGGCGGGTCTGGCGCCGGCATCGGCGGCGGGCGTGGCCGACGAGCTGATGGAGCGCTGGCCCCACCGGAGCATGAACCAGCTGCTGGCGGACGTCCCCGGCGCGCTGCCGTTGCGACGCTGGAAGGGCCGCCTCTCGTTCGGTCGGGTCGTCCCGGAGTCGCAGCAAGGAACGCTGGCCAGCCTGGGGCCGGCGCCGAGGGATCCCGGTGGCTCCTCGCCGGTGGCGAACGCCGAGCTGTTCGGGCGCCTCCGGGTGCCCGCGGGCCTGGAGGCCGAGGCGGCGCGGACCTTCCCCACGTTCGAGGCGTACATGGACGCCGCTCTCCACGACGAGAGCTGGGGATATTACGGCCACGGCGTCTCCATCGGCAGCGGGGGCCACTTCACCACCAGCCCCGAATCGATGTCCCCGCACTACGGGCGCTGGCTGGCGAACTGGGCCTACCGGTGCTGGGAGGACCTGCTGGTCCACGGCGAGCTGAACGACGGCGACGTCTTCACCGTCGTGGAGTTTGGCGCCGGCAACGGTCGTCTGGCCCGCGACTTCCTGGACGCCGTCGCCGGGGCGGACCCGGCGGCTCCCGGAGGCCCCCGCCGGCAACTGTTCGCGGCCCGGCTGCAGTACCGCATCTACGAGACGTCAGCGGCCCTGCGCGAGCGGCAACGCGCCCTGCTGGGTGACGCCGCGATCGTTAGAGAGGGCGACGCGCGGCAGCCGGGCACCGTCCTGGGGCGCGACTTTCCCGACGGCGTGAGGGGCGTGGTGCTGAGCAACGAGGTGCCCGACGCGTTCGGCGTGCACAAGGTGTTGCTGAGCGCCGAGGGCGAGGCCCAGGTCGCGCTGGTGGTGCCGCGCCTGGAGCCGTCGCTGCGAGAGGCCTTGCAACAGACCGGCGGCGACGACCTGTTCGAGCGCGTGACGGCCGCCGACAGGGCGGTCCGGGGGACGTTCGGGTTCCAGAACGACGAAGGCGAGCTGTACCTGAACAAGGAGGTATTCGGTCCGGTGATGGCGGCGCTGTGGCGCTTCGGCGCGCCGCGGGCCGAGGCGCTGCTGGGCAGCCTGTCGTTCGAGGAGGCTTACGTGCCCGTGGCCGCCCTTCCCACGCTGGCGGCGCACCTGAGCGCCAACGCCGAGCAGTACGCGGTCGCGCTGGCTGCCGAAGCTTCCGGCGTGGTGCTGTACGTGAACGTCCACGCCGCGCGCTTCATCCGGGAGCTGGCGGGGTCGGTGCGGGCGGGACTGATCGTCACCATCGATTACGGCGACAGCACCTGGGGACTGGTGCGCGGCGCGCGCCGCGGGGACTTTCCCTTCCGCGTCTACGGGGAATGGCAGGACTATGTTCCCAGGCCGAACGATCCGTACGCCGCCCCGGGCAGCCAGGATATGACGGCCGACGTGAATTTCACCGACCTGGCGCGCGCGGGCGAAGCGGCGGGCCTGCAGGTGTTGCATTACGGTCCGGAACGGGACGTGATCGGCGACGATCTCCCCGAGGTGATCGCGGCCGGGGCGGTGGACGCTGGTGTCGCGGAGTTCCTGGGCAACCCGGTCTTCAAGGTGCTGGTGCTCGGCACGCGGCCGAGCGCGCTGTTCTCGGGCGACCTGCTCACCCGGCTTTCGCTTTTCTGCAAAGAGCAGAATGTGCCGCGGGCGCGGCGGGAGCGCATTCCCCTGCTGGTCCGCCGCTTGTCCGGGACGGGCTGAGAACGCCGGCGAGGTGGCGGCCGGTATCGTTTTCCGGAATTGACCACCGGAAGCCGGCGAGGTCGGTGTGGCCCGCCGCCGGCGCCGCCCGCGCCCCGGGGTGAGAGCGAGGCCGCCCCCGCAGCGCTTCGCCAGCAGGCATCTTCTCGATGACAATCAGGAAACGACGGCGTTCACGGCGCGGCGCCTGGGGGCCACGACGGGTCTGGTGTGGCCCGCCTGCCCGCGGTGCTCGCGCGTCAGGTGCAGTTTTTTTCGTTCCTGAATTAACCGGAAAGCGCCCTTGAGGCACGCGGACCAAAGCTCGAAAATTGTATTGCCTGATACGGTCGTACGTGCGATACCGGGCACTGCAAGCGCCCGGACCGCAGTGCTTCTCCCCCCCTGCTGTGGTCCAGGTTTCGTCCTGGTCGCTAATCCCCCGGCGAGAGAGGTCGTGCCATGCCCAACTGGAGAGCAGGTGCCGTCGTTGCGGTCGCGTTCGTGACCGGCTGTACTGGGAGCATCGGAACCACGGCGGGTTCGCCGGCCGGTTCGACGGGCTCGGCCCCCGGCTCGGGCGGCAGCCAGCCTGCCGGCAGCGGAAAGGCTTCAGGCTCCGGCGGCAGCCCGACCACCGGAAGCGCCCCCGGTTCGGGCGGGCGCAGCGGAACTTCCGCGGGCAGCGGCGGCGCCACCGTCGGGCCCGGAGGCACCACCTCCTCCGACTGCACGCCGGGCATCGCTCCTTCGTCGCAGGTCCCGCGCCTGACGAACGCCCAGTACGACCGCACCATTCGAGATCTGCTGGGCGTATCCGGGCTCTCCGCGTCCGGCAACGTGCCCCCCTCGACGTTGCTGGCCACCGACCAGGACGGCAGCCTCACCAGTCTGGCCTGGAGCGCCCATCAGACGGTGGCCGACCAGATCGCCACCCAGGTCATGGCCGATGCCACGCTGAAGAAGAACTTCATCTCGTGCACGCCCAGCGCGACGGGAGCGGGCGCGACCTGCTTCCACGACACCATCGTCGCCTTCGGTCGCAAGGCCTTCCGGCGGCCGCTGACCGACGACGAGGTGACCGCCTTCACCAAGGTGGTGACGAACGGCGCGCAGATCACCGCCACCGGCGCGAACGAGGAGATCGCCCAGGCGCTGCTCTACATGTTCCTCATCTCTCCCTCGTTCATCATGCGCGCCGAGATCACCGGGACCGCCGACGGCTCGGGGCACTACCCGCTGTCGAGCTACGAGGTGGCCTCGCGGCTGTCGTACATGCTGTGGGGGTCGACCCCCGACGACACGCTGAACGCCGCGGCGGACAAGAACCAGCTGACCACCCCCGCCCAGATCCTGGCCCAGGCCCAGCGCATGATTCAGGACCGGAAGGCGCACGACATGGTGGCCTCGTTCCACCAGTACTACCTGCTGATGGGGACCAACACCCGCTGGGACCAGGCGAACAAGGACCCCGGCCTGTTCCCCGCATTCAGCCAGGCCAAGGTCCCCGACATGGAGAACGAGACGCTGACCTTCTTCGACAAGGTGGCGTTCGGGGGCGGCACCTTCCAGGACCTGCTGCTCAGCCCGAAGGCGTACGTGAACGCGAACCTGGCCCCCCTCTACGGGTTGAAGGCCTCCGACTACGGCACCGACCTGAAGGAGGTCACGCTGGACAGCAACCAGCGGCCCGGCTTCCTGACCAGGCTGGCGTTCCTGAACGCCTACTCGGCGTACAACCGCACCTCGCCCATCCTGCGGGGCGCCTTCATCACCAAGCAGGTGCTGGCCGTACCCATAGGCTCGCCCCCGCCCGGCGCCGACACCACCCCGCTGCCCTCGACGGCCGATCTCGACACCAACCGCAAACAGGTCGATCAGCAGACATCGGCCACGGCCTGCGCCACCTGCCATCACACGTTCATCAACCCGCCTGGCTTCGTCATGGAGGCCTACGACGCGGCGGGCGCCTGGCAGACCACCGAGGCGACCACGGGCGCCCCCATCGACACGGTGGTGGACGCCTCGATCGACGGCCAGCTGGTGCACATCACCAGCCCGGCCGAGCTGATGGCGAAGATCGCGGCCTCGCCGGGGGCCCAGAGGCAGTACGCGAACAAGTGGGTCTCCTACGCCTATCAGCGTGAAGGCGACCCGAACGATTGCGGGACCGTCTCGTCCCTGTCCACCAAGATCGCCGCGGGCGGTTACACCATCGCGAACCTGATCACGGATCTCACGCAGACCGACTCCTTCCGCATGCGAGCCGAGGTGACCCCATGAAGCGCCGAATCTTTCTCCGAGGTGTGGCGGGCGCCGCCCTGGCGACGCCCTTCCTGAGCTCGCTGCACGAGAAGAAGGCCAAGGGCGCCGCCCCGACCACGCCCGTGCGCAACGTCTTCTTCTACACGCATAACGGCTGCTTGACCGACCGCTGGTTCCCCAAGACCACGAACGGCGCCCTCACCGCGGCGGATCTGATGGCGGGCACGCTGGCCCCGCTGGCGCCCTACGTGTCGAAGCTGATGATCCCCCGCGGGTTCCGCTCGATGAACCAGTACGGGTCGGGGCAGACCATCGATCCGCACGATCAGGCGTGCGGGTCGAAGCTGACCTGCGCCCCCATCGACGCCAACAACAAGCGGTATGCCACGGCCGTCTCCCTGGATCACACCATCGCCGCCGCCATCAACCCCGCGGGCAAGGATCCCCTGGTGCTGTCGGTGGGCGCTGCCAGCACCAGCATCAAAGAGATCATCTCGTTCTCGGCGCCCGGGACGGCCTTCCCGGCCACCGTCAATCCGACCACCGTCTACAACCAGCTGACCGGCATCTTCGGCAGCGGCACGGGCGGCGCCGGCTCGACGGTGACGCCCGCCGACTATCACGTGGCCCGCGGCAAGAGCGCCATCGACCTGGTCACCGCCGATCTGAACCGGTTCAAGGCGCTGAAGATGAGCAGCGCCGATCAGCAGCGCATCGCCGACTGGCTGGCCCTGCTGCGCCAGACCGAGACGGGCATGGGCGGCACGGGCACCATGGTGACCCCGTCGTCCTGCACCAGCGCGACCGCCATGGGGCCGCCGCTGAACATCACCTCGGCCGGGGTCACGGCCGGCAGTCCGTCAGGTCCCATCGCCACCGGCGCCTTCGTGGGCACCAACAACAGCGGGACCGGCGCCGCCAACCTGGCCACCTCGTTCACGCTGGGGGGCGACATGATGCTGAACCTGATCGCGCTCAGCATGATCTGCGATACGAACCGCTCGATCATCATGCTGTATCCGGGCTACGTCACCTTCAACTGGGACGGCATCACGCACACGCACGATCACCACGGCCTGTCCCATCGCACCGGCGACTTCTCCGTGGGCGGTTCATGCGGGGTGACAGGCGTGATCGACATGATCCAGCAGATCGACAGCTGGTACGCGGGCAAGTTCGCGAAGCTGGTGGGCCTGCTGGACAGCATCGGCGAAGGCGACGGCACGCTGCTGGACCACACCGCCACCACCTGGCTTCCCGAGCTGTCGGATGGCGCCACCCACAACACGAACAACCTGCCCATCATGATCGCGGGCGGCGCGAACGGATACCTGAAGACGGGCCAGGTCATCAACGTGGACACCGGCACGCCGGACGCCGGAAAGAGCACCTCGACCTGCCAGGACGGCGGCAGCATCGGCTACACCGGGTCGATGGGCGGCAACGTTCCCATCAACAAGCTGTACGTGACGTTGATGAACGCGGTGGGCATGAGGAATGCCGACGGCAGCAAGATCACGACGTTCGGCGTGATGGACGGGATGAACGCGAACCCGGGCATCAGCAACCCGGGTGAGGTCGGGGCGATCACCACCGGTCACTAGGCGCCCTCCGGGCGGGCCGATCCCGAAGCGCAGCAGCAGCTGGACGCCCCGGGGACAGCTCTTCGGGCGCCAGCTGGTCCAGCTCCCACTTCGAGGTCTGCTTGACCGCGTCGGGGGTGCCCAGCGCCCAGGCCGCGTTCCCGGCGGCGGCGCGCGCCGGCGCCCCCTGCAGGGCGGTCGCCTCCGCAGCCGACCGGGGGGGCGGCAACCCGAACAATCGCGCTCGCGCGGCTTCACCGCGGACGTGACGCAGCTTGGCGTCCAGCAGCGCCAGCAGCAGCGGGCCGGCCAGCACTTCGCGGTCCACCGCGCCCACGATCCGTTCATGGCCGCCCTCTGGTGGCCAGCTGTTCCAGCGCCGCTCGCCCGTCATGGCCTGGCACCGCCGGCGCAACGAGGGGACCGGCGCACCCCTGGACCGGGGCGCCGGCCTGCCGGGAAAGGCCACGGTGTCCGCCGGACGTCCGCGGACGTCCGGGCGAGGCGTTCGAGGGGGGCAAACGGTGACCACAGTGGCTCGCTCCCCGGAAACGGTTGAACTTTCCGTTGGCGCGCCTGTTGCTGAAGCAGACAGCGTGTCGATCACGATCGCTCCCGTGCCCCACGCCGCGGCGCCGTTCGATGCCCGACTGAAGCCGGATCAGCGCCCTCCCCTGAACGATGACGCCGCGCTGGCGGCGGCGCTGCTGGCGCGCGAGCCCGGCGCGGCCGCCCACGCCTGGATGCAGCTGTCGCCGCTGGTCATGGGCTTCCTGCGACGCTACTTCGGCCCGCGCGCCGACCACGAAGACCTGTGTCAGGAGGTGTTCGTCCGCTTCTTCTCGCGCATCGCCGAGCTGCGCGTCCCGCAGGCGCTGCGGGGTTTCCTGCTGGGCATCTGCCTGGGCGTGGCGCAGAACGAGCGCCGGCGCGCCAATGTGCGCCGGGCCATCGCCCTGACCCCGACCGGCGACCTGCCGGACCACGCCTGCCCCGACACCGACCTCGAGGCGCGCGAGGCGGTGGCGCGCCTGCAGCACATCTTGATGCAGGCGGCGGTGGAGGATCGCACGCTGTTCGTGAGCCGGTTCATCGACGACAGTCCGCTGTCGGACATCGCGCGGGACACCGGCCGGCCCATCGGCACGGTGAAGCGCCGGGTGGCCAGCGCGCGGCGGCGCTTCGCCTCGAAGATGCGGCGAGATCCGGCGCTGGCCGCGTACGTGGAGGGCTCGACCCTGCACCGGATGCGGGCGGGCCTGGCCGACGCCGCCTGAGCGCCGCGACCACCCGCAGGCAGGCCGGTTCTTCGTCCCGCGTATGATGGGCCGCATGCCGTCGCCCGTCGCCATCTCCGGTCTGGCCCACGTGGGCATTCGCGTCCACGACCTGCAACGGTCGGTGCACTTCTACGAGGTGCTCGGGTTCACGAAGACGGCCGGGCCGATCGGCCCCGAACCGGTGGCCATCCTGGATCACCCGTCGGGCGTCGAGCTGAACCTGATCCTGAACGCGAAGAACGCCGAGCAGCCGAACGTCCTGATGGACACGGCGGAGAAGCCCCCCGGCATCACGCACATCGCGCTGCTGTGTCCCGACCTGGCGGCGGCCCAGGCCCGCCTGGCCGAGGCCGGGATTCCCCTCAGCGGCGGCCCCATCCAGTTCGGCCCCGGCGCGCGTGGCATCTTCGTGCGGGACCCCGACCGCAACGTGATCGAGCTGCACCAGCGGGGATAGCGCCCGGCGCAAGCGCCCCGGTCCGCAGCCGCGGTCCGAGGGCCCCCTCCGGCCCGCCGGTCCAACCCCGGCGGGCCTGCTACTTCACGCGACGGGAGGCACGCCCCCTGTCGGTGCCGGGCCGCTTGCGCGTGGGATCGCGCAGGGGCTTGGCGCTGGCCTCCAGCGCCGCCCGGAGCCGCTCGACCAGCAGGGCGCTGGCGCCCTCGGTCTGACCGCGCAGCCGCTGCAGCGATTCGGACAGCGCCGACCGGACATCCGGGTGCGCGGCGCGCGCGCACTCCTCTTCCAGCCAGGTCGGACCTCGATCGCCGCCTGCGAACGCCACCACGGCGGCGGCGATGGTGCGGGGCAAGACCTGCAGCAGCCTCCGGCGCGCGTCCGACCGTTCGGCGGACCGCGCCGCGGTGGCCACTGCCTCGATCGCGCGCGACAGGTAGGCGAGCGCCGCGCGGGGATCGCCGACGGCGCCCAGGGCCTGGCGCGACGCGAACACCTCCAGGACCAGCGCCGCCGTCCCGAACGACGTCTCCCGATCGGGGTCATCCAGCCAGGCCTCCGCGTTCGCCAGCAACGCGTCGGCCCCCCCGCGGCGCAACACGTACGGCCCCAGCGCGTCCAGCGTTCCCAGGCGAACGGGGGGCCGCTCGTCGGCGGCCAGCGCGCCCAGGGCAGCCCACGCCTGCGCCTGATCGACGCCGGCGCGCAGGCGCCCGACCCAGCCGTGGGCCGCCGCGATGGGCAGGAACACCCGCGGCGTATCGGGCGCCGCGTCGTCGGCGGCGAACCGGGCCAGCACGCGGGTCACCACGGCCGAACGAGACTCGGCCTCGGCGCCGAAGGCCGCCGCCAGCCGGAAGTTGGGTCGGGGGTCGGCGCCGCCTCCATAGCGGCACAGCAGGTCTTCCAGCGGCGTCGGGTTGCCCGCCAGCGCGGTGGCGAGCGCCGCCTGCAAGGCCTCGCTGCGAAGACCTTCGGCCGCCTGTGCTCGAGAAGGTGACATGGGGCGTGAGAGGCTAAAGGATCTGCACGAAAAGCGGAATCAATGTGGCGCCCGCGTTGCCCCGGCCCCCGAGGGCCGGCAGGCGTTCCGCACCCGCGCGCCGTCTCGCTCTCGGCTCACCGGCCAGGATGACGGCCGGCGCGGCCGGCCCCGTCGCGGCCAAGGCGACGTTCAGGACGGCAGCAGATCGGCGTGCTCGCCGGTCTCTGGCGCCTCGGGCCGGCTGTCGCGCAGCGCAGAGGCGGCCGCCACGCACCGGTTCCGGCCGGAGCTCTTCGCCACGTACAGGCTGGCGTCGGCCTCGCGGATCATCTCGTCCACCGAGGCGGCCTGGCTGCCCGCCATGGTGGCGATGCCCGAGCTGACGGTCAGGGGGATGCACGTCTCCACGCCGTTGTGCGCACCGATGGAGATGGGCTTGGCGGCCACGCGGGCCCGGATGCGCTCGGCCACCGCCAGCGCGTCCAGCCCCACCGTCTCGGGAAGGATGACAGCGAACTCCTCGCCTCCGTAGCGCGCCACGCGATCGAAGGAGCGCACGCTGTCCTCGATGGTGCGCGCGATCTGCTTCAGCGAGGCGTCGCCCGCCTGGTGACCGTAGGTGTCGTTCACCAGCTTGAACGCGTCGATGTCCAGCATGATCAACGACAGCGGCCGGCCGTGCCGGTCGGCGCGCGAGGACTCCTCGTTCAGCAGCCGGAACATCTCGCGCCGGTTCCACACGCCGGTCAGATCGTCGCGCACCGCCAGGGCCCGCAGCGTCTCCTCGCTGGCCTTGCGGGCCGTGATGTCCTGCAGCTGCGCGATCAGATAGACGGCCTCTCGATCCGCGTTCAGCACCACCGACACCGTCAGCAGCCCCCAGATCAAGGCGCCTCCCTTGTGCAGGTAGCGCTTCTCGATCTCGTAGTGGGTCAGCTCGCCGGCCAGGGCGCGCTTCAGCCAGGGGCCCTCCAGCTCGCGATCGTCGGGATAGGTGGCCGCTTCGTGATCCAGCGTGAGCAGCTCGTGCCGCGCGTACCCCAGCGTGCGGCACAGGGCCGGGTTCACCTTCAGCCAGCGGCCATCCAGCGCCATCAGCGCCATCCCGATGCCCGAGTGATCGAAGGCGCTTCTGAACCGATTCTCGCTCTCGCGCAGGGTGGCCAGCGCGATGGCGTTCTCGGTCAGCAGCAGCTGACACTCCCGCAGCTGCTCCACCAGCTCGAGCCGCGAGGTCAGCGCACGGCAGACGACGGACAGCACCTGCACGTCCTCGCAGTCGAAGGCGGCCGTCCGGGACGAGGTGACGATGACGACGCCGCGGCTGCGGTCGGCGCCGCGGAACGGCACGATGATCAGCGATCCGATGTCCAGGCCTTCGAAGCGCGCGGGATCGACCCGGGACTCGCGCCGGGTGTCGGCGCAAACCAGCGGCTCGCCGCTGGAAAATACCAGGCCGGACAGCGTCTGGGAGGCAGGCTCGCGGCGTCCCAGCAGCGAGGCGGCCGTGCCCATCGCCGTCCGCAACACCAGATCGGCGCCGTCGTGGACGCCGATCATCGCCCCGCCCGCGCCCGTCAACTCCAGCACGCGGTTGGTCACCAGGGCCAGGATCTCGGGGACGTCCGGCGGACAGGCGGACAGCTCCTCCAGCAAGGAAAGCGCAGCCTTGACGCGCACTTCGGACCCCGCCATTCGTGTGGCCACCAAGGGGCCGCGTTGCCGTTTCACCGTACGCATGATTCTCCCCCGGTCCACCCGCTGCTGCCTTCGACAGAACCGCGATTTTCTTGACGCCTCATGTTTCCACCCGATATGCCGATAGCGGTCCGGGGGTATAGCCAAACGTGGCAGACGTCTTGATCATCGAAGACAACGCGCTGGTGCGCCGCTCGCTCGAGCGGGCCTTCGTCAAGGAGGGCTACACCGTGGCCACCGCCGGAAACGGCGAGCAAGCGTTGCGCGATCTGGACCAGAGCGGGACCCTTCCCAAGATCATCATCATGGATCTGATCATGCCGGTGATGGACGGGTGGACGCTGCGCCAGCGGCTGCTGCAGAACGACTCGTGGTCGCGCGTGCCAGTCATTGCGCTGTCGGGGGCCGGCGTGGACGACACGGACAAGACCCTGCCCGGCGTCGTCTGCATCCTGAAGCCGGTCAGCATGCAGACGCTGTTCGAGAACGTGGCCCGCCTGATCGCCGAAACGTTCACCAGCAAGATGAACTGACCCGCGCAGCCGGCCGGCTACAGCAGCCCGCTGAAAGGTCCGCAGCTCGTCTGATCGCCGAACCCATTCACGGGGTGGTCCATCAAGTTGAGGATCGTGCAGCCCAGGCGGTTGAAGGGCTGCTTCCCCCGATCGATCAGGCGCCCGCCCGTGGGGATGCCCCGGCCCACCAGGCCCAGCAGCACCACCGGCACGTTGTCCTGGTTGTGATCGCCCCGCCCCTCTTCGTTGGCCCACACCACCAGCGTGCTGTCCAGCAGGGTCCCGCCCGCCTCGGGCACGGCGTCCAGCGCCGTCGCCAGGCGCGCCACGCACGCCGCGTAGAACGTGTTCATCGCCACCACCCGCATGGTGTTGTCCGGTGAGCTGCCCTCGTCCGACGTGTCCAGATGGGCCACGTCGTCGTGGCAGTTCATGTTGATCCCCTTCCACGAGAAGGACCATTTTCCACCGCAGAAGCCAAGCTGCAACGTCACGATGCGGGTCAACCCGCAAGCCAGCGCCACCGCCCCCAGATCGATCATGTCGTTGACCAGCTGCGGGACATAGGCGTCCACGGTCGACTCCGCCCCTGGGTCCATGGCCAGCAGGTCGGCGGGTCGCCCCGGCGTCATGGGACAGGCGGCTTGCTGCCCCGCCAGCGTGGTGGACAGCCGGCGTTCGACGTCGCGAATGGCGGTGACGTGATAGTCCAGCTTGCGCCCGTCGTCCGTGCCCAGCCGGGCCGCGATCTCGCTCAGGTTGCCCGACACGGCATCCAGCACGCTCTGTCGGGCCAGCAACCTCTGCCGCACGTCCATGTTGGGGCCGCTTGCGCTGTTGCCGAACAGCTTGCCGTAAACGCGCACCGGATCGATCAGCGGATACTTCAGGGTGGCAGGGCCCACATAGCAGAACGAGCGGCGGTGATCGAAGCCGGGCTTCGTGTGGGGCTCGTAGTTCGACGCCAGCACGGCCAGGGTCAGCGAATCGACGCTCCACTCGTTGGCCAGGATCTGGTCGACCGACGGTCCCCCGCCCCACGGCGCGCCCGCCTTCGACAGCAGGCGCTCACCCGTGAACATGCGGGCGAAGCCCATGTCGTGTTGATTGCCGTTGGTCCCGTTCTGGTCGAAGGGGATCGAGATCCCCTTGATGATGTTGGCCTTGGCGCGCAGGCCGTTGTCGGCGCCGTCGGCGCCCGTGAACAGCGAATCGAGGATGGGAGAGCTGAGGTTCGCGTCGGGCCAGAAGTTCGCCTGCTGCGTGCCGTTGTTCTGCATCAGCAGCACCAACCGCTTGGGCGGCGTCGTGCCGCTGTCTGCCGCCGCGAAGGCGCGCGCCAGCGGGGCGGCGAAGGGGATGGCCGCCAGCGCTTGCAGGGCCCGGCGCCGCGTGGGCGCGCCCCATCGGACGGGGCCGGGCTGCCCAGGCCTCTTCATGGCGAGGTCCCTCCCGTGGACCGGGTGGTGAAGGCGGGCGCCCCCACCAGCGACAGCAGGGGATCGGTGAGCCGGCTGTCGGGCGAGAACCCCTGGGCCAGCGCCCCCAGCGCCGCCGCGTCGTCCGGATCGTCGCTCTCGATCTGGCCCATGGCGAACCGGTACGTCTGACGAAGGAAGCAATCGGCGAAGCGCGCGCTCGCCAGCAGGTGCTCCTCCAGATCGGCCACGCCCTGGAACGTGCCGTCGGCGTCGCCGGTTCCGGCGATGGTGCCCGTGGCGTCGACCGCGCTGCCGTTCTCGCTGGTCCGGTAGGCTCCGATGCCGTCGAACGACTCGAACCCGAAGCCGAACCCATCGATGAGCTTGTGGCAGGCGCGGCAACTGTCGTCCGACAGATGCTGGGTGAAGCGCTGGCGGGTGGTCTCGCCGGCGCTGTTCGCGTCCGTGACGGAAGGGGCCGAGGGCACCGTGGCCGGACGGGGCGGCACGTTCAGACACAGCAGGTTGCTCATCAGGAACACGCCCCGCGCGATGGGGCCCGAGCTGTCCTGATCGGCGTGCACGGTCAGGTATCCCAGGCGGGTCAGGATGCCTCGCCGCACGTCCGGGTCCAGCGTGACGGCGCCGAAGCCGGTGTCGGCCGGCGCGGCCACGCCGTACAGCGCCGCCAGGCGCGCGTCGACGTAGGTCTGATTGCTGGTGAACAGCTCCCGCAGCGAGCCGGCGCCGCCGGTGGCCAGCGCGGTGAAGTCTCGGTCCAGCTCGCCCGCCATGGACGCGGCGGCCGTCCCGAGGCCGTTCGCGGGATCGGCCTGGAACGCCGGATAGATGGCCTGATCCTTCACCACGTCCCCCAGCCGATCGGTGCCCAGCCACTGGTGCAGGAACCGGCGCGTGGTGTCGGTGGCGGCGGGCGTGGCCAGCATCCGCACCGCCTCGCGCCGATAGTCGTCGGGGCCCGCGAACCGACCCGAGGTGACCGCCATGAACAGCTCGTCGTCGGGCATGGAGCCCGTGATCAAGAACGACAGCTCGGACGCGACCTCGTAGGGGGTCAGCGTCACGCGGCCGGACGCGTCCGCCACGACGTCCGGCGCTCCCAGCTCCTCGCGATACAGGAACTCGGGCGACTGCAGCAGCGCCTCGATGACCAGCTGGATGCCCTGGGACAGGCCGCCGGCCCCCGCCGCGTAGACCGTTCGCAGCCGGGCCAGCTCTGTGTCGGTGAGGGGCCGACGGAAGGCGCGGGGCGGAAAGTAGGCCAGGAATGCCTCCAGACAGGCGTCGTCGCCGGCCGCCGCCGGATCGCAGCCGTTCAGCAGCGCCGGCAGGCGGTTCGTCACGGCGGTGGCCGCCAGCGACTCCGCGGCCAGCTGATAGTCCAGCACCTGATCGGACTGCACCGCCAGCCCGTCCGACCCGTTGTCGTACCCATTCGCGAACGAGTCGGCGATGAGGAACGCGCGTGACGGCTGGGTGGTGTCGCCCAGCAGGTCACGCACGACGTTGTCGTACTCGTGATTGCTGAGGCGGCGCACCCGCCGGGTCAGGCCCGCGGCCGGGACGCTGCTGCTGGTTCCGCCGCTGCCGGTGATGCCTCCGCTGCCCTCGCCGTGGGCGCCGCCCACCCGAGGCCCGACGCAAGCGAGCGCCGTCAACGACAGGGCCAGGGCCGCCGCGCCGGCGCCGCGGGCGTGCCCCCTGGGCGGCCCTGCCGGGCAAACATCTGCGGGCCGGCCCATCGGCAGGAAAGTCTAACAGACCGTCGCGGGAGTATGATCGACGGACGCGCCCGAATGACGCCCGTCGACGACTTCCTGCACTCCGTTCGCGGCGCCTTCACGCCGACGTATGACACGGCGTGGATCTGGGCCGCCCTGCTGGCGACGGTGACCACGCTGGTGGTGCTGGCGCGTTACCGCGGGGGGCTGATGCGGCGCCGCGCAGGCGCGGCCGCGTTCGCCGCCTTCGTGGCAGAGAAGCGCCTGTCGGGGGAGCAGACGCGCCTGCTGGCGCGCCTGGCCGCAGGCACCGGCCTGACGCCGCTGGATGTCGGCAGCAACCTGGATGCCTTCGAGCGCGCCACGGCCAGGTTGCTGGCCGAGGAGACGCCGACGGCCGCCTCAGGCCTGGCCAGAGCCGACCGGGATGGCGCGGAAGACCTGTTCACGCGCGTGCACGAGCTGCGGCGCGCGCTGTCGTTCCACGTCGTTCCCGACCACCTGGCGCTCTCGACGACGCGGCAGCTGGTTCCCGGCACGCACGTGGCGGTGGGCGTCGCCGGCGGCGAGGTGATGGAGGTGAACGAGGCCTGGTTCGGGGTGATCGCCAGCCCGGACACCGCTTTTCCCGCCAGCGGGCCCGGCGCCGCGCTGCGCCTCACGTTCACGCGGGACGCGCGCTACGTGATCCGCTGCCCGGTGCTGCTGGCCGAGCCGTCCGGGGCCCCGCGCAAGCTGCTGCTGCGCCACGACGAGAAGCCCGAGCGCGTCCAGCTACGCGCCACGGTGCGAGTGAGCGCGCAGGGGACGGCCCAGCTGTCAGGGCGACCGGGGGGGAGCCCGCAGCCGAACGGGGCCGAGAGCCAGCCCGTCGCCGCCGAGCTGATCGACGTCAGCGTGGGCGGCCTGGCCGCCACGGCCGGCGAGCCGATCCGGCCCACCACGGCGGTGCACGTCACCATCACCTGGGACGGCGAGGTCTACCGCGACCTGCCGGCCTCCGTGCTCCGCTGCGACGTGAAGCCGGGCGGGCGGTTCCTGCTGCGCCTCGAGTTCCGGGGCCTACCTGCCGCGGAAGAAGGTCGATTGGCCGCCGCCATCGCCCGCCACAGCGCCCGGGTCAACGCCGAGCGCGGGGCGAGCGGGTAGCCGGTCGCACTACTTGCCGAAGGCCTTCGAGTCCTCGACGAACGCCTTCATGCCGGCGTCGCTGAGCGGGTGATCGGCGACGGTGGTGAGCACGGCCGTGGGCACGGTGAGGATGTCGGCGCCCGCCAGCAAGCACTCGCTGAGCTGCACCGGGTTGCGGAAGCTGGCGGCCAGGATCTCCGTCGTGATCTGATAGTTCGCGAACACCGTCGCGATCTCGAAGATCAGGCGCGCGCCCGCGTCCTTCAGCGCGCCACCCGAGGCGACGTACTCGGTGTTGGACATGTTCTGATCACCCTTGTCGTTCTTGGGATCCTCGACGAAGTACAGCGAGTTGCCGGGCTTGCGCTCGGGCTTGTCGTGCTTGTAGCCGTAGTCCGCCAGGCGGCCCAGGAAGGGGCTGACGTAGGTGGCGCCGGCGTTCGCCGCCCACAGCGCCTGGGTGGTGTTGAAGATCAGCGTGGTGTTCGTCTTCACGCCCCGCTCCCACAGGCGGCGGATGACCCGCAGGCCCGTGAAGGGATCGGCGGACGAATTGATCGCGCGATAGCCGCCGATGGGAACCTTGATGACCGAGTTGTCGCCCAGCTCGGCCAGCTCCTGCGCCTGCGCCACCATCGCCTCCTCGGTCAGCTCGGTCAGCTCCAGCGAGACGGGGTTCGGGCGCAGCATCGCGCACAGGTCCTTCATCAGCCCCTTGGCCTGGTCCCACGACTTCGCGCCCGCCTTCTTCAGCAGCGTCGGGTTGGTGGTGATGCCGTTGATGATGCCCGCCTTGTAGAGCGGTTCGATGTCGGCCCGCGTGGCGGAGTCGGCGAAGATGCGGGGCGCCTTGGGCGCGGGATGCTTTAGATCGGTATCCGGACGATCGACGTTGACCACCGGCATCAAGCTCTTCCGGTGGAACATGGCTGCGCTGGAGAAGTTGGGTGTGAACATGCCCAGGTTCTAGCGCCGGGGCAGATTGGGTCAATCGGATTTGGAAAACGCTTTGGCAGCGCCCGGACGACCGGCGCGTGCCGTCAGGCCGCCGGGACGCCGGGCGCGTCGGGGCCGTTCCCCGACAGCGGGGCCCGGCGATAACGCCAGAACGCCGGCAGCAAGGGGACGCACGCCAGCACGCAGGCCACACAGACGACGCCCCCGCCGGTGATGGAGAAGGCCACCGAACGCAACGAGGCCATCCAGCCCGCGCGCGCGTTCCCCAGCAACGGGCCGGTCATGTAGCTGATCATCTCCACCCCCGCCAGGCGGCCCCGCAGCGACGCCGGAATCGTCTCGTTCCAGATGGTCATGCGGAAGATGCCGCTCATCATGTCGGCGGCGCCCGCCGCCGCCAGACAGGCCACCGCCACGGGCAGGCTGGACGCATAGCCCAGGGCCACGATCGCCACGCCCCAGCAGGCCGCGGACACCACCACCGCCGCCCCCTGCCGTTCGACCTTCTTGCTCCAGCCACTGAAGACGTTCGCCACCAGGCTGCCGATGGACATCCCGGAGTACAGCCAGCCGGCGGCGCGCGCGCCGCCCCACGACTGCGCCATGGCGGGGAACAGCGCCGCCGGCATGGCGAAGGTCATGGCCACGATGTCGATGACGTAGGTGCCGATCAGCTCGGGCCGGCTGCGGGCGTAGGCCAGCCCCTCGACGATGCTGCGCAGGCCGGGCTTGGCGGCCTCTTCCGGCGGCGGCATCGAAGCCATGGCGCCCAGCGCGAACAGCGACACGAAGAAGGACGCCAGGTCGATCAGGTACGTGGGGCCCAGGCCGAAGGCGGCGATGGCCACCCCGCCCAGGGCCGGGCCACCGATGGCGCCCACGCTGCCGCGGAAGGCAGACAGCGCCGACACCGAGGGCAAGTCCTCGCGCTCGACCAGGCGCGGGGTCATCGACTCCAGGGCGGGACGGTGAAAGCCGTTGATCGCCGAGATCAGCCCGCTGAGCACGAACACCAGCGTCACGCTGGGATGGGGCGCGAACGCGTTCAGCGACAGGCCCAGCGAGGCCAGCGCCAGCAGCAACTCGGCGCCGATGAGCAGCCGGCGGCGGTCCATGGCGTCCGCGTACGCCCCGCCCCACAGCCCGAACAGCAGCAGGGGCACCAGCTGCACCGTGCCCAGCAGGCCGACCATCAGGCTGGAATTCGTCAGCGCGTAGACCTGATACGGCACCGCGACGTACGTGATCATGCTGCCGAACACCGAGACGAACTGCCCGGTGAACAGCAGCCGGAAGTCGCGCTTCCGCCGCAGCGGTCCTAGATCGATGAACATGGGCGGCGGGGGCGCGACTCTAGTGCACCGCTCTCGAATTCGCGTCAACGCGGCGAGGGGCCGGTTCGCCCGCCGCCGGCCCCGTCAGCGGGCCTCGCTGCCGGCGGTCTTCCAGGTGCCCGGCTCGTCGGCCCGGGCCAGAGACGACCGCCGCGCCCCCAGGGCCAGGATGCCGTTGCCACGCGCCGCGAAGAACAGGAACAAGAAGCAATAGATGACCGCCAGTTCGCCCTTGTTCATCGCGGGAAGCCACATCCCGCCGCCCAGCGCCAGCTTCCAGTGAAACTGCGTGTACGCGACGGCCATCTGGCCCGAGGCGAGAAGGGCGACCGGTCGGGTCAACACGCCCAGCGCGATCAGCGCCCCGCCCACCAGCTCGATGACCCCGCCGATCCACAGCTGCGAGCCGATCTGGGGCGTGAACTCGCTCAGCACCCCCAGGACCTTCTGGGCGCCATGGAAGGCGAACAGGGCGCCTGCCACGATCCGCAGGACCGCATAGAGATAAGGCTCGCTGCGGGTCGCCAGCTCCCTGAACCGGGCGATTACATTGGTGTTCGTGTTGGACATGGTGATCTCTCCCTCGTGACGTCTGGATGCGGGCGGCGCCTGTTCCGGTCGCTGACCGGCCGGTGTCTCCGCATCGATGTGGTAAGGGAGATGCTCGGGGGTGGATGGACGTTTCATGTCGCGGAATCAAAAAAAGGTAGCCGATCGTCCTTTGGCGCCGGATGCCGGAGCAACGGACATCCTGGGCGATCTGCTGGCCAGCCTGCGCGTCACGACGCTGGTCTACGGGCGGATCGAGCTCGGCGCCCCCTGGGGCCTGCGCTTCCCCGCGCTCCCGGACGCCGCCAGCCTGTACCTGATGGTCCGGGGCAGCGCGCTGCTGGAGGTGGACCGCGCGGGCCAGCCAATCGTCCTGTTGGCGGGCGACGTCGCGCTGCTGCCGAACGGGGGCGGCCACACCCTGCGCGATCAAGTCGGCAGCCCGTTGCACGATCTGTCGGTGGAGAGTTGCCGTGGCGTGAAGAGCGGCCAGCCCGTCCACCTGGGCGGCGATGGCGCCCAGACCAGCCTGGTGGCCGGCACCTTTCGCTACGGCTCCGGACGCCGCATCCCCCTTTTCGAGACCTTGCCGCCGGTCATCCACATCTCCGGCTCCGACCCCAGCGCCTCTCCCTGGCTGGCGTCGACCGTGCAGCTGCTGATCGCGGAGAGCGCCGCGCGCAGCCCTGGCGGGACGGTGGTGGTGAGCCGGCTGGTGGACGTGCTGTTCGTGCAGGCGCTGCGGACCTTCATCCTGGGCACTGACTGCCGGGAGAGCGGGCTGCGTGCGCTCGGTGACGCGCAGGTGGGAAAGGCCTTGCAGCTGGTGCATGACCGGCCCAACGAGGCGTGGACCGTCGAGGGCCTGGCGCGCGCCGTGGGGCTGTCACGCTCGGCCTTCGCAGCGCGGTTCACCGACCTGGTGGGCCAGCCGCCGCTGGAGTACATCGCCCGCTGGCGCATGACGAAAGCGGCCGAATTGTTGCGCGAGAGCGACCTGCCGCTCGGCGCCGTCGCCGCGCGCGCGGGCTATCAGAGCGAGGCGGCGTTCAGCCGGGCCTTCAAACGTCACGAAGGCACGGCTCCCGCCACCTATCGCCGCCGGCGCGCCCGGGTCTGACGCTCGCGGCCCGGCGCCCGCCGACATTCTCACCCGCTCCCCTCGGCGCCGGACGACGCTGCGCGCCCGAACGGCGCGCGCCCCGGACGACAAACCAGTTGCGCCCGTTTTCGAATCGGCGCAGCATGGGCCGGTCGTCGCCCGCTGCACTCGCTTATCGACGGTCGATTTGCTCGACGGCTACCCCGGGTCGGACATCGTCCCCCGCAGCCAGGTTGCTCTTCGGCAGCTCCGCCGTCTGATTCGATAGACCTTGGCCTCCGCCCCGGCCTTCCGCGATCGACCGAGGCGGCGTCGTGGAACAGGGACTTTCCAGCCGAGCGCAACGCATGACGCAGACCCCGTCCTCATATTCCGGCGCCGAGACGGATGTCCTCGGCGACCTGCAGCCCGCCCGCGACGGCGCCCGGCGCCGTGGCCGCCCGCTGCGTGTGCAGGTGATCGAGGGGCCCGATCGCGCGCTGCTGCGCGACGTGACCATCGGTCAGTTCACCATCGGCACCTCGCGAAAGAACGAGCTGGTGCTGACCGACCCCACGGTCAGCCGGCACCACCTGCGGGTCGACTGCTCCGACGGCATCCTGGTCCAGGACCTGGACAGTCGGAACGGGACATTTCTAGGTGACCTGCAGATCGGGGAGGCGCTGCTGCCGCTGGGCGCGCGGTTGCGCCTGGGCCGCACCGTGCTGTGCTTTCACGAGGCGGCCGCCCAGACGGGCGAGCCACCGCGCCTCCTGGCGGAGGTACCGTCGCTGGTCGGCTGCAGCGACGTGATGCAGGCGGTGGCGCGCGCCATCCGTAAGCTGGCCCATTCCGAGGCGCCGCTGTTGCTGCAGGGGGAGACCGGCACCGGCAAGGCGGTGGTGGCCCGGGCCATCCACGCGCTGGGGCCACGGGCCGGCGGCCCGTTCATCGCGGTCGACCCGGCCGCGCTGTCCCCGACCTCGCTGGCCGCGCAGCTGTTCGGTCATGAGCGCGGCGCC
>Ga0105237_10000213_pt1 | contig 82121 bp, 82 predicted proteins | sample KBSC24metaG_FD_81520 | JGI IMG/M metagenome (GOLD analysis project Ga0105237, IMG submission 81520) | Corn rhizosphere microbial communities from Kellogg Biological Station, Michigan, USA - KBS C2-4 metaG | ecosystem: Host-associated > Plants > Roots > Rhizosphere > Soil | place: Michigan, USA...
CCGCGGCGCCGGACGCTCGGCGCCGGGCTCGCCCAAGACGGCGGTGGTGTCGGGGGCGAAAGTCGCGGGGCTTCCCGCCACGGGCGTGTGCACGATCGACCACCGTCCCCAGATCTCACCGTTGCCGGCGGCGAACGGATCGAGCGCGATCCCCCAGCTGCCTTCGGGCGTGGTCTGGCAAAGGGCTGGGCGATCCAGCACGCCGCGGAGTGTCGCCGCCGCGTCGTCGTGCGGCAGCGCGGCCAGGACGGCGTCATTCTGCTGCTTCAATTGGGCGCAAAAGGGACCCGGCGCGGCTGCCGGGGTAGCGACCGCTGGCGTCGCCGGTGTGGCGCGCGAGCCGACCGGGCAGCACGCCGCCAGTCCGCCGCAGAAAACAGCCACGACGAGGGCGCGCAAGGCAGCGATCGACCAGAACCACCCGAGGGGGGCCACGCGCTCAGGGCACCGCTTTGACGTGAACGTGGTCGACCCCATCCGGGTACATGAACTGGATGCGTGCGCCTGGATTGGCCTTCACAGCGTCGGCGAGGGCGGTTCGGGCGGGCTCCAGCACCAGCTCGAGATCTCGCTTGAATACACCCTTGCCCGGTGACTTCGTGACCTGATCGAGGCCGGTCACGGAGAAGAAGACGTCGTTCGGTGGGTCGATCTTCGGCCCGCCTCCCGGGCGGGGGAGGCCCAGCGTGTACTTGCCGGCCGGCAAATGGCTGATGACGGCGGCCACCCCCGCGATGGCATTGGGCGCGTTGGCCGGACTCTTCAGGTGAATGTTGAAGGTCTCGTAGCCCATGATGTCGACCGCGCGACCTACCGCCGAACCGTCTGGCTGCGGCTCGCCGTGCGGTCCATTCCTGTACCGGAACAGGCTCATGATGGTCATGCGACCGTTCATGCCCACCAGACCCGCCAGCGTGTTGATCAGCTCGGGCGACGCACGCAGGATGTGGCCGGCGGGGTCCTTCCACTGTCCATCGGAGGCCAAGGCGCGCAGCTGGCCCCTCACATCGTTCATGTCGGCCGTCAACCGTCTTTCGTCGAGCGCCCGTATGATGGCGGCGATACCTCCGGCGCCGGGCCCGGCTAGCGTCGGCGCATCGGTATTGTTCGGCTCGGCATCCGGCATGTCAGACGGATCCTAGAGCCCTGGACTCTGCCCTCGCAACCTGGATGAAACCGGGCGGCATTTTGTCCCTGGACCAGAGCCCCCGCCCAGGTTGATCTCAAGAAGAACCAACTTCGACTGACGAGAGGCACAAAGTCTGTGAGGACAACAGTCCGCAGCGGTCATCGCGCCCGACAGTCAAGTCGAAGAGTGGCTAGCCCGAGGCCGTATACGCGCGCCAGAGCCGGCCGTCAGCACAGCTGGTAGGTGCGGGAAGCCGCCGTTCGCCAGTCCGCCTGACTCCGTAGCCAGACTCTGCATCGCTCACGCCGGTGAAGCTGGAGCCGGCGAGGTCGCATGCTCCTCGTCGCACGTGACGCCGGCGAACTTCCGCAGCCAGTACGTGCCGACGGGGAAGATGGCGGCAACGCCCGCCTTCCAAAGGTCACGTGCCGCTCGGTATGCCGCGAGGAAGGCCTTGTTGCGCTGGAGCGCTTCGATGCGTGCCCACTTGTTCGCGCTTGCCACCCGCGGGTTCAATTGTCGCCGCGCTTCGTGGGACTGCGGCCGATCAGCCGGCCGCTGCCTGAGCACACCCGCCCGGCCAAGGATCCTCCGTCCGTCAGCGAGGCGCTCGTCGCGTGCGGACGCTTCGATCGCTCGGATGCGGTCATCCAGCAGCGCACGCCACTCCTCCGCGCGCAGGTGTTTGAATGCAGGCGGTCGTTCGACCCGTAGGGTCAGGCATTCTGGCATCTCGCCGTCCCTCCGAAAGAACCGAGAGGGTCGGCGTGCCGCAACGGGGCGATCGCTCAGATGCGCGAACAGCGAGGATGCTCCCGGCCAGTGGTGAGCGCGATCGATCAGTCCGTCCTTCACCGGATTGGTCAGCGCGTAGGCCATCTTATCCAGGATGTCATCGGGGCCGAGCAGCTCGACCACCGAAGTCGCCTCCGATGCCCAGAAGTTCTCCCAACGGCCGCGGAGGGCGTTCTGGTGCTTGGCGACCAGCTTGTGGAAGAGTTCCAGGAACTCGGGCATGCGCCCGCGGGTGTCCACCACGATCGTGTGGTGGTGGTTGGAGTGGGCCAGGAAGGCGAGCACATCCATCTCGGTTCGCTGCGCCGCCAGAGCCAGACAGTAGATGAAGGCGTTCGTGGTCTCCCGGTCGGGACGCAGGAGGAACTGCCGCTGGGTGCATCGGCGCGTGACCATGTACACCCGACCCGGGACGATTCGACGAGGCACCGACATTTGTTCTCTTCGGCCAGAGCGCCGCACCGGTGCGCAGAAATCAACCTGGGTGCGGTCCGCTGCGGCCCGACGTGGATCACCGGACGGTTACCTCCATGCTGAGGGACCGGAGCGTCCAGCGTCGGACGGATTGACTCGACGTCCGGAACCCGGTTGGATCACTCCCGCTGGGAAACAGGGAACAGGGGACAGCATGGTCGATGAGCTGACGCCCATAGCGACGTACATGGCGCACGAGATGAATGTGAACGCGCACGGGCCGGACTGTCTTCAGATGGCCAGGCTGAACTCGTTCGATGCCGAGGGGTGCGTCGCGGACTACTTCAAGGCGCCTTGGTGGCGAAAGCTGTTCGGCACCTTATCGCCCCAGCAGTGTACCGACATCATGGTCTCGAATAGCGAGGCAGCGCTGATGATGTGGGCGATGAAGGTGCGGCAGGATGGCGAGTGGGACCACAAGCCGAAAATCAAGGCGCGTTTCCTGTCGCCGACGAACCACAGCCACTATCAATACACCTACGACAAGACCAAGTACTTCTACGACATCTGGTCGAACATCCACTACGGGTACGTGGGCACGGCTGCCGGCTTCGACGAAGGGGTTCTGCTGGATGGAGCGGGCCTGGAACAGATCGGATCGGACTTGCTGCGGCTTCGTTGGCCGACGTACTCCGCAGGGATAGAAGGCTTGCGCGCATTCGACGATGGTCCTGATCGCAACGCCATTTCTCTGGGGATCGAGTTGTTCTCCCTGGTGCCTTCGCACATCTCTCCGCACGAGCTGGTCGAGACCATTCTGATGACCCCCGGCCTTGCGACGGAACCTGTCTAGGACGATCGATGAAGCAACGGTCCACGCACGGAAGCCAGTCGTTTCGGCTGACCATTCTCTGTTTCGCTCTGGCTGGCGCGGCATGTATTCGTCACGACGATTTGAAGGTCAGGATTTTCAACGACGCTCCGGCACCAGCATCACTGCAAAATGTTCTCGTCTTTGGCGGGGCCGAGAAGGCTTGGTGGTCGGAAGTCGCGGGTGGCACTTCGGTTGGGACCTTGCTGAGGCCAGGGGGGGAACCTCAGCTGAGCATGACGTTCGCTCGTGGCAATCGGACCTTCCACTGGGAAGGGCCTGCCCTTACACCCGGCACGGGTTACACCGTTCATGTCCACGTAGATCCGAACGGCGCCGTTACCGAGCAGCACTGCTTGATGCCCTGCCTGCTCCCTTGACGGCGCCTTCGTCAGATCCCTGCCCAGGCGTGGTTCGTAGAAGTTCGATAGGAACACGGTAAGGATGATCACCGCTCCGCCCTGGTCGAAAGTGCGCCCGTCCCAATACCGGGCGTCGCTTCGTTCCGGCTGACCCTGATCTTCTGGTTCCCGACCGACGGGGTATCTGACGTCTGTTTCGCTAACGTGGGCCAGGCGAGCAAGCGAGATGCCAGCACCAGGATGTTGTCGACGGGCTCCGGAGCCCAGCTTCAAGTGAGCATTTGTCCCTGGCTAGCGCACACTTGATCCCGAGACATCATGCAAGCTTTTCCAAAGCACTCGTGGGTCGGTCACGCTCCAACGACCCGCTCTGTCTTCCATCCGTTCACGGTCGCGGGGCTCGTTCTGGCCGGAATCGTCGCGTGCGGCGCCGCCACCATCGGGTGTGCTCGGATTAATGGCGGCAATGCTCCCGGGTCGGGCTTCGGGGATGGCGAGGTCCTCCAGGGGGGCGATGCGGGACGTAAGTTCACGGCGGACGGCAGTCAAGGCGACGTGGTCGCCTGCGACGGCGGCGACGCGTGCATGTGTCCGCCGTTCAAGCTGGCGGTCATCGGCAAGCCGGGGAAGTGGGGCGCGAATCAGGGCGGCGACCCGGATACGGCGCTTCAGGACTGGCTGAACAGCAGCAGCGCCGGGACGGCGCAGGTCGACCATTTCACGCAGCGGACGACGCTGACGACGGAGTTCCTGGCCCGGTACAACGTGATCATCTTGGCGTCACTGGCGGACGACTCGAACGACGGACCGTGGTGGACCTTCTCCGCCGACGAGGTGGCCGCGTTCAGCGCGTGGGTCCAAAACGGTGGTGGGGTGATCTCGCTGTCCGGCTACACGGGCAACGGCGCCGAGATCGCGCCCGTGAACCAGCTCATCCGATCTTCGGGGATCACTTACACACAGGACACGATCTACGGCGCGTGCGCAGATGCCCAGACGTGTAGCTGTACGCATTGCAATGCGGTGTCTGACTGGAACCACGCCGACCCCGAGATCGCGCAGCTCGTCAGCGGCATGACCTACGTGGGAATCACCCAGGGGCGCGCAATCACGGCGCCAGCCGACAGCCACATCGCGGCCACCGCCGACGGGAACCGACCGGTCCTGGTGGGCAAGTCTGTCGGCGCAGGCCGGGTGATCGTGTACAGCGACGAATGGGTCACCTACACCAGCCAGTGGACAGGGGCCGGTCTGTCCACTGCCAATGACCCGAACTGCGCGGGCTATCTGCCCCAGGACAAGTACCAGGTCGCGCAGTTCTGGTACAACGTGATCCGCTGGGCGCAGCCTTCGGCCACGTGCTTCATGATCGTCGGTTCCGTCGTCATCGAGTGAACCACTCGGTCGGATGTTGTCGTGACCAGCCGGTGATGGCGGGACTGAACGTGGCAGTCCAAGCGGGCGACGGCTTCGGCGCGTTCATCGGTCATGGACAGGCGACGGCCATCGCGCCGCCCGCGTCAGTCGACGGCCGTGCCGGACGCGAGGCCTGGTCCGGCCGATCCGGGGCTGCGTGGTACCATGGTGATATGGAGCTGGAAGGCAGCCTGTCGGTGGTGATGGACCACCTCGACAAGCGGTGGGGCGTCGCCGCTGCCTGGCTGTTCGGGTCGCAAACGCGCGTACCGCGTCCCGGGTCGGACATCGACCTGGCCGTCCTGTTCCAGAACAGACCGGATCCGATCGAGCTTCTCGAGGCGCGCGCCGATCTGGAAGGATTGGCCGGACGTCCGGTGGACGTGATCGATCTGGACGCGGCCTCGCCGATAGTCGCGTTCCAGGCACTGAAGACGGGCCGCCTGATCGCCGACGCGGATCGCCGGCGGCGGGTCGACTTTGTTGCCCACCTGCCGGGCCGGTACGAGGACATCCGCATCACCAGGCGAGAGGCGGAGCGGACCCTCGTGAGGCGGATGGCTCATGGTCGAGCGTGACGTCGTCTTGGCGAAGATCGCGCTCATTGACTGCGGCATCCAGCGTATCCAGCACGTCAGGGGGGCCCCGGCCGGTCTGACGCCGATCGACATCGAGGACATCACGGTCCTGAACCTGACGCGCGCCACCCAGGCCGCCATCGATCTCGCCACCCACGTTGTCTCGACCGAGGCCTACGGTCTGCCGGCTGACGTCGCGGAGTCGTTCGCGCTGCTTGGCCAGCACGGTGTCATCGACGCCGAGCTGGCGGCCCGGCTACGCAAGATGGTCGGCTTCCGCAACATCGCCGTTCAGAGCTACCAGACGATCGACCCACACATCGTCGACCACATCGTGACCCGCCGCCTCGGCGATCTGCAGGCCCTCGCGGCGGCCGTGGCGGCTCGATTCGGGGTGTAGGCACAGCCGGCAGCCAGCCGCTGCACCATGGTCGGCCCCATCATCCTCCGGTAGCCGTGGTCCGGGGCCTGGCCCCTCCGCGGCCTTCGCTCATTGGAACTGCGTGAAGAACTTCCAGACTTCGCCCTTGGTCCAGGTCTTGGCGCCGTCGTCGCCGCCGCCGTCGACGTTGCCGGGGGTGTGGCCTCCGTCGAAGGCGCACCATTCGACGGGATAGCCGGGCTTGCAGCCCTGGTAGGAGGTGCAGATGTGCTTGCCGCTGCCGGCGCTGGGCTCGGGGGGGCTCATGGGGGTGCAGCCGTTGTTCATCACGAATCGGTCGCGCATCGAGCGCCCGCCCGAGATGTTGAGCGTGGTGTCGCTGACGCCGTGAATGCCGAGATACGGGACGGGCTGCGTGCCGCCGTCGCACCCGCTGAGGACGCCGCCCGAGTAGACCGCCACCGCGCGGAAGACCGTGGGGCGGGCGCAGGCGAGCGCGTAGCTCATGGAGCCGCCGTAGCTGAAGCCGACCGAGAACACCTGCGTCGTGTCGACGCAGAGGTCGCCCTCGATCAGCTTGATCAGATCGTCCGTCAGCTTCAGGTCGGCGCCCCCGGAGTTGGCCCAGCCGTTGTTGAGGCCCTGCGCGGCGACGAAGATCGTGCTGTTGTTGGCCTGCGCCTGCAGGCCGTAATAGGACCAGGAGGCTCCGCTGGTTCCGCCGCCGTCGATGTCCTGCATGGTCCCGCCGTTCCAGTGGAACGCGAAGATCAACCGGTAGGGGTGGCTGTTGTCATAGCCGGAGGGGATGCGAATGATGTAGCTGCGGCTCTGGCCGCTCTGGATGGTGTGGGACCCGCTGGTCAGCGTGGGGGTCTTCCCGCATCCCGCGCTGCGCATGGGCGTGCCCGTGCCGCTGCTGCCCGCCGCGCCGCCGGTGCCAGTCCCGCTGGCGTGGCCGCCGCCCCCGCCGGCCGCGGAACCGCCTGAGCCCGGGGCCGTGCCGCCCGAGCCGGTGCCCGCTCGCCCCGCCTGGCCCGCTCCCCCGGTTCCGGTCGCTCCCGCTCCCCCGTTCACGCCCCCGCTGCCGGGCGCGCCGCCCGAGTTCGTCGTTCCGCCCGAGCTGGTCCCGCCCGAGCCCACCGCACCACCGCTGGCGGCCCCGCCCGAGCCGACGGCACCGCCGCTGGCGGCCCCGCCCGAGCCCACCACGCCGCCGCTGGCGGCCCCGCCCGAGCCCGGATGTCCGCCGGTTTGCGCGGCACCACCCGTGCCGCTGACGCCCCCGCTGCCGGGGGCCCCGCCACTGCCGGGCGGTGGAGTGGAACCGCCGGAGGAACAGGCCGCCGTCGTGAGGACGAGCCCAAAGGCGAGGGATCCGATGCCGCGCAGTTTTGGGGCCATACCTACACTGGCGCGAGAGGTGAGAAATTGTGCGGTTTTCTCGCGGAGGAGGACGGGCCGTCCCCTGGCCCCGCGGCTCCGCCCCTTCGCGCTGCTCGAGGCTGATCGGGGGAGCGTCGATATCCAAGGCCACCCCACCGGCCGCGCTGGCCCCATCGTTTCGTCGTCAGACCGGTAACCGTCAGAACGAGAGGTTGGTCCGGCGATGTTGCGGCGGTCGAAATCGTGTCGCTCGTCAGGCACACGGGGCCAGCGGCTGAGGGTTTTCGCTGGCGTCTTGACCTGCCCGACACATCTGTGCGGTAGAAGCGGGCTGCGGGGCCATTTTCTCCTGCCGCTGAAACCATGGGGGTCTTGGCGGCATCGACATCGGCCCTTGTGTCTGGCTTGGCCGGACCCACTTCACGACCCTTAGGAGGATGCCCGATGCGAACCCTGTCCCTCTCTTTGTTGGCGCTGGCCGCCACCGCGCTCGCCGGTTCTGCCCATGCAAGCACGTGGGAGATCGACCCTTCCCACACCACCGCCACCTTCAGCGTGAAGCACATGATGGTCACGAACGTGAAGGGCCAGTTCGGCAAGGTCACCGGCGAGGTGAACCTGGATGACAAGGACCCGACCAAGAGCGCGGCGAAGGTGGAGATCGACGCCAAGACGATCGACACCCGCGAACCGAAGCGCGACGCGCACCTCAAGTCGCCGGACTTCTTCGACGTCGAGAAGCACCCGACCATCACCTTCACGTCCAGCGCGATCAAGAAGGAAGGGAAGGAGAAGTACAAGATGACGGGCGATCTCACGATGCGCGGCGTGACGAAGCCCGTGACGCTGAGCGTGGAGACCACCCCGGAGGTGAAGGACATCATGGGCGGTCAGACCCGCGGCGCCCACGTCACCGGCAAGATCAACCGCAAGGACTGGGGCCTGAACTGGAACAAGGCGCTCGAGGCCGGCGGCGTGCTGGTCGGTGACGAGGTCGCCCTGGACATCGATGTCGAGATGCACAAGAAGGTGGAGCAGCCCGCCGCCCCGGCGGCTGCCGCCCCGGCGCCCAGCGGCAACGACAAGGCGGCAGCGTCGACCAGCGGCGGCGCGGCGAAGAAGTAGTTTCCAGCGGTGCGCCGGGTCGACACCGACCCGGCCGTCCTGTTCCAGAAGAGACCGAGCCTGGCGAGCTCAGGGCGCCGCGGTCTGCCCGTCGCGGGGCTGTGGATCGGGTGAGTATATTGGGCTGGTGATCGAGGTCATCATCGATGTCCCGCTGGGCGGCTTCGTCAAACGCACGGACGACGGAGCGATCGACTTCGTGTCGCCCGCCCCGTGTCCTTTCAATTACGGCAGTGTCCCGGACACGCGCTCGGGGGACGGCGACCGGCTGGACGCCGTGGTGCTGGGACCGCGGCTGGCGCGCGGGTCGCGCGTGCGGGTGAACGTGGTGGCTCGCGTGCGCTTTACCGACGCTGGCCAGGACGATCCCAAGCTGGTCTGCTCGGACCGTCCGCTGAGCCGTCTGGACCGCGCGAGAGTCACCAGCTTCTTCGCGCTTTACGCGCGGGCCAAGGCGCTGCTGAACCGCGTGCGAGGCAAGGCCGGCCCCACGCGCTTCGATGGCCTCGAGGTGGTGAGCCCTTCGCTGAACGAATCAGCCATGGACACGCCGCCCTGATCTCGGGCCCACCCACGCCGTACGTGTCGATGGTTTCGCCAACGCCGCGGCCGGAAACGAGATCCAGCCGAAAGTCCGGCACTCGTGCGAACAGGCCGGCACCAGCCCGCTCGAATACGGTTCACCCGCCGTCCGCATCAAGCAGTGGGTCGACGGGTTCGGCGACAACGGCGGTCTTCGAGCCGATCTGCGGGGCCAGCCTGCAACCGGCCATGGCGGCCATTACCACCGTCATCCGGCGCCAGCTGGGTGGTCAATGCCTGACGGGCGTGTCCGACGTCTAGAAGTGCCAGGCGACGTTGCATAGCCAGTCGTCGCCCAGGCCTCCCAGACACCGTGCTTCCCCGCTGCGATTCGTCGTCCAGCGTTCTGCCCTGCTGGCAGGCCGCGCCCGACGCGATCACGACGCCGGACCGGGCTGAGGAGAGACCCACGCGGCAGGCCGAGACGGGCAAGAGCGCTGCGGCAGAGTTCGCGAGGCGGGACATGATCCGTCGCCGCGCCGACGCGCTGGGCGCGCCCTCCTCGGCCATCGCACGTCCGCCGGCCCTATCGCACAATGCGGTCGGGGTCGATATTGAGGAGGACGCGATGATCTTGGTCACCGGAGCGAATGGAAACGTCGGCAAGGAACTGGTCAGCCAGCTGGCAGCCGCGAAACAGCCAGTGCGGGCGCTGGTCCGCGACCCAGGACGGCGCGCGCAGCCAGCGGGGGTCGAGCTCGTGGCGGGCGACCTGGATCGGCCCGCCTCACTGGGGCCTGCGCTGGGCGGCGTGCGGGGCGTCTTCCTTCTTGGCGGGCACAAGGACATGCCGGGGCTGCTGACCAGGATCCGCGAGGCCGGGGTCCAGCGCGTCGTCCTCCTGTCCTCACGCTCAGTCGTCGGGGGAAGCCCAACCAACGCCATCGTGCGCATGTGGATGACGTCCGAGGAGGCTGTGCGTTCCTCGGGCATCCCCTGGACCCTGGTGCGTCCGAGCGGGTTCGCCTCGAACGCGCTGCGATGGCTACCGCAGCTGCGCGCGGGCGACCTGGTGCGGGCCCCCTTCGCCAACGCGGCGATCGCGTCCATCGACCCGTACGACATCGCCGCCGTGGCGCGCGTGGCCTTGACGACCTCCGGGCACGAATCGAAGAGCTATGCGCTCTCCGGGCCGGAGGCGCAGCTTCCGGCGCAGCAGGTCGCCATCCTGGCTCAGGTGCTGGGCCGTCCGCTGCGCTTCCAGCCGCAGCCTGATGACGAGGCCCGCGCCGAGCTGCTGCGCTCCACGCCGCCCGATGTCGTCGAGGCATTCTTTCGATTCTTCGTCGGGGGCGAGTTCGACGACGCGGTCATCCTTCCCACCGTGCAGCAGGTGACCGGCCAGGCGCCCCGCAGCTTCGAGCAGTGGGCCCGCGCGCACCGGGCAGAGCTTGGGGGTACCACCGGGGGACAACCGTGAAGATAGGGATCATCGGTACGGGCAACATGGGCAGCGCCGGCATCAGCCGGCAGGCGAAGACCGGGGCGCCGGCGTGGCGGGCGCCTCGTTCGGCGTCCGGGGAGCCTTCGACCGCGACCGCACCTTCTGACCAGGCATGACCTCGACCGGCAACGGAGGGACCAGCTCGTAGCGGTACCCGCGTCCAACGACCCGCAGCCTGTAAGTCCGGCCTCGCCAGGGGATGGTCCGCTGGTAGCGTTCGGCGATCGTCCCGTACCTGACGTTGTCGTGATGCGCCAGCAGGAACGATCCCAGTCGTATCGCCAGATGGTTGAACAGCCGATGGCAGCCGTGGCTCGACCCCCGCAGGATGGAGCGATAGTTGCCCGAGCCGTGGGAGCGGATCTCCAGATCGACGAGCACGGTGCCTCGGCTGGGCGTGGCGAGCGCGCGGTGATGCAGCAGCGCGACCAAGCCGTAGGCGGACCGATACCCCGGTCCGACGGCGTCCTGATCCGGGGTCCATCGTCCGTCGGGGCCACGGCGCATCAACTCGCGGTCCGGCGTGGTGGGGGGAGGGAACCAGGCGGGCGCCACGACGAGATCACGCCAATAGGCCCGGCCCACCGGGGACTCCTTGTAACGAAGCGTCTCCGAGCCGTCGTCGAGCTTCTCCGCCTTCCAGGCGCCGATGGTCGTGGGCCAGCGGACCAGCGGCACTTCACCGGTCGGCGTCGACGCGAACATGGTGAGCGTGGGGCGGTTCTTCGCAGGGGACGGGCGGGGCCGGCCCTCGCGATCCAGCGGGTAAGAAGTCCAGACGTCGCCTCGATCAATCTCGACGCGCAGGTGCATCGGGTTCCGGTGATAGGAAGGAACCGCGGGCAAACGTACGGCGACCTGCCCAGCGCTCGGGCGCTGCAGCGCCCTGGCCGCGTCCGCGGGCGAGGTCCAGCCGAGGGCCCGCGCGGCCGACTCGGTGGCGCGCGCGATCAAGTCGGGCGCGCCCCCTTCCAGCGCGTCCGACCTCAGCGGGTGGCGGTACTCGGCCGAGTCGATGAAGCGTCCCAGGACCGGCTCCCAGGCATCGGCCGCGGAGCCGTCCTCGATCAGCCCGGTGGCATCCACAACCCGCTCCCGCAACGCCCGCAACAACGTTCGAAAGTCCAGCTCCCGGCTGTCGGTCAGCAGGGTCGCGCGTGTGTCATCGTCGAGAATCCCGGCCGAGGGCACCATGTGCCGCCGCTGGTACAGCCGAAGAGCATCCTGTGTCGGCCCGTCGAACTTGCCGCTGGCGCCCCGGCCCGCCAGCAGGCCCTCGCACTGGAGATGGCGTTGAACAGCCACCAGCGCCGCGACCGTCGAACGCGACGAAGAGACCGTCCACGGAGCCAACGTCCTGGTCAGGCCGCGCAGCGCCGAGTCGTCGACGGCCGCGTGACAGGCGTGCCGGGGCTCGTCCAGTAACCGATCGCGCACGACGGAGAACGTCGGGAAGATGCCGAACAGCTCGAAGTAGCGATCCCGCTGGGCGGTGGCCGCCCCTCTTCCCTCTCCGAGTCGTCCGTTCGCCAGGGCGATGAAGACTTCGCGGTAAGGCTGAGGGTGGTCCGGTGTCTCCGAGAAGATGCGGGGCGCCCAGCGATCACCCAGCTCGATCTCGTAGAGGGTCGGGTCCGCCTCGTCCAGGCAAGTCTGCCCGACCTGCTCGCCGTTCTCGTAGACCGGGATCGGCTTGCAGGGCGCCTCCGGGCTGACCGCCGGCGGACCGTCGCCGCCGATCACCCCCAGAAGACCGAGCAGTGTCGACAGTCCCTGGACCATCATGAAGCACGAAGCGGGTGAAAGGTCATCAGAGAGCCGGAACGGTCGGCCTGGGAATCGCTCATTGTCCCGGACGCTGCGCCGGCCCGTTCACCTGCGTGGGCCCAGCGCTTCCTCCGCCCTCCTGGTGCGTGACCACCGACGCCACCTCGGGCAACTCGGACAGGTTCGGCTCGAGGACGATCTCGATCCGACGGTTGAGGCCGCGATGCTCGTCCGAATCGTTGAGCGCCACCGGATCCAGATCGGCGTGCCCGCCGATGCTGACCACGCGCTCGTCGAGTCCGTAGGCGACCAGGAGGTGAGCCACGGCGATCGCCCGCGCCGCCGACAGCTCCCAGTTGGACGCGAAGCGCGCCGTGTGAATCGGCACGTTGTCGGTGTGTCCGTCGACGCGGAACTTGCGATTCGGAATCTCCCGCAGCACCTGGGCGACGGTGGCCAGGCCATCCTGTGCATCCGGCCTGATCAGCGTGCGTCCCGAGTCGAACAGGACGTCCATCGGCATGACAATCAACATCCGCCCATCACGTACGACGACCTGCAGCGATCCGGCGGCGATCATGGCGTGCAGCTTGTGGACCAGCTGTCGATAGGTCTCGGCGCGCGTCTCGGCGGCCTCGGACTGCCGGCGCAACTCTTCCAGACGGGCGCGCGCGACCGCCAGCGCCTTCGACATCTCCCCCCGTTGCCCGGCCAGCTTGTCGACATCCTGGCCCAGGCGACGCAGGCGCTCCTGCAGTTCGCCCACCAGGGCCGTGCTGCCGTCGAGATCCCGGTGGAACTGGTCACGCTCACTGGCGGTCCGTGCCAGGGTCTGCTCGGTCTCGCTCAGCCGCCGCGACAGCGCCGCGATCTCGGCCCGCAGCCGCGCGACCTCACCGGTCAGGTCCGCTTCGCGCTTGGCGCCCGCCGCAAGCTTCTGGTTCGCCTGATCGAGCTCACCTTGCTTTGCCTTGTAGGTGCCGGTGGTGACACACGCGCCGGTCAGGGTGGGCGCCGCAGCGAGACACGCTGCCGCCGCCAGGAGTGTCCGCAGCCTTCGGAGATTCTGTCGCATGTCGAGAGCGGATTGCATCGTGAGGGCCAACGGTGGCTCGTCTGGGCCGTGACGCAGACGGGCTCAGCGGCGCATCCTGTGCGTTTACCCGCGCCGGGAGGCGCAGGTCTTGCGCGCACGCATCGAATCGGCACGCCGCTCGGCCGCGCCGTCACACTCGTCCTTTACGTTGCTGCGGTCGTGCGTATCTCGGCGCTCGACCGGTCTCCAAAACTCAGGAGGTTCCATGTCCAAGCGTCGGCCGGCTCTTTTGGCGGTGGTCTGTGGATCGGTGTTGGCTGCCGGCCAGCACCCGGCGCGCGCCGAGGAGACAGCCATGAGCCGGACGAACAGCTGCCCAGCCGATCTGGCCAGCCCTGACGTGTCGCAGCCGCTACCCGACGTCCCGTCACCTTCCAAGCAGCGCGCTCTACAACCTCCGCGACACGGGCGGGCGCCAACGGTAGGCCTCGTGCCACCTGAGCTGCTGCCCCGGTCCCCGCTGGAGCGGCCGTCGGGACACCTGCACCTGATCTTCCCCGGGCTGAAGGACGAGGTAGAGGTCGACCTCTACAACGAGGACGGCTCGTACAACCTCGATGCGCTCGAGCGTGCGAGCCACGTGCTGCGCTGCCGGCGCACCGAAGCGGAGAAGCCAATCGCCCCGCAGCTCCTGGCGCTACTCTCCCACATCGAGGATCACTTCGGCGGCAAGCCGCTGGAGATCGTGTCGGGCTACCGCAACCAGCGCAAGAAGACCAGCAACCACTACAAGGGGACTGCCACCGACATCCGCATCGCCGGCGTGCCGCCCAGGAAGGTGCGCGACTTCTCCGCGACGCTGGACCGCGGGGGCATGGGCATCGGCCTTTATCCGCGCAGCGGATTCGTGCACATAGACATCCGTCCTTCCCCCAGTGCCCGCTGGGTCGACTATTCGCCGCCCGGCTCGAACGCCGCCGAGAAGCTTCCACCACGCGGCTGGGGCAGGAAGAAGCTGCGCAGCTGACCGGGTCGAAGGGCGGGCGCGTGGACCAGGCCCAGGTGACCGTGCCTCCTCCCGCCGTCCTCGTCACGGCTTGAGCTTCAGCTCGACGCGGCGGTGGCTCTCGCCTCGCGCCGTCACCAGGAAAAGGCGGTGCGCGGCGTCGGGCGCCGCCTTCGAGAGAACGGCCTGCACGGCGGTGGCGCGGCGGAGGGCCAGGTCCCGCAGCTGGTCGTCGTCGACGCGCGTGGTGGCCAGCAGCAACTTTTCCTGCTCGGCGGGCGGAAGGCTCTTCTCGAAGCCGATGAAGTTCTTGGGCTTGGAGAACTTCGCCGCGGCGTAGGCCGTGCCGACGAGGTGCTGGCGCTCGGCCGGCTCGATCGTCAGGTCGTCGACCGATCGCACCTCGGCGCCCGACCGCAGGAGTTCGTCCATCTTCAGCTTCTTGAGGGTGCGTTCGTAAAGGAACCGCTGCAGGCCTTCGCGATCCTCGGCCGGGTGGACCTGGCCCGCGATCTCGAAGGCCAGGCCCGGCCGTTCGCGCATCGCCTTGGCCAGGACCTCGAGTCGCTTCCCCGCCGCCGGGTCGAGGCGCGCCAGCCCCGGCGCGAACTCGATCCTCGAAAGGTCGTCGTCCCCCCCGAACGCCGACGCGATCAACGAGAACGGCGCCGTGGCCGCCTTGGCGACCAGGTTCACCAGCACCTGGACGACGACCCGCCATATCTTGAACTTGGGGTCGTCCAGCGAACCGGCGACCGGCACGTCGAGATCGATGACGCCATGACGATCCTTCAGCAGCGCCACGGCCAGGCGAACGGGCGCCTTGACCGCGTCGGCACTCTCGACCTTGTCGCCGAACGTGAGCTGGTCGATGACGATCTTGTTGCTGGCGTCGAGCCTCCGGACCGCGATCTTGTAGCCCAGCGCGAGATCGAGCTTGCCCTTCCGGATGGTGTAGCCCACGTATTTGCCGGAGTAGGGGCTGACGGGCGGCAGCTCGAAGTCCTGCAGGTCGACCCTCATGTCGACGAACAGGTCCTTCGCCAGCGGGTTGATCTTGCCGAGGACGGTCAGCGCGCCCGAGTCGTTGACGGTCCCGCGAAGATCGATAGCGGCCGTGGTGCCCAGCGTCGACGACAGGCCGGAGACCGTTCCGGCGAGATTCGTCAGAGACGCCGCATAGCTGGGGCGGAGTGAGCGATCGTCGAAGGACACGGCACCGCCGCGCAGGACGACCTGACCGACGGCGATGGTCGGGCCCGGTGCCGGCGGTCTGGACGGGACGGTCGGCTGAGCCGGCGCAGGGCCATTCGCTGCCCTTCTTGGCGGTGACTTCGCGGGCGCACCCGGCGGCGCGAACGCCTGCGCGAGGTTGAACCGACCGTCGGGCGCCACGACCAGGTGGGCGTCCAGGTCCGTCAGCGCGAGTTGCCCGAGCGCGATGGCCAGCGGCGGGGTCGAGACCTTCAACCCGCCGACATGGAGCGCCTTCCAGGAGAGCAGCCGCTCCTGTTTCACGTCGTCGACTGTCGCGAGGTCGGTGACGTCGACGTCCGCCGTGACGCCGACGCGCGGGACGCCGCCGGGCATCGCCTTGACCACTGTCTGGCCCTTCATGGACACGGTCCCGTTGGTGACGGTCAGGTTGACTGGCTCGCGGAAGTAGGGTTGCAGCGGCACGATCTGAAGATTCTTCAGGTCGACTTTCAGCGTGGCCGCCAGGGGGTCCAGGCCGACGGAACCGGCGACCTGCAGGCGTCCCTTCTTGTTGATGCCGACGCGGACGTCCAAAGTCGTGCGCGTCCCCGGGGCGGTCGAGACGTTCGTGGCCCGCACGGTGATGGGGGTGAGGTTCACGACAGCCGGCGGCGTGACCGCGCGATCCTCGAAGCGGGCGCCCCACTTCTCGATCCCGACGCGCTCCACCTCCACCAGCCACGCCCTGCCTTGCGCGGGGCCGGCCGGCGCCCCGTTCGCCGGCGATGGCTTCGCTGCGGTTCCACCGTCCCCGGCCGGGACGGTCATCCCGGGAACCAGGGTGGTCAGGTCGACGATCCCTTTCGCGTCGCGGGTGACGCGCGCGCTGGCGTCGGTCGTGACCACCTCTGTGACGTGCACCTTCTGCTGGCCCAGGTCCAGCTGCGCGCCTCGCACCGCCAGCTGGCCCACTCGGAAGAACGGCTCGCGGAACCGAGGGCGCTGGAGCGCCAGGTCGGACAGCTCCACGAACGCGTCGCGAAGCCGCGCCGTCGTCTGGCCGTGCTCCTCGGCGATCTCGTAGCGCGTCCCGGCGCGCACGCGCCCCTGGGCGATGTCGAACGCCAGCGCCTCGCGGGTGTAGGGGGCGAAGCGCGCTGGCTCCATCCCCTCGACCTGCACGGTTCCCGCCGCCGCGAACGGAACCAGGCGCAGGGTGCCGCGCTGCTTGACCTCGCCGCCGGGCGCGGCGCGAAGGCTCGCCTCCAGGTTCGCGGTCGCACCTGCGATGTTCGAGAGGCCCGTCGCCGAGAGCCGCACGTCGCCCAGTTCGGCCTCGAACCGCGGCCGGACCCCCTCGTCGGCGAAGTGGACGGTGGTCTTGTCCAGCGTGAAGCGCGCCAGCGTGAAGAGAGGCCCGGCCGGCGCGCCGGACGGCTTCCCCGGCCCGCCGGTGGGGGGCGCCGCAACCGAGGCCGTCGCCGTCGGCGCTGGCCTTCGATCATCGGCCGGTCCGAGGTGCTGCACATTCAGCGTCCCGTCGCGCCCGCGCCGGACGTGGAGGTCCAGGCCAGAGAGCGCGACCGCGTCGACGGCGAACTTCTGGTTCGTGATGTCTGCCTCACCGACGCGGACCTCGAGTCGCTTCAGCGCCGCGAGCGGCGTCAGGCCAGAGGGCCCCTTCTGGCGCGCGCTGACGTCGGTGAGGGCGAACTGGCCCTTCACGGTCAACCGGGGCGGCAGGCCGTTCGGCTGGACGAACGACAGATCCAGCGCCAGGGAGAGCAGGGCCGAGTCTATCGAGAGGGGCAGGGCGGCCGGTAGAAACGGAAGATACCGGGTCAGGTCGAGCGGCCGCAGGCGAAGCTCCAGGACGGTGTCTCGCGAATCCTTGAACGGCTTGGTGCGCCCCACGATGGAGAAGGGGGTGCCGTCCACCCGCACGTGCAGGCCCGGTTCGACGAACGAATCGACGTAGACGGGTAACGTGGAGAGGAACGGAACGCCGATCGAGAGCGCTGTCATCTCGTGGTGCGCGCCCAGCGGCCGATCGTCGAAGGTGACGCTCGCGTCGGAGAGTCGCAGGTTGCTGAGCGAGAAGCGGGGCAAGGTGGCGCCGCTGGCGGGCGGGGCCGGCGTCTTGGACGGCGCAGCCAGGCGCGCGACGATGTCGGAGAAGTTGTAGGCGCTCGCGACGTCCGCCCACGAATCGTGCGTCGCTTTCACCCGCACGACGTGCACGCGCAGGCCGTCGAGGGTGACCTCCCGAACGATGAGCGCGCGGCGGAACGCCGATGAGGCCTGTACGTCGACATGAAGGCGCCGCCAGTCCACGAATGGCGTCGTGCCGTCCGGCTCGAACACATGCAGGCCCTCGATCGAGGCGGACAGCGCGAAGGGGTTCACGCGGATCCGGTCGATGGTTACCCTGCGCCCCAGCAGTTCGCCCAGCTGGCGCTGTGCGACGTGGCGCGCGACGGGCGGCACGACGAAGAAGCCCAGGAGCGCGAACAGCCCTAGCGCCGCGCCCGCGCCGACGACGAGATGGCGCGGCCAGCGGCGGCGCTGGCGTGTCGTCGCCTGGCGCACCTCCGGCGCGGCGGTGGGGTTGGCGGTCTTATGCCCGACGCGCGACCTTCGTCTGGGACGCTCCGATGGGGTCTCCTGTCCTGTCAGCATGCCCGTCCCCCGCGCGCGGCCCCCGGCACCGGGCAGGTGGTCACGACGCCTGGCTCCGGCCCGCCTGGGCGAGCGAGACGGCTCGCCCCTGTCCGTCCGATGCGTCCGGCACGACGCGAAGCTCGACACCCGACAGCGGGTGGACCAGGCCGCGCGCGCGGAATGTCTCGACAAGGGCCCTGTTGATCTCGCCCGTCGCGGCGACGACGTCCGGAACCTTGACCCAGGGCCTGACGGCGATGTTCACCGACAAATCGGCCAGCTCCGAGACGCCGGTGACGGGCGCCGGCTCCCTGAGGACGCGCGTGCTCGCCCGCAGGATCTCGTCCACCGCGGCCAGCGCCTGCCCCACGTCGGCGTCGTAGCGGATGCCGGCCTTCAGGTCCAGCTGCCTGATCTCGCCGTAGTTGTGCAGGATCTCGCCGACGATCTTGCGGTTCGGGATGACCACCTTCGATCGGTCCGGGTGCCCAAGCGTGGTGTTGAACAGGGTGATCGTGCCAACGTCGCCCTCCTCGTGCAGCAACGACACGTACTCCCCCACGCGAAACGGTTTCGTGAAGATGATGGTCAGGCCGGCGATCAGGTTGCTGAGCACGCCCTGGGTCGCCAGGGCCAGGCCGGCGCCGGCCACGCCCAAGCCGGCCAGCAGCGGCAAGAGCTGCACGCCCAGGTTCTGCAGCGCGGCCAGCAGAAACAGGGCGAGCACGATCACCCGTGCCAGCTTGACGCCCAGCTGGCGCACCGGGGGCTCGAGGTGGACGTGCTCGAGCGCGCGATCGATCAGCCCACCGACCCAGCGCCCCACGAAGTAGCCAGCCGTCAGGACCAGGATCGCGACCAGCACCTTGGGTCCGAACGTCAGCGCGGCGTCGAGCGCCGTCCGGCGGATCTGATCGATCGTGTCGAGGTGAGCGTTCATGGCGACCTCCGGTCAGTGTCGAAAAGTGCGACGAGGGCAGGGCGCTGCGCCGTCCTCTCCCTCTTGTCGCGAAGTGTTCCTTCTGCGCCGTTAGCAAGGCTCGTTCCGAGATCGGCGCCCGGCCGGGGTGGATCGGCGCCCGGCCGGGGGTGCGATCGGCGCCCGCCGGGGGGTGGATCGGCGCCCGGCCGGGGGTGGATCGGCGCCCGGCCGGGGGTGATCCAACGGAGGCGCACGCAGATGCGGGCGATCCTCGCCGGTCAACGGCCATCGCCTGCATTCGACCCCGCGCAACGCTTGCGCGCGCCGGTGGGCGCCGCGAACGATTCGCGCTGGTCCACAGCCTGGTGGCACCCCTGTGCCTGCAACTCGGACAGGATCAGGAGGAGCCCGCCCGGACGTGGAGTTCGTTGCTGTATCCCGACGCGTCCACGATCAGCCTCGATGTGTCGTGCCTGAACTGCGCTCTCCGCCTGCTGGACAGCCCCGCAACGATCACCATCGCAGACCTGGCGGCCACCGGCAGCAGAATGGTCGAGATGTACGGCTCGTATGTCCCAGCTCCGATCTCGACCCAGGCGATGATGCAGTTTGGGGTGGCGGACGCGTGTACCCTGACGTGGGACGACCTGGTGACGCTGAACACCGCGCTGTTGCCCGACGGCTTTTCGAGAGACTTCGCCCTCCGCTCGTTCACGCCGGACGGCAACAAGATGGTCAGTCACCGCTCGGGCCAGTGGGGCGCTCCGGTCGAACGCGGCTTGTGCGCCTTGGCCACGCCCTATCAACTGGATGTTTGGGTCGACCACGACCAGCCCAATCACGCCGGCACCCGCAACTTCCATGCGGACGCGCCGGTCCAGGTCTGCACCTCCGCCCTCTGAGGCTCGGCGCTCTACAGGCCCATGACCCCCCACGCCACCTCCGCCGCGGCTGGCGAACCAGGTCGGCGCGAGGCGCGATCTCCCGAGCGGGTGCGGGGACCGCGTGTACCAGATGTCGGCTGCGGCAACTCGACAGCGGCTCCGGACGCCTCGGGCGGCGGGGAGCGTCAGGAGGGGCGGCCGATGAGATCCGCATCGTCGCAGCGCCGTCGGCCGACGTCCCGTACCAGTTCGGGACGAACGCCTACGGTGTCGCGGGCGGGGCGTTCCTGGCGAAGGTCAACAAGGGATCCGACACCATCACGCTCGACGGGACGAAGGTCGGGCGGGTCTGTGTCAGCGGGACCGTGGACATGGTCCCCACTTCGGCCGACGGCAGCCATCCTCCCTACAGCGACTACTGGGGCATCGAGCTGGGGTTCAACCTGAACCAAGGGACCGACAGCGTGAAGAACCCCTGGCCGGTTCCCTCGGGCGTGACCGGCTTCTGGTTCACCGTCGAGGGCGGGGCGATCCCGCCGCTTCGATTCAAGACCACCCCCGACGGAAAGGATCCCGCTCAGGAGCAGGACTCGTGCGCGCTGGTGATGCCGGCGAGCGGCGCCGTCACCAAGGTCCGCTTCTCGGAGATGTACGTGCAGTGCTGGGACGGCCCGCAGGGCACGGGCACCACCGACATCAGCCCGGGGCTGCTGGACATGGGCCTGCAGGTGGCGGCCTCGACGGACACGACCTATCCGGTGGATTTCTGCCTGACCCACTTCGGCGTCACCACGGACTGATATCGGCCGCGAGCGAAGGCACTTGGGATCCTGTTCGGGGTGCTCTCGCCCCAGCAGTGCAACGGCAGGGTTGCGCTGTCCAGGGTCGGAATCTTCGCTAGAGTCCGCACGTGACCGATCGGAGGCGAACCTGGGCAATGACGGCGGCCGGCCTGTGCTTGACCGCGTGTGGTGGCGGTTCGGCCATCTCGCCGGGGTCCGGCGCTGGTGGGGCGGGGGCGGCGGGCCCCCCGTGCGTGCCGGGAACCTCACTATCGGCCGAGACGGCCGCGGCGTTCTTCCCGTATCAGGCGGGCGCCCGCTGGATGTACGACGGACACGGCGCGACGGCCGGGGTCGACACCGTCGATCAGATGTTCGTCCAGGAGCGGGCGATCACCGGGACCAGGTCGTTCGGTGACGACACGGCGCTGGTGCTGTGGAGCTCCAATTCGGACGAGGGGCAGACCAGCGCGATGGAAGAGTTCGTGGAGGTAACGCCGCAGGGCCTGGTCTACTATGGCGGCGATCCGAGGCTGACGATCTCGGCAACCACCCTGGCGTTCGGACCTCCCGTCAATACCGAGGTGCCGTTTCCCCTGGACCTGTGCGCCACCTTCAAGCCGTTCGATATCCCCCGACAGGATATCGGTTACGACATGGACGGCGACGGCAAGGACGAGACCGCGGCGTTGCACGCCACCACGACCATCAGCCTGGAGGACGTCACTGTCCCCATGGGCAGCTTTCCGGGCGCGCTGCGCGTCCAGCGCGACCTCGTGTACATCGTCGATCACACGCAGTCCAGGATGTCTTACACCAGCTCTCAGCGGCGGGTCGATTGGTACGCGCCGGGCATCGGACCGATCAAGCGGACCATCAGCGACGACAGGCGCGCGTACGAGTTCGACCTCGTCGCCTATTCGGTGGGGGGCGTTTCCCGGGGGTTCATGCCGTCCACGGCGCTGGCGCGCGGTCTGTGGCAGAACCTGCAGCCCATCGTGTCCGCGCCAGCGAGTCCAGCGATCGGCTTCGACGGCACCAACTTCTTGGCCGTCGCTCCCGTCAGCCCTTCCAGCTCTCCTGGCGGCGTGCAGGGTTATGTGATCGCGCCCGATGGAACGAGGTTGGTGTCGGCGCCGCTGCTGCCCACCAGCGAATCGGCCGAGATTCCGGCGATCGCGTTCGATGGGGTGCGCTATCTGGTCGCGTTCCACGATGCCGGTTACGATCGCGTGGAGATCGTGATGGTCTCTCCCGCCGCCGAAAACCTGGCGGGGCCGATCGTCGTGTCGAAGGACCCCCCGGTGGACAATCCGGCGCTGGCACCGGTATCTCACGACACCGGCAGCTTTCCGTCCGTGGTCGCCACCAAGGCCGGCTTCCTGGTCGCGTACTCGAAGCGCCTGCTGGTGTCCACCTCGTTGCCTCCGGTCACCAGCCTGTGGCTGACCGCCGTTGATGGCACCGGACACGCCACGGGTCAGATCGAACCGTTTCCTGGTGTCGAGCAGGGGGCTACGAAGCTGGCCAGCGATGGCACCACCGTCCTTGCCGTGTGGACCCAACGAAACATGGAGGACGGGTTGAGCCTCGCCATCTACGGCGCGCGCTTCGACGGCTCGGGACATCTGATTGATGCCGCCCCGTTTCTGCTCTCGTCCGTGCAAAGCAGATCCGTCGACAATCTGCAGGTCATCTTCGACGGTACGCAGTTCATCGTCTTGTACGCCGAATCGGACAGCGGACCGTCGACAGTTCGGATCTCTCGCGTCGCGCTGGATGGCACGCTTCTGGACGGTCCGGCGTCGGCCGGAGGAGTCGTCGTGGTTGGTCCGTCGACCGTCGGCGGCGTACCCGCCCTGGCGCGTTTCGGCGCGGGGTCGGTGATCGTGTGGGGTACGTACCGGGGTTTCGTATATCGTTACGGCATCGCGGCCACGCGGTATACCGTGGACGGCCAGTTTCTCGACATGCCGCTCGCCACCGGGGGCGTCCTGGTCGAAGGCTCGCCGGCCACCGCGTTCACGGGGGCGCCATCCCCCGCGATTCTTTGGGGGAGCGATCGGGCGATGATGATCTGGTCCGCCGCTACCGGCAACGACGTCGGCGGGTATGACCTGTGCGCTGCGTTTCCTTGGTGAGGACGTGGGCCTACGGGTGGCGGGCTCGACAGGCACGACCTATCCCAGCGACCTCTCTTCGACCCATCGAACGCTTCTTTATCCCTCGGTGCCCGACCCCTTCCGCGGGGCGTGGCCCTGTTTCTCCCGGTCTCTCCCGGTCTCTCCCGGTCTACCTGGCCCTGACGACCCTGGGCGCAGGCGCCAGCGTCGTCGCGGTCCCCTGGCGGTAGGGCAATCGACGCGAGGCGATCACGGCTGCTGGGCCGGGTCCCAGCCGGTGACGAGGCCTTCCTCTAACGCGTCCAGGTCGGACATCGCCCGCTCGTCGAGCGTGAAGTCGAAGATCCTCGCGTTCTCTGCGATGCGCGACGGCTTCGTCGACTTGGGCAGGACGACGTGTCCGTGCTGCACGCTCCAGCGCAGCAAGACCTGCGCGACGGTCTTGCCGGCGCGGACGGCGACGTCGGCGAGGACGGGATGATCCATCCGTTGCCCGTGCGTGAGCGGGCTGTAGGCCTCGATGACGATGCCATGTTGACGGCAGAAGGCCGTGGTGTCGCGGCGCTGCAGGAAGGGGGTCAGCTCGATCTGGTTGACCGACGGGACGTGCTTGGCGGCGCCGAGCAGCTCCTTCAGGTGAGGCACCAGGAAGTTGCTGACGCCGATTGATCGGGCGCGCTTCTCCTCGTACAGGCGCTCCAGGGCGCGCCAGGAGTCCAGGCGTCTGCCGGCGACCGGCCAGTGAAGGAGGTAGAGGTCGACGTAGTCGAGGCCCAGGCGCTGGAGACTGGCGTCGAAGGCGCGCAGCGTCTGATCGTAGCCCTGATCATCGTTCCACAGCTTCGTCGTCACGAACACCTGCTCGCGCGGCACGCCGCGCGAGCGAACGGCGGCGCCGACGTCCGCCTCGTTTCCGTAGATGCGTGCCGTGTCGACGTGCCGGTAGCCGACGCGCAATGCCTCCAGCACCGCCTGCCGCGCGGTCGTGCCCGCCGGGGTCTGCCACACCCCGAGGCCCACTTGCGGAATCGCGGCGCCTGATGACAAGGAGAGGGTCGCAGTCGTCACGTCGCTCATCGTTGGGTTCTGACACCGGGCATGCGCGAACGCCATCGCCGTGCGGGGGCTTCGAATACTTCCTGCTCTCGACCCCCGAGATCCCGCTGTCGGGGTTGAAGCGCCTCCGGCAAGACGTCCAGAAGGACGGGACGTCCGTCTGGACGGGCGTTCGCCTGGACGGGGCGAGGTGCGCGGTAGCGGGCTGGCGCGACACGATCTGCAATCCGGGAAACCGCTCGAGAACACTGTCGAATGCATGGTGCAGCTAGGCACCTCGGGCTGCCAGTTCGCCAGTCCGTTGGAATCGGCAGAGTTCGCGCTGGCCAAGGCGATCAGCTATCCGAATACCGATCCCGATAACGGAGGCTTCGTGCGCGAGGACGCGGTCCTGGCGGTCATCGTCGACGCCGTGCTTCCGCGATGCGATTCGTCGTCCAGCGGCCTGCCTTGCTGGCAGGCCGCGCCGGACGCGATCTGTCCACCCGGAACGCCGGACGTCACGTTCTCGCCCGATCCGACAGCCGATGCGTCTCTCGTTGGCGGTCTCACCTCCTGGTGGCCGGCTTGGTGAGCCTGGTATCCGACGAGTGACCTTCCTGGACCGGAGTCTTGGCTCTCTCTTCTAGTGAACGGCGGTGTAGACCAGGTCGCGGCCGCCGGGCGAGGGCGTGTGCGCGGTGTCCGAGCCGGCGGCCGCATGGCAGCCCACGCAGATCGACATGGCCGGCCCCGAGGACCCCATGCCGTCGGCGACCACACCGTTCGCGTCGTGAGGCACGGCGCTATCGAGCGGGACGCGCTCGTACCAGTACCAGTTCGCTCCGCCGGCGCTGTCAGCCTTCGTCTTCAGATAGACGGCGTAGCCGACGGGCGTGGTGGACGTGCCGTCGGCGAACAGTTCCTTCACCGCGGCGGCGCCCTCGGGCCACGCATCCGTTCCGGTGGCCTTGGCCGATATCACGGAGTTCGAGCAGATCCGGTTGAAGCCGTGCGGCGACGGCGATCGGGCGTCGTGAGACTGGCCCTCGCAGGTCCAGTGCTTGTAGCTGCCCGCCGCCAGCCAGGCCTCGACGGCCGTCGCCCCGATGGGCGGCGTTTCGGCAGCGGGGCTGTCGCTGCCGCTGCACCCCATACCAAAACCCAGCGATACCGCCGCGATGCCGACTACTGATGTGATCTTCATAGGACGCTCCTCTGCCGTGATGGCAGCGGCCCTACGCGGACGCGCCGGCAGAGGTTACGGTCTGTTTTCTTCCGTTCTGAAATCGGCGGGACGTGGGTCGGCGTCGCAGCGACTTCGGTTCACCCGCGTCGGCTACCGAACGGCGGGACGATATCGACCGCCGTTCGGTTGGGGTTCCGCCGTTGGGGAGACCAGCGCAATCGATTTACGATGCTCACATGAGTCCTGGCGCTGCCTTTGATTCTCCTCGGCCGCCTGTCGCGCCTGCCGACCACCTAGAGATTACCGTCACGAAGATCGCGGTAGAGACGTTACAAGACACCTTGTTTGCGTGGACCGAACGAAGATTGCAGGCCCTGGGAATCACATGAGGACTGCGGCTACGGAGGCGACGGCTGGGCGCCTCGCTGGGTTAAGGTGCGCTTCATGAGCACGCTTCTCGATCGCCTGGGCACCCCGCGTCCGGATCTGTGCTTCTACGGTCTGGCGCCGCCCAAGCAGAGCACGCCCCCCGAGCGGATCGAGGCCATCGTCGCCACGCAGAAGGAGCGGGTGCGCGCCCTGGCGCCCGACGCGCTGGTCGTCTACGACCTGCAAGACGAGTCGTCGCGACAGCCCGACCCGCGGCCCTTTCCCTTCCTGCCCACGCTGCCGCCCGACACGTACGCCCATCAGCTGATGGGCGACCTGGCGGTGCCCAAGATTGTCTACCGCACGGTCGCGGGCGCCGATCGCTCGAGTTTCGAGCGGTGGTGCGCCGAGACGGCGACCGCCCGCGAGCCGCGCTTCAGCGTGCTGGTCGGCGCGCCCACCAGCCGCGCGGGGCTGCCCGCGGGCGTGACCCTGGACGAGGCGTACGGATTGGTGCGCCGGCATGCGCCCGGCCTGGTGGTAGGCGCCATCGCCATCGCCGTGCGCCACGCCCGCCGCGGCGACGAGCACGAGCGCATGCTGGCCAAGGCCGACGCCGGCTGCCGATTCTTCATCACGCAGGCCGTCTACGACGCGGGCTCCAGCAAGTCGCTGCTGTCGGACTACGCGCGCGCGGCGCGGGGCCGCGGCGCCCAGCCGCTACCCGTGGTGCTGACGTTCTCGCCCTGCGGCTCGCCGCGCACGCTGGCCCTGCTGAAGTGGCTGGGCATCGCCGTGCCGCGCTGGCTGGAGAACGAGCTGCTGGACGCCCGCGATACCCTGGAGACCTCCGTCCGCCTGGCCCAGGCCGTGGCCGACGACGTGCTGACCTTCGCGCACGAACGCCAGATCCCCGTGGGCATCAACGTCGAGAGCGTCTCGATCCGCAAGGAGGAGATCGAAGCGGCCACCGCCCTGTTCACAGCCCTGCGCGCCCGCCTGGGGAGGTGAGCGCGGAGGGCGTGCCGCGCCAGGTCCGGATCCTGGAGCGGCCCCCAGGGACTTCAGGGCGGAAAGTTTGGCACCTGAGCGCGAAAGACACGTTGTCCACCCTGGAAGTCAAGGTGCTGGAGGTGAGTAAAGAAGGGTGGTGGAAGGCCACCTTGAAGTCAGGGAAAACGGCGCTGCTCACTGCTGGCGAGCGGGGGCGAGGCGTCCGCGAGATCGATATCGACTTTCAGGCCCGCGACGGGCTGCGCCTCCGCGATCCCGTACCGATCCTGGGCGCGTATACGAAGGCATTCGAGAGCAAGACGGCCGGCGTACGGTTCGACCATGCACCCGCGCAAGGGGTAGTTGCCTTCGCAGACCTGTTCTCGTCCAAGATCCTTCCGGACAGTGAGGTCGTCAGAGTGAGCATCCGTCGATCTTCCCCTGAGGATGATCACGGGAGATGAGCCCGCTCGAACCGCGCTGGGGCCACTTCTGGATGATGTGAGATCGCGGAGCTGCTCGGCTCATCCCGCGGGCGGAAGCACGTAGACGGCCTGCTTCTCGTTCCACCGTAGCGCGGGCTGGTTAGCCGATAGCCAGGCCTTCAGGCGGGTCTGATCCTCGGAGCCTGCCAGCCAGCGGGTGGAATCCGAGAGGTCCGCAGGCAGGGGCAAGGTGGCTCGCAGGACCTGGGGGGCGGCGACCAGGCACTGTCCAGCGCCGTGATCCAGCTTCACCGGCTTGTCGGGAAGGTGAGCGATGATGTCGTGTGCCGCGGAGATGTCGCCGATCAGCAGGCGGGCGGCGGCCAGCAGCGACACCGAGGTCGCGTCGGTCAAGGAGCCCCACCGCTCACCCATGCCCTGCACGTACGTGCGAAAAGATTCGAGCGTGTCGCCGTTGGCTGGGGCGGCCCAGTATCCCGGCGCCCAGCGGCTGTTGCCGCCCAGGCAGTCCAGGATGCGAGATCGTAGCGGTCCCAGGACGGCCATGTGTTCGTCGCGATTCATCTGCGTGATCTCGTGGAGGGATCAGGGGCTCACGATGCCGGGAACCAGCAAGCCACTGTCGTTTACCATCAGAGGCGCGACGGTGCTGGCGGGAATGCTCTTGACGATGGCGCCCGAAGGGACCTGGTCGAAGACGATGTACTCGCTCTCCAGCGCCAGGCCCTGCCAGCCGAAGGGGATGAACGCATCCGACTTCGGCATGCGAATGATGTAGATGACGCCGGAGTCTCCGAAGTTGGCGGCGATGCCGGGAATCCGCGTCGTCGGGATGCCGGAGGCTCCCAGCGGCAGACCGGCCATGCCCGGCGGTGAGAGGAACGGCGGCACGGGCTCGGAGTGCCACTTGGCCGTGTACCCCGCGATCTCGGAGTTCGACAGTCCGAACGTCCTGAGCTTGGCCACCATCTCCTGCGACGCCGCGATGCCTTGCTCGCGGGCCAGCGGACTCAGGATGTCGCTGGTCGCCATCTCCTGTCCGCGATAGAGCACGATCATTCCGCGGCGTTCCAGCCACCAGTTGGAGACCTGGCCCAGCATGCCTCGTGATTGCAGGATGCGCTGGGCCCCGGCCGCGTCCAGGGGCGCTTCCGCCGCCGCTTGCGCGAGCAGCCGCGTCAGCGCGATGTCGGAGGTCCGCAAACCGTAGGTCGCCAGCTGATCGAAGGCCAGCGTTCCCAGTCGCCCGATCAGACGGATGCCGCCCGGGACGACGAATCCGATGATGGCGCCCGTCAGCGCGTCGAAGACGTACATCAAGGGCGACGACAGCTTGCCCGCGCCGACGTCGGATACGGCGCGCAGGCCGACGTTGGCGACCGCGCCCGCCAGCGCCGCCCTGCCCAGGAAGCCAAGGCCGAGTCGCGCGCCGATCGACATGGCGCCGCCCGGGACCACGAACAGACAGAGGGCCTCGCCGATGATCTGTCCCGTGGAGGGGCTGGCGACGATCCGGTCCTTGGGGCCAGGCGCGTTCGCGACGGCCGGGCGCAGCAGGATGTACAGGCCCACGCCGATCGCGACGAACCAGAACATCGGGTGCGCGTCCGTCGGGCTGGCTGCGAAATTGACGGGGCAAGCGCGTGGCAGCGCCGCGATGGCGTACGCTTCGGACTCGACCGCCGCGGCGTCGGCGACGCGGCCTCCGCGGATCGCCCGGTGAACTTGCGCCAGGTGGACCAGTTCGTGCCTGAGGACCCGTTCCAGATCGTGATCGCTCGCGTCAGCCAGGAACACGCGATCGCCAACCACGAAGCCCGGTACCCCCATCATCTTGGTCGCTTGCTGGGCAAGCGCGTCGCGATGAATGAAGAACCGCCGAGGTAGCTGCGCCTTCAAAGGGCCGAGCCAGGCGCGCAACGACGGCGACATCAATGACTCCGGCGAGGCGCCCTTCGAGGTGGCCACGAGGGATTCGAAATCGCTCTTCGAGGGACGCGACACCGGCGGCCCGTCCTGGACCACCCCACCGAACAGTCCTGCCTCACTCATCCTCAGCTCCTTCCCCTATCCAGGAAGCTGTGGATTATCCGACGAGCGGCGGCCCGTCCTTCATGAATTCGTCACGGGTGCGGCGCGGACGAATACGACCAGGCGCCGACGTCGCCTGGCGGTCGTGATACCTTCTTGAAATGGGACGGCGTGCTCTGGGGGGCGTTGGCACGGCGGTGTTTGTCGCGGTGTCGCTGGTGGCGGGGCGGGCCTGGGCGCCGCCCCTCTGTTCGTACGGGTCGAAGGTTGGCGGTGACATTCTCACGCTGACGTTGCGCCTGGCGACGGTGGATGGCGCGCAGGTGAGTGTGCCGATGGCCAGCTACTCGCTGCGCAGCGGGTGCGAGCCGAACGCGCTGGATGGCGTGCTGGCCGATCCGGACGCCGCTGACGGCAAGCGGTCCGTCACGTGGACGCTGGCGAGACCACAGCGGTGAAGCGCGCGTCCATCGGTGGCGTGCTGGTGCTCCTCACGCTCGGCGCCTGCGATACCTTCTGTCCGGACGATTACAAGCTGCCCGCGCTTCCCGGGCAGTACGTGCCTGCCGCCGCGGCCCCCATGTGCGGGGACACGGCGCTGGTGCCCACCGCCTCCGATCCCGAGCAACACGCGATGACGTTGTCTGCTGACCGCCGGACCGTCCAGGAGACGTTCGTACGAAATGGTAGGACCTACGTGCTCCTGTATGACGTGGTCAGCATCGGCTCGACCACGATTCAGTTCTGAGGCGGCGGCATGTCGGCGCTCCTCCGGCCGCTCGTTCTGCTGGGACCGTAGAAGGGAGGCACGCGCTGCACTTGCGAACGCCCTGCTGTAGCCGGACGGGCCACCTCAGACGAAGAAGTCGGGCAGGAGGTCGGCGTCGGGGACGTTCGCGTACTGACTGAAATCGGTCATCCCTGCCTCGCGGAGGACCTGCTCGTCGATCAGGAATTGGCCGGTGCGGGCGCGGCTGACTGTGGTCAGGACGACATGGGCCGCGTCGGCGACGATCTCGGGACCGCGCGCGCGCGCCATCACCAGATCGCCGCCCAGCAGGTTCTGCACGGCGGCGGTGCGGATGACGGTGCGCGGCCACAGCGCGTTGACAGCGATGCCATCCGCCTCGAGCTCCTTCGCCAGGCCCAGCACGCACAGGCTCATGCCGTACTTGGCGATGCTGTACGCGAGATGCGGCGCGAACCAGCGCGCCTCGGTGGTGAGCGGTGGCGACAACATCAGGATGTGCGGATTCTCCGACTTCCTGAGGTGCGGAATGCACAGCTTCGACGACAGAAAGGTGCCGCGCGTGTTCACGCCCAGCATCAGATCGAACCGCTTCATGTCCGTGTCTTCGGTGCGCGTGAGGCTGATGGCGCTGGCGTTGTTCACCAGCACGTCGATGCCGCCGAAGGCTTGCACCGTTGCCGACACCGCCGCGGCCATCTGATCTTCGAAGCGCACGTCGGCGATGCAGCCGATCGCCTTGCCGCCCGCGGCCTCGATCTCCCGCACAGCCTCGTCGACGGTGCCAGGCAGCCTGGGATGTGGCGTCGCTGTCTTTCCCACCACCGCCACCTTGGCGCCGTCGCGCGCGGCCCGCAGGGCGATGGCCTTGCCGATCCCGCGGCTGGCGCCAGTGATGAAGAGGGTCTTCCCGGCCAGGCTCATGGGCGGCGGCTCGCGCGGTCCTTGTCGAGACGAGCCACCAGGGCCCGCGTGGCGGCCTGGGTCTCCTGGGAGAACCAGGCGTCGAGCATCCGCTCCACCAGCGCGCCGTCGACGGTGGCGAAGGCGTCGAACAGCGGCTGCCGGGCCTGCCGCCGGGTGAAAGCCACGGCGGCCGGCGCGGTGGCGACCACCCGGTCCAGCCAGGCCAGCGTGCGCGGAACGACGTCGGCCATCGGCACCACCTCGTCGACCAGGCCGCAGCGAAGGGCCTCGGCCGGTCTCAGCAGCGCCCCGGTGACTTCGAGACGCTCGGCGGTTCGTGCCCCCACCACGTGGGAGAGCATCCGGTGCACGACCTCCGGCATCGGCAGGCCCACCTCGACCTCGTTCAGGCCGATGAGAAAGTCCCCTTCGGCCAGCACCCGGTAGTCGGTGCCGATGGCGATCACGGCGCCGCCCGCGGGGCTGTGGCCGGTCAGCGCGGTGCCGATCGGAATCTCCGAGGTCGCCACATCCGAGAGCAGCGCGAAGAACTCCTGCCACATGGCCCGCATCTGCGTGCGATCGAGCTGCAGCAGCTCTGGCACGTCCAGCCCCGCCGAGAAGCAGCCAGGCCTGCCCGACAGCAGGATGGCCCCGCATCCGTCGCGCCGTGCCGCGCGGAGGTGGGATCTCAGGGCCGCCACCAGCTCGGGGTTGATGGCATTGACCGGACGCCGCGCCAGCGACAGCTCGCGCACCCGCCCATGTTCCACGACCGTGATCACGCCCGGCGAATGATAGACCCGGGCTGACGACGAGCAAAACGGTTCGCCGCGTCGTGGCCCCGAGCTCGCGTGCGGGACCTGCCGAGACGACGTCCATCTTTCACCACGCCGCATGGCCCGACCATCGTAAGGTTGCACGATGGCCTTTTCTTCCGTGGCGCTGGACGCCCTGACGATCGACGACGAGCCGGTGTTCCTGCAGATGCCGCTCTATCGCGCGCTCAAGCAGGCGCTGGCCGCGTCGAACCACCGGTTTCTCGTTCCTGCCGGCGGGGCGGAGGTGAGCTGGGACCGGACGGTGTTTCTGAATCTCACGTTCTGGTCGGCGGAGGCGGGCGTTGATGTGCTGTGCAACGACCACATTCCCGCCGACGTGGTCGCGCACGCGGCGTGGCACCATGTCGTCGGCCACCAGTTGCAGCTGGCAGCCGGAGGCGGCCCGTCCACGCCCGAAGCGATGTTCTTCGGCGAAGCGATCGCCAGCGCGTTCGATCTGTATCTGGTGGGGCGGCTGCTCGACGAGGCGCCGGACACCGACTTCATCACCACGCAGGTGCCCATCATGCGCGACGTGGCCGCGGACGCCGGCCTGTCCGACGACGACTTCGCGACCTTGCTGGACGGCGTGAGGACCGATCCATCGCAAGCCTTCGAGGATCTGCGGGCGATGCTGTTCGAGGTGACGTGCGCGCTGTGGCCCTGTCGCGACGTGATGCAGGCGGCGAGCGTCCTGGATCGGTACACACAGCACCGCTTCGGCTCGCTGCTGCATCACTATCAGCTCTCGAACTGGATCCTCTACGCGCGGGCCTATGCTGCGACCGCGCCGGCAGCCACCACGGTGGTGAAGCAGTTCGACGAGGTCCTGCGCCGCACCAAGGACAGCCTGGTCTGGCTGGAAAAGAACTGGCTGCAGACAGGGGCGGCTCCGGCAGGCTGAGATCCGCGTCTGTGGTGCGGCGAGCTCGAGCTCGCGTGGATGGAACTCTACGTGGCCGTGCCGTGACCAGCACGGCAATCAACTGACGTGGCCATTGGCCTGACCGTTGCTTGCTTCACGTGGTCATGCTGCAGTCGGGAAAGACGTTCCTCTTGCTCGTCACGGCGGTGCTCGTCTCGTCGCTGGGCATCGTCGCTTGTGAATCCCGGGATTCGACGGGGGGCGCGGCACCGGGAGGCCGCACGGGGGAGGATGGCACCGGTGGCGGTGGTGGAGGTCAAGGCGGCTCAGGCGGCAGCGGCGGCGGCAGTTGCGCATCGCTTGCAGGCCTTCCGGGCATGATTGTCGCGGATTGGTCGCATTGCCAGGTCGACGATGCCTTCTGCGAGCCGATCGGTGACGGTCGCTTTTGCACGGGCTTGATGCCGTTCGTTTGCCCGCAGGGCCAGGTTCGGACCGGGCTGACCACGTGCGGCTTTCCGTCCGGCGGGGCGGGGGGCGGTGGCCAGGCGGGCGGGGGCGGCGGCAAAGGCGGAGCAGGAGCGGGCGGGTCAGGCGGCAAAGGCGGAGGGGGCGGGTCAGCCGGCAGTGGCGGAGCAGCGGCGGTAGGCGGCAGAGGTGGAGCAGGGGGCAGCGGAGCGGATGCCTGCAGCTTCATCAGCGGCAAGTCGTACGACTCGGTCAGCCCGGGCGAATGTGGTCTGGCCTCCGATAACCATGTGACCTATTGCACCTGGCAGATCACGTTCGGGACCGACGCCGTCTACCGCTGGCGCCACTCCGACTACGTCTTGAGTGGGCCCTACAGCTGTTCGGGCGCGTCGATCGTCGCCCCCGCGCAGAACCTCGCCGGAAGCTACGACTTCCAGACCGGCCTTCTCACCTGGGCCGGCGCGGCGTATCGCGAGGCTGCGACGACTCCCTAGCGGCGGCAGGTCGAGACGTATTCGCCCTGACCTGGCCAGGCGTGCCCCGGACGCCGGGTCAGGGCGTCGAAGGCACGCCGCTGGCCGGGTGAGGATCGAAGTGCCGGACGGTCGCGGCGGCGCCGAGACCGGCGAACAGAAGCGCGCCGGCGACCAGGAACAGGCGAGCGGTCTTCATCAGGCGCGTGCGGGCGACCGGCTTGCCGCCCCGGGGCCCGGTGCCGGTCAACGCCACGATTCCGACCAGCAGCACGGTGATGCCTAGATAGATGAAGGGGCTCATGAAGCCAATCTGGTATCCGTGACGCCGGGGGCCAGGGCCCGCAGGTCCAAACCCTCGTCCGGCGGCTTCTTTCACCACGACCACACCCCTCCGGCTGGGCGACCTCGGGAAAATCCGGCGAGGGCCGCCGGATCCGCCCGGGTCTGCGGCGCAGAGCGCCAAGATCCGCAGGATCGCGCCAGGGCCAAGCCTTGCTCCAATCTGCACGTGGTAATCTGCCCCGCAGGATTCCCCCATGCGAATTTCAAAAACGCGAGCGTCCTTCTCCCCCACTTTTTCCACTCTCTTCGCCGGCGCGCTCCTCGCAGTCGGCGCGGTCGTCGGCTGCTCGTCCGCTGGCGACAGCGGCGGGTCCGGCGGGACCCCAGCCACCAGCACGGGCGGCAGCTCGTCGGGCGGCAGCGCGTCGGGCGGTAGCTCGTCGGGCGGCAGTACGGCGACCGGCGGCGTTTCGAGCAGCGGCGGCACCACCTCCACCGGCGGTCGCTCAGGCAGCGGCGGCGTCGTCGGCAGTTCGGGGGGGACGACCGTCGCCACCGGGGGGACCTCGACCGGCGGCGCGGGCGGCGGCGGCAGCGCGACGGGCGGCAGCGCGGGCGGCAGCGCACCGAGCGGCGGAAAGGGTGGAGCGATCTCAGGCGGCGGCGGTGCCAGCACCGGCGGCCGCGGCGGCGCCGGCACCTCCGGCAGCGGTGGCGCCGGCGGCATGTCCTCCACCGACAAGGTCCCCGCGAAGCCGAGCAGCGGCTGCGGCAAGAGCAACCCTGCCGTCGGTAGCTCCAGCTCGCCCCTGACCGTTTCGGGCCACAAGTACTACGCGAAGCTGCCCACGGCCTACGACGCCAGCAAGCCGTACCCCTTGCTGTTCATGTTCAACCCCACCAACAACCCCATCAGCTGGGCCGAGCAGAACGCCGGCTTCGAGACGGCCCCGGCAAAGGACGCCTGGATTCGCGTCTATCCCGATCCGGCCAGCGAGGCGAGCGGTTGGGGCGCCGGCGACGTGTCGTTCTTCATGCCCCTCTACGATCAGGTCACGGGCGCCTACTGCGTCGACAAGGCCCGGGTGTTCGCGGCCGGCGAGAGCTCCGGCGGGGACTTCTCCAGCATCCTGGGCTGCGAGCACGCCGACGTGCTGCGCGGCGTGGTGCCCTGCTCGACGAAGGACGTCAGCGCCTACCCGCTGGACGCGACCAAGCGGAAGTGCACCGGCGAGGTGACCCCGCTGGTCATGCAAGGCAAGAACGACAACGTGGTCGGGCCGGCCAACGGCCCCAAGACGCGCGACTTCTACGCCGCCGTGAATCACTGCGGGACCATGACCACGCCGGTTCAGGGCTACACCGACACGCTGTCGAACTGCGTCCAGTACCAGGGATGCGACGCCGGCTACCCGGTGTACTGGTGCAACCACACCGACCCGAACTACAGCAACACGAACCACGGCTGGCCGACCTTCGCCCCCAAGTTCGTGTGGGCGATCTTCTCGGCCTACTAGTCTCCGGCCCGGTTCGCCACCGGTTCAGGCAGGGTCGGTTCTCACGCGGTGGGGACGGGCGCGGCGGGCGGTGAACGGTTCGCCCGTCGCGACCCGGGCCTTCGCTCACCGCGAGCCGCGGCGAATCGTCTGCTCGAGGATGGCGAGCGTGTATCGATCTTTCGGATGGTTCGAATCCCGCTTCAACTCCGCGAGCATGCGCAGCCCGAGCACGCGGACCAGGTGTTCACCGATCGGGATGTCCAGCGCGTGCGGAACCAGTTCGTCGAAGGTCCGACGCCCTCGATCGCGCCGAGGACGTCGAGAGGCCCGAGATCTGTCATCAACAGTGAGTGTCCGGGCCCGGACAGGATCGTTGCAGTCGCTGCAACACCTGGTCGTTCGGCCGCTCGCGATATCGAGCATGGACGGTCCCCAAGAAAGCCAGCAAGGCGGCGACGTTCTCGGGCGTGCGACGCGGGACGATGTCGATGTCGTGCGTGGTGAGGGGCGCGCCCTGGGCCACGGCGGCCAGGCCGCCCACCAGCACGAACTCAACCCTGGCGGCGGCCAGTCTCGACAGCAGGCTCGTCAGCTCGCCGGGTGTCGAAGCCATCTCTCAGTTCCTGAATCGCCCGTAGCATGCGATCGTTCTGCCGCAAGCGCTGCTCGGGCGTCAGGGCCAGCGTCGCGTCCACGAGCGTGGTGTCGACCAGCGGGCGGTCGTCACCGCTCACGCCAGGTTCGACCCATGACGCTCTCGATTTCACGCGAAGATGGTACCACGAGGATCGTCGCGCTCTCGGGCCTGTCCATACAACGGTCGTGAGCTGGCGAGGTGGTCAGTCACCTCGGCCCGGGAGCAGCCGCACGCGCCCCGCGCCATCCAGGTCCACCCGGCCTGCCTTCAACAGGGTCCCCACGGCGCGTTTGAAGGCCTTCTTGCTGATACCGAAGCGCGCGCGGATCTCCTCGGGCGGGGACTTGTCGCTGATGGCACGCGCCCCCGGGCGCGCCAGCACGTTCAGGATGACCTCGGCGTCGCGTTCCAGCTGCTGCTGAACGGGCGCTCGCGCGGACAGGGCGATCTTGCCGTCGGGGTGCACGCGCGTCACCCGGAAGCGCGCGGCCTGACCGGGCGCCAGCGTGTGCGGTTCGTCGGCCGGGACCATCCCCAGGAAGCGTCGCTCGACGATGACGAACAGGCCGATCCCCGGCTCATCCCGCCAGGCCTCCCCCTCGACCCATTCGCCCTGATGGAATTCGCCATCGGTGGTCAGCATCTGGTTCACCCGCATGGTCCCCGCCAGGCGCCCCGTGTTGTCCAGGTACAGACCGATGGGATGCCGCTCGCCCACCTTCACCTCGCGCGTCTGCTCGGCGAACGGCACCAGCAATTCCTTGGGCATCCCCCAGTCCACGAACGCGCCGAACTCCGTACACGCGGTCACGGTCAGGAACGTCACCTCGCCCAGCGCCAGATAAGGCTCGGTGGTGGTGGCCAGCGGCCGTCCCGCCGAGTCCAGCGCGACGAACACCGATAGCTCATCCCCTTCCCGTGCCTCCGGCGGAATCTCGGGCCCCAGCAGCAAGATGGTGTCGGCCTCCGCGCCGGCGCCAGGCTGCACCAGAAAGGCACCCGGGCTGCCGAAACGGCGAATTTCCAGCGTGACGAAACGACCAACGAGATCGTGGAATGGGGGTTTGGGCGAGTCCGGCAGGCGAGACATCGCGCCCAGTGTGCCACGAAGTGCCGCAACCTTGCGGCGACGCGCGATCACCGCGCGCGTCGCGGAGGGCGATGCTGAACGTCGCGAGGCCGTCCGCGGTCAGCCTAGCTCTTCGGCGAGCCCGATCAGCAGGCCCTCGGGTCCGCGGATGTAGCAGAGCCGATAGGTGTCCTCGTACTGGATCACTTCGCCGACCAGCTGCGCGCCGCGCTTGTACAGCCGGGCCAGCGTCTCGTCGAGGTTCTCGACGGCGAACATGACGCGCAGGTAGCCGAGCGCATTCACCGGCGCGTTCCGGTGATCGGCGATGACAGGCGGCGCCAGAAATCGAGAGAGCTCGAGCCGGCTGTGGCCGTCAGGTGTGCGCATCATGGCGATCTCGACGCGCTGATCAGGCAAACCGGTGACGCGCCCTGCCCAGTCGCCGTCGATGGTGGCGCGCCCTTCCAGTTCGAGGCCCAGCTCCGAGAAGAACGCGATGGCCGCCTCCAGGGACTCCACCACGATGCCGACGTTGTCCATCCGCTTGACCGTCATGGCGCGCCAGAGTCTTCCAGTTGCGACGCAGCCGCGCAAGGCGGTCTTTCAGCGCCCCGGGGCCCACCCGCCTGGAGCGTAGGGCCGAGCCATGTGTCGAGCGACGGCTGGGCTGGACGTGGATAGTCGCTTGCGTTTATATAACGAACTAGTTATATGATTCTTGTGCAGTCGCCCGGTTCCTTGGACGCCACCTTCGCAGCCCTCAGCGATCCCACCCGCCGGGCCATCCTCGCGCGTCTGGCGATGGGGGAGGCCACCGTGTCCCAGCTGGCAGAGCCGCTGCCCATCTCGCAGCCGGCGGTCTCTCGCCACATTCGCGTGCTGGCGGAGGCCGGCCTGGTGGTTCAGCGAATCGACGGGGCGCGCCGGCCCTGTCGTCTCGCGCCGGGCGGACTCTCCGAGCTGGACGACTACCTGCAGATGTTGCGAACCGGGCTGGAGCGCAACTACCAGCGGCTCGATCGCTTGCTTTCGGCGAGCCGGAAACGAAAGGGAAATCCCGCATGAGCAGACTGAGCCTGACCACCGAAGGTGATCGTTTCGTCGTCGTGAAGCGTCGCTTTGCCGCGCCGCCCCAAGAGGTCTATCGCGCTCACGTCGATCCTGACCTCATCCGCCAGTGGATGCTGGGGCCCGAGGGGTGGAGCATGCCGGTCTGCCTCGTCGACGCGAAGCCAGGAGGGGCGATCCGCTACGAGTGGTCGAACGGCAAAGGTGGGGGCTTCTTCCTGACCGGCGAGTTCGTCGAGCTCGATCCACCCCGGCGCATCGTACACATCGAACGCATGCACATGCCGTCCGTGACGCCGGACAACCACGTCGTGACCACCTTCGAGGTGGACGGAGAGGGAACCTTGATGACGATGCGAATGTCTTTGCCCAGCGCCGAAGCCCGCAAGGCCATGCTGTCGACGGGGATGGAGCGCGGCATGGAGGCTTCCTATGCGCGCCTGGAACGCGTCGGCGGCTGGGGGAGCGCATCGTGAGCGAGAGCCCGCCGGCCGGCGAGGCGAGGCCCAGCGTCCACGTCAGCATCGACGTGCCCGATCTGGACGACGGGGTGGCGTTCTACGGAAAGGTCTTCGGGTTCGTCGAGTCCGCGCGGCCGTTTCCCACCATGGCGGTCCTCGACGCGAACAACGTCACCGTCTGCATGCACCAGAAGGCGGAAGGCACTGCGCCCTCTCCTGGGGCAACCGACCGCCGACGCTACATCCGCCACTGGACACCGGTGCACGTCGATTTGCACGTGACCGACTTCGACGGGACTCTCGCGCGCGTGCGCGCTCACGGCGGTCGCGTAGAAAACGAGTTCCGCACGCAAGGCCCGATGCCCGCGGCATTCTGTTGCGATCCGTTCGGCAGCGGGTTCTGCGTCATCGGCGTACGGGCACCCTGAACGGGCTCCCGCCGCGCCGGGCCTACGGACATGGGCCACCGGTCAGGGCGGCGAAAGCTTCTTCCAGCTCGGTGTCGCTCGGCCGTGACAGCCGCCGCACCGTCACACCGTCGCGCAAGAAGACCAGGGTCGGCCAGAGCTTCACGCCGAATGATCGCCCCAGCTTTCGCCCGCGCCCGTCCTCGACCTTGAGGTGGCCCACGCGTGGATATCGAGGCAGCAACGCGACGATCGTGGGCGCGGCGGCCTGACAAAAGCCACACCAATCGGTGCCGAACTCCAGCACGATCATGCCGGCCATCCGGTCGACGTCCTCCCGGGTGGGCGCTGACTCGGGCGGAAGGTAGGCGCTCATGGTCCCTAACGGTGACGTCGAAAACGGTTGCCGCCACCCCTGATTCCAACATCTTGGCAGGCACCCACGCTTGCCTGCACTGTGGCGCTGCGCCATCGCCGTGTCGTGAGAGGCAAGCGGTTGCTTTCCGAAGGGGCGTGCCTACTTTGCCTGAAAAAGGAGACACACCCATGGCCGATACCAATCAGAAGACCATCGATACCCTGAACGAGTTTCTACGAGGGGAAGTGTCAGCCGTCGAAACCTATCGCCAGGCGCTCGAGAAGCTGAGCGATCGTCCTTACAGGACGCAGCTGGAGGAGGGCCGCCGTTCGCACGAGCTGCGGGTCACGAAGCTGCAGGAGCAGGTTCGTCGGGTGGGTGGCCAGCCATCCCAGGGCTCGGGCGCGTGGGGCGCCTTCGCCAAGCTGGTCGAGGGCGGAGCCAAGGTGTTCGGCGAGGCCGCCGCCATCGCGGCGCTGGAAGAGGGCGAGGACCGCGGGCTGAAGCTGTACCGGGGCGACCTGAGCGGCCTGGACCCTGCGTCACGCCAGTTCGTGCAAACCGACCTGCTGGCGCCGCAGGAGCAGACCCATCGCGCCATGAGCACCCTGAAGAAGACGATCTCCTGAGACCAGAAGCCCGGGGCGCGACATCACCGCCCAGCCGCCGTCGCGGCCAGGCCCCAGGCCACCGAGGTCAACTCGTCGCCGCCCACCAGGCGGTCTGCGCCGAAGGTGGCGGCGAGGCGGCCGCGCACGGCGGGGACGAATGACGAGCCACCGGTCGTGAACACCCGGTCCACGTCGCGCGGTGTGATCGCCGCGCGCGCCAGCGCTTCATTGACGGCGTGGTCGATGTCCGCGAGCTCCTCTTCGATCCAGCTGTCGAAGGCGGCCCGGGTGAGGTCGGAGGTCAGCGCGATGCCGGGATGCTCGAAGGCGAAGCGGGCCTTGGGGGACGAGGAGAGCGCCCGCTTGCCGGCCTCGACGGCCTGGTGCAGCGGCAGGCCCAGCTCGTCCTCGACGATGTGGATCAACCGATCGATGCCCTCGGGATCCGAGGCGCCGTGGCGGATCTTCGCCAGCAGCGCCTCGGTCTGGCGCGATCGCAAGAACGACAGGTGGTGCCAGCGCCGAAGGTTCGTGTAGATCCACGGCGGCACCGGCATCTCGCGGCCGAACTCCGCCGCGTAAGTCGTCCCGCGGCCCAGCGCCGGCGCGACCACGTGATCGACCAGGCGCGCGTCGAAGCTGTCGCCGGCGATGGCGACGCCGCTGGTCGCCATCACGGACGCGCCGCCCGACCCGCCCAGGCGCACCACCGAGAAGTCGCTGGTGCCGCCGCCGAAGTCGGCGATCAGGACCAGCTCTTCATGATCCAGGCCGGCGGCGTAGCGGCGGGCGGCCGCGACCGGCTCGTACTCGAAGGTCACGTCGTCGAAGCCGGCCAGCTCCAGGGCGCGGCGCATGCGGGCCAGCGCGCGCGCTTCGTCGTCGGCGTTCGCCGCGCCCCAGTAGCGCACGGGCCGTCCCACCACGGCCGAGCGGCCCAGGTCGACGCCCACCGCCTCGCGCAGCCGCCGCAAGAAGATGGCGATCAGCTCCTCGACGCCGTAGTGACGACCCAGCGCCTGCGTGCCGGAGAACAGGGGGCTGGCCAGGTGGCTCTTGATCGACTGCACCAGCCGGCCCTGGCCACCCGAGTCCACGTAGCGCTGGATGGCCGGCGCGCCCACGCTGACCTGCACCTGGCCCGGCGCCTCTCCATCCTCGAAGTAAAGGATGCTGCGCCAGGTGGAAGATGCGTCGCCCCCGGGGACCGGCAGCGGCAGGACCCGGGCCCCTGCGCGGTCCGCGATGGCCACCGCGCTGTTGGTGGTCCCGAAATCGATCCCGACCGCTGGCGACATGGGACGGTACGTCTATCACGCGACGTGGGCGCGTTCCCCCCCGGGGAGGCCACCATCGCCGGGAGCGGATACTCTTGGGTGGACCAGCATGAGCCGCTTCCGGGGACGCCAGCGCAGCCCGCGCGCGATTCGCCTCGCCATCGTCGCCGTGCTCGGCGCCTGGCAGCTCGGCTGGACCGATCCGGCGGGCGCGGCGGCGCCCGTCACCCTGTCCTGGGCGGCGCCGCCTGGGTGCCCCTCGCAAGAACAGGTCGCGGCGGAGATCGCGCGGCTGGTCGGGGGGGCGGACCGGTCGCAGGACGGCCGCGAACTGACGGCGGAGGTGACGGTCTCACCCGGGCCGCCGTGGTCCGCGGACTTGACCACGCATCAGGCTGGCCGCATCGGACAGCGCAGCATCGAAGCCCCCTCGTGCCAGGCGGCGGCCTCTGCCGTTGCCTTGATCATCGCGCTGTCGATCGACCCGGAGGCCGTCCCCACGACCGCCACCATTCCGCCCGCGGCCCTTCCCCCCAGGCCGGTGGCCAACCCGCGGCAGCTGCGCGTCCTGGGCAGCGTTCACGCGCAAGGGCGCGCCGGCACCTTGCCTGGAACCGACCTCGGCGCTGGTCTGGGCATCGGGTTGGCCGGCGCGCGGTGGCGCACGGAGCTGACCTGGACGTACGGGCTGCGGCGCGACCAGGTCGCCACCCTGCCTTCCGGGCCCTCCGGTCGATTCAACATCGCGGCGGGCGCGCTCACCGGGTGCGTGGACGTCGGTCACCTCGCGCTGGCGGTCGGACCATGCGCCGTGGCCGAGGTGGGCCGAGTCGAAGCCACCGGCTTCGGCACCACGGCCGGATTTTCGAAGCATGTCCTGTGGTTAGCGGCCGGCGGCGGCGCCTTCTCCTCACTGGCGCTGTCGAGGCGCCTCCACCTCTCGCTGGAGGTGGACGCCCTGGCCCCCCTTTACCGCCCGGGCTTTGTGTTCGATGACATCCCGGGCGTGGTCTTCCAGGCGCCGGTGGTGGGGGCACGGGCCGTATTCGAGCTTTCATGGGCATTTTGAGCAAAGAATCCCTGCGCCGCCGGGAACGGAGTCACTGATGCCGTCTCCAGCCCGGACCATGGGTCAATCTGCCGAAGAGCAGCCCATGAAGCAGGACCTGGCCGGCTTCGATGCGCTGTACGAACAGATGGTCGGCTATGTCTGGAACGTGGTGTGTCGGATGGGGGTGCGGCCCGGCGACGCCGAGGACGTGGTGCAGGAGGTGTTCGTGACGGTGTACCGGCGGCTGGGCGAGTTCGAGGGGCGCGCCCAGCTGAAGACGTGGGTCTTCAGCATCGCCGTGCATCTGGTTCAGCACTATTTTCGAACCCACGTGCGCAGGCCCGGGGACCGCGCCACCGGAAAAGGGACGGAGGTCCATGTGCTGGCAGATCAGCGGGAAAATGGGCCAGCGAGCCACGTCGAGCGGATGGAGAGGTACGATGCCCTGGACCGGGTGCTGGATGAGCTGGACGACGCGAAGCGCCTGGTCTTCGTGCTGGCGGAGCTGGAAGAGATGACGCTGTCCGAGATTGGCGAGGTCGTGGGCGCGAACGCGAACACCGTCGCGACGCGATTGCGTGCGGCCCGGCAAGCCTTCGAGAAGGCGCTGGCGCGCTTCCAGGCGCGCGAGCTGCGGAACGTGGGAAGGAGCCAACGATGACCGAGCTCAGCCCTGCGGCGCGAGAGCTGATCGAGGCGCATCGGAACGGCAAGTCTCTGAACGTCGCCGACAAGGCCCGCATCAAGCAGAAGCTGATGCTGCGCGTGTCGACGATGGGGGCGACCACGGCGGCCGCCGGCACGGCCGCGGGAATGTCACTGGCCGCGAAGGTGGTGCTGGTGGCGCTGGGGGTGACCGGCGTCGTGGGGGCCGGTGCCGTTTCGGTACGGGCGTTGCGATCGCGAGGCCCGGCGCCGGAGACGCCTGCGCAGGTCGTGGCACGGCCGGCGGCCGCCGTCGGTGCGGCGGCTCCCCTCCCGGAGCCGGCCACCAGGCCGAGCGCCGTCGCGGCCGGTGAGCCCATATCGCCGCGGATGGCCGTCGGGGCGGGTGCGGTCGCCGCTTCCCCCGGCGCTCCTCCGCCGCGCCCTGCCAGGCCGATGGTCGCCGCCGGCCCCAGGCCTTCGCCGCCGCGGCCGAGCACGACGCCGACCGGTGCCGGCCTTCCCGCCGCCGCCCCGTCGATCGCTGCAGAGCGCGTGGAGCATCCGAAGGCGCTCGAGGAGCGCCCCGTCGGGACAGCGCCGGAGACGGCGGCGCCGGCCATGGCCCGCGTCGAAGCCGTCGACCCGGAACCGGAGCTGCGGGTGTTGCGCGAAGCGCGCGACGACCTGCGGGCGGGCCGCCCGGCGGACGCGTACAGTCGCCTGGACAGCTTCGATCGCCACAGCCCGGGCGGGATGCTGGCGCAGGAGCGGAGCGCGCTGGCGGCCATCGCCCTGTGCCAGGCACAGCCGGGGCGCGCGGCGCAGGCGCGGGCGGGTGAGTTCCTGCGGCGCTCGCCAGAGTCTCCCCTCGCTGCTCGCGTGAAGTCGGCCTGCCAGCCGTCAGGGAAACAGTCCCCGTAGGCGGGGAGCTCCTTCGGGTCCCGCAACCGATGGGCGTGGCGCGACAGACGAGGCGAGCGGGCGGCGGCGCGATCGTGGCCGCCTGCGCGCTGGTTGTGGCGTCGAGCGCGTGCAGCGGCGACCCCGTGATCATCGGCGCGCGGATGTGCCCGGCCGGATCCGGAGGTCCGCCCGCCGTGGCCCCTGTCGGCAGCGCCAAGCAGCTGGAGTTTCAGCGATGGGAGCTGGTCGCCTACGTTCATTTTGGTCTGGCGACCTTCGACCAGAGCGCCGGCGCCGCGGCCGCCGAGTTCGCCCCCGGCCGGGTCGACGCCCGGCAATGGGCCAGCGCCCTGGCGAACGCGGGCTTCCGCATGGTCGTCCTGGTGGCCAAGCACTATGACGGCTTCTGTTTGTGGCCCTCGGCCTACACGGACTTCTCGGTGAAGAGCAGCCCCTGGCGAGGCGGGCGCGGGGACCTGGTGAGAGAGTTCGCCGACGCGGCGCGCGCCGCGGGGCTGCGCGTCGGTCTGTACCTGTCGCCGTGGGACGAGAATTACCCCAGCACCAGCGCCGCGTACGAGGCGTACCTGCGGAACCAGCTGACCGAGCTGCTGTCGAACTACGGTCCCGTCGCCGAGATCAAGTTCCCGGGCAATGTCGCGCCGGCCACCGTCGACTGGGCGGGCATCGCCGGGCTCGCCCACCAGCTGCAACCCGAGACGCTGGTGTGGATGGGCCCCGAGATTGCCACCGCCGGCGCCGACCTTCGCTACGTCGGCAACCAGACCGGCGTGGCGCCACGCGCGACCTCCAGCATCGCGGACGTCCCCAACGGCGGTCCAGCGAATGTCTGGTATCCGGTGGACGCCGAGGTGCCGGACCGTTCGCAGGGCCTGTGGTTCTGGAACGCCGACAGCTCCGCCATTCCTCTTAGCCAGATGCAGTCCATCTATTTCACCACGGTGGGCAGGAACGCGACGCTGATGTTCAACATCGCGCCGGCGACCAGCGGGTTGCTGGACCAGCAAGAGCTGGAGCTGCTGCGACAGTTCGGAAGCTGGTACCGCGATCTGTACCGGACGAACCTGCTGCGCGGTCAACCGGTGGTGGCCGATACGACGTGGGCCAGCCCCGGGTTCGAGGCGAGCCGCGCCCTGGACGATGACCTCTGCACCAGCTGGACCGCAGACGCCGCCGCCACCGCGGCACGGCTGGAGGTCACGCCGCGATCGCCCATCACGTTCACCGTCATCAGCATCCGCGAGCCGATCGAGTCTGGCGAGCGGGCGACGGCCTACCACGTGGAGGTGCGGCAGGACGGGATCTGGAACAGGGCCCCGGTCGACGCATCCGGCGCGCCCATCACGGGCACCGCCATCGGCCAGCGCCAGCTGTGGCAACTGGCGCCCACGACGGCCGACGCGATTGCCCTGGTGATAGACGGGGCCCGGGGCAGCCCCGCCATCGCGGAGTTCGGGGTGTACTGAGCGGTGGCGGTCGGCTCGGATCGGGGGGGGCCAAAAACTGACCAACGAATCCGGCGGCGGCCGGGAACCAAGGGGCCATGGCGTTACGGGCAACCATGGCGAACACGAACCGGCCGGGCGTTCAACGGCTCATCCTTGGCGTCACGCTGGCCAGCCTTGGTCTCTCGCCTCTCGCCGGGTGCGGCAAGGGGAGCGGCGGGGCCGCGGGCACGGGCGGCCATCCGTCGGGCTCCGGCGGACAGCCTGCCGGCCAGTCCGGGTCGGGAGGGAATGGGACCAGCGGCGGCACCGGCGGCATGGCCAGCGGCAGCGGGGGCCACGCCACCGGGGGCGTCGTCGGTTCGGGCGGCACACCGGGCACGGGCGGGACCGCGACCGGCGGTGCGGGTACGGGAGGCGCGGTGGGCTCGGGGGGACGCGCCGGAACGGCGGGCACCGCGGGGGGAGGCTCGGGCGGCGCTTCAGCGAGCGGCGGCCAGACCGGGGCCGGGGGAGCGTCGAACCCCGACGGGGGCCAGCCCGACGCGGTTCGTCTGATTCAGAACTTCAATCAATCGTGGAAGTTCAAGAGGTCCGACGTGTCCGGCGCGGAGGCGACGACGTTCGACGATTCGTCGTGGAGCGACATCGGCCTGCCGCACTCGTTCAACCTGCCGTATTTCGTGAACGCGAAGTTCTACGCCGGGTTCGGCTGGTACAGGAAGCACTTCACCGTGCCCCAGACGTGGATGGGCAAGAACGTGTTCCTCGAGTTCCAGGCCGCCTTCGACCAGGCGCAGATCTACGTCAACGGGACGGCCGTCGGCGAGCACATCGGCGGGTACAACGGCTTCTCCATCGACGTGACCTCCGCCGTGAAGGCCGGTGACAACGTCGTCGCCGTTCGCCTGAACAACAACTGGAACGCGCAGATCCCGCCCATCACCGGGGACCACACGTTCCAGGGCGGACTGTATCGCGACGTGCTGATGGTGGTGACGGATCCGCTGCACATCACCTGGTACGGCACCTGGGTCACGACCCCCACGCTGGCGACGAACACGGGCGCGTCCAGCACCGTGTCCATCAAGACCGAGGTGCAGAACAACCGCTCGTCAGCGGTCAGCGCCACGCTGAAGACCGACATCGTGGATCAAAGCGGCAAGGTGGTCGCCACCATCAGCTCGCAGCAGATGATCGCCGCCAAGACCACGGTGACGTTCGACCAGACCACCCCGGCCATCACCAGCCCCGCGCTGTGGCATCCGGATCACCCCAACATGTACAAGGCGCTGTCGTACCTGTCGGACGACAGCGGGGCGGTGGACACCTTCACCACGCCGTTCGGATTCCGCTGGTTCAGCTGGACCGCCGACAAGGGGTTCTTCCTGAACGGCGCCCATTACTGGATCCAGGGCGGCAACGTCCATCAAGATCACGCCGGGTGGGGCAGCGGCGTGTCCGACTCGGCCCTGTACCGCGACGTGAAGATGGTCAAGGACGCGGGCATGAACTTCATCCGCGGGTCCCACTACCCGAAGGCGCCCGCCTTCGCCGACGCCTGCGACCAGCTGGGCATCCTGTTCTGGTCGGAGAACTGCTTCTGGGGCGGCTTCGGCGGTGGGCCGGGCGGCTGGTCGTACAACGGGGCCTATCCCAGCAGCTCGGGTGACTTCGACAAGTACGACGCCAACGTGCTGGCCAGCCTCACGGACATGATCCGCATTCATCGCAATCACCCCAGCATCGTGGTCTGGAGCATGGGCAACGAGGACTTCTTCAACGGGGGTCCGGCTGACCGGGTTGTCTCGCTGCTGAAGACGTCGGTGGCCCTGACGCACCAGCTGGACCCCTTGCCGGCGGGCCGGCCGGCCGCCATCGGCGGGGCACAGTCCAAGGTGGGCGGCATCGAGCCGGGGACGCTGGGCGACGTGGCCGGCTACAACGGCGACGGCGTGGGCTACAACGATCCCGGCATCCCCAACATGGTGTCCGAGTACGGCGCCGACGTCAGCTCGACCCGGCCCGGCAGCTACGATCCAGGCTGGGGGAACCTGACGGTGTCGAACGGGATGGCCGCCCAGCCGGCGTGGCGCAGCGGGATCTCCCGCTGGTGCATGTTCGACTACGGCAGCCAGATGGGCACCACGTACATCAACTCGGGCATCATCGACAACTTCCGCATCCCGAAGCGGTCGTACTACTGGTATCGGAACGCCTACGCGAAGGTGCCGCCGCCGGCCTTCCCGGCCGCCGGTACGCCGGCGGGGTTGAAGCTGACGGCGAGCACGACGGCGCTCTCGACGGTGGACGGAACGGAGGATGCGTGGTTGCTGGTCACCGTGGTCGACGCAAGCGGCACGCCGATCAGCAACAACGTCCCGGTCACGCTGACCATCAAATCAGGCCCCGGTGAGCTGCCCACCGGGCCGAACATCACGTTCACGCCGCCGGGGGGCGGGTCGGCGTCCGACATCGCCATCCGTGACGGCCAGGCCGCCATCGAGTTCCGCACCTACTACTCGGGGACCTCCGTCATCGAAGCCACGTCGGCCGGGCTGACCAGCTCGTCCGTCACGATCACGTCGCAGGGAACGCCTGCCTGGGTCGAGGGGACGACGCCCCGGGTGGCGCCGCGGCCCTACCAACCCTGACCGCCGTCACGAGGGCGCGGCGGCAGAGCGAAGCCGCCGGGGCTACGGCGCCGCTGGCAGGTTCAGCAGCTCGATGACCCGGCCTTCCAGCAAGTGCGCCCGGACCGCGGCGTGGATGGTCGGGGCCGGCGCGTCGGCCGGCCCGAGCCCCAGCTTGTCTGCCAGCGCGCGCTCGAGCTCGGCGCGCTCGCCGGCGGTGGGCACCCCGGCCGCTACGGGCAGGTGTTGCCGGGAAGCGGCGTTCTTCAGCAGGGTCAGATCGATCAGGTCGGAGAGCGCCTGGTCGCGCGGCAGCCCGGTCGCACCCTGGTACGCCGCGACCTCTGCGCTGGTGACGGGCTGGCCATCGATGCGCGCCGCGGGAAGATCAGCCGCCGGCGCGGCGACAGGCTGGGCAGCAGCGGCCGTCAAGGCCTGCTGCTGCGCCTGCGCCGCTGGCGCCTGGGCCGCCGCCTGCGCCGCCGCGGCCTGCTGGGCCTGCGCCGCCTGCTGGGCCTGTGCCGCCTGCGCGGCCATGGCCTGCTGCTGCAGCATCTCCTGGTAGAACGCCGCCTGCTGCTGCTGCTGATAGTCCGACTGACCACCCGCGCACGCCGCCAGCAGGGTCACCCCCGCCAGTCCCGTGGCGGCAGTCAGGCGAAGCCAGCCGGCGTCAGGCATCCGCCCTCGATATCACGGTCCTTCGGTGAGAAGAAGTGGCCCTGGTAAGGTCTGGCCATGACCAGCGGCGCGAAGGATCCCCTCCACGGCGTCACCCTGGAGATGATCTTGACGGAGCTGGTGGCGTACTTCGGGTGGGCTGAGCTGGGCGAGCAGGTGAAGATTCGTTGCTTCACCGCGGACCCCAGCATCAGCTCCAGCCTCAAGTTCCTCCGCCGGACGCCCTGGGCGCGGGAGAAGGTGGAGAGCCTGTACCTGTTCATGCGGCGCGAACAGGCCCGCGAACGGCGTCGCCAGGCGCCCGAGGAATAGGCGGAGACTTACGCGGCGGCCCGACCCACCCGGGCCAGCCGGTCGGCGTCCGCCAGATACTCGGCGTAGGTCATGCGCAGGTCGTAGGTGGTCTTCCCGGACAGCTCGATGACCCGGTTGGCTAGCGAATCGACGAACTGCACGTCGTGGCACGAGAAGATCATCGAGGCGTCGCTCTTCAGCAGGCCGTTGTTCAGCGCCGTGATCGATTCGAGGTCCAGATGGTTGGTGGGCTGATTCAGCACCAGCGTGTTGGGGTCCTGCAGCATCAGGCGGGAGAGCATGCAGCGCACGCGCTCGCCACCCGACAGGACCTTCACGTTCTTGTGGACCTCGTCGGAGGTGAAGAGCATGCGGCCCAGGAACGACCGGATGAACGGCTCGTCGCGGGTGTCGGGCGCGTACTGGCGCAGCCACTCGAGCACGCTCCTGTCCTCGGCGAAGTAGGCGTTGTTGTCCTTGGGAAAGTAGGCGACCTGGGTCGAGGTGCCCCAGGTGACGGTGCCGGCGTCGGGCTTGGCGTCTCCGGCCAGGATGTCGAACAGGACGGAGACCACCCGGTCATCGCCCACCAGCGCGATGCGATCGCCCCGGCCCACGAAGAAGCTCAACCCGTCGAACAGCACCTCACCGGCCACCGTCTTGCGCAGTCCCTCGACGCGCACGATCTCCTTGCCCAGGGCGCGCTCGGCCTTGAACTGGATAAAGGGGTACTTCCGGTTCGAAGGGCGGATGTCGTCCAGCGTGATCTTGTCCAGCAGCTTCTTTCGCGAGGACGCCTGCCTGGACTTCGAGGCGTTGGCGCTGAACCGGGCGATGAACGCCTTCAGGTCGTCGATCTGTTCGGACTTCTTCTTGTTCGAGGCCGAGCGCTGGGCCAGCGCCATCTGGCTGGTCTCGTACCAGAAGGTGTAGTTCCCCGTGTACAGCGTGACCTTGCCGAAGTCGATGTCGGCGATGTGGGTGCAGACCTTGTCCAGGAAGTGACGATCGTGCGAGACGACCACCACGGTGTTCGGGAAGTTCAGCAGGAACTCCTCCAGCCACAGGATCGAGTCGACGTCCAGATGGTTCGTCGGCTCGTCCAGCAGCAGGATGTCCGGGTTGCCGAACAGCGCCTGCGCCATCAGGACGCGGACCTTCTCTGTGTCGGCCAGGTCCTTCATCAGCGAACCGTGCTTGTCCGCCGGGACGCCCAGCTCGCTCAGCAGCTTGGCCGCTTCGGCTTCGGCGTCCCAGCCGTTCAGGTCGGCGAAGGCGGCCTCCAGCTCACCGGCTCGCACGCCGTCGGCCTCGCTGAAGTCGGGCTTGGCGTACAGCGCGTCCTTCTCCACCATCAGCGCGTGCAAGCGCTGGTGACCCATGATCACCGCCGTCAGCGCCGGCACCTCGTTGAAGGCGAAGTGGTCCTGGGAAAGCATGCTCAGCCGCTTGTTCGGCTCGACGCTCACGGAGCCCGCGGTCGGCTCGAGCTTGCCAGCCAGACACTTGAGGAACGTCGACTTGCCGGCACCGTTCGCGCCGATCAGGCCGTAGCAATTGCCGGGGGTGAACTTGACGTCCACCTCCTCGAACAGGGTCTGGCTGCCGAACGCGACGGAGAGGTTCTGAACGGTGATCATGCGGGGACGGGCGTCTTACGCTGGCGATGCCCGCCGTTCAAGGGGAACGATGGCCGCCTCGGGACGCCGCGCTTCGTCGAAGCGCCTGGCCAGACCGGCTTTCGCCGTGGCCGCGCCGCCGCCCCCCTCTGCTCAGGGCACGTTCGCCATCCACAGGCCGTTCCACGGCGAGTCGAAGTGGCTGACGAACTGGTAAACGATGCGGCCGCCGGGAGGGTACGGATCGGCGCCCTGCGGTTCCGCGACCGCTGCCTCGGCGAACTCTGCCGCCAGGACGGTCGATCGCCCGGTGGCGAAGTCGGTCGTGGTCAGATCACCGCGCAGAAAGCTGACGTGATAGATGCCCAGCGCGCGCGTCGTTCCCACGGCGGACAGGACGCCTCGTTCGCCCACCAGTTGCGCGGCGCCGTTGTGGGGGTCGACGAACTGGACGTAAGAGCTCTCGAAGTTGTCCAGGCCGGCTGTCGCTTCGTCCAGCACGCGACCGTCGCCCGCCGGCCAGGTGTTCACGAGCGAGCTGCCGGCGGGGACCGCCGCGAAACGAGGTCCGGCGGGATCGTCGGCCAGTCCCACCAGGTCCGACGACTCCTGCGCATCCAGGGGACTGCCACGCATGAAATAGGATGCCCCATCGGAGCTGAAGCGCGTGAAGTACACGCCGGGGACGGTCACCGTCACGATGCCCGGCTTCTTGATCAACAGCGACGCCTGGGACGGAAGAACGGCGTGCTGCGGATCGTCGAGAAAGGTCGACCAGAGCTCGTCATGGCCGGGGCGCCAGGCCCCGCTGTTCGAGAATGCCGGCTCCAGCGCCTCGATCGTGCCAGTGGCGGTGTCGAGCAACTCGGCCACGCTGCCGTACCGTTCGGTGGGGTCCTGGCTCTCCTGGTACACGATTAGCCACCGCCCGCTCGGCGACGGCCGGCTGGCATACTGGTACAGCAGGCCGTCCGGTAGCGGTGTCTCGACCAAGGTCGTCGTGTCCAGCAGCGCCCCCGTCACCCGCGCGGGCGGCCCGGGCGGGCCACCGAACGGATCGGACGGTGGCGGCTGACCTGTGTCGGGTGTCATCACGGCGCGCGTGATCAGCACCGTCTGGGCGCTGAGGGCCAGGAAGGTGGCGACGCCCACCGACAGTTGCCGAGCCATTCCGGTCGTGTCGAGGCTGAACAGGGTGCCACCGTTAGTCAGGTAGAACGCCGTGGTGCCTGCGAAGCCGTAGCTCGCGACATCAGGCACGGTCACACCGCCGTTTGCCGGAAAGTTCAGGGGGGCCCCCAGATAGTTGATCAAGGTGGGGTCCTGCCCGTGGGTCGGCGGCATCGCCACGTTGGGCGGCATACCGAGATCCACCACCTCCCAGGTCACCGGATCGGCGCGCATCACGTCGATGGTGAAGAGCTGGGTGGGATCCGCGCCGGGCACGAAGCGCGAATAGGAGACCCCGCCATCCGGGTCCACCGGGTATCCGCCCATGGAGGCGGTCGGTCGATAGCCAAGCTCCAGGCCGGTGTCGATGTCGGTGAACAGCTTCTTCTCGGTCGACGGCCCACCGTTCGGATCTGCGTTCAGCAGCCAGAGGTCGACGTTGTCGAGGTCCTTTCCAGGGCGGAAAAAAAGCACCCGCACCAGGCCGTCGGGACGCGCGGGGAGGACAGCCGTCAGAACGGCGGTCTTGTCCGCGAGGATCTGTCGCCCAGCGGGCGCGTCGCCCCGGGGCAGGCAAGCAGACGACATCACGCAAAGCAGAAGGGCCAGACGCAAAGCGTTCGCCCAGCGCAGCGCACGGGTCACGGACGACGCTCCATTCAGGCGGTCCAGTGCGCCGTTCGCGCGCAATCCGTCACCAAATGAGCGCGGCGGCGCGTCCGGGAGAAGGTGGCCGGACCGAAGCGCCGCCTCGTCGCCGTGTACTGCCGCCTGCTGAACCCCACGAACGACCGAGGCGCACGTCGTCGACCGTTCTGGCGAGCCGGTGATATGGTTGGTCAGGACCCGTGACGAAGACCAACGCGCCCGCCGCCCGCCGGTCCGACGCACTGATTCCCCGCCTGAACCGCACCGCGAGCCGTGTGGCACTGGGGGTGACCGTCGGGCTGCTGACGGGCGCCTTCTGGCCGGCAGACCACAGCATGGCGGTGCGCGTGCTGGCTGGGTGGGATGCCGGCGCGGCGGTGATGCTGATCGTGGTCTGGGCCATCGTCTTGACCGCCGATCCGAGCGAAACGAGGAGCCGGGCCGCGGCCTCTGATCCCGGGCGCAGGGCCGTCTGGGTCGTGGTGGTCCTGGCCTCCGCCATCGGCCTGTTTGCGGGCGCCGTCGTCATGCGGCACGCCGGCTCCATCGACCCGGCGCGCCGCCATCTGTTGATCGGCCTGTGCCTGCTGGCCGTGATGACGGCGTGGGTCCTGACCCACAGCGTTTTCACGCTGCGATACGCTCACCTGTACTATCGCTCGGACGATCAGAAGGACGGCGAGGGCGGGCTCGAGTTCCTGGGCAAGGGTCCGCCGTCCGATCTCGACTTCGCCTACTTCTCTTTCACGATCGGCATGTGCTTTCAGGTGTCCGACGTGGGGGTGTCGAGCCCGCAGATGCGCCGAGCGGTCCTGTCCCACGCGTTGCTGTCCTTCGTGTACAACACGGCGATCCTGGCCCTGTCACTGAATTTGCTGGTGGGCGCGCTCGGCTGAGGAGGTCGCGTTCGGCTCGCCGGCGCCAGCGGCCTCGGCAGCGAGCGAGGCGGCGCCCAGCCGACGGAACGCGGCCATCATCAGGTGATGCAGGGACCCCGGTCAGTCCGGGGCCCATCGAGACCCCCATCTTCGATCCCGGGAAGGTCGGAGTCACGGCGGAGGTGATGCAGCAGATCGGCGGGTGCGCAGTTGACGATCGGCGGGGGCATGGAGGCGTGACAGGTGGGCCGGGGACAGCGCCGTCGCGGGATTTCAGAGAGTGAAGGGAGTGCCGATGATACTTCCGTGCGCTGGTCTGCCAGGAGGCCACCGGTCGCGGCGTGCGGCAGCGCAGGACGCGCCAGCGACGATCCGACAAAGTGGGGAACTAGATGATTCAGCAGGCTGCCAGCCCTTACGCCCCGCCCAGGGCGAATCTCGACAGCGGTCCGACGCCGGTGAACGCGCTGACCATGGCCACGGCGCGCTCGCGGCTGGCGGCCATCTTGATCGACGGGTCATTGCTGCTGCCCGAGGTGATCGGTGCGATCGTCCTGGCGGGTCGGATGGCTCCGGAGCGCGCGCAGTCGCCGGCCTCTCCCCAGACCGGCACGCTGGTGGTGGTGGCCGCCTGCTGGCTCTATTTCCTTAGCGTCATGGCGTATCAGATGGTGGGCCTGTCCCGCCGGGGCCAAACGGTCGGCAAGCGTGCCATGAAGATCGGCATCGTGAAGCTGGACGGTTCGAAGCCGGGCTTCCTGCACGCCGTCCTGCTGCGCGCCCTGGTGAATGGCTTGCCCGGGGCCATTCCGGTGGTGGGCGTCCTGTATCCCTTGATCGACTTTCTTTTCATCTTTCGCGCGGACCGGCGCTGCGTCCACGATCTGATCGCGGGGACGCGCGTGGTGCAGGTGCAGGCTGCGCCGCTCGCTGGGCCCGCCACCGTGCTCTGACACTGCGGCTCTGTCCCGCGAAGGGAGCAACCAGGCCTTGCGTCAGCGCGCCGGCGCGCGCGTCTTCTTCCGCCGGGGCGCCGCTTTCCCCGCTTCGCCGGTCACGGTCTTCAGGGTGGCGAGCGCGTCACGGATGTGGCTGACGAAGTCTCGCTGCCTGTCCTGGCTGACCCAGCGCTCGAAGCCGACCTTGAAGATGGTGATGCCCGCCTCGGCGGCGATGCTGGCGATCGGCTCGGGGACGCCGCGGGCGTGCAGCCCTCGCGTGATGGCGGCCGCCAGCGCGGCCATCTTGATCAGCTCGCGCTCGCGCAGCTCGGCGTGCGCCGTGACCAGCGCGTGCCGCGCCCGCACGGCGCTCGGATCGCGTAGCTCCTGTAACCGCGCGCCGGCGGCCTCGACGGCGCCTGCCACCACCTGCAGCGGGGCGGACCCGGCAGGGGCGGCGGCCACCGCGTCGACCATGAGCTGTTCCAGTTCCTGCGAGCCGGAGAACAGGACCTCGCGCTTGTCGTTGAAATAGCGAAAGAACGTTCGCTCGGTCAGGCCGGCCCGGGCGGCGATGTCGGCGACGGTGGTCCTCGGGTAGCCCCGCTCCTGGAACAGCTCCATGGCGGCCTTGGTCAGCCTTCCGCATGCATCGGGCTCCCAGCGGGACATCGGCGGCCATTTTAGCTGATTGCAGACACTGACATCACATGCTACAGCCATGTCAGCTTCTGACATCAGGAGGTTCTCATGCGGGTTTTCATCACTGGCGCATCCGGTCACATCGGTCTCCCGGTCGTGCGCGAGCTGCGGGCGGCCGGGCACGAGGTGGTCGGCCTGGCCCGTTCGGAAGAATCGGCGAAGAAGGTCGCGGCCGCCGGCGGACAGGTCCTGCGCGGCGATCTGGACGATCTGGCCGGCCTGTCAGCCGCCGCGCGCGCCGCCGACGGCGTCGTGCACCTGGCCTTCAAGCACGACCTGGCGCTGCTGAAGGGCGACTTCGCCGGCGCTCTGAGCGCCGAGTTGCGCGCGGTGGAGACCATCGGCGAGGCGCTGGCCGGTTCGGGCAAACCCTTCGTCAACACCAGCGGGACGATGCTTCTCGCACACAGCGTTCACGGGCGCGCCTGCACGGAGGACGACGCCGGGCAAGAGGGAGGGAACCCTCGGGTGGCGTCCGAGAAGCTGTCGGAGAGGCTGGCCGGGCGCGGGGTGCGCGCGTCGATCGTCCGGCTCGCGCCGACGGTCCACAGCTCACTCGACCGGCATGGGTTCATCCCCATGATGGTGGCGGCCGCCCGAAAGAACGGCTTCGCCGCCTTCGTCGGTGAAGGCAACGCCCGCTGGCCTGCCGTTCACACCCTGGACGCGGCTCGTTTGTATCGCCTGGCGCTCGAGAAGGCGCCCGCCGGCTTCCGCGCGCACGCCGCCGCCGAGGAGGGAGTTCCCTTCCGCGCCATCGCCGAGGCCATCGGCCGTGGGTTGGGCTTGCCCGCCAGGAGCATCACGCCCGAGCAGGCGCCGGGGGCGCTCGGTGGCTTCGTCGGCCTGGTCGCGCAGCTCGACAACCCCACCTCCAGCACGCGTACCCGGGAGGTGCTGGGCTGGAAGCCGGCGCACGCCGACCTGCTGGCGGACATCGCCGAGGGCCACTACCTGACGGCACGCTGAGCCGGCCGACTGCGGCCGACATCGGTTTGGCCGATGAATCGAAAAACGATCACCCGCCGGGGGCCACGAAATACCGGCGAAAAGCCGGTGGCGCTTCGGCGCCCCCGGCGGCGGCCTCAGTGGAGGCCGGACTTGTTCGTGAGATCGGACGGGCAGGTCACCTGCTGGTAGACCATCTTGGGATTGTCGGCGGCGTTCAGCCAGTCCACGGTCCAGTCGCAGCCTGCCTTTAGCATGGACAGGTTCGACGCCGAGAACAGCGAATCGCACGCGCTCTTGGTGCAGGTCTTCCGCGCCTCGATCTCGTTGTTCTTCTTCTGGCAGGACAGCATCACGCCGCCGTACTGCTCGCCCAGCGCCGAGCCCGACACGCCCCACTGGTTCGAACAGGCGTTGAAATCGCCGACGCCCCCGCCGGGGATCATGATGTCGAACTGCCCCTGGGCGATGTTGCCGATGTTGATGACCTGGACCGTCAGGGTCTTCCCGCACAGGCCGGCCGCGCCGGCGTCACCGCTGCTGTTGTTGGATTGACCGGTGAACTTCAGCTCGTAGCAGGTGCCGCAGCTGCCGCCGTTGAAGGCGGCGTAGGCGAAGGCCTTGGTGTCGCTGACCGCCCAGGGGGCCATGTCCCAGCAGGCGTAGGCATCGCCGCCGCTGCACGCGCTCTGGTCGCCGGCACCGACGCTCTGGTTCTGCTTGTTGCAGCTCTTCACGGGCGTTCGGCCCCCGACGTTCCCCGACCAGGCGCAGGAAGGCTTGCAGCAGTCCCAGAACCGGGTGGTGTAGCCCTGGCTACCGCCCGTCGGTGGTGTGCACATGACGGGCGCCGCGCCACCGGAGCCGCTGGTACCACCCGAGCCGGTCGTTCCGCCGGACGCGGTGGCCGCGCCCGACCCCGTCACGCCGCCGCTGCCACCCACGCGCCCGCCGCTGCCCTGGGCGGCGCCGGAGCCGCCCGTGACGCCGCCCGTCGCCGGCTGTCCGCCCGAAGCGGTGCCGCTGGTTCCGGCGTGGCCGGCACCGCCGGCGCTACCACCCGTGGCTGTCCCGCCGCTGCCCGTCGTGCCGCCGCCCGAGGTGCCGCCGCTGCGCGCCCCGCCGGTGCCGTTCCCGCCGCTGCCCCCCGAGCCGGACGGTCCGCCCCCGCTGCCGTGGGAACCGCCGCTGCCCCCGCCTCCGCTGACGGAGCCGCCTGTGCCCGACCCCCCGCTGCCCGCCCCCACGCTGCCATCGGCGTGGACCCCGGACGTTCCGCCGCTTCCTTCTCCCGTGGCGACGGGGGGAGCCGGCGGACACGCCGCCAGCGCCATCACGCCCATCCCCAGGGACAGCAAAGAAACGAGGGAAAATCTGCGCCGGTTCTGAGACATGGGGGCCTCCTTGTGGGAACGGCGGCGGCCGGGAGCCGCCAGACGGGGGAGAAGAGGGGGGTACCGCCTCTCGGCCGCGAAGTCGCGTATCAGCAGCGAAACGACTCTTCTACCTCTCCGGAAATGCCGACGGGAGAAAAAATTGGATACTTTTCCGTCGGTGGCCCGCACGCGCCGTCCTCGCCATTTTCCGTGACGGCGCCTTGCCGGATTCAGCTTCGAGATGCAGCGTGGCGAGGACGGTGCGTCCACCGTTCCAGGTCGTGCGCGTCCGGACGGAAAAGCGGCCCTCCCTGGCCCCGTCCGGGCGGCCGTGGCCAGGCTGCAGCAGCGGGGGAAGGTCGACGTCTATCAGCACGGAAGGCCGGTCCGCATCGAGGGGGCGCGTGGTCCCGTCCGGCTGAGGGCACGAGCCGGGCGCGGCGGTTCCCCCCGCTGCCCTGGGCCGCGCGCTGGTGAGCACCGCGTTCGTCGGGCTCACGATCTTGGTCGGGCGGCGCTGCTCAGCACTCGCAGTTCGAGGAGCTGCAGGCGGCCCACTCGGTGCTCCACTGGCAGGTGTCGGACAGGCAGAACTGCCAGTCACCCGCGTGAGAGCCGGTGCCGCAGCGGTAATTGCTGCCGCAGTCCGTGTGGCCGTCGCGGATGCACAGACAGGCGTTGCCGCTCTTCGGGACGCAGTCACCCCACGCGCATGCGCTGCTGCACACGCGGTTGCCGCAGGGATCGTTGTTCGTACAGGCGGACGTCGCACCCGGCGTGCAGGCCGCCGCCACGGAGCAGCTGGACCAGGCGCCGTAGCTGCCCCACTGACAGGTGATCGGATCGCACTTGCGGGTGCGGGTCTGCTTTCCGGTGCTGCAGCACGCCTGCTCGGCCGTGTCGATCGCGTTGGGGGTGCAGGGGTTCGTGGTGCTCGCTGGACAGCTGGCGGTGGCGCCGCCGCCTCCGGCTGAAGCGCCGGCGTGGCCCCCCGCTCCGCCCGGTGCCCCGGCGGTTCCCCCCCGGCCTCCCGCCGCCGGTGAACCGCCCGCGCCGCCCGTGGCGCGCATGCCGCCCCCGGCGCCACCGGCCGAGGCGCCCCCATGCCCGCCTCCCCCGAGGCCTGCCTGGCCCGCGGTCCCGGCGGTCCCGGCGGTCCCGGCAGCCCCGCCCAGGCCTCCGTCGAACGGCGCGTCGAAGGGCGCGTCGAACGGGGCCTCGCCGCCGTCGGCGCGCGGTTTGTCGTTCAGTCCGGTGCAGGCGGCCAGCATCATCGCGGACAGGATCAGGGTGCTCGCGCGCAGTCCCAGCGCACGCCGGCTATCTCGTCGCTTCAAAACTTGCCTCCACAGGTCAGGGACACGCCGCCGGCCACCGACGGCGCGCAATCGAGGAAGCTCAGCGAAGTGCCGCCTGAGGCCACGCTGCCGCCATCGTGGGAGGCCGGCCACAGCAGCAGGTACGCGCTGACGCCGCCCAGCACCGCCGCCCCTAACAGGCCGGTGACGGCCCAGGTCACCGCGCTCTTCTCGTGGTCACGCAGGGAGGCACACGGCGCCGTCAGCGCCTCCGTGCCACATCCCGCGTCGTTGAAGTCCCTGGCGCGGCTCTCGCGCACGAACAGGAACGTCGTGCCCACGGCCGCGCTGACGACGGCCGCCGCGCCCACCGCCACGCCGACCTTCTTTCGACGTGGCCAGGCCGATTGACCGTCGCCGTCGCCGCGACCGACCGACGCCGACGGGGTGGCGGCCAGCGCCACCGGGACCAGCGTGACGGTCTGATGGGCCACGCCCTGGCGAGGAATGGTCACCGTGCCGGCGCTGGGCAGGTAGTTCGGGGCGCGCACCTCCAGGTCGGCCTTGCCGGCGTTCACCCGCAGGGGCTTCGCCAGCGGCAGCGTTCCGGCGCGCGCGCCGTTCACGAAGACCTCGGCGCCAGGAACGCCGCCCGTCAGCTGCAACGTCCCCAGGTGACCCTGGATCTCCGCCAGCGCCTGGTGCAGCAGCGGACCGTTGCGCCCGATCCAGGGATCGGCGGCGTGGTCGATGGCCTTCGTCAGATCCGCCTCCGCGTCGACCCACCGTCCCAGCGCCTGCTCGGCCAGCGCCATCTGGGCCAGCGCCCGCGCCCCCTGATGCAGGTCATAGGCTTGCCGGAAGACTTCCAGGGCAGCGGCGTCGTTACGGGCCTCCCGCAAGGCGATGCCGTGATTGATCAGCTCGTCCTCGCTGGCGGTGGGCGCCGCGCCGGCCGACGAGAAGGCCCCGGTGCCGATCAGGAACGCGGCGGCGAGCGCCATCACCGGCAGGCCCGGCCGCCGCGCGCCTCGAGGACGCACGCCTGCGCCGTGGCGTCCGCAGATCATGGACGATGAAGAAGCTGGAAGCCGTGGCGGCCACGAGCGCTCGGCAGGCTGGGGATGGGTGACAGTCGGCATCGGTGTTCTATTTGATGATCAAGGCGTCGTTGGTCCCGCGCTTCACGGCCGGCCGTGGCGTCCCGTGCGCCTTCTTCGCGCCGGCGTGCGGGGCCGGCGTGGTGGTCCTGACCAGGCGGATCTCCTCCGGCGGTGGCTGATCGGCGTCGAACGATACGGTCTTCGCATCGTAGCCGGGCGCCGAGACGCGCAGCTGGTGATTGGCCCCGGCCAGCGGCAGCACGAGCTGCAAGCGTCCGGTCACGGCCTGCCGCCCGTCGAGCACCAGCTGGGCCTCGGGGGGGAAGGCCCTGATCTCGAACGCCGCGGAGCGGGCGGCGGGCTGTTCCTGGTCGGCGGCAGGCTTCGCCGTCACGAGCGGCGGCGAGGCGGGCTGCCCGACAGGCAAGACGGGGATGGGATCGTCGGCCGCTCTGGCGGCCGCCGGCCGGGTCGCTGCCGCAGCGATCACGGGCGCCGCGCCCGGCGCGCGCGTCTCCCGTTGTCCGGCCCGCCAGGCCAGCGCCACGGCGATGGCGACGCAGGCGACGCCCAGCCCCGCGGCGAGCCTGGTCCGCGCCCCCATGGCACGCGTGGTGGCGGGCTCAGGGCGCTTCGATTGGATGGCCGCGTGTCGCAGCGTGGAATCCTCGGCGCGCGGCGGGATCACCGGGAAGACGGCCGTGCCTGCCGACCGCACCAGGGGCTCGATGGTGGGGACGGCGTGCCCCTGGGCGTCGAAGTCGCCCGCCAACGCCGTGCGCGTCTTCTCGCCCGCGAACGGCAACAGGGGCTGCGCCGCCTCGCGCACGCTGGGGAAGCGGTCCGAGGGAGCGACAGCCAGCATGCGCGCCAGCAACGCGTACACCGGCTCCGGCAGGCCCGGCCGCAGCTCCTGCGCTGGCTGAATGGTGCCGCCGGCGGCGCTGTACAGGATCTCCAGATCGTTCTCGCCCCGGTAGGCGCGCTGGCCGGTCAGCATCTCGTACAGGATCAATCCCAGCGTGAACTGATCGCTGCGGGCGTCGACGTTGCGCGCCCCTCGCGCCTGCTCGGGCGACATGTAGCAGGCCGTCCCCAGCATCGTGTCGGTCCGGGTGACGGGCGGGCCGTCGTGATCGATCAGCTTCGACACGCCGAAGTCCAGCACCTTCGGCACCGGCTCGCCCCGCCGTCCCTGCGCCAGGAAGATGTTCTGGGGCTTCAGATCCCGGTGAACGACGCCGCAGTCGTGGCCGGCCGCCACCGCCGCCATGATGGGCAGAAACAGCGCCGCGGCGTCCGGCAACTCCAGCGGGCCGCGCCGCGCCAGCAGCTCGTCGAGCGTGCTGCCCTCCAGGTACTCCATCACCAGATAGGGGACGTCGTCGTCCTCGCTGACGTCGAACACGGACACGACGTTGGGATGGTTGATGCGCGACGCCGCCTCCCCCTCGCGCAGGAAGCGAACCCGGGCGTCCTGCCGCTCGGCGATGCGGGGCAGCAGCACCTTGATGGCCACCCGCTTCTTCAGGCCGGGGTGCAGGGCTTCGTAGACGGCCCCCATGCCCCCCTCGCCAATCAACCGCACGATGCTGTAGCGCCCGACGAGCTGGCCTTGCTTGAGTCGCTCCGCGGCGGTCATCCCTTCCATCCTCGCGGAACACCTACCAGCTACCCGCCGGCTTGGCCAGCGCCACGCTCCAGGTCAGCCGCCCAGCTTGCCCAGCAGGAACGCCGTCAGGAAGCCGAGGACGGTGACCAGTCCGGCCCAGTCGTGCGTCTCCTCGAATGCTTCGGGGATCATGGTGTCGCTGACCATGGCCAGGATGGCGCCTGCGGCGGTCGCCACCGTCGCCGCGACGACGGCAGGAGAGAACCGGCGGAACACGGCCTCACCCAGCAGCGCCGCGATGGCGGACAGCACGGCGATGCCGGTCCACAATCCGAAGACGTACGCCACGGAACGCCCAGCCCGTCTCATGCCCGAGGCGCTGGAGAGCCCTTCGGGGACGTTGGAGAGGAAGACGGCCCCGACGGTCACCCAGTTGACGGCGCCACCGCTGATCAGGCTGACGCCGATCGCGATCGATTCGGGGATCCCGTCCAGCAGCGCTCCCACCGCGATCGCCAGTCCGCTTCCCGGCTGCTGGGTCTCGGAGGGCTGCTGGTTTCCGGAGCGCTTGCGGTGCCGGGCGCCGCGCCGGGACAGCGCCATGTTGGCCAGCGTGTACACGATCGCGCCGGCCAGGAAGCCGATCGCCGTCGGCGCCACACCGCCGCGGCGGGCCGAGTCCTCGACCAGATCGAAGGACAGCGCGGAGACCAGCACACCGGAGCCGAAGGCCATGACGCCGGCGATCAGGTAGCGCGGCACACGCGCCAGGTAGCCCACCAGCGCGCCGAGCAGCAGGGCCGCGCCCCCCAGCAGGCCCCACAGCCCCGCTTGCAACCACACTGGCATCGGCGCTGCCCCGTTTCTTCGCGCCTACTGCGGCGTCACGAGCTTCTCCGGTTTCTCATCCATCCCACCAGGTGGATGATCGCCGCGACGACGGCTCCCAGGACCAGAAGGTGAATGGCCCAGCCCGCCGCCTTGTAGACGACGAACGAGACCGCCCAGACGATCAACAGCAGGGCACCCACGCCAAGCCACATGCTCGACCTCCTTGGCCGCATTCTGGGTCGGCGTGGGGCGGAGGCAACTGTGGCGACCGTCCAGAGGCTTGGACCCGGGCGGCGACCAGCGGGGCCGGCCCTGGGGCGCGCTTTCCCGCGCCGGCGCGCCGGTAGGATCAGTTTGGACAGGTCTTGCGATACGCCAGCGTGTCCGCCGCCGCGATCATTCCAGCGTTCAGGGACAGCGCCTCGCCAGCGGGGCCGGTGGCCGCGAGCTGGAAGGTGCCGGCGGCCGTCAGGGCGCAGGAGGAGAGGACGTCGGTGCAGTTCTCGTCGAGAGTGGTCAGGGTCAACTGCCCCTGGACGCTCGAGTAAGGCACGTCGCCGGAGGCCGGCGGATCGGTGCTGACGACGCAGCTGACGCCCGCGTCATCCAGCCCAGGTTTGTCGGGGCACGGTCCGTAAACGGGGGCTGGATGAAATTGAGAATTCACCTGAACCGCCGCGGACTGGTCGTCGAGCCCGATCGTCAAGGGCAGGGTGGGCCGCGCCGGCACCCCGTGAACGGTCACGACCAGATCGAAGCTCCAGTCGCAGATCATCGAGCCGCTCTCGTCGGGGTGACAGCCCGGCGCCATCAGGTACAGGGCCAGGTCCGTTCGGGACGCTGGCCCCGGCGACGAGCCCTGCAGGATGGTCGACCGGTCGAAGGCGATGGAGGTGCCGCCCGGCCTGGATGACGCGTGGCCGGTGTAGGGGACCGTCGGCGAGGCCAGCTGAAAATCGGCCTGAACGGAGCGCGCGGCTTCCACGGCGTTTCCCTGAGGACATCCGCAGCCTGCGCCCGCGGACAGAGCCATCAGGGACAGCAGCGCGAACGCTTTGGGCAGCATGAGCGATGTGCCATGCAGCGGTGGTGCCATACTCGCAACTTCGCGGGAACCGGCAGCATCGGTCAGGTCATCGGGCTCGCGTGGTGAAGGTTCAACAGTTTGAATGGGGTTTGGCCGTCAATTGGCGGGGGGCGCGGAGGCGTGAACCGCAGGCTGGACTGACGGCGCAGGCTGAAGTCCCGAGGGCGAGGTCATCGTGAACAGGCCCGCGGTCAGCTGGTCGACGAACAGCTGAGCGGTCGCCCTTTCCCGCACCGACAAAGGTCCGAATGGCGCCAGCGCACACCAGACGACGCGGCCATCGATGAGGTTCACCACACAGGCGAGACCCTCGCGGCGCGCGTCGATCATCCAACCGCCGAAGCCGGCGGCGAGCGCGTTCGTGACGCTGCGCCCGGTGGTGTTCTGACCGTCGAGAAACACGCTCACCATCACGTAGTCGGCGCCGAGGAAGCTCCGCCACACGTCCAGGCCGGGGCGCGCGTAACGCCACTGGAAGACGGTGTGGTGCCTGGTTTCGGTACCCTTCTGGCGCAGGTGGGCCTCGCGCATGATCTCGCCCAGCATCTGGGCCGCCCAGTCGGGGAAGGCGGTCCTGTCGACGGTCTTCAGCTGCTCGTCGTTGAAGAAGCGGCCGCCATGGGCCTGGACGTCGTAGTCGATCGATGCTTCCAGCGCCGCTCTCGCCGCCTGCTGCCAGTCACCGTGCTTGACGTACTTGCTGTCGGCGTCGATCTCGAACGAGGCGACGAACGGCGGGACCGCGGCCAGGCTCTGCGGGGGGACGTGGTGCGCCGGATCGCTCATCTTCAGCGGCGCCGCGCAGCCCGCCCCGCAGGCGGCCAGCGCCAGCCCAACGAGCACCACTCCGGCGTTGCCCGAGGCGTGCGGGTGTCCGCCGCGCCCCCCGCTTCCCGACGTCGTCACCGGACGACGGTATCACGATCCGCCCCCGGCCCGCCGCAGGCCCGCTCAGAGCGTGCCGATCGATTTGACCAGCTTGTTGTAGACGCCCATCAGCAGCAGCGGGGCCGGCCAGGCGCTGACGAAGCGGCTCGCCCGTTGATTGCCCCGCAGCTCGAAGGCGGCCGCCATGCCCATGGCCAGCAGGGCGGCGCTCAGAAACAGGTGAGACGGGATCTTGGCCGCCTGCTGTTCGATCACACGGGTGAAGGAGTCTTCGGCGTGCTCGGCGCGCCGCAGGGGGGCGGTCTCGGCGAGGCGAGCGTGGGCAGCGGGGTTCGTGGACGATCTCCAGGTGGCGCTCATCGCGCGGCATCGACGCAAGACCGATGCCACCGGAGACGAAGGGCGAGGCGGAGCACCGGCGATGGCTCGGCCATTGCTACGAAATGTCGGTATGCCTGCGGAAACCGCCGAGAGCGCTGTCTCGTTGACCGACGAGGTCCAGCTCGAGAAGGATGGGGCGGGCGCCCTCTTGCAGCGCGATTACTGGGCCGCCATTGCCGACTGCCGGGTCGGTCCCGCCGAGCTGATGGAGGATCTGCGCCAGCGATTCTGTGAATTCCCGCCCGCCGATCTGGTCTCGTTCTCGCGGGTGGGGACCTGTGATGCGCCGCTGGGCGTGGGCGACGAGCTGGACATAGTGATACGGATGGCAGGCGCGTGCCGCGTTCGCGTAACGGCCAGCGACGCCCACAGCTTCACCCTGGCCACCCTGCACGGCCACCCCGAGGCCGGCCGCATCACGTTCGGGAGCTATCGGCACGAGGGCGGGGCGGTGATCTTCCACATTCGCAGCCGTAGCCGCTCGGGCAGCCTGAAGTTCGCGACGGGATTCCTGACCCTGGGCGAGGCGATGCAGACGAACACGTGGACCGACTTCGTGCGGACGGTGGCCCGAACCCACGGCACGGGCGTGCTGGGTGAGGTCCATGCCGAGACCAGCGAGGTCGAACGCCAGCCCGACGACGCCGACGTGACGCAGCCGACCTTCAGCGCGCGCGGTGCCGATTGATGAACAGCGCCGCGGTGGCGCCCGCCTACCGCTGGGCACGCAGCTTCGCCCCGCAAGAGGTGGCGCGTGAGCTGGCCCTCCTGCCCGGGCGTGCCAGCACCGGTCCCCGCTCCGACGGGGCCGCCGTCGGCGACCCCAGCTGGCACCGCTACTACTCGGAAGCGGTGATCGCTCGGGAGGCTCCGGGGCCCCCCGCGCCCGACGGACCCTTCGAGCGGGCTCGCCGCGCCGTCGCCGAATACGCGTTCTCCGACCCGTCCCTCGTGCAGGGGCACTTCGATGCGAGCAGCGAGCTGCGCGGCCGTCCCATCGTCCTCGAGCTGAAGGTCCTGGGCCTGCACCTGCTGTGCGGCGTGGTGGTCCGCGCCGTGCGCGACGAACGCACCGCCGGGGCCAGCGTGTGGGGCTTTCGCTACGACACCGTCGAGGGGCACGTGGAGGCGGGGGCCGAGTGGTTCTTGCTGACCAAGGACCACGCCTCGGGCGAGGTGCGCTTCCGCATCCAGGCCAGCTGGCACGAGGGCACGCTGCCGAACTGGTGGACCCGGCTGGGCTTCAGCCTGCTGGCGCGGCGCTACCAGCGGGCCTGGCATCGCCAGGCCTACGCGCGGCTGCGGGCGCTGGTGGGTGGCCGCGATCTGCCGCCGCTGCCCCGCCGCCGGACCATCCTGAAAGCGTGGCAACCGGAGATCAGCGCGCCGCCGCCCACGGCCCCGTCGATACGCGAACGCGAGAGCTGAGCGAGGCTCCCGGTCCGCGGTCGGGCGCTGAGGCATCGCCAGCGTTGTGCGCTATGGTCGGGCGGATGGGACTACGTGAAAGAAACAACGTCCGCGTCGGCGGCGACGGGGCGGACACGATGTTCTTCTCCCACGGGTTCGGATGTGACCAGAACATGTGGCACCGGATCGAGCCGGCGTACGCCAAGCGCTACCGCACCGTGCTGTTCGATCTCGTGGGCAGCGGACAGTCGGATCTCGCCGCGTATGATCCCGCGAAGTATGCCGGGCTGCAGGGCTACGCCGACGACGTCGCCGAGCTGGTGGAAGTCTACGGTCAGGGGAAGGTGCTGTTCGTCGGACACTCCGTCAGCGCGATGATCGGCATGCTGGCCGACCTGAAGGCGCCGGGACGGTTCGCCGCGCACCTGATGATCGGTCCGTCCCCCTGTTACATCAACGACGGCGACTACGTGGGCGGCTTCAGCCGGCAGGACATCGAGTCGCTGCTGGAGACGCTGGAGAGCAACTACCTGGGGTGGTCGAGCAACATGGCGCCGGCCATCATGGGCGCACCCGACCAGCCCGAGCTGAGCGTCGAGCTGACCAACAGCTTCTGCCGGACCGATCCGGAGATCGCGAAGCAGTTCGCGCGCGCCACGTTTCTGTCGGACAACCGCGCCGACCTGCCCCGGTTGCAGACGCCGACGTTGATCCTGCAATGCGACAACGACATCATCGCGCCCATCAGCGTGGGTGAGTACCTGCATCGCCACATCGCGCACAGCACCCTGAGCGTGATCGACAACATCGGTCACTGCCCTCATCTCAGCACGCCCAGCGCCTGTTCCAGCGCGATCGATTCGTTCCTGACCCAGGAGCGCCTCTGACGGTGGGCCCGGCACCACCTGCCCCGTCGGGGGAGGCGCTGGACCTGTTCGATGTCGTGGCCTGCGGTCTGCTGCAGACGACCGCTGACGGTACCATCACCCGCGCCAACGTGCTGTTCTGCAAGTGGGTCGGCTACACCCCCGCCGAGCTGGTGGGCAAGCGCCGCTTCCAGGAGCTGCTGACGGTGGGCGGGCGGATCTTCCATCAGACCCACTGGGTGCCGCTGCTGCAGATGCAGGGCTCGATCTCCGAGGTGAAGCTGGAGCTGGTGGTGCGCGAGGGTCCGGTGGTCCCCATCGTCATGAACGCCCTGGTCCGGCTGGATCACGGCGTTCCCGTCCACGAGATCGCGGCGTTCGTCGCGCGCGACCGCGACAAGTACGAGCGAGAGCTGTTGCTGTCGCGCAAGCGGCTCGAGGATCTGGTGGCCCAGGCGACCAGGCTGCAGTCGGATGCCAGGGACCGCGCCGACTTCGCGGAGCAGATGATGGGCATCGTCAGCCACGATCTGCGGAACCCCCTGTCCAGCATCCAGATGAGCGCGGCCTTGCTGGCGCGCAGCGAGCTGGCGCTCAGCCAGCAGCGGACCATCGCGCGCATCAGCCGCTCCGCCGAGCGGGCGACGCGGCTGATCTCGGACCTGCTGGATTTCACCCAGGCGCGCCTGGGCCGCGGCCTGGCCGTGTCGATGGTGGAGATCGATCTTCACGAGTGCGTGGCCGACATGGTCGAGGAGCTGCGGCACATTCACCCGGCGCGGGCCCTGAATCACCAGCGCCGGGGCGCCGGAGCGTGCGTGGGCGACGCCGATCGCCTGGCCCAGGTGGTGGGCAACCTGGTCTCCAACGCCATGACCTACGGCCGCGCCGACGAGCCGGTCACCGTCGTTTCGATCATCGAGGCGAACAGGTTCGTCATCTCGGTCCATAACCAGGGCGCCCCCATCCCACCCGAAACGCAGGCGACGCTGTTCCATCCCATGACCAGGGGGTCCAGCGCGGGCAGCAGCGCCCGAAGCGTGGGGCTGGGGCTCTACATCGTCAGCGAGATCGCCAAGGCGCACTCCGGCAGCGTCAGCGTGCGTTCGGCGGCGGGCGAAGGGACGACGTTCACGGTCGTCTGCCCACGATAGAAGGCCGGCGGCGATCGAGAGGCGCGCGCCGACGGCGGTCGGTCCTGTCGTGCGTTCATCGGCGGCGACGGTAGGTGATGCGCAGGTCGTCCTTCCAGTTCACGTCGTCGCGTCGAAGCTGGGTCACGCCGACGATGACGTCGCCGCCCTCGGCGAAGGTGCCGGTGAAGCGCTGGGAGAACCCCGGCACCTCGCGCCAGAATCGCCAGGCCTGGCGGTCGATGCTGGACTGATAGGCGCGAAACACACCGCGCGAGTCGTAGTAGTGCAACGTCAACGGCCCCGTTGCTTCCGAGGCGGACACCTCGCCCTGTCCTTCGGCGACGCGATCCTGGTCGGTGAAGCCGATGATCGAGAGCGAATCCGGAAAGTCCGGATGGTCGACCCGGGCCCGGTGAATCAGGAAGCGTTCCCCTTCCAGCCACTCCACCGTCACCGACCCGCGAACCGTCACGCCGGGGAGCGCCGGGTGGGTTCCTTCGGTGTCCCATTTGCCCACCAGCGCCGCCAGCAGCTTCCCGGACGGGTCGGTCTTCCCTGTCGCACCGGTTGCAGAAGCCATGCCCTGTCTCTTAAGTCCGTCACCGAGCGATGGCCACCGCTGCCATCGGCTGCCATTGCGGGCGTCATGGCTCGGGTATTGCTGTACGTCGGCCGCAGGAGGCGGATATGGCAAAGCCCTTCAAGGAATGGACCGTGCTGCCGCACGGAAAGCTTCAGCGCGTGGACGACGGCGTGCTGTCGGTTACCGGCCTGCTACGCATGCCGCCCATGGGCGAGGTGCCTCGCCGCATGACCGTGGTCCGCCTGCGGGATGGCCGCCTCGTCATCTACAGCGCCATCGCGCTCGACGAGGACGAGATGACCGCGCTCGATGACTACGGTACGCCGGCCTTCTTGATCGTCCCGGGGCGGATCCACCGCATGGATGCGAAGACCTGGAAGGATCGCTATCCATCGCTGGTCGTGGTGTCGCCGGCCGGCGCCCGGAAGAAGGTCGAGGAGGTGGTGCCCGTCGACGCCACCGAGGTCGACTTTGGCGATCCCTCCGTCCGTTTCATGGCTCTGCCGGGCACGAACGGGCTGGAAGGTGCCCTGGTCATCGAGCGAGAAGGCGGCACGACGGTGGTCCTGAACGATCTGATCTTCAACCTGGAAAACCGGCCCGGCTTCGTCGGCTGGCTGTTCAAGGCGATCGGCATGACCGGGGACCAGCCCCACATTCCCCCCATCATCAAGATGGGCGAGGTGAAGGACAAGGCCGCCGTGGCGTCGCAGCTCGATGATTGGGCGCGGCTGCCCCGGTTGAAGCGCGTGATCGTCTCGCACGGGGAGATCATCGCCGACGCTCCCGCCGCCGTGCTGTCTCGAGTGGCCGGCGAGCTGCGCGCCTGAGCGCGTCGTCCGCTTCGTTGCGCGGCAGGGGCGGTGATCGCTCCTGCCGCTCGTTCACCCCGATCGCAGGAGGTTACCCATGGTCTCTCCCTCTCAGATCAAGCCCCACACCCCGGTCGTCTGTTCGGAGAACGGCCAGTTCGCCGTTGTCGACCACATGGAGGGCTCCGAAACGATCAAGCTGGCGAAAGACAAGTCCGGCAAGCATCACTACATCCCGCTGAAGTGGGTCAAGACGGTGGACGACAAGGTGCACGTCGACCGTCCCGGCGATCAGGCGATGCGGGAGTGGTCCGAGACCCCTCCAGGCAACGCGTAGTTTTGGGAACGCCGATGTCTGTCCATCCGGACATCGGCGGCCCGGGATGTCCGGCTGACGACCCACTTTCCCGTCATTGGGGCAGGGATGTCCACCGGTACACCCTGGCTTGGCACGTGCAAGAAGGGCGGACCCACGGGCGGTCGTCTTGGCCCGCAACCAACACCCCTGAGGAGGTTCCGATGGTTCGTTCGTTCATGCGCGCCGCAATGCTGTTCGCCGCCGTTGCTCTTTCCACGTCCGCCGCCCGCGCCGAGGCGCCCAGCCCCGCCGAGACGGCAGGGAACAAGATGGAGAAGAAGGGGAACGCGGAGGAGAAGGCCGCCGACGCCGAGAAGGCCAAGGGCGCCCGGATGGAGAAGGAAGGCAAGGCGGAGGAGGACGCCGGCAAGAAGAACAAGAACCCTACGGAGGAGGCCGCTGGCAAGTCGCGCAAGAAGAGGGGCCACGCCATCGAGAAGGAGGGCGAGGCTCGCGGTGACGCGGCGGAGCAGATGGAGAAGTCCGGCAACAAGGCGGAGAAGGCCGGCGTGGACGCCCGTAAGGACGCCGCCAAGGCCAAGGCCGACGCCACCAAGTAGCAGCGAACCGGCTGTCACGCGCGAAGCGTGCTGTTGGCGGCGCGAAGAGCACGACGGCGAGCGTTCGGCGCCGTCGTGTGATTCGCTATCGGTCCGCCCCGCGGCGCTTCAGGACGTGACCTCGGCGGTCCACACGCGGAAGCTCTGCAACGTGTTCGGACCGAACGTGGTGCTGATGGCGACGTCCGAGGCGTCCCGCCCCCGCGCGATCAACACGCGGCCGATGCGCGGGACGTTGTTCCGCGGATCGAACGTGTACCAGGTCCCGCCCAGGTAGGCCTCGAACCATCCGGCGAAGTCCATCGGCGACGGATCCTTCGGCACGCCGATGTCTCCCAGATATCCGGTGCAGTACCGCGCCGGGATGTTCAAGCACCGGCACAGGGTGATCGCCAGGTGCGCGAAGTCGCGGCAGACGCCGCGGCGCTCGTTGAAGACCTCCCACGCGGTCTTGGTCGGGCTGGCGAACTGGTAGCCGAACTGGATGTGCCGGTGGACGAAGTCGCACACCGCCTGCACGCGCGCCCAGCCGAGCGGTGCGCCCGAGAACAGGTCCCAGGCGACCTGCGACATGCGGTCGGTCTCGCAGTAACGGCTGCCCAGCAAGTAGACCAGCGTGTCCTCGGGCAGGTCCTGCACCAGATGCTGTATGGCCCCCGGCACGACCGGCTCCGTCGCGCCGTTGTCCTGAATGACCGTGTCGGTGGTGACGCTGAAGTGCCCCGCCGGACCGACCAGCCGCGTGCACCAGTTTCCAAACCCGTCCCGGTAGCCCGTGGTCGGCACGGCCGGGGTGGTCAACAGATGGTCCGGTCGCACCAGCTGGGACACCCGGCTGTAGTGGACGTTCAGGGTCAGGATCATCGGCGTGGGCTGGGGAAGGTCGTAGTGGATCTCGTATCCGATCTGGATTTGCATCGCGCTCCTCATCCTGTTGGTGGTCGGTCGGCCATCCCCTGGAGGGCGATTGGCAACAGCCGGGCGAGGCGGGCGGCCCAGGCTTCTTGCCCCCGCTCGTCGGCGATCAGGTCCTGGCGAATCTCCAGCTCGACGTGCGGCAGGCCGCGCCGCTCGCCGTGCTGCACGATCGAGTAGTCGGTCAGCTCGCCGGCGGCGTAAGGCTGGTTGTCGCCCACCACCAGCCCGTCCTCGGCGCGCAGCGCCTGCAACAGGGGGATGGCCAGCCGCGCGTCGCGGTTGTGCAGGACGCCGGCGTGCCAGGGGCGGGATACCCCCAGGAACGACGGTGTGAAGCTGTGAACCGTCACCAGCACCGTGACGCGGCGGGCGGCCTGTCGAGCGTCCAGGGCGCGTCGGATCTCGGCGTGATAGGGACGGAAGATCTCGTCGGCCCGCGCGGCCGCCGCGACAGGGTCGAGGCCCTGGTTGCCCGGGACGGCGACCTGTTCGCTCTCGAGGACGATTGAGTCGACGGCGTCGAGGGGACGGTTGCAGTCGATGACCAGCCGGGAGTAGCGCTGGCACACGGTGGTGGCGCCCAGCAGGCTGCCCAGCCGCCGTGCGACGCCCGCCGCGCCGATGTCCCAGGCGATGTGACGGGACAGGTGTTCGGCAGGCAAACCGAGCGAACCGAGCGCCCGCGGCAGCAGCCGTCCGGCATGATCGCAGGTCAGAAAGAAGGGGGACGGCGCGTCGAGCCCCTGCACCTCCACCGGAGAGACCTCGTCCCGAGACAGCAGCACGGGCCCATCATGGCCGACCGAAGGTCAATTCCCCGATCCATTTTGTAGCGATCGAGGTAACAGCGCCCCGGAACTCAGGATGTTCCGGCAGCTGGTTATCCTCGCCGGACGCCGGACGGCAGCGGGCGATCGAGCTCTGCACGCGGCGGCTTGCCTGATGAGCGCGGCCCGCGGGCACCCTGCGATCGGAGGTTACCCCATGCTCAGCGACGACAATCACGATCCATGCGGAACTTGCCGGCGAGGGCGGGCAGGACATATGAGTCGCCGTGACCTGCTGCGGGCCGCGGGGCTGGGCGCCGGCACGGCGTCTGCCCTGGCGGTCTTGCCGGCTTGCGGGCAGGCGACGGGGGCGCCGCCCACGGGGCCGGTCGCGGTGGGGAATGTCTCCGCCCTGGGGGTGGGGAAGATGCTGGTCATGTCGAACGTGGTGGTGGCGCGCGACGCCGGCGGCGTGTACGCCATGTCGGCCGTGTGCACGCACGCGGGGTGCTTGCTGGACGATGGCCCGGCCACCGTGGCCGCCGGGCTGAACTGTTCCTGTCACGGGTCGACCTTCGACGGAAACGGGAAGGTGACCCGGGGCCCCGCGCGGACGGCCCTGCAACACTTCGCCGTGACCATCGGGGCCGACGGCTCGATGGTGGTGGATGGCGGTCAGCCGGTCGACGCCAGCGCGCGCACCTCGGCCGCCTGAGACGACCACACCCCGGAACGACGAAAGTCCCGACGGCGCCGTAGCGCCCGTCGGGACTTTCCTGCTTCTCAAAGATGCTTCGCGGGGATCAGAGCCGATAGGCTGACCACTTGATGCCAGCGATGATCATGTCCATGACAGCCTTCTCCTGGAACGCTGACGTGGAGTGGCCAAACGCGGTGTAGAACAGACGACCTCCGCGCGCTGCACCGGTCGACACCGGCATCTCGTGGACCCAGGCGCTCGGTCGCTCCTGCGTCATCGCGGTGTCATGGCAGGTGAGCAAGATCTGGATCCCGGGGATCTTGGACGACAGCGGATCACGGGTGAACGTGTACCACTCCTCGTTTCGGTTCCACGGGTTGGGCGTGGACGCATTCATCAGGATCGGGTGCGTCATCATCTGGTAGTACTGCGCCGTCCCGGACGTGCCGGCGTTGCTGTGATCCTTGAAATTGGCGCCGATGAAATCCACGTACCAGGGCCAGGTGCTGCCCTGATAGGTGTCGGTCGCCGAGTGCGTGCCGACGAAGCCGCGCCCCTTCTTCTCGATGAAGTCCTGCAGGGCCTGGCGACGGACGGTCTTCATGCTGTCGTCGATGGTGGTTCCCGTGGTGTCGAGGAACATCACGACGTCGTACTTGTCTAGCCCCGCGTCGGTGAAGACGGAGGCGTCGAAGGTCGTGTCGCTCGGTCCCTCCGTGATGTTCATGGTGTGAGCGTAGGTCGTGTCGAACTTGATGTTGTCCGTGGTCTCACGCGCCTTCAGGTATTGAATCGCGCCCGCGCGCGCCTGGTGACCGTAGGCCAGCGCGTTGTTCCAGACCAAGACGTTGATGGGACCGCTGGAGCCGCCGCTGCCTGCGGTCGTGCCGCCCGTTCCCACGGCGCCCCCGCTTCCGGGCGCGCCGCCAGAGGCCGTGGCGCCGCCAGAGCCCGTGGCGCCCCCAGAACTCGTGGCGCCGCCAGAGCCCGTGGTGCCGCCCCCCGATGCCACGATCCCTCCGGTACCCAGCTCGCTTGCGCCCCCGCTGCCAAGTTGTGATCCCCCGCTGCCAGGGCCGCTCACTCCCCCTGAACCCGCCGCTTGTCCCCCCGAGCCGCTCGCAGATGTGCCTCCCGAGCCCGAGCTGCCAAGCGAGCCGCCGCTCGCGGAGCTGCCGCCGCTGCTGACGGGATTGCCGCCGGATCCGTCTCCGGTGCTGCCGCCACTCGACGACGAACCACCATCCGGTCTTGCGATGACCTCGCTGCCGGCGTTACACCCATACAATCCCACACCGGAGGCCACAGCCATCGAGAGTAGGGCCAGTTTTACTTTCGTTCCCATGGTGCTTCCTCCGGTCGAGCGTTACCAAACGAGCGTTGCGCCAGCGTTCACAAAATTCACGTTCTGCCGAGGCCTGACCACTGTCCCGTCGGCGAGCGCGTGATCAAACCAGGTGAACTGCGCGTCGAAGTACTCTAGCGCAAAAGTCACCGACGAGAATGCTTGTTGATAGATCCCTGCGGAAAATCCCACCTGCTGCGCAATGAACGGAACGTTGGTGCTGGAAGGGGGCGGGTCGGCATAGTCATGCTTTGACCGGGTAATACCCGCTCCGCCGGCAATCTTGAACCCGCCAAACACCAATGCGGCAGCGCCCCAATAGCCATCTTCCTTCCGAAGACCGGGCCGGCCGCTGAGGATGATGGCCGGATTGTCTTCGACCGGAACGAGCAGGCCCAACCCTTGGCCCGTGAATCCACTGGCCGCCAGCTTGAGGGGACCGACATTCAGGCCGACTCCGTAGTTGAGCCCCAGCGCATTGAAATCGTAGTCACGGAGGGGAGGGTCGAGGGCCATTCCGTTCGAGTCCACGTTCATCACGGTGGTTGACAGACGCTGCCAGAGACCGCTGACGAACGCCGTGAACATGTGGTTGGGGGTGGAGTAGGCCACCTCCGCCTCGGTGCGCGGATACGGGGTTCGCCGATAATCGGCCGTGGTGTACTGAACCGGATCGTAGAGTCCCACCGCAAGTTGGAAACCACCCATGTTGGGCGTGTTGTAGACGAAGCCGGAGTGAAAGCCGGGAAAAAGCAGGCCAAAGCCCGCATGGCCGCAAGCACCCCCGTGAACCTCCTTCGTGGAGCACGGAAATCCCAGCCCCATGCCGTGCTCGACGTCGTAGTCCAGCAAGATTCCGCCACGCGCAAACAGCGCCAGCGACCGCCCGACGAGGAGGCTGCCCCATTTGCCTTCGAGCTGGAAGTACAGCTCGCGGGCCTCGACCGACGGCGTATCGAACGCGCTGCGTTCAGAGGCCGTCAACGCCCATAGCGCGACGCGCGTCTTGAGGTGGGTGCCCTCGGTCAGTTGCTTGTTCAGCTCGAACGCCAGCACGTTCATGATGAACCCGCTGCGGATACGCGTGGAGCTGATCTTGCCGTTGGAGTCCTGCGCCTCGTCGAGTCCGGTGTAGGTCGACGGCTCGCCCGGGGGGAGCCAATCTCCCCAGGCGTGGCTGATGAAGTTGTTGATGCGTCCGTCGGTGGATAACGTCCAGCCTCCGACATCAACTAGCTTGACTTCGGCCTGCGCACGCCCCGCCGCCAACGTGCCCATGAGCCCGATGGTTGCCGCGAAGAGGGAAGTCCGAACCCGCGTTCGCGCTTTGCTTGGTATTGTCAATCGTGCCTCTCCGGTAGATCCTTCGTTGTCGTTGTTGACCAGCACTAGGCGACCTGGCGCATCACCCGGTCATTGCCGACGTCTCGATCGCGTCGAGCATCAGCTGGTTCCAAACCCCGTCCTCGAAATCGGGCCGCGGTGACCTGGTATCCACGATTCCTCTCAGGAAATCGTGAACGATATTGGTGAACGAATGCTCGTAGCCGATTGATGTTTCACAGGCGTCCTCCCCTGGTTCTTCCATCCTCACCAAGTCCGAGCGTTTCCCGGGTGAGTCATGCGAATTCTCGGGTGCCAGGCGGACAAGGGAACTGACCGGCTGCGATCGTAGCCGAAGTGAGCTGCGACCGTGGCCGGCTCTGGTCGAGCACTCGTGTCGCGCAACCATGCGACGCACCGTTCCATGGCTGGCTACGGTACTTGACCTCACTTCGAAAGGGCGCGACACGACCAAGTGAAGGGTTACTGTTCCAAGGTGTGCTTTTTGTGCATAGTAATTCGACCTTGAGCCTCATTTCGTAAGGACGGGTGCCCAGGGCAGCGAGCGACGGCGGCAAACGAGATGGTCCGCGGTTCGGCCGCTACAGCCCTGCGGCTGGCGCCGATCTCGCTCCAGGGGCGGGCCCCCGGCGAGGCTCGTCCTCATATCAGAGTTGCGTCATGCGATCCAGGAAGACGGGCACCCGTGCCCCTGCTGCCGACACGGGGTGCGTCCGCGGTCCTGCTGGGCCGCGCATCATGGGACGCGCCGCGATGTTTCCAGTGCAGAAGTTCCATTTATCCATTCCCCGGGGTCCCCGCGGCGAGTCATGCCGCGAAGCGCCTGAGTAACGCCAGCAGGCTGCTGAAGAAGCCGAGATTTACACGGGTTTGTTGGTGTCGGGCGGTTTCGAGGCCGACGATCTGGAGAAGCGGTGCCCCTGGCGTTTGGTCGGGCAACTGCCCGACCAAGGCCCGCCGGGTCAGGTCGGCCTAGGTCGGACGAGTCGAACATCCGGCCCGGGTCGTAGGCGGCCATGACGTGGAAGCCGTTGCGCCAACCTCGTCATTCGACTCCGCAACGGGCTGGGCGAAGGCCGCCCTGCGTCTTCCCCCAGCCGAACATCTCCTCCACCCGCGTACGGGTGACCTGGCCGGTCCGGTAACGGCGCTCCTTTGAAAGCGACGGGCATCGAGCCGGCGCGTTCTGGTATCGCCAGGTGAGACCGGATCTCCCGGTGGACCAGGGGCTGCGGGCCGTCACGCAGTACGGCTTGTCACTGCCCAGCGGGCGCGGGTTGTAGCCACGGCCGCGCAGTCCCCTCCCATCTCCAGGGCTCATCCCGTTCGGCGAAGCTGCTCGCGGAGGCGAGGCGGAAGTCGACGCAGGGGCCCATTGCTATTCTCCGTCAGCACGGGGGCTCCGAGTGGCTGAGTTTCGCTTTCTTCCCATCCTCGGTGCGGGCCAGCCTCGACTCCGGCTCGGTCGTCGACGCGTGCGTCTCGTTGGAGCGCTTCGCTCCGGCAAAGTTCACCGTGCGGTTGCCCGGAGATGGTAAGGGACTCCGCCGCCGTGAATAAATAGTTACGCGCGAAGAGTTAACAATTCGAACCCTTCGGTGGCAATTGGGTCCGGGTTGTGTTTTTGTTTCCGCCTCTCTCTGTCAGGAGGGAAAGCAGGCCGTTGTGGCGTTTTCCCCCGCAGGTCAACCACCACCCGGAAGAGAACGCATGAACATTTCTCGACTGTTCAAGGCCAGTTGTGTTGCGCTCATAGTGACGGCCATGAGCTTCGCCCTTCGTGGCGCGGCGACCGGCGATTGGGTGGCTCAGTTCCACCTCACCAACGAGCAGGCCGGCTGGGTCAACGGCTCCGCGTTCTGGGGCTTCACGCTGGCGATGATGTTCGGCGGACCGCTCGTCGACGCGCTCGGCCTCCGTCGCATCCTGGGCCTCGCCTTCGTGGGCCACGCGGCGGGCATCCTGCTCACCATCTTCGCGTGGGACTTCTGGAGCCTGTTCGGCGGCACGCTGCTCTTCGGGATCGCGAACGGATCGGTCGAGGCGGCGTGCAACCCGCTCGTGGCCTCGCTTTATCCCGACAACACGACCACCAAGCTGAACCACTTCCACGTCTGGTTCCCGGGCGGCATCGTCATCGGCGGTCTGCTGTCCTTCGCCTTCGGGAAGCTCGGTCTGGGCTGGAAGGCGCAGTTCGCCACGATGCTGGTTCCCCTGGTCGCCTACGGGGTCCTGTTCTTCGGCCAGACCTTCCCGCAGACCGCCCGCGTGCAGAGGGGTGAGTCGACCGGCTCCATGTTCGCCGCCTGCCTTTCGCCGGGCTTCCTGCTGATGGTGGGCTGCATGCTCCTCACGGCCTCGACCGAGCTCGGGCCGGGCCAGTGGATCCCCTCTATCCTTCAGAACGCCGGGGTCTCCGGGATCCTGGTGCTGGTCTGGATCACCGGCCTCATGGCCATCGGCCGCATGTTCGCGGGTCCCTTCGTGCACAGGCTCTCGCCCATCGGCATGCTGATCGCCAGCGCGGTGCTGAGCATGCTGGGCCTCTATGCCATGTCGCACTCGACCGGCGTCGTGTTGTTCGCGTCGGCCACCGTGTTCGCCTTCGGCGTGTGCTTCTTCTGGCCGACGATGCTGGGCTTCGTCGCCGAGAACTACCCGAAGACGGGCGCGCTCGGGCTGGCCATCATGGGCGGCGCCGGCATGCTGAGCGTCAGCTTCGTGCTCCCCATCATCGGCAGCTGGTACGACGCGGGCATCGCGGCGCGCACGGGCGGCAAGCCTCCCACCGGTGATGCGCTGGCCGCCATTCAGGCCGCCGCGGGACTGGACGCCCTCGGCAAGGTGGCCGCGCTGCCGCTCATCCTCATCGTCGCGTTCGTTCTGATCGCGCTCGTGAGGAAGAAGAAGGGCAAGGAGGCGGTCTCCGTCCACGCGCACTGAGAAGACGCGGGCCCCGAGAGTCGAGAATCAACGAGCAGCGACGAGCAGTGAAGAGAAGGACGGCCGGCTCCGTCGGAGTCGGTTCGCCCTTCCTGCATTTCGACCGTAAGCTATGCACCGCCCGGTCTCGCCTTGCGACATCGCGCGGGCCGGGGATACCATCGCTGCCCGTCTTCACGGGCACGGAGAAGCGGAGGAGAAGCCATGATCGCTCCATTCGAACCGAAGTTCATGAAGATGAGCGTCCTGACGGCGGCTTTGCAGGAGCTCACGCCGCGCCAGGTTCGCGACGAAGATCCCGACCGCGCCATCGAGGACTGGCTGCAGTTCTCGCGCGAGCTCGACTGTCCGAACATCCAGATCTCGGCGGCGCTTCATCCGACCGAGGCTGACGTCCCGCCGGAGGCCATGCTGGATCCGGTGGCGAACACGCTCGATCTCCGCAAGCCGTTCGATAAGGCGCGCGCGGCCCGGGTGCTGGCCGCGACGCGGGCCACCGGCGTGGGCGTCACCGACATCGCGTTCTTCGACAATCTTCTCCACGACGACGCGGCGATTCGCAGGAAGAAGCACGACTTCGTGATCCGGATGATGGACGCCGCGGCGATGCTGGGCGTCGAGGCGATATGCGGGTTCGTCGGGCGCAACCAGAAGCTGTCGATGGATCAGAACCTGGCGTTCTTCGAGGAGGTCTTCATTCCTCTCCTCAAGGAAGCGAAGGCCCGCCAGATCGAATACCGCGTCGAGCAGTGCCCCATGCCGGGCTGGACGGTCGGTGACAACTTCCACAACAACATCGGCTACGCGCCCGGGATGTGGATCGCGCTGCACCGGATCTGCGAGCGGCACGGGGTGGGGGAACAGTTCCGGGTCCACTACGATCCGTCGCACGCCATCCTGATGGGCCAGGACACGCGCTCGATCTTCCAGTATCTGAAGGACGAGGGCTACGGCTTCATCGTCGGCGGCTTCCACGTCAAGGGTCAGGTCATCGATCCGAAGGGCGTGGCGGCCTGGGGCTATGGCGGTCAGACCGTCGAGCGCGGCGACTGGAAGGACGGCAGGCCCTCGCCGAACGCGGCCGATCACGCCAACGCCTGGAAGAAGCAGACGGTGCTGTGCGAGCACGAGCTGCCCGGGACGGCGAAGCACGACCCGCTCGGCTATCTGCAGAATCGCACGGTCGACTGGCTCGATCATCAGCTCGCCGCGCGCGAGCTCCTCCAGCTCGACGTGGCGAACACGGCGCTGGTCATCGAGCACGAGTACCCGCGGGCGCGCATCCAGGACAAGGAGCGGCTGAAGCCGATCCTCAAGGGCTCCATCGCCTTTGCCCGGAAGATCGACGAGGCGGCGGGGTGCATGTTCGCGCTTCATCACGACGTGTTGCCGGCGCAGAACATCCCCGTTCAGGGGCGTGGGCGCGTCGCTTACTGGACCTGAACGGACCCCAACGGGCCTTGCGGAGATTGACGATGGCAAAGCGGAAGCTCAACGTCGCGATGATCGGTTACGACTTCATGGGCCGGGCGCACTCGAACGCCTGGCGGCAAGTCGCGCCCTTCTTTCAGGACGTGCCGATCGAGCCGGTCCTGAAGGTGGTGGTCGGACGGACCGAGCCCAAGGTCAGGGAAGCGGCGGCGCGGCTGGGGTTCGAAGAGGCGGCCACGAGCTGGCAGGACGTCCTCGGGCGCAAGGACATCGACATCGTCGACATCTGCACGCCCGGCGACTCCCACGCCCAGATCGCGATCGCCGCCGCCGAGGCGGGCAAGGCCATCCTGTGCGAGAAGCCGCTGGCCAACACGGTCGCCGATGCCGAGCGCATGGCGGCCGCCGCCCGCAAGGCGGGCGTCGTCAACATGGTCTGCCACAATTACCGCCGGTGTCCGGCGGTCATGCTGGCGAAGCAGATCATCGACGAGGGCCAGCTTGGTGACATCTGTCATTACCGGGGGCTCTACCTTCAGGACTGGATCGCCGATCCCAGCTTTCCGCGGGTGTGGCGGCTCGAGAAGGCCCGGGCGGGGTCGGGATCGCTCGGCGACATCCTGTCGCACACGATGGACCTGTCCCGACACCTGGTCGGAGAGCCGGCCGCCGTCTCGGGCCTGCTCAAGACCTTCGTGAACGAGCGACCCTTGCCCGAGGATCCGTCCCGCCGCGGCAAGGTCGACGTCGACGACGCGGCCCAGGCGTTGGTCAAGTTCGCCTCGGGCGCCGTCGGGTACTACGAGGGCTCTCGCTTCGCGCCGGGCCGCAAGAACTACAACCGCTTCGAGATCAACGGGACGAAGGGGAGCGTCGTGTGGGACCTCGAGCGGATGAACGAGCTCGAGTTGTACGTCGAGAGCGGGCCCCTCAGCGGCTTCCGCACGATCTCGGTGACCGACGGCAAGCACCCCTACGTGGCGGCCTGGTGGCCCCCCGGGCACATCATCGGTTACGAGCATTCGTTCACGCACACGGTGTATGACTTCTTGAAGGCGATCGCCGCGGGCAAGTCGCCGCGACCCGACTTCGAGGACGGGCTTCGCAACCAGCGCATCCTCGACGCCATCGAACGGTCGGCCGCGACCGGGCAATGGATCGACGTCCCCGCCTGAGAATGCCATGAGCACAACGCCCAGCGGTCCGCGGCGATCCGGAGGGACACCGGTCGTGGTTCGGTCGAGGTGGCCCCGGCTGGCGATGGCCTGCCTGGTCGTCGCCTCTTGCCAGGCCAAGGCTCCGACGAAGAGCCTTGACGCCTCGCCGGGCGCCGACGTCGCAGCAGGAACCGGCGGTTCGACCAGTGGAAGCGGCGGAACCGGTGGCGCATCCGGTGCGTCGGCAGGGACGGGGGGCGTATCCGGCGGCGGCACGGGCGGCGACACGGGCGGTGGCACAGGCGGCGCGATGGCCGCTGCCTCCGGGGGCATCAGTGGCGGGACGGGTGGGTCCAGCCACGACGGCTCAGGCGGCGCTACCGCTGGGGGCGCCACGGGCGGAACGGGCGGTGGCTCCGGCGGCGGCGGCGGGCCGGGGAACGGCTCGACCGGGGGTGTCGGGGCGATGGGGGGAAGAGGCGAAGGGGGCTCAGCCCCTCCCGATGGCGGCGCCGACGCCGCGGACGCCGCGTCCGGCACCGACGCCGCGCGCCCGGCACGCGTCCTCCTCTACGACTTCAGCACGCTGGACATTCCATCGGTGTCCAACCAGCTGACCATCTTCAAGCAGAAGCTCGAAGGCTGGCAGTACCAGGTGGATCAATCCAAAGATCCCGCCGTCTTCACCGATCAGAACCTGGCGAAGTACGCGGCGGTCGGCATGATCAACACCTGCTTCTACCCCTTCGGGGCCAATCAAATGGGCACCACGCAGTCACAGGCCCTTCAGAAATTCGTGCAGGCAGGAGGAGGCTTGTTCGGGACTCACTGCGCGGACGTCACGTTCCAGTCGGTGAATCCGCCCCCGCTCTACAACCAGCTCATCGGCGGCAGGGCGAACAGCGACAACTACGAGGGCAGCAACGACTGCCGCAAGGTCGGGGACCACCCGACCACCGCCGGACTGCCGGCGACGTTCACCTACCGAGGCAACCTCGACAATGCGGCGTTCCTGGCCACTGACACGCAGGTCTTGGTCAAGTGCACGTTCGGCGGCGGGAGCAAGGCGGACACGGCCGTGTCGTGGTTCAGAATGGAAGGAGCTGGCCGCGTCTTCTTCACGGGCTTCGGCAAGGTCGACACGGACCTGACCGACGCCACCGTCGGTGACGCGCACATTCTCGCCGGGCTGGGCTGGGTTCTCGGCCGCTGACCCCGCCCTGACATCGCACCGCCACGGGACCCAGCGTCGAACGAGACGCCGGTCCCGTCGGAGGTGAAGGCCGCCCCCGATGGCGTCTTCAGCGGTCGCCGAGCCCTGTGCCACGAGCTTGAACCGCCCGCGGGACACCCTGCGTTCGGAGTAAGATATCCATCTTGTTACCGCCTGATCCCCGCGTCGCTCCCGCCGTCTCGGCCGTCCGCCGGGCCCTGGACTGGTACATCGGTGAGGTCCGATCGGTGGAGGAGCCACCCGTCTCGCTGGCGCAGGCCGAGCACTTGCGCGAGGTGCTGGCCGGTTCACGTCCACGCGAGGACGAAGACTTCGAGCTCGTGGTGAGCTTTGCGCGGACGATGCAGCGCTTCAGCCAGCTCGATCCCAGCAGCCCGCAGGTCAACCTGGGCGATCTGCTGACCACCCTCTCACTGGCTGCCCAGGCGGACGAGCTCCCCTGGACCTTCGATACCCGGATCGACGCCGAAGCCTTCGCCAAGCTGCAGTTCCGCGAAACCTCCCAGGGGATCGGC
>Ga0105237_10000216_pt1 | contig 80971 bp, 70 predicted proteins | sample KBSC24metaG_FD_81520 | JGI IMG/M metagenome (GOLD analysis project Ga0105237, IMG submission 81520) | Corn rhizosphere microbial communities from Kellogg Biological Station, Michigan, USA - KBS C2-4 metaG | ecosystem: Host-associated > Plants > Roots > Rhizosphere > Soil | place: Michigan, USA...
CTATCGCAAGGGGCCGCCACCTGGGATTAAATCATTGTGGCTCGGTTTGCGCCGCCTCGATGATATTGTCATCGGCTTTCAGTTGGGCGCAAACCAAGTCAAGAATTAAGAGTCAAGATAAGCTCAATAGGAGACGCGAACCTTTGAAGAACTTAAGCCTGCTGTTTCCGGCACGGTCGATATTCGCGATCGAAGCTCCCTCACAGGCTGCTGTCCCACTTCTCATCGGCGCAGGCTTAATTCTAGGAGCCGCTCGCTGTCTTGTTCCGGCCATCATCGCATGGAGGCAATCAGGTCCCGCCACAATGGTGCCAATTGAACTCGGGCGCTCACAAGTTGCGTGGGAAGGTGCCCAATCACTGGCAATTCATTCTGCCCCATTTGGTGTGCTGGGCCTGATCCTGTTGATTACAGGCATTGTTCTGCTTCAGAGAGTGTCCAGAAGGCTTTAGGACATCTTTCTCACAACTACGATTGCCGCCTGTCTATTAATCGTTCCAACTCACATTCGGTAAAATGCCCGCATGACAACATCACCCGAGCCCGAAGTTATATCATTTGCCACGTCATCTGAATGGTCCGAATGGCTGGCGCAAAACCATACATTGCAGCACGGCATCTGGCTGCGAATGTACAAAAAAGGCAGTGGTATTCCATCAATCAACTACGCTCAAGCTCTGGATGAAGCGCTATGCTATGGCTGGATCGACGGCCAGAAAAAATCTTACGACGATACTTCCTGGATTCAGCGCTTTGTGCCACGCAGAGCAAAAAGTGTCTGGTCGCAGATCAACTGCGGCCATATCGAACGCCTTACCGCCGAAGGCAGGATGGAAGCGCCCGGACTGCAGGCAGTCGAAGATGCAAAAGCTGACGGCCGCTGGGATGCCGCATATGCATCTCAGAAGTCGGCCGCTCCGCCGGAAGATTTTCTGAGTGAACTGAATAAGAACGAAGCCGCAAAAGGCTTCTTCGGAACCCTCAACAAAGCGAACGTCTACGCCATCCTGTACCGGATTCAGGACGCAAAAAAACCGGAGACGAGAGAGAAACGTATCAGGACGTTTATCGAAATGCTTGCTCGCGGCGAAAAGATTCATGGGTAGACCCGATCGTGTTCACGCCTCGACATTGAAGATGTCGGACGTTGTCCGCCTCGATCTATACATCATCTTCTGAACGTTTTCAAATGGCAATTATTCCTGAACTTAAAGTAGCCGAACCCCAACGGCTTTACGACGACGGCTACTACGCGCAAGCTTTCGCCGTATTGGAGCCATTCGGCCCTCCGATTGAGATTGAGGGCACGGCGGCGCTCCTATTAATGAGCCGCCTGGCATCGAATCTCGAAGCGCCAAATCTGTGTACATCCTTATGCTACCGAGCATATCGCCACGACCGCGCCAATGCCGATGCGTGCTATTACTTTGCGCGGGTAACGCTTGAGCGTCACGGTCCGCTCGCAGCCTGGGACAAGATCCAGCTTCTGAACGATGTTTCCGCGCGTTCCGACAGCCAGCTTGCTGAATGGTATTCGCTTACTGCCGTTACGGCCGCTGTGATGAGAGATTTTGAGACAGCTCACAAATGGCGGCTGCGCGCGGCTGAACTGTCCCCAGACAACCCATGGCTTGCCATTGAAGAATGCGTGATCATGGAGTTGGCGGACCGCTACGATGACGCGCTTGCGGCAGCACAGAGAGCGCTCGAAATCCGCCCCCTGTATCGCCCGGGTATTCAAGCCGCTGTGCGCATGTTAAAGCTCCAGGGCAGGCAGGACGAAGCGCTGGAGACGATGCTCACCGCCGTCAACCGGATCGAGAGTCCTCAGGTCACTTACGAGCTCGTTCACACCTTGATCGAGTTTGAGCGCTATCAAGAAGCCGGTAAATTCATCGACCTGTATGAGCGTCAGGCAGTACTGATCGAGCCGGCATTGCTCAAGCACATTACTTCTGCACGCTCCACAGTTGCGTATCATCTCGGCGAGTACGAGAATGCCCTGCGTCTGGCGCGTGAAACATCGCATCCATTCTACACGGCGATTGCCGATGCCATTGAGACAGCGCCGGCAGACGCACGCCGCGTCACTCTTCCGGTAACGTTCGTTCGTCAGCATCATATGACCTGCGCCCCGGCGTCGCTTACGGCCCTAGCGCGCTATTGGGCAATTACAGTCGACCATGCCGATGTCGCGAATGAGATCTGCTACGACGGCACTCCGGATTACAAGGAGCGTAACTGGGCCGAGCGTAACGGATGGATCGCCCGGGAATTTACGGTGACATGGGACGTTGCCCAGGAGCTTATCGATTACGGCGTACCGTTCACCCTGGTAACGGTGGCCGTCCAGAGCGCTCACCTCCAGGTCGTCATGGGCTATGACAGCCGGTGTCAAACGCTGTTAATCCGTGATCCTTTCCACTTCTACACCGGCGAGATGCCGATCGCAAGTCTGCTGACAAGCCAAGCGCCGTACGGCCCGCGCGGCATGGTAATGCTCCCGGCCGGCGAAGGGCGTCGCATCGAAGGTATGAAGCTGCCGGATGCCGGTCTCTACGATCTATGGCATAGCCTGAAGATGGCGCTGCAAAGCCACGACCGAAGCGCGGCTTGGGCGGCATTCGAAGAGATGCAATCGAAGGAACCCGATAACGCTCTGACGCTTCGCGCCCGGCAGTCCATTGCGGCCTATGATGCAGACCTGACCGAACAACTGCGAGGAGTTGAGGCGACTCTGCAGATGTTCCCATATGAGCCAAACTCACAGCTCGCCCGGCTTTCCTTGCTGGACGCTCTTGGCAGGACTGCTGACTATCGAACAGCGCTCATTGAAGCGTGCGAGGCAAAGCCGAATTCATCGAAGAAGAGGACGCGCGCCTCTGAAGACGAAGATGTTGAGGATGTAGACGAAGCGGAAGCCGGAACGATTTTCATACAGCCGTACCTGTGGCGCGACTATGCAGAACTGCTGCGCGAGGATGCTCGCCGGCACGAACAGGCGCTCAATCTGCTGCGGCGCGCCCTTCGCAGGAACCCGACATCCCCGACAGTATTGCATTCGATGGCTGCCATAGAATGGGACAACCGCCGATTTGAACGGGCGGAAACTCTCTACCGTTTTGCGGCATGCCTGGAGGACAAGAGCGAACACTACGCGCGCGACTACTTTATGGCCGCGCGCCACCTGGGGCATACCGCTGAAGCATTGCATTCCCTTGAAGATCGCTTCGAGCGGTTCGGAAACAGGTCGAGCCTGCCTGCGCGAACACTTTTCGATGCCCTGGAAACGCTTGGAAAGCTTCCTGAAGCCTACGCTGTACTCTCGCGTGCCCTTGAGCGGCGGCCGGACGACGGCATGCTGCGATTGTTTGCAGCAGAAAGTCGCGCCGATGTAGGCGAATTTGATGCCGCAAAACAGCTAATCAATGATGCGCGCGCTCTTACGACCGAGACGGCACGGATACGCTCGTCGGCGCGAATAGCCACCCTTGAACGGGACCGTGCCCGAGCGATTGCGTTGTGGAACACTCTTCTTGAATCGCAGCCGCTGGCAATTGATGCGCACCGTTCGCTTTCTCGTCTGCTTGCGGAAGAGACCGGTGTCAGCAGCGTCCTTGAGCACCTTGAAACCTATGCGGAGCGTTTCCCACACCACATCCCGCTTCATGTATTGTGGGCGCAATGGCTGCGCGATACAGGCGATTCCCGCAAGCAGGAAACGGCTGTCAGCTGGATTATCGCCCTGAATCCTAACGATGCATGGGCTCGGCGCGAGTTGACACACGTATTCACCCATACTCGCCAATTTGAGAAGGCGTGGGAGCAGTGCCGCATTTCGGCGGAACTTGATCCCTACAGCCCACAGCATTTCACCATCGAGGCAGACCTGCTCGCTGCTGAGGCAAAATGGGAGGAAAGTAAAGAGGCGTTGCGGCAGTCTCTGCGCCTTGATGTGGACAACCCTTATGCCATCAACCGCCTGCTTGAGATCGGATCGGGCGCAGAAGACAACCGGGCCTCCATCGCATTCATTCAAAGCCAATTCGAACAGCAAACGATTACCGGTGAGGGGCTCGTCACCTTCCAGAAAGCGGCTGCGGGCGTTGTCGATAACCAGGAGCTTTTAACCAATCTTGAAGCGGCTCTGGCTGCACGGCCGGACCTGTGGCAGACATGGAGCTGCGTTTCCGGTCAGATGGTGTCGATGGGTAAGGGCGTCGCAGCGATGTCTCTGGCAGGCGAGGCCACGAGTCGTTTCCCTCTGCAGCCACAGCTCTGGTTGGACCTTGCCGACGCGGCAACGGCTGCCGGTGATTACGAGGTGGAACAGACGGCGTTAAAGAAGGCTCTGGAGATCCGTCCGGGCTGGACAGCGCCGATGCGCAGGTTGTTTGCGTCTTATGACAGGCAGGGCAACTTCGCGGCTGCGCGCAATATCCTTGAGCAGGCTATCTCCCGATCACCGCTCGAAGCGGGCATCCATGGCATGCTTGCCGATTTCCTGTGGGACATGGGAGAAAAACAGGCCGCATTCGATCGTCTCAAGACAGCTCTGGGATTGGAATGGGAATACGAATGGGCCTGGGATTCCATTCTCAGCTGGGCAGAGAATCTCGATCGGGGCGATGAAGCGCAGGAACTGATTCAGATGCACCTGGACAACAATCCGGGAAGCGCCTACCTTCACATCGTGCAGGCGCACGCCTTTGAAGGATCGCTCGACAAGCAGATGGAAGCGCTCAAGAAAGCCCTTGAGATCAATCCGCAGGAATTCCACGCATACGACTATCAAGCCGAGCTGCTGACTGAAGCGGAACGCTACGATGAAGCGCTTGCGGCCTGCGATGCGCGCGGCGCGGCTGAAGTCCCGACATCCCTGAAGGGACGCGCCGCCTGGGTCCTTGCTCAGCGCAAGGAATATGAGAATGCCGTCCAGCGCATGAAGGTAGTTCTTGATGCCGATCCTCGCTACTTTTGGGGATGGAAGCAGGTCGCGGATTGGACGGCAGAGCTTGGCCATCACCAGGAATGCCGGGACGCCGCACGGGCAATGATCGCCCTGAAACCCTCCGATAGCGCGGGATATATTTCTCTGGGTGAGGCGGAACTGGAACTTGGCAATCAAGTCGAGGGGAAACTGGCCTTCAATCGAGCCATCGAGCTGTCGCCGAGAAACCCATACGCGATCTACACCCTGGTTGACACCCATTTAGATGACTTTCATAAGTCGAAACAGGAAGGTCCATACCATGGGAAGGGGAACCCATTTGAGCTGACAAGGGCTCAAACAGTTCTGGAGACATACGGTGATGCCCTTGCAAACGGAGGCTGGCGCGAATCGCTGGGCATTAGGCTTGCAGCCATTCGCGGCGATGAGGCAAAGGCAATTGAGCTCCTGGTGGCGCTTGCAGATGTCCAAAACTGCGGCTCGGCACTGAGCAAGACAATACCGCACCTTCGCGACGGTGGATTCGCGTCTGCCGCCGAGGGAGCATTGCGTTCTATCGTAACGCGGCAGGACCTTGATCCTTCAGTAGCCGAGAATTGGGTGGAACTGGCCGCATCGCTTCTCGTGCCGGCTCTGCCGGCAATGATCCCTGCCCTTCCAAGCCCGGGAGCTGTTGCGGGCGGCGTGGCATATATCAAAATCCTGGCAAAGAATGCGGATGTCGTTCGTCTCGGAGAGTTCATCCGGCCCTCCTCCGACTGGCTGAAGTCGGACATCGATCTCTGGGCCGTAACGGGATATGCGCTCGCGGAAACGGGACAACATCGCGAGGCGGCGCATTGGATGGCTGACTGGGAATCGCGCGACGATGTGGAGCCATGGATGCTGTCGAACCATGTCGAAGCGCTGCGCCGCATGAGCGCGCACAAGGAAGCAGCGCGAGTCAGCCGGCATGCTCTCACCATTGATGCCGATCGGTGCACCATCCATCACGAAATCTGGCTGGCTCTCGATGCCGGTCTCGCCGGAGACGCCGATGCGTGCGCAAGTGTCGTTGAGAAGGTAGACCGCAAGCTGGACCGGGAGTACACATTTTTACTGTACATCCTGAAGGCGTTTGGGGCCTTCGCGGGTGAAAAATCCACAGACCGTGGCGCGGCGTTTAAGAGGGCAAAGGAGTGCGTGGACAAAGCAGCATCGGCGCTGCCCGGATACAAGGCCGACCCCCTCTTCGCCGAGGTATGGACGGCGACAGTAACGGCCATCGCGCAGCGCGTCAATACACCGCTGGCTCACATGTGGCGCTTACAGAGACGATAGAGGGGATTTTTTTTGCTTCATGAATGCGTAACATTTTGCCTCTAAAATGGTCCAACCGATTATGGAAGGCGACCAGTTATCCATGGAAATCGCTCATTGCGTCGAGCAGGCCCAGGCGGCATGGCTCACGCATGATTACGTCCGCGCCAGGACGTGGCTGCGCATGGCCTATAAACGCGATCCTGGAAATGCGCAGGTAATTTCGATGCTTGCCGAGGCAGAGAAGGAATGCCGCAATCTGAAGCCGGCAAGGTCGATTTTCCTATTCCAAGGGCCGCCTTATGCCGGCATGCTGCTGCTGGTTGGCGCCATAATCATGTTCGCCAGCTCGCCCCTTCTTATTCCAGGGCTCGCCGCATGGATCCGGCATGGACCATCCGCGATTGTGCAATACGAAGGACTTCACAGTCAGATCGTATCTGGAACGGCAGCCTCATTGACCAAGCATGCGGCGCCATATGCCGTTTTCGGATTGTCCTTGTTCATTGCCGGCCTGACCGTATTTCGACAGAGTGCCATGTCGGAATGATCCCGTTGACACAGCGGCGGCAACACCAGTATAATGACGCTACAATGATGTGCAGCAACGACAACTTCTCCTGGCAATGGTGGCGCTCCGGTAAAACCAGGAAACGCTAACCGCCTGTTGTCGTCACACGATCACACTCAATTTTGAACAGAGGCCGCGCGTTTCCCATGGAACGCGCGGCCTCTTGTTTTTGTGCCAGGAGATAGACTTTGAGCTACGGCAAAATTATGATGCTGCAGGGACCTTCGAGCGCGGGAAAGACAACACTCTCGAAGGCGCTGCAGGTCAGTCTCGACGAATACTGGTGGGCTCTTGGCGCTGACGACATCACGCATATGCAGCCGGCGTGGCAGGATAGTGGCTGGTGGGAACCGCCGCCAGGTGAGAAATCGCATCCGTCCTGGGATCCGGAGATTCGCCTGCAGCGATGGCTGGACGGCTACTGGCAGTGCCTCGCTACAATCGCAAAAACCGGCAGCAACGTTATCGCGGCCGGCGGCTGGCTGCAGACAGAATGGCTCTTTCAACTCGCCCATGCCGTGGAAGGCATCGATGCATACTGCGTAGGCGTTTACTGCCCTCTAGAAGAGGTAGAACGGCGCGAGGTCAGCCGGGGAGACCGTGGGATCGGATACGCACGCTCACAGTACGATGTAGTGCATCTGCATGCTCCGTACGATGTTGCGGTGGACACATCGGCTCAGACCACGGAAGAATCGATCAGTGCCATCGAGGCAATGTTGAAATCGCCGCCGGAGATTTCGTTCTTTGAGCGGATTAGAGGGTCGAACGAATATGCTGCCTGGCTTGGACAGCACTCGCAATTTTCGCATACACAATAGGATACACAAACCATGATCACAGTACTTGTAATCGACAATTACGATTCATTCACGTACAACCTGGTGCAGTACATCGGAGAGCTTGGGGGGGAACCGGATGTCCGGCGTAATGATTCTCTCACGCTTGCGGATGTAGCGGCGCTCAATCCGGATCGGATCCTGATCTCGCCCGGCCCCGGCACTCCTGACGACGCCGGCATCTCGCTGGACCTCATCCGTGAGTTCGGTCCCAAGATCCCGATCCTGGGCGTTTGCCTGGGCCATCAGGCGATCGGGCAGGCCCTCGGCGGAAATGTCATCCGCGCGGAGCGATTGATGCATGGAAAAACGTCCTCGATTATTCATAATGGACAGGGAGTGTTCACGGGACTGCCGACTCCGCTTGAAGCGACCCGCTACCATTCGCTGATTGTGGAGCGCGATACGGTTCCGGCGGACCTGGAGATTACGGCAGAGACGGCCGAAGGCGAGATCATGGGATTGAAACATCGCACCTGGCCTCTGGAGGGCGTGCAATTCCACCCGGAATCCGTCCTCACCGAACACGGAATGCAGATGATTGCAAACTTTTTAAAGAAATAATTGCGTAGCGATACATACAGGAGTCCACGAAGGTGGACTTGTCACCGTAGGTGATCCCACGCTAGCCGCGGTTTTAACCGCCGGGAGACGACATGTCAATAACCCAACCGACCAATCCGTTCGTGCAGCGTCTCGGGCGCGTGCGCAGCGCCATGAACATTCATGGCATCGATACATTGATCGTCACGCCCGGCGCTGCAATGCGCTACCTGTGCGGATTTACGGAACCGGGTTTCGAGCGCCTGCTCGCGCTTATCGTTCCCAATGACGATGATTGGCTGTTTGTGACGCCGAGCCTTAACGCCGGCCAGGTCCGCGAAAACCCGGCCGGCATCACCGACGTCCGCGTCTGGGACGACGGCTCCGGTTGGGATAAACTCGTCCACGATATCTGTGTAGAATTGACCCTGGATATCGGGATTATCGGCGTCGACGACGACATGCCGGCCCGCTTCGCTCTGGCTTTGCGTGACATTCTGCCCACCACCCTCTTCAAACTCGCCGGTCCGGTTCTCGCCGACCTGCGCGCTACAAAAGACACTCTTGAGCTGGCCGCAATGCAGCACGCCGCCGATGCATCGGACGCCCTCATCCCGCGGGCGACGGCAGCCTGCGTTGTCGGCGCAACGGAACTCGACGTCTCCTTCGCGATCAAGAAGGGCCTCTCGGAAACCGGCGCGGATCAGTCGTTTGAGCCTATCGTCGGCGCGGGCGCAAACGGGGCATCCCCCCACCATCACACCGGCAAGACACGCATTAAGCGCGGCGACGTTATCGTACTCGATTTCGGGGCAAAAGTGGACGGCTACTGCGGCGATATTACACGCATGGCGGCAGTCGGCGAAGCTTCGGACGAGGCAAAGCGCGTCTACAAGATCGTCCTGAACGCCTACCAGGCCGCCCTCGCCGCCGTCAAGCCCGGTGTAACCGCTCATGAGGTGGATGCCGCCGCGCGCAAGGTCATTGAAGATGCCGGCTACGGCGAGTTCTTCATACACCGCACCGGGCATGGAATCGGCCTCGACGACCATGAGACACCCTATATCGTCGCCGGCAACTATACCCGCCTGCAGCCCGGCCACTGCTTCTCCATCGAACCCGGCATTTACCTGCCCGGCAAGTTCGGCGTGCGCCTCGAAAACATCGTGACCGTCACTGAAGTAGGCCTGGGCCGCGCCTTCAATGAAGACATTCCGGATGAGCTTCCTATTGTGGGGTAAGAACGAATCGGCATTGTCGATGTCTTACCGTCGAAATAACCCTATCAGTCCGTTTTACCCTCTCCCGGCATTCGGCAGAGGGTAAAATATTTCTCAAGTTGTTCCTTCGCTCCGCCCCAGATTTTGCCGGCATGAGCGATCATCGATGAGGATACTGCCCTGAAAATCACCGCTGAGTGTTTAGTCCTTCTGCCGTTCAGGCTCGATTTCTGCGCGATCGGCCCGGATGTCCCCTCTCTCACATGCACCGTCGCTTCCTCCCAGGTCGTCATCGACTTTCCGCCTTCCCTGAGCGAAGGCACGGATGGTCAGGGTATTTACGGCGACTGGGCATGGTGGAAAGGCGATCGTGTGCAGGTGACCACCGTCCAGAATACCGACAACGCCGAAGATGTCGAGGCACTGCGTGAAATCGCCATCGAGACAGGCGAGGAAGCGCTTCGCCGTTTGTTGAACGCTGTGCGCGATCGCTTCGACCGGCCCGATGTCCACCCTGTGCGAATCGACCCGAAGAACGTCCAGCTGTTTGCCATCTCAGCAGAAGGTAAGCGCGAACCTCTCGCGGAGCCGTTCGATTCGTTCTTCTACAAAGGCATGCCGAAAGATCCGCCGCTCTCAACATCGATCAACGCCACCACGCTCGACACATTGAAACGCGATGTGGAAGAGCCGCGCGAGCCAACCCTGGCGCGCCAGTTTGAGCTGGATGCCCTGAACCTGGAAGATCAGGGCGAACATCTCCGGGCCGATCTGGTGCGCATGCTCGCCAGGCAGCAGATGTAGGAAGAGGCTGCAGTCGTAAGCGTTCGTACGTTAAGACCCACCCCCATCCCCTCCCGAAGGGAGGGCGCGTTCGCCTAGGCAGAGGGCTTCTGACTCTTGGCGCATGGTCAAGAAATGCAAGCCAATTGTTGGGGCGAACGATCCTTCCCTTCGGGGAGGACGCAAGGAGGGGGTCCTAACACGCAAACGCTTATGGTTTTATCGTCTGTAAATGTAACCATGAAAAACGCAATCAAGAAAGTCATTGAGCGGCAGGACCTCACCGAAATGGAGGCGGCCGCAGCCATGACGCAGATAATGGACGGCGAGGCGACTTCGGCGCAGATTGCCGCTCTCATCGTCGCTCTGCGCATGAAGGGCGAAACGGTCGAAGAAATTACAGGGTTTGCCCGCGTAATGCGCGAGTATGCTGTGCAGGTTCCCGTGAATACGGAGAAGGTCATCGTGGACACCTGCGGTACTGGCGGCGATTCCCTCGATACGTTTAATATCTCCACGGCAGCCGCGCTCGTCGTCGCCGCAGATGGCCGGCTAGCGGTCGCAAAGCATGGCAACCGTGCCGCCACCAGCAAATGCGGCAGCGCCGATGTGCTCGAAGCGCTTGGCGTTCGCCTGGATATTCCACCGCACCAAGTAGGCGCATGTGTAGAAACCGTCGGTATCGGGTTCCTCTTCGCTCCCGCGATGCACCCATCTTTCCGGTACGCGGGGGGACCGCGCAAAGAGATCGGCATTCGCACGATGTTCAACCTGCTCGGCCCCCTCACCAACCCGGCCGGAGCGCCGGTTCAACTGATCGGTGTCGGCGATGGCTCGGTTTGTGAGAAATTGGCTTATGTGCTTCGGAACCTGGGCAGCCGCCGCGCGCTATTGGTACACGGCGAAGACGGCCTAGATGAACTCTCCACGCTTGGCGATACGCTTGTCAGTGAGCTAAAGGATGGCCAGGTAACATCGTATACGCTCAATGCGGAGCGAGACCTCGGTCTGCCGAAAGCTGGCATTGAGGAACTGACTGGCGGAGAAACCGCGGCAGAAAATGCCGACGTCCTCGTAAACGTGTTGGCCGGCAAGGACCGCGGCCGCCGCAGAGATATCGTCCTGCTGAATGCCGCCGGCGTCCTATTCGTGGCAGGAGTAACCGAGACTCTCGCCGAGGGTATTCAGCGAGCCGGTGAGTTGATCGATAGTGGAGCGTCGATGGCGACGCTGGAAAAGCTACAGGAGTTTACTCATGCCTGAGGGCACAATTCTCGATACCATTCTGGCGCACAAGCGGGATGAGGTAACTGCGCGCCGTGAGCGCTTGCCGGACACAGAACTGCGCAGCCGTCTCGCGGACCTGCCGCCGACACGTGGCTTCACGCAATCGCTGCGCAATCCCCGAATCGGACAAACGGCATTGATCGCGGAAGTCAAGAAGGCTTCACCGACCGCCGGACTGATTCGTCCAGACTTCGATCCGGTCGCGATAGCCGGGATCTACGAGGCAAATGGCGCGGCATGTCTGTCGGTGCTGACGGACGAGAAGTTCTTCCAGGGTCACGATACATATTTGCAAGAAGTCCGAGCCTCTGTTTCGATTCCGCTTCTGCGCAAGGATTTCACGATCGATCCCTACCAGATCGACGAAGCGCGTCTTCTTGGCGCGGACGCCATCCTGCTGATCGCCATGGCGTTGACGGCGCAGCAGATATCTGACTATCGCGCACAGGCCGAAGCTCTGGGGCTGGATGTGCTGGTCGAAGTTCACAATGAAGACGAGATGCATATCGCCGTGGCAAGCGGCGCAACGCTCATCGGCATCAACAGCCGCGACCTCAGATCGTTCACAACAGATCTTGGGATCATCGACCGGCTGGCCCCACTTGCCGGCAATGCGCTTCTTGTCGCCGAGAGCGGAATAAAGACATCCGCCGACGTCGCCCGCGTACGCGCCTCAGGCGCTCACGCAGTCCTCGTAGGCGAAACCCTGATGCGTTCGGCGGATATCGGCGTGGCGCTACGGGATTTGATGGAGTAAACCTCATCAAAAAATAATTTCATTTTGCCTTTCCGCTTTTCGCGCCGGCGCGCGAGTAACTAAGACATAACTGGGGCACAAGCCCCGTTCTAAGGAGCAATGTTTATGTCCAAGCAACTCGCATGGGGTGTAGAGACCACGACCGCGCACGCTGCCGGGCAGGCAATGGTTACGGATCCGGAACTGGTCAGTCCGCAGGACAGGCTGTGGACGGCCCTGCAAAAGGCTCAGCTACTGGGTCTGCGCTTTCTGCCAAATCAGAAATTGGCGGGCGGAATTGTCGACTTCTACTGCCAGGAAGCACAAATAGCCATCGTTTGCACGACGCGTGATGGAGAGGGCAATTCCCGGGAACAGATGGAAGCCTTTTTCAGTATGGGCATTAAGACCCTCCGTTTTACACCCGCCGACCTGGAAAAGCGCATGGTTTACGTTTTGGAAACGATCGCCGAAGTCGCCGCAATTAGGCTGCCCCGGCGGCAACGCCGCAGCCGGCAATCCAGCTATATGCGGGAATAGAACGCAAGTGACCTTCGTCAAAATCGACGGTATTACCAGCTGGCAGGACGCGCGCGCGGCTGTGGATGCCGGCGCGGACGCTCTTGGCTTTTTCTGCGGAGGAGGAGGCGCGCGGTCGATATCGGTGGAAGATTACTGGTCAATCTCCACTCGCCTCCCTCCCGTAATCCAGCAAGTCGGCGTATTCGCAGGCGTTGCAGCCTCAACCGCGGACGATTGGAAGTCCGCTCCCAGGGAACTCCTCAATCGCTTTCATCTCGTTGAGTACTACGACGATGCCGTATGGCCGCTGATTATCCGCGAAAACTGGGATATGCGCCGAAAGATCAAGGGTTTTCAGGTGACATCGGATCGGGATTTGCGGACCATCGCCGCCTTTAACGGTCTCGTGCAGAATATCCTTCTAAATATCAATGCCTGCGCTCCTATCGGATACAGAGACAGCGAGGCTTATGGCTGGGAGCTTGCCCGGGAAGTAAGGCAGTTCGGCAAACGAATCTACCTCGCCGGCGGCCTTTCTCCGGAAAACGTCGCCCGCGCCTTGGCGCGGGCGCACCCCTATGCCGTTGACGTCATGGTGGCCGTCGAGACCGAGCCGGGCGTAAAAGACGAAGCCCTGATGCGCGCGTTCGTTAAGGCCGTGCGCGCTCAAGATAAACGTTAGCCGTTCGCATGAAGAATTTACCGAATGAGGGGTCTATGGAATAAAGGCTAAACCGGGCAAGCCAAACTCGCCGGACGCGCATGGGAGGTCACAATGTTTATTGCAGGCAAAATCATTCTGAAGTGCGCCGTTCTCGCAACGGCCGCCACGCCATTGTTAAGCACGACTTCGGCCGACAAAACTGCTTCGGATGCGCCGAATATTCCAGTCATTTTGCAGTATAAATCGGCTGACGGCAGTTCAAATTTGATTGCAAGCGCCCAATTATCGGCTGCCGATAAGTATAAAACCTTCATCGTTCCCGGCAAACCGGGCGAGCCGGCGGTTAAAGGTTATTCAACACCGCATTGGCAGCAGAACAATCCGCAGATGTCGAACATTCCAAAGTCGTATGAGATTTATTCCCTTTATCGTTCAGACGGCGTGCTGATCGGTCCTAACGGTGTGGCGCCGCTGCCTTCGATCAAGCCGGAAGTCAAAACCATAATCAGGAATATGCAGATACATTCAGATCCTAACGAAGCTCTCGCAGTTTCCAAAGAAGCTCTGGCGGCAAAATCGATAACGGTAATAAGTGGCTCGAAATAGCCTCATCAAATCATTCCGGCTCGCTCCGTGCAGCTTACAGGGTAGGCTTCATCGCGCCCAGGTAAAATAGCGGCAGCCTGCCGGAATGAAGAGGCGCTGCTTGAGTACACAAATCATTACCGCCCTGCTCGATTCAACGTGCGAGAATGTTCTGTTGATCGCCTCCGGCGACCAATGGATGCTCCCGGAATTCGCCGCAGAGACAGACTTCTGGATAGCCGATGTCGCCACGGTAAACCGTGCCATACATAAAGCATGGAATATAGAGACGACAGTTTTGCGCTGTCTCGCCTCCTCGCGCCCGGACCGTATCGAAGTTTTCGTGGCATACATCAAAGATCGGGATTGGCAGCCGCCGGCCGGTGCGTCATGGTTTGCGGCATCGGCACTGCCTTCGTTATCTTTTGCCGATCCGGCTCAACTTGCTCTCCTTGAGCAATGGTTTGCGAACAACACAAATCAAAAGCCGGATGTACAAGACTTGCCATGGACATCTCCGTCATGGTTTGATGAAGTCAAGATATGGATCGCTGATCAGGTCAAATACGATAGCGGCCAATCCCTTATGGGCGAACTGCAACAGGTTAAGTCGTGGGCAATCTCTTCGGTGTTCCGCGCTCGAACGGAGACCGAGACCCTCTATTTCAAGGCCGTTCCCACCCTGTTCGGTCAGGAGCCGGTAATCACTCAACAGCTTGCCCGCCTATTCCCCGAATACATTCCCAGTCTGGTTGCCGTCGATACGGATCGCCACTGGATGCTGATGCGCGAGTTCGTGGGAAAGGAGCTGGATGAAAGCAAGGCGCCGGAAGATCGCGCCTCGGCCCTTCCGGCTTTTGCGAAGATTCAAATCGGCTGCATTCCCTATGTGGATGAGTTGATCTCGTGGGGCAGCATGGATCGACGGCTGGCTTTAATGGCTAATCAAGTCGAGGCAGTAATCTACGAAATGACTGAGGCTGACGCGCGTGAGATATATGCCATTACGGACGAAGAGGCAGTCAAATTGCGGCAGCATGCGCCAGCGCTAAGAAGCATCTGCCTGGACCTGGCATCATTCGGCGTTCCGGAAACATTGATCCACGGAGACCTGCACGCCGGCAATATCATCGTCAATGAAGTAGATGGGCAAAAGCGCTTCTTGATCTTCGATTGGACGGACGCCGCAATCGGCCATCCATTCTTCGACATGCAGACGATGCTGCAGGGAAAATGGATGCAAGATCATCCGAACGCCGCCACGGTTCTGCGCGATGCCTATCTTGAACCATGGACCAAGATTTTGCCTATCGACACGCTCATCGCGGCCTTCGACGTCTCCCAAAAACTCGCCCCACTCTATCACGCCATCAGTTACCGTAACATCGCAGTCGGCGTGCCGCCGTCATCACGCTGGGAACTGTCGGAATTTGCAGGCCATTACCTGCGAACTCTGCTTTCGCGGTTGTGATAAGGAACTACAAGTGCGCTGTATTGTGAACTATGTGAAGTACTATTGCGGCTACAGTCAATACAATCCACGCTCCGGCAGTCAGCCTCATGGCCCAAATCCCTGTCAGAGTGCGTCTCGCTGCATATCCCAACGCTCCTGAAAGCACGGCGCAAATGCCGAATGTCATTATCAAAATCATCCCTGGCATTACATCAATGGACCAATTCAGTCTATTGATGATAAGGCTCAAGGCGTATGCTGCGAAGCCGAATATCGATACGGTCAGGGCAAGAATACCTACTCCGGTTTCTTGCGACGCTTGAAATGGCCGTACATCACGATGCTCCGGCGAGAAACGCTGTATAAGCGTTCTCGTATTTGGAGAGACTGCGAGAGTAATATACATCAACAGCATGAGATTGAATTTCGGGCCGAAAATCAGAACGTACAGGATGAGGTAAACCGTGAGGCCCACTGACACTGATATGATCCAATCCAAAAACGGCTTATCTTCAATGTAAGCCCGGTATCGTTTCATCGTTGATCTTTGCCGTTGAGTGTCTGCCTGCATGTAAGTCTCTCGCTGTCTTTAAAAGAAATATGTGGTAAAAACAAAGCTTGATCGATCACATTATTGCATTTTTAGCTAAAACTCCAGACGATAACAATGACAAGCAGAATAGCGGTAACGATCCAATTACACGTCGCATGATGCAGTGTGCTGCGCTCCACGCCGCCCTGGAAGTACTGGTGGGTAAACCATAGGCCTCCGATGGTCAGCGCCAATCCTGCGTAAAGAGGCACACCAACTACGCAATGAGCAAGACCGAATCGGATGCTTCGCCATACGCCATGCCGCCAGTTTCGCGTGCCATGGCGATAACTCATTTCCTCACCGCGAGCAAGCGATGGTATGCACACCGCAAAAAGGCCTATGAAGAGTATCCCAAAGTATTTGATTGTTACGGGCATCAAGTAGATGTTGCTTGCAGTACCATGTAAATTGGGCAGCAGATACAGCCACGACCGATCAAGAGCCGGGATGAGCTTCAGCAACGAGAACGATGCTGCGACTGTCAAAACCAAGATCAAAATATTCTGCAGGACTATGCGTGGAGTAACCTGCCTCGCAACTGCCCAAGCTTCCACCAATTTGCCGCGCCGCATGTCCTTGGCCAAAGCCCATGCAATTAAAGCGCACCATCCGTAGCGAATGATATTCCACCCCGGTGAGGTATGTTCGCGAGCCGGCGCACGGCCGGGCACTCCAACGACCATTCCATACCAGAATGCGACAAATCCCGCGAGAAGAACAAGGGACATTGCAATGGCTAACACAGCCGCCTTGCGCGACGCAATCATCTTGTCGTGCGCCTCGGATGCCGCAATTGCCTCTCTCTCCGCTCGCAGCTTGCGCGCAGCCGTTTGCGCAGGAAAGGGATCCATCCATGCGCTTATATCTTTACCAGCCTGCCGCGAAGCGCTGACGGCCACTCCTTGTTCGGAAGTCAATGCTGTTTCGGAGTTACTCATGTGGATTGCCTGTTCACATTTGGGATCTGCGATCTATCTTCGGTGAATATGACACTTAAGCTCCTATGCGGTTGCATGACAAGACAAAATCAGTCTCAAGGATCCCAAATAGAGAACTGAGCAGCCTGCTTGCCACTATGGTACCTTGCAAACTCTACAACAGCCCCCAGGTATACTGTGTTTGATCAGCAAGTACAGGTGTGAATTTTGACTCGCATAAAGATCTGTGGAATTACCAACCGCGATGATGCGGAAGCGGCTGCAGCCTATGGCGCGGATGCCCTCGGCTTTATCGGTGTGCCTGCCAGCCCGCGATATGTGAATGAAGCGCGCTTCGATGAAATCGCCGTCCCCGCTCCATTGTTCGTAAAGCGCGTGGCCGTGGTGCTGCGCGCGGACGACGCCATCTCCTATCCTGCCGACTATATCCAGTATTACGACGAATCCGCGGATCGAACGCGCCAGACACGAAGCCACTCGTGGCAGATCAAGTGCATCCGGATGAAGGATGAGTCATCGCTTGAAGAGATCCGCCAATTTCCCAATTCGGTTGCGGCATTTCTTCTCGACACCTATCATAAGGACAAACTCGGCGGCTCCGGTGAGACATTCAACTGGGAACTTGCTGCGGAAGCAAAAAGGATCGCCGGACGCCCCATCATCCTCGCAGGCGGCCTGACGCCGGACAACATCGTTGACGCGCTGGAAGCTGTTCGCCCCGACGGCGTCGATGTAGCTTCAGGCGTCGAAGCTAGCCCCGGCATCAAAGATCTTGGCAAAGTCAAAGCTTTCATTCAAGCAGTGCGCGCCTGGGATCTTCGCCAGGCTTGAGCCCGCCTCTCAATATTGTGGGCAGCTTCGGGGCATTTGTGACTGATTTGATCCTGCCAAAGCCCTTATTGCCGCCTAATTTGACATCCCTTCTGATGGGAAGTAGAATAACGGATAACGAAGGAGTGACCGTTTGCCATGGTTTTAAAGACACCCGCCGCGGAACGTGATTATGTGGCCGATGCTCAGGGACGGTTCGGCGGAGAGTTTGGGGGACGCTTCGTACCGGAAACGATTATGCCGGCCCTCGATGAGCTCACCCTGGAATACGAGAAGGCAAAGAACGATCCTGAGTTCCAGCGAGAGTTCGCCTACTACGCGAAGAATTATGTCGGCCGCCCGACCCCCCTCTATTTTGCCGAGAAGATGACTAAAGAGCTCGGCGGCGCAAAGATCTACCTGAAGCGCGAAGACCTCTGCCACACGGGTGCGCACAAGATCAACAACGCCCTCGGACAAATCCTGCTTGCCAAGCGTATGAGCAAGCCGCGCATCATCGCCGAAACCGGCGCAGGCCAGCACGGCGTCGCGACCGCCACCGCCTGCGCCCTTTTCGGCTACCAGTGCGACGTCTACATGGGCGAAGAGGATGTACACCGCCAGGCACTAAATGTCGTACGCATGCGGCTGCTCGGCGCAAACGTCATTCCCGTCGTTTCGGGGACGAAGACTCTGAAAGACGCGCTCAACGACGCCATGCGCGACTGGGTCACCAATGTCCGCAACACGCATTACATCATCGGAACGGTAGCCGGTCCCCACCCCTATCCGACCATGGTTCGCGACTTCCAGAGGATTATCGGAGACGAAGCGCGAGTTCAGTCTCAAGAAGACTTTGGAAAGCTGCCTGATGTCGTTCTCGCCTGCATCGGCGGCGGCTCCAATGCGATGGGCATCTTCTATCCATTTGTCCGCGATGAATCCGTTCGGCTGATCGGCGTCGAAGCCGCCGGCGACGGAATTGAAACGGGCAAACATGCCGCGACGCTCACCGCAGGAAGCAAGGGCGTCCTCCATGGATCGTCTTCCTATGTGCTGCAGGATGAGTACGGTCAGGTCATCCCGACACACTCCATATCGGCTGGGTTGGACTATCCCGGTGTTGGTCCCGAGCACGCCTACTTCAAGGAGATCGGCCGCGCCGAGTATGTATCGGTAACGGATCAAGAAGCCGTCGATGCGTTCCAGTGGGTCGCTCGCACGGAAGGCATTATCCCAGCACTGGAAAGCTCACATGCGTTTGCCCATCTGAGAAAGCTTGCGCCCACGCTCGATCCTGAACAGGTGATCGTGGTATGCCTCTCAGGGCGCGGCGACAAAGATGTCGACAGCGTTGCCAAGCGACTTGGAATGCTCTAGAGCGTATTACGTTTAAGTTTATGCGCACAGTCCGCACATGCGGACTGTGCCGGTGTTTTCAGTCAACCTTATCAACTTTATGCCATCTCGTATCGACCAAACATTTGCGCGCACACGCGCCAACAACGAAGGCGCGCTCGTCGCGTTCATTACAGCCGGCGACCCCAGCATCGAAGGGGCGTCAAATTTGATAGCCACGATTGCGGAAGCTGGCGCTGACGTTATCGAAGTCGGTATCCCCTATTCCGACCCGCTTGCAGACGGCCCCGTTATCCAGGCATCATCCCAGCGCGCGCTGGACCGCGGCATGACACCTCCGAAAACCTTCGAGATCGTCCGCCAGGCCCGGAAACTCACTGATGTGCCCATTGTACTGATGACGTCGTATAACCTCGTCCTCCAGTGCGGTCTTGATGCATTCGCGCGTGACGCGGCCAATGCTGGCGCGGACGGCGCGATCCTGACCGACCTTCCGCCCGAAGAAGCGGCTCCATGGCTTGCCGCCGCGCACGATCACGGTATCGACACGGTCTTCCTTATCGCGCCCACGTCGACCGAGGAGCGCATTAAGCTCATTACAGAACAGACATCGGGATTTGTCTATTGCGTCTCGCGTACCGGCGTTACCGGCGCAAACAAGGAAATGTCTTCCGACCTGCTCGATCTGCTAAACCGCGCGCGGACTCATACCTCCAAGCCACTGGCTGTTGGTTTCGGCATTTCAACACCCGAACACGTGGCTGAGGTCGTCGCAATTTCCGATGGCGCAGTTATCGGCAGCGCTCTCGTCGAGCTTCTCCATAAGAACGCCGAATCGGCCGATGGCGACAAGATCTTGCGGGAAACAATTACAGCCTGGAAGGCGGCAACTCGCAGAAACGCATAGACTCCGCAGCGCAAGGCATCACAATCAAATCTCCGCTCAGAAAGCGATTCTCTCAGGATGTACACCAAGCAGCAGTTTGCGAAGATGATAGACAACACGCTTCTCCGGCCTGACAGCGTGCGTGATGACGTTTTGCGCCTATGCGAAGACAGCGCTGCCAGACATATGGCGAGCGTTTGCGTGTTCCCAGCATGGGTCGGCACGGCCAGCCGAGCCTTGGCGGGTACGGATGTGAAGGTCTGCACCGTCGTCGGCTTTCCGTTTGGCGCAACGACACGGCTTTCAAAGATCTACGAAGTTAAGAACGCCATTGCAAATGGCGCCAAGGAGATCGATGCCGTCATCAATATCTCCAAGCTTAAGTCCGGAGATTATGAGGCCGTTGCACAGGAACTCAAGGACATGGCCGATGCCGCCCACACAAGTGTCCTCGGTGATGATTCGCGGCGTGTGCTCATCAAAATCATCATCGAGACCTGTTTTCTCTCGAACGATGAGAAGATCCTTGCCAGTCAAATGGCCCGTGACGCCGGAGCGGACTTCGTAAAAACGTCGACAGGAACCGGCCCCGCCGGAGCCACGGCGGATGATATCCGTCTGATCCGGCGCGCTGTCGGGCCGACGGCGATCGGCGTCAAGGCATCCGGCGGGATTAAAACGATCCAGACAGCCCTACAACTCCTCGATGCCGGCGCAAACCGCATCGGAACATCATCAGGCGCAGCCCTCTACGACGCCTATCAACCAAACGAGAATTAGAGGGCGGGTATAATAGCCCGATATGCGCGCATATACTACGGCCGCCGTCGTTCTTCGCCGGATCAACTACGGCGAGACCGACAAAATCCTCACGCTCTATTCACGGGATCGCGGGCGTTTCTCTGCCATCGCCAAAGGCGCTCGCAAAGCGGTATCTCGCCTCTCCGGAGCCACTGAGCTGCTTACCTTGACCAAGTTCGGCATGGCTGCCGGAAAAAGCCTGGAGATCGTAAGTCAGGCCGAGATCAAGGAGTCGTTTCCCCGGCTGAGAAGCGAACTGCCGCGCCTTGCGCATGCGATCTACCTCGCCGATCTCGTCGATCACTCCGTTGAAGACCACGAACCGAATCCCCTGCTTTACGATTTGCTGGTTGCCGGGCTATACCTGCTGCAGCGCGACATCGCGCCGGAGATTACTGCCCGCTGGTTCGAAGTGCAATTTATTCAAGATCTCGGCTACGCGCCAAATTATTGGGAGTGCGCAGTCTGTGGAGAGCAGGTTCCGGGCGCATTCCCTCTGGATGAGATTTTCGGCCTCTCGACCTCTCAAGGATCCGTACTCTGTCCGCGGCATGCGCGGCCCGCATCGGTCGCAGATCACAGTGCTCTCACGTATGAGAGTGTTGCCTTCCTGCAGACATTGACTGCGCTTGGGCCGGATGAGGGACACAGATTGCCGTCAATCACCATGCCTGACACGAAGAGCCTTAATCTTGCCCGGCTGGCCCTGCGCCGATTCATCCGCTATCGCCTGGAACGCGACCTAAAATCCCTGGACTTCCTCGACAGTTTGTCGCATTAGGAACCTATCCCCCCGGTCGCTACCGCTCCCTCCCCCCTTCCCCGCCAACCCACCAGTGGGTTGGCGGGGAAGGGGATTGAGCGCGCTCAGGCGCGGGACGGGTTAGGCTCTTAAAACTTCACGCCGATGTTAGCCGAGGTCGTGAGGTTTGGCGCAGGCTGTGTCGATCCTTGTATGGCCTGCTGCGAAAGACTGCCGTTAACCGATAGCGACACTCGGTCGCTCACCGAATGGCTCAGGCTTACCGTGTATGTCTGCGTGGTTTGCGCCGTGGGCGTGGATGCAGACGCCACATTTTGCACGTAGCCGGCGTTCAAAAAGGTGCCGCATACCCGCATTCCAATACCAAGTGAAAGCTGCGTTGAGACGAGCGATGTATTGGTAGCCTCTGACCAGTCATATCCACCCTGCACCGTAAGGCACCCGAGAGTGCTCTGAAGCCCTAACCCTCGCAGAAGAACGGGCTGCGCATTGCCGCTGCCGTCGGCTACATTCTGCCCATACCGGCCGATAACACTGAGAGCCTTAACGGGCGAGAGTGTAAGCGTCGCGCTTGTCGTATCCAGGAAGTGGCTTGCGTTCGTATCGTCCTGATCCGTAGAGCGGTCGACGAATGTAGCATCGACACGCACCGCGTTAACCGGCTTCACAGTCGCGCTGACCGATGCAGCCTGTGTGGTGGTGTCGTTACCCTTATTAGTGACGACGCTCGTTGAAAGCTGCACTTTATCCGAGGGATTCAGATTCACGCCGACTTGCTGCTGATTTGAGCTGTTGTCTCCCTGGACTGTTTGGGATGCCGAGGCCGACATGGAGATTTGCTTGGTAACTCCGGCTTGAGCATTGATCGACGCCGTTTTATTGATCTCATCCTGCGTGGTCATCGTCGCGCCGATCTGAAGGTTCTTGGCCGGAGCTGCCGTCACGTTCAGATTGTCGCTCGTGTGGGTCTGCCCGGGGCTCTGGTCTTCGGTATGCGCCACCGATGCCTGAACCTGCTTGGACAGCGCTCCGTTCGCGCCGAGTTGCAGATGCGATGCTCCCGGAGTGAGGCCGCTCGCCGCGGAACTGTCGAAATTATTTCCAGCCCGATACCAGTTCATTGAGAGGTGCAGGTTGCGCCCGGCGTCGGTTCGGGCATCTACGGATGCCGCCGAGCGGTCCGCGCCGCCGGCCTGTCCTGTTGGACCGGCAGAATATAGCATCTGGCCGGATACCGACGTTCCATGAGCGCCTTGAATTGCCGACTTAATGCCCATGTTTAAATGCGCGAGCGGGTCCGCCTGGGGCTGATCGGAGTTCTGGAACGCGCCTGAAATGAACAGGTTGGTTTGTTTAGCGGCCGTCATGTTGTATGAGAGCGGCACACTGGTGCTTTGAGGGACGTGAGTCGACAGGCCGGTGTCGTACTGATACTTCGCGACGAGCACTGTGCCAACGGCGAGTGGATGCGTAAAGCTTACGTTTCCGGAGTCCGCATCCACCGTGTAGTCCAACGCCAGAACGAGATTCTGCCCGCCCTGACTGATAGAGACGAGCTGTCCTGGAATATGCTGCCAGCTGAGTTGATAAGGGCCTGCGGATCCATTGCCGAAAAGCGTATCCTGGAACGGCGAAAGATCCGCGCGCGCCGCCAGAGGAGTGAGCAAGAGTGAAATGCCGAGCAGAAGTGGTAATCGCATAGGTGCCTTTTCCGATCCACGTCTATTGACAACGGAAAAACCGATTTGCTTCAACCAAACACGAAGAAATTTCAAAAAAAATCGCCACCTGAAATCAGGTGGCGATTTTCTGCTTTTTACTTTTAAAGCGCTGCGTGGACCAGATAGGTATCGGTGTCCTGTTTGTCCGTTGTGGCATCGAGTTTATCGACTTTCAGCCCTTCCGAACCGGCAACAGCGCTCAACGCCTGGTTGACATCATCACTGGCCGACCATGCTGCAGCGGGTGTCGTCGGCAGGCTGCTTGAGTCCACGACGACTGTCACATGATACTGCGCGGCGATCGCCTGAAGCGAATCCAGGAAGCTTCCGTTTGCGGGAGGCGTCTGAGGCGCTGCGCCTGGGCCGTTCGGATCGACCGGCGCGAACACGACCTGACTGCCTGCGGGTACATTTGGATCGTCCGGCGTCCACTGTACAAACAGAGCCAATGTCGACCCTGACGGCGCCTGTTTCAGCAAACCGACAGGTATCTTCATCTGCTCGTCATTGGACAGTTTGGCAGGGGCCGCAAGTGCCGGCGTCGCATCCTGCTCACGGGCCGCGATGTTCGTGACCTGATCGTTCGACGTGATTACAAAGGCATTGACCGTCGCGCTCTTCACGTTCTGCGGCAGATGCAGTAAGAAGTTGTGATAGACAACTCCATCAGTCGGCGTGGGATCCGTTGAGACACCGCGAATGGTCGTCGCCGCCAACGCAGTAGTCGGGAACGGGTTATAGAACATGTTCGCCGTTGGCACTTTAGGCTTGTCAGCCGGGTGCATCACGGATGCTACAACGCCCGCTGCCACAATCAATCCTGCAAGTCCTGCAGACAGCTCCCTGCGGCGCGGCTGGCCAAACCAGGCCGACACCTTATCACGCCAGCTCTGGCGCTCCGTGCCGGCCTCGTGAGCCGCCGTAACCCTTGCCATAACATTGGCTCGGAAGCCGTGTGGCACTTCGACCTCGTCGAAGGTCACCGCTTCCAGAAGGGCCGTCGCACGGGAGAAATCTTCGTAGTCTGCGCGTGCTGATGGGTCTGCCTGGAAGTGTTGTTCCAGCGCCAATCGCATCGCGGGACTGAGGGTCCCTTCCCGATATTCGCTATATAATTCCTGCCCTCGTTCGAGCTTCATCGCAACCACATTCCTGACTTTAAGCCGCCAGCCATAAGGCCGTTCCACATAGTAACAGATGACTGACGTCCCTAGGCGTTGAAAAGTTCCCGGAGTGGTGAAAGTTTTTCTTTGAGGGCGAGTCGCGCCCGATTCAGGCGGCTCTTTACGGTGCCGATCGGCAAATCCATCATCTCAGCGATCTCTTCGTAAGATTTCTGCTGGGTGTGATAGAGCACGACCATGGCCCTCTGATAGTCGGGCAGCGACGTAATCGCATCGCCCAAAATTTGCGTGCGCTCAGCTTCTTCCGTGAGCGCCTGCGGCCCCGGCGAGGTATCCTCGACCTGGCGCGCTACGGAGCTCTCATCAAGCTCCATGTATTCGTCCAGGGAGGTTTGCGGGTGTGCGCGGGCTTTCTTGCGATCGTCCAGGAATACGTTCGTCGTGATGCGAAACAACCACGTGGAAAACGATGCATCGCCGCGGAAGCTTCCGATTGCGTTGAACGCGCGCAGGAATGCTTCCTGCGCAACATCGTTCGCATCGTCGTAGTTGTTCGTCAAACGATAAGCAAAGTTATAAACTTGCTTCTCGTAACGCCGAACTAAATCGTTGAATGCGCCAAGATCGCCGCGTTTGCATCGCTCGATCAGCGATCGCTCTTCTGACGACACTGACAACCTTTCCTTAGCGCGCGGCGCATTGTCCAAAGATTTGCTGATTGACATAGATTTTCGCGCCCCAATTCTCTGAGGTTTACCCAAAAAAGCGAACATCTATACATCAACGGGACGGGATGAGTATGGTCGCTGATGATCGCCGTGTCAAGCGCGAGATGGTAACAAAGACGCACCCTGAAAGAATATGTTCACCCCCCCTTCACATTTGCGAAACTCAGGGGTATACTAACACACATTGCGGGTGTAGCTCAGTGGTAGAGCGTCTGCCTTCCAAGCAGAATGTCGCGAGTTCGAGCCTCGTCGCCCGCTCCATATTTTCGCAATGATAAAATCGCCGGCTCTAGTTGAGCCGGCGATTTTTGTGTTTCTCCCCTCCTCAGAGGACAGGGAGGCAGAAATATAGGAAGCGTTATCGAATGCGTTTCCTAAATCCGAAGCCCCTCTCCTCCGGGGAGGGGTTGATGAGGGGAGCTTGCGATTTAGGTCTTTCGACCCATTACAGCAGCCCCCCTGGCCTGTACAATGGAACTTGGAGATTTATGCCATGTTTCAGCTTCTCTGCGCGATCGCCTGCGGCCTCGGCTTCGCCCTTAGCCTGCCTCCTTACAATTTCGGCTTCCTCTGCTGGTTTGCCATTGCGCCGCTGCTCTACGCGGCATGCGGCCGGCGTCCACTTGAAGCGATAGGTCTGGGGCTTGTTGCAGGACTCACGTGCGCCGTCTTCCAGGCGCGCTGGCATGAGGACACCACCCGCCTATTCTGGGGTTATCTTCCGTTCCTTTGGGTCACGGTCTTCTTTGCTCTGGCCGCGCTCGCCGCATGTCTGCTGCGCCCGCGCCTGACATCTCCGCAGTGGGTGGCCGCAATCGCGTGCGCTGGTATAACCCTGGAATGGATCACCACATGGCTTCCCCTGCCCGTCCATGTCGCACTCACCCAGTATCGCAACGTTCCGCTTATACAGATTGCAAGCATCACAGGCATCTGGGGCATCTCATTGCTGCTCTGGACCGTTAACGCCTCTATCGCCGATGCCTTCCTGTCTCGCCGCGCACTGAGCGTACCGATCCGTTGGAGCGCCGCATCCATTGTGGGAGTCCTCGTATTCGGCTTCTTAACCATGGATAATGGGGGAGGAGCTCGCACACATCCATTTATAGCATCTGCGATCCAGGACTTCTCCGGAGATGAGACAGATGGACTTGCCCTACATCCATCGAAACCAGCTGATCGCGATACACAAACCGTGGAGGCCACAACCGGCAAACGACGCGCAGGCTTAGTTGTATGGTCAGAGGAATGCCTCGGCTATGGCTTTGATCCCACAGGCGACCGCGATCCAACCCGTAAGCTCGCCAGGGAGCGAGGCGCAGTAATCGTAGCCGGCTTCAACGATACTGCGCACCCCAAGCCGCATAACTGCGCCGCCGTCGTCGATTGGAACGGAACCACTGCGGGCGTCTTTCAAAAGATGCATCTGTATCTTTCGGAGCGGTACACGAATATTCCGGGCGCTCCCAGGCCGGCCGTTCAGACAGCAGTCGGGATGGTTGGCGCGGAGGTTTGCTTTGACAGTTGCTACACGGGCGTCACGCGCGGGTTGGTAAAGTCGGGCGCTCAGGTCATCGCTATGCCGAACTATGATCCTCCCACGCCCCGTGGAGTGCTCCATAACCTGCACAGCGCGATCCTACCGTTCCGCGCCGTGGAAAACCATGTTCCGTTCGTGCGGTCCGATTCCAATGGGCTCTCTCAGATCATCGATGCCAATGGCCGCATCCTTGCTCAAGGCCCTCTCTATAGCGCAGCCATCGTTTCCGCCAGGGTTATTCCCGGCGATGGCGGCGGAACGTTCTTCACAATCTTCGGTGATTGGCTGGCGTGGTTGTGCATTGCCGGATTTGTGGCGCTGGCGCTCATCGGTTCGGTGTCGCACAGGCAAAAAAGCGCTGCCGATGAAGAAGACGGCAGCGGATCAGCGCATGAGATGGAAACGCAAGCGGCGGCGAGTGCGTAGTGAAGATGCAGCCGCCTTGCCTGCGGTACAATGTTAACGCATCGATAGTCACTACAACTTATGTACAAAACTTGCATCATCCTGTGCGCCACAGCGCTCACACTCAGCCTGCATCCCTCGCTCTCATATAGCGCAGTACCCGAAGATACTCTGCCGAATGCGCCGGCAGGCCATCTGCAGCCGCGCTACACGGTCACCGATCTCGGAGATCTGGGCGGCAAAATGAGCATCGCTCTCAGCATCAACGATAAAGGGCAAATCGTTGGCGGATCGCGATCGGCCAGCGGCCGATCGCATGGTTTCCTTTGGGAAAACGGCAAGATAACGGACCTTGGAGTCCTTCCCAAGACAGTCGTCAGCATGGCGCGAAGCATCAACAATAAAGGGCAGATCGCCGGCGAATCGAGCGATCTGCACGGTAATATGTTCGGTGTTCTTTGGGAAACCGGTAAGATGACGAGCCTTGGCCCGCTCGGCGGCGAATATGGCACAGTCGCCATGATCAACGACCATGGCGTCATCGTAGGTCAACGCCATAAGAGCAAAACGGAACGCTGCGGATTTGTGTGGACCAAGGGCTTAATTGCCGACAGCGACACCCTGAGCGGCGACTGCTTGAATGCGAAGGCCATCAATGACGCCGGACTCGTTCTCGGCGAAGCGCCCGCCGGTCCGGGTGATAATCAGGATCGCAAATCATTTCTATGGGATCATGGCAAGGTGATCGACCTCGCAGCCTTCCAAGCTCTTTGTCTAAACAACAAAGGACAGATAGCCGGCCAAATGACGGACACCAAGGCAGGAAGCACACCCGCCGTCTGGGAAGCGGGCAAGGTTCGGCCGCTCCCCTCTCTCAAGACGATAAGAAGCGCAGTCTCCGGCATTAACGATCGGGGTGACATCGTGGGGTGGGCCGATCTTCCGTCCGGCGCAGACGGAAAGGACATCGTTACGCATGCGCTCCTCTGGCAGGGAAACCAGTGCATCGACCTAAACGAGCGCGTCGACAGCACGGAAGGCTGGACTATTGAGACGGCGGAGGATATCAATAGCGCAGGACAAATCGTCGGCATGGGACTGCACGCCGGCCAGGAACATGCATACCTGCTCACGCCGATTGCGCCGTAACGCTTCCAGACACTTGCATAGAGCCGGCATTCAAGGCGATAATCCGGCATGAGCAGTCACAATCCGGAAACTTCCGCTCCAGGCCCCACAGCGCCTAATACGCGCCTCCTGCGCGCCATCGAGGCCAACTGGCAGGAGGAAATGGAGGGAGCGGCTACATATCGAACGCTTGCCGGGCGAGAACCCGATGCCGGGCGGAAGCAGATCCTTTTTGAACTTGCGCAGTCCGAAGATGACCATGCGCGGCGCTGGGCAAAGCGTCTGGAGGAGCTTGGAGCTCCCGTACCGAAATATCGCGGCGCGCCTACAGGCCAGGCTGATACCTTTGCGAATCGTGTCGGCGGCGCCGACGCCACCCTGCGCCGCATCGAGCTCGAAGAGCGCAGGCACATCTCGGAATACGGCAAGCAGATCAAGGAACTCGACGATGCCCTAAGCATCGCCATTCTGGGTGACCTTATCGCGGATGAGAGAGAGCATTCGCGAATACTGCGACGTCTGGATCGCCCGCTCTCGGCACGCCCCCGTGGTATAGCCGAAGTCCTTAAAACTCGGGATCCGGCGCAGGCGCTGGCGGACCTGCGCGCCCGGCGCGGACGCAAGTCGCCGGCAAGCTGGATCGGCGATGCGATTTATGGCGTCAACGATGGCCTCGGCGCGATATTTGGGATCGTTTCCGGAGTATCCGGCGCAACACTGGGCAACAGCCATGTCGTGCTTCTTGCCGGTATTGCCGGAATGATCGCAAGCGCGCTTTCCATGGGATCGGGCGCTTATCTGGCGGCCAAAAGCGAAAGAGAGATTTACGAAGCGGAACTCCATCGAAAGCGTGAAGATCTGGAAGCCAATCCTGAAGAAGGAAAGTTGGAGATGGCGCTCGTATATCAAGTGAAGGGCCTTCCGGAAGAGGATGCTCTCAGGATGGCCGAGCATCTGGCGAAAGACCCCGAGCAATTTCTCAGAACGCTTGCTGCCGAAGAATTGAATATTACGGAAGAGGCGCTGAGCAACCCGATTACATCGGCGATATCCGGGTCGATATCGACTGCCATCGGCGCATTTGTCCCAATCATTCCATTCTTTTTTATGAGTGGATTGCCGGCGGTCATCGTCGCGGCGATCATTTCGCTCATCGCCCACTTTGCGGTAGGCGCGGCCAAGACTCTGATTACCGTGCGCTCGTGGTGGAGCAGCGGCCTGGAAATGACGCTCGTCGGAGCCGTTGAAGGAATCGTCACCTATGTAATCGGTGTCGGCCTGGGTCATGTCGGGGCCTGAGGCAGCCCCATGGTCCACAGATAGTTATTTTGGGTAAAGATAGAGGACCGTCGACCGGCGGCATGGGAGGGGAATCACAGATGAAGCCCCTCATTTTATGTTTTGGACGGTCACATTTCCGTAATCGCCTCCGTTTATGGCACAATTCGGATATGCGGACGCCGCACTCAGACTCTTCAAGAGCCGGACAAATTTAAACCATCAGGAAAGTTACTCCCTAACCTAGAGCGGAAAGCAGATGCCAAGCGAAGACATAATCGACGAGATCGGAAAGCAATACATTCATCCCACAGCAGGATGTATGTCCAGGGGAGAAAAACAGCGACTGGTGGAACGCGCATTCCATGGCCTTTACCGCTGGTATGTAGATCGATCACAAACGAACCGTGTATGGAGTCCCGATCGCTCCTTTGATTGGCGAGCGCTCGGACAGCGTCACTCACCTGAATTGATGACTATCATCGAAGGCTTCTACGCCATTGAGCAATTCGCGCCTGACTATACGACGGAACTGACTCGGCTGACACGCAAGGATTATGGACGTTCTCAATTTCAGCTCAGATGGGGCGCCGAAGAAGAAAAACACGCGGATCTCTGGCGCAATGTGCTGCTGTTTTCGAAACGTCGAACCCCGCAGCAAATAGAGCAATACACGTCGGATTTGAGGGCAAACTCATGGACACTGCCCTTCGACGATCCCATGAGAATGATCCTGTACACGGTGATCCAGGAGAGAGCAACCCAGCTAAATTACCTGAACCTTTACAAAATCGCTCGGGGCGAAAGCGACAAAGAGCAGTTCGCTGAAGATGCCGACCCTATACTGGCGCGCGCCTGTGCGACGATCGCCAAGGACGAGGCATCGCACTTCGACTTCTTCCTCGAAGGCGCTCGCCTCTTCCTGTATTACTTCCCTGAGGAAACTCTGCACGCCCTCGTCGACGTTCTTCGCAGTTTCATGATGCCCGCGCATAATTTGCTTCCCAACTACGAAAAATTCGTTCGCACGATTTATGACGGCGGAATATTTGACCGGCGTAAACATGCGCGTGATGTCGTGCAGGTCGCTCTCAAGGCGCTGGGGATCGACTCGATACGGGCCATTGAAAATGGAATTGCGCGATTGCGCCAGGTGCCGGATGAGAATGGCGAAATTCGCGACACTGCTATCTTCCAGAAATCACACCTCGGTATAAACTTCAACGTGGTGGAATCGGCCGTAGAGAGGCTGTTCGCCCGCATTGGCGCGTATGAGACTGAAATCGGCCTCGCCGAGATCGCTCCGACAATATTCCAGCGCAATGCATGGGCCTGGAAGTAGAGGCGCTCCCTATTACAGCTCACGCCTGAAATATGCCGAAGGCTCACTAAAGCCAAGTTTTCGGTAAAACGCGTGAGCGCCGGCGCGCCGGATATTGCCCGTCACCTCTAGGGAGCCGCATCCGGAATCTTTAAAGATCCTCGTGTTCTTTTCTCCACTCTCCCTTGACACGGAATGTCCCAGTAGCGCAAGGAGTCTCGCGATAACCTCAGCATGGCTGATCGCCGGATCCCGAATGGGCATTCCCTACTCTCCAATCGACATATTTAACAAGTCCAATGACTACCCCGCGCCCCTTCCAACTACCGGCCGCGCCCCAAAAACATCGATATATTTCGGCACAAGTTATCCGATCTATAGCCATGCAGGACTATGCCATTCAGCAGCAGGATTCGCATCGCCTATCGTTGGATATACGCTTGACTGTATCTGCAGATCGTGTCTGTACAGCATCATTCAACAGTGTAAGTATCAATATTATATACGCAGATCGAAGGCTTAGCGCGCTCTGTTGTGGTTTCTTCATTTAAGCCTTTCAGAGGTAATCCTGGAAAATCGAGCTAGAATCAATCGTTAGCGTGCATTGCCAGCCTGCTAAATTTGCTGTCTCCCTTCGTTAAACATTCGTTTATAAAATTAAATTATAATGTTTTTTCATACTCCGGGCATTTAATGAAACATTAACGGCTATTTACGCGCTATAATGTTCCGACCATCTATATTCCAGGAGTACCGCCATGCCCTTTGTAAAGTTCGAAGTCGAATCCAAGCCCACAATCGATGTCCGCTTGAGCGCAAATGGAATCACGATCAACCAGGATTCCCTTTCCACATTCAATCTCGGAAGCAGCGATTATGTGAATCTCTATTGGGACGGCGACCTTCATCTGATCGGCATTGCACCAAGCAGCAAAGAGGACAAATCATCCTTCAAGATCAGCCAGCGTGGACGCGGCCAGGGCAGCAAGTTCATCGCCGCCAACAAGTTCTTTGATAAGTTCGGCATCTCCGGTGATTCGACCGTCGCAAGCGGCTTGAAGGACGCTGACGGCATTGCAGCATTTGAAGTCAACGTGCCGACAGCTGCGACGGCGCTTCCCTACACAGGCAAGCGCCGTGGACGCAAACCCAAGGCAGCAGCAGAAGTCGCATAGACAATCGCATTCCGTAATTACCGGTCAGGCAGCCGCGATGAAGATTTCTTCATCGCGGCTTCTAATTGTCGCGCTATCCCCATATCTTCCCTTTCCTCTCAATATCCCATTCACATTAATAATGAATTCATATATGCTTGAGTCTCGCCATGACCTCTTGAGATCAATTGCGCTTCGAGACTTAATGCTGTGGGTTTCCCGAATACCTTATCTTGCATATGGTATCCAATGCTCGGACCTATAGAAGGCAGCGCCGTTCGAAATAGAAGTGAACTATTGTTTGCCGCAATCCAACAAAGGTAGTAAGCACGCGCACTTATAGTATTCAATGAGCGTTAATGTAAGGTATCTTTTGTCGCTTCCCAACCTACAACGTCAATGCCTTCAATCGATATTAAATATTATTTTAAATTGTAATATTATTGAAATAATTCGCTGGGATGAAATGCAGATGAGGCTTACGACAGACCATTGGCGTTACAAAAAACGCCTGCAGGTTTGAGATGATTTGACTCCCGGGCCTACTTGAGGTAAAATTATGACGTCCGGCTCAGACTCATGGCCCCGTAGCTCAGCGGATAGAGCAACAGTCTTCTAAACTGTTTGTCGCAGGTTCGATTCCTGCCGGGGTCACCATGCATCCTCAGCGCGTTTCGCAGCATTTCCCGCAATATTAATGGTCTATTGATCCAGAGCGCTGTCCGCTCAGCGTCCACTGCATCGGTGTCTCGCCTCGCGAGTCTCGGGCTTCGGCATCCGCTCCGGCGGCAAGCAACGCTGCAGATGCCCCCTGCGCCTTCCACACGGCCGCGATGTGCAAAGCTGTAGCTCCATCAGGAAATCGCACCAGGACGTAATCAGGATGAATGGACAGAGCCTTGCGAACCCTAGCGACATCGTTCTCTGATACGGCCTCCAGAAACGCCGTATAGTCATCCAGCATGGGTTTCGCCGCCAGCAAAGCCTTACGGATGTCAGGAGTGCCCATTTCCAACATCCCCTGGAAGGCGCTAAGACCATTGCTTCCAGGAACAGTCAGATCGGATGCGGCGACAATAGCGGGCGGGATCGCAGTCACGGTGCTGCCCCGGCGCAAAAGTTTATGGATCGGCATATCTCCATCGTTGTTGAAGATCGCAGGTTTCGCCCCCACCGCCAGCAACGCTTCGACGGCATCCGGATAGTCCATAACGAAATGCAGTGGGCTGTTGCCGTCGAAATCAATGTCGTTAGGATCTGCGCCATGAGCTACCAGAAACTGAATGGTCTTTGGATCGCGAACCTCAAACAATACTGTGCGTCCGGAAGAATTTCTCGCATTGATCGGCGCGCCATGGTCCAGCAAAAGCTGAAAGATCTCCAAATTGCTGAGAGCGTCGAACATGGTGTACGTCGCAGCTTCACCATGTTTCACATCCGCTCCATTTTCCAATAAAAACTGGATGATGGCGCGCTGTTTTTCGCTATACCGCGCCTGTTCGATTGCAACGCGAATCGGTGAAGGATCAACAAGCATAACCGGATTGATTGAAGCCGGATCAGCTGCAAACGCTGCCTTAACGGCTTCGAGGTCGCTTCGCTGTACGGCAACAATCATCGGAGTACTGATAGTTCCGTAACCGCCTCTGGAGTGTGAAGCTATGGAAGGTGTCGCCCCATGCCGTTTGAGCAGGGAAACAAGCTCAGGGCTCCATCTCGCAAGTGACAACACTTTCTGGCCATATCTATTCTCCGCGTTGACATCAGCTCCTTTGTTAATCAGCAGTCTGACCAAATCAGGTTGCCTGTTGTCCAGAGCGATCAACAGAGCTGTATCATCACCCCAGGAAGCATTTACATCGGCTCCTCGCATTATCAAGTCATGAGCTAGCTTGAAATTATAGGATTGAAGAGCGTGGATCAGCGGGTTAAAATATCCTCCATTAATATCTGCCCCCAAATGTATCAGTAAATCCACCATCTCTGCCGATTTAGCCGTGACAATGGCCGCCATACTTCTATCAGATCGCGTATTCACTTGGGCGCCGTGCCGGATCAACGCTTTAACCAGTCTCAGCGATCCAAGAGTCACAGCGGCAGGAAGAGGACGGCTCTGTTTGGAACCGCATGCATTGACATTGGCGCCTGCGTCAATCAGCATTTCCGCCAGATGCACAATCGGAATTATTTGCGGATTACTATCTGCGCTTACCGGCCTGGAATTATGTTGACCACCTTTCGCATCCGCTCCCTGCAGTCGAAAATCCCTCTCCATATTGTCATTGAGCAACAGCGACAGCGGCGTACTTCCCTCGGCATCGCGAGCGCCGGCATCCGCGCCCGCTTTGAGCAGTAATGCCGCAGCTTTAGTAGCCTGCCACAAGACTGCCGTATGCAATAGAGTTCGCCCATTTGAGAGGCGGCGGCGAGCCAATGACGGCGTCGATGCCAGAAGCTTGCCCATTGTTGCGTCGTCATCATGCAAAATAGCGATATCGGCGAGTTCCATTCTGTCAGAAGTATGATAGACGGGCAGTATTCTCTGCGCTTCCTCAAGATTGTGGGCTTGAATTACTTGCTGCGCCAGTGTAAAGCCTCGCCGATTCTTGCGTGACAGATCGGTCGCCTTCAGCAGGTTCTTGAACGCCGCCGGGGTAGTGACATTTCCGGATTGCCCCTTACGATGATTCACGACAAATTCTGCAGGCGTCTCATCGTCATTGTTGCGGATATTAGGATCGGCATGAAGAGCAAGGAGAGTCGGCACCATATCCTGTCGCTCGATCGCAGCATAGTGCAAGGGGGTGTTGCCGTTCGCCGTCGTATCATTGATACTCACTCCCTTACTCAGAAAGAAACGAAGAAGTTTTTCATTCTCGGCCAAGACCGCTGCATGCATCACACCAATGCCGAGCATGTTACGATCTCCAAAACTGCCGATAAGCAATTGCTCTCCGGACATTGAGGTCAAAACACCATCTCGGCTAAAGTAAGGGGCACTTCCGTGCGCCTTAAGATCGGCTCCCAGTGCCATCAGCTTCTGTGCAGTCTCAACATTACCCAGTGGAGACATAACAAGGGCGACCAGTGGCGGCATGCCATCCACAGTGCGGTTTGGATCGAATGGAATCTTACTGCCCGTGCCGATAAGAGCCTCAAAAAGATCCATTGCCGTCGCCCGGCCCGCAGGATGATTAAGCGAGGGATAGTAACTCAGGATATGGTTAAATGGTGTTTGCCTGCTGCCTTCGGACATGTTTGGGTTTGCGCCCTTAGCAAGAAGAAGATTCACTAGCCCCAAATCGCCCACATTAATGGCAAGGCTGAGCAGCAACAGCGTTTGCCCCTCCGGCCGCACATCCGGATCCGCATCATGATCGAGAAGCCATGCAACTGTATTCCGGACATGATCCCAATTCTCGTTGCCCTCGGAGGTCACTCCAAGTACCACCTGCTGAATTACGCCCACTTTCGCCGCATCGGCGTCTCGAATCGCTTTTGGATTGGCCTTGATAATCTCGTTCAATGCTGCCAGATTGTAAGCTCTGGCGGCCGCAAGCAATTGCTGGCCTGCCGAAGCGCGCTGCGCCGCGGCATTTGAATCAGATTTGATCACACCAGCTGGTGTTTGGGCGGAAACAGCAATAGGCGCGAAGAGAATGGAGCAGTACGCCATAAAAAGTGCGAATCGAGTTGTAGCTGGCACGCGATATCCCCTATTGTCGGTCAGGCGATTTTTGCCAATTTGAGTGTCTGCGCAAATCCTCAGGGCATTCGCGCTCTCCCCTAATTACCTTACGATCCCTTATCATCCCGTTCTCCTTCACGCATATGCTAAAATGAACGCATCACAGCGCTCAGCGGAGTAACCTCTTTGGCCAGCACCACCGACGTACGCACGATTCTTGCCACTGACTGTGGCAGCACAACCACGAAAGCAATCTTGATTCAGCGGCAGGGAAACGAATATCGCCTCACGACACGCGGCGAAGCTCCGACGACCGTCGAAGCTCCTTTTGACGACGTCACTGTCGGCGTCTCCAACTCTGTTCGCGAGATTGAAGAGCTTTCCGGTCTCAAACTTCTGGATGCAGACGGCAAAGTCATCACGCCCACACGCGGCGCTGAAGGCGTCGATCTCTACTTGAGCACATCATCCGCAGGCGGCGGTCTTCAGATGATGGTTGCGGGAGTCGTAAAGGCGATGAGCGCGGAAAGCGCGGAGCGGGCCGCTCTTGGCGCGGGCGCGATTATCATGGATGTCATCGCCGTCGACGACGGCCGCAAGGAGTATCAAAAGGTCGAGCGCATCCGCGCGCTTCGCCCGGACATGATCCTTGTGTCGGGCGGCACGGATGGGGGCACGGTCACCCACCTCACGGAAATGGCGGAAATGCTGCGGTCGGCAGATCCCAAGCCGCGCCTCGGCATCGGCCTCAAACTGCCCGTTATCTACGCGGGAAACAAAGATGCCGTGAAGGCCGTCGAAGACGTCATCGGGGATACGGTGGATATCCGGGTCGTCCCGAACCTCCGCCCCACCCTGGACCGGGAGAACCTCGGTCCGTCGCGCGAAGCGATCCACGAGCTCTTCCTGGAGCACGTCATGCAGCAGGCGCCCGGTTACGCAAAACTCATGACCTGGACCAGCAGCGGCATTATGTCCACGCCGAACGCCGTCGGCAAGATCATGGAAACGATCGCCGCCGAGCGCAAGATCAACATCCTCGGCGTCGATATCGGCGGGGCCACCACCGACGTCTTCTCAGTTTTCGGCGGCACCTTCAATCGGACAGTATCCGCAAACCTCGGCATGTCCTACTCGATCTGCAATGTGCTGACCGAAGCGGGATTGCCGAACATCGCCCGCTGGGTGCCGTTCCAGGTCGACGATGCATCGCTGCGCAACCAGCTCCGCAACAAAATGATCCGGCCGACCACGATCCCGCAGACCCTCAACGACCTGTATATAGAGCAGGCAGTCGCTCGCGAAGCGCTGCGCCTCGCATTCGACCATCACAAGTCCCTGGCTCGTTCGCTGAAGGGTGTTACGACGCAGGCAGGAGTTGAGTTGGAGCGGGAAGCGTCCGGACAGACGCTCATCAAGATGCTGGAGCTGAACATGGTCGTCGGCAGCGGCGGCGTTCTCTCACATGCGCCTGAGCGCGCCCAGAGCGCCCTGATCATGCTCGATGCCTATCAGCCCGAAGGCGTCACAATGCTCGCTGTGGACTCGATCTTCATGATGCCGCAGTTAGGCGTGCTTTCCACGATTCTGCCAGATGCCGCGACCCAGGTCTTCGAGCGTGACTGTCTCATCAAGCTCGGCGACGCCATCGCGCCTATCGGAACGGCAAAGGAAGGTGAGACGTGCGTCACAGTGGACCTGGGAAGCAAAGGATCGCATACTGTGCCATTCGGCCAGTTGAAGGTCATCCCATTGGCCGCAGACGAAATCATCGACGCCACCATCACTCCAGCCCGCGGTTTCGACGCCGGCGCAGGTAAAGGCAAGGTCAATTCGGTAAAGGTAGAAGGCGGAGTAGTCGGCCTGATCATTGATGCCCGGGGTCGCCCGATCGCCCTGCCCGACCAGCAACCCGCCCGCGTTGCCAAGCTGCAGCAGTGGCTGAAGGCGATGGGGTTGGAGACAGTGTGAGGGGACCTAACGTAAGACCATCTTCCCCAGCGTTCGCTCGTTAAGACCCACCCTTATTCCCTCCCGAAGAGAGGGCGCGTTCGCCTATGCAAAAGGCTTGTTGTTCTTAGCGTATGGTCAAGAACAACAAGCCTTTCGATTTCGAGAACGATCCTTCCCTTCGGGGTTAGTCGCCACCAGGTGTGCCTGTCACCCGACTAACGGACGCAAGGAGGGGTCTTAACGAGCGAACGCTGGGGAGGTGCCTCTCCCTTAAATCGAGTAGTCTTCCTCGAACGTTTGCAGCTTCTGTGGGCGAACATGAACCTCTTCGCCTACCTGCAAGTTCAAATCTCTTGCGCTCTCGCGTGTCAGCTCGGCCTTCAAGTACTCTCCTGCGGCGGCCTGAAGCTCCACGCGCACGATCGGGCCGACCATGGAGATCTGCCGCACCACCACAGGAATGGTTGCGCCGTTGCGATGGCGGGTCACGTCTAGCTCATGCGGGCGCGCATAGCTGACGGGTTCAGCAGTGTTTGCGCCGCTTCCGTCGCCCGGGACATTTAAGACCCGCAGGCTGCCATCTTCGACTCGGCCGTGGAACAGGTTGACACTACCCAGAAATTCATAGACGAACGGCGAAACCGGATGATCGTAAACGTCGTCTGGACTGCCGATCTGCTCGATTTTGCCGTGGTTCATTACAACGACCCGGTCTGCAAGCTCCAATGCTTCGTCCTGGTCGTGTGTTACAAACACGCTCGTAATCTTCAATTCATCATGCAGACGGCGCACCCATTGCCGAAGGTCCTGGCGCACCTTCGCGTCGAGGGCTCCGAACGGCTCGTCGAGCAGGAGCAAAGCGGGCTTTACTGCCAGCGCCCTTGCCAGCGCGACACGCTGCCGTTGGCCGCCGGACAGCTGCGACGGGTGCCTATGCGCCAGGCTCTCCAGCTGCACCATACGGAGCAGCTCAAGCACCCGTTCTTTGATCTCCGCATTCGACGGCCGCTCCCGCCGCGGTTTTACCCGAAGGCCGAAAGCGACATTCTCGAATACCGTCATGTGCCGGAACAGGGCATAGTGCTGAAAGACAAATCCCACTCCTCGATCCCGGGCGCTTCGATGCGTAACATCCAGTCCATTGAAGAGGATCGTGCCGGAGGACGCAGTTTCCAGTCCGGCGATGATTCGCAGCAGTGTCGTCTTGCCGGATCCGGATGGTCCCAGTATAGCTACCAGCTCACCGTCGGCGATTTCAAGGTTTACGGACTTCAAGGCCTGGAACTTGCCGAAGGTCTTGTCTACTTTCGAAACGGAAATGCTCATCGTCCCTCTCCCACTGTGGCCGTTATGTCACGGGCCGCGAGCGGCGCCTCGATGACGATTGCTGGCACGTATGCCTCTTCGGCGTCACGGTCCATCTTCGCCTTGCGCGCTTCCTGCCACTCAAACAACGTCTTAATGACCAGCGTTACCAGGGCAAGCATCGCCAGTACGGATGCCAGCGCGAATGCAGGGACGTATGTGCTGTCATCATAGAGCTGCTGCACTTGCAAGGGAATAGTCATTGTCATTCCCTGAACGTGCCCCGAAACAACAGAAACAGCCCCGAACTCGCCCATGGCGCGCGCATTGCAGAGCAGCACGCCGTAAAGAAGGCCCCATTTGATATTCGGCAGCGTAACTCGCCGAAATATCTGCCATCCGTTAGCGCCCAGCGTAACTGCGGCCTGTTCCTCGTCGTTGCCCTGAGCTTCCATCAATGGAATTAGCTCACGCGCAACAAATGGGAAGGTCACAAATACAGTCGCTAATACGATACCCGGGGTTGCAAAGATGATCTTCAGGTGATGATCTTCTACCCAGTGACCAAATACACCGCGCGCGCCGAACAGCAAAACGTAGATCAAGCCCGCAATAACGGGTGAAACCGCAAACGGCAGGTCTATCAATGTAATCAAGACGCTCTTGCCGGCGAACTGGAATTTCGCGATCGCCCACGCAGCCACGATGCCGAACAGCACGTTAAGCGGCAAAGCGATGGCCGCGGTCAGGAGTGTCAGCTTTACGGCGGAAACCGTGTCAGGATCTTTGAATGCTTCTTTGTATCCACTGAAACCGGAGGCAAACGCCTCTGAAAACACGAGCATCAGAGGAAGCACAAGAAACGCGAACAGGAAGAGGATCACGATGATGATCATCGGTATCCGCAGCCATGGCGGATCGGTGAAAACGGAGTTGCCGCCGGCTTTGATCTTGGCGGCGTGTGGATGCAATGCCATATTATGCCGCCCCCTGCTTCCGGCGAACCGCCCACTGGAAAAGATTGATTGCAAGCATAATCGCAAACGACGCCACCAGCATAACCACGGCAATAGCTGTCGCGCCGGGATAGTTGTACTCTTCCAGCTTCGACACAATCATCTGCGGAATGATTTCCGTCTTATAAGGAAGGTTGCCCGAGATGAACACAACCGAACCATATTCGCCAAGCGCCCGCGCAAAGGCCAGTGCAAAGCCGGTCACGATGGCTGGATATAGCGGCGGCAAAACTACTCGTCGCAATGTTTGCATACGTGTAGCGCCAAGATTAGCGGCAGCTTCTTCGCTGTCGTAATCCATATCTTCCAGGACGGGCTGAATGGTGCGCACGACAAATGGAAGTCCGATAAAGATCAAAGCGATAACGACACCCACCGGAGTGAAGTCAACCTCGATCGGATGGTCCTGCAGATGGTGCGAGAGCCGCTCCAGAGGCGCGAAATGTCCCGGAAAGGGCGCTCCATTGAGGTAACGCCCGATCCATCCCGTGGGCGCATAGAGAGTACAGAGGCTGATGCCTGCCACGGCAGTGGGCAGCGCAAAGGGCAGATCCACAATGGCGTCGAGGAGGCGGCGGCCGGGAAATTTATAGCGGCCTAGAACCCACGCGACGGGAACGCCAAGCACGACGTTTACGCAGGCGGCGATCAGCGATGCGCCAAAACTAAGCTTGTACGTGGCGACCACTTCAGGGTCCGTAATTGTGTGGACGAACGACGGCCACCCGAGTTTGCTGGTCTGAAAGAACAACATCGACAGGGGGATCAGGACGATCAAACTCAGATAAAGAACGGTATATCCGAGCGACAGTCCAAATCCAGGAAGCACCTGCCGGCGGGAAATCGAAATCATGGCCTTTAGTATACACCGTCCGCAGGGTTGAACCGAAACATTGCCTGCGTTTCCTAGCAGAAAACTGTGAAAAGATGAAGGCGGCCGCAAATTGCGGCCGCTGCCCTGGCGGCGATTTTGAGCCGCCAGGGAAAACCTACCCTTTACTTCTTCACGATCTGGTCGAACACGCCGCCGTCGGCGAAGAACTGTTTCTGCGCCTTGTCCCAGCCGCCGAAGAACTTGATGTCCACGGTGCGGATCTTCGGGAAAAGCGATGCGTACTTCTTAGCGACTGATGCAAGGTGCGGCCGGTAGTAGTTCGCGGCGCCGATCTCCTGCCCCTCGGCTGAGTACAAGCCCTGCAGATAAGCAGTAGCGATATCGCGGGTCTTGTGGGCATCGACATTCTTGTCGACGACGGCAACCGGCGGCTCGGCGAGAACGCTGATCGAGGGATATACGACATCAAACTTGCCCTTGCCTGTCTTATTCACGGACTGAAGGGCTTCATTCTCCCAGGCGATCAATACATCGCCAATCTGGCGCTGAACGAAAGTATTCGTGGAGCCGCGAGCGCCGGAGTCGAGCACGGGAACATTGGCGTAAAGACGCTTCGCGAAATCAGTCGCGGATGCCGCATTGCCGCCGGGCTGCTTGAGCGCATATCCATAAGCCGCAAGGAAGTTCCATCGAGCGCCGCCACTGGTCTTGGGGTTCGGGGTTATGACCTGGATTCCCGGCTTGACGAGATCGCTCCAATCCTTGATGTGCTTGGGATTGCCCTTGCGGACGAGAAGGACGATCGTCGATGTGAATGGCGTTGCATGGTAAGGCAGCTTCGCTTCCCAACCGGGAGCGATGAATCCGGCCTTCTCCACGGCTTCTACATCGTAGCCAAGAGCAAGGGTAACGACATCCGCGCCGAGGCCGTCGATAACCGAACGGGCCTGCTTTCCGGAGCCGCCGTGCGACTGCTGCACGGTCACCTTTTCGTGATGCGTCGCAGTCCAGTACTTCGCAAATCCCTTGTTATAGGCCTGGTAAAGCTCTCGTGTCGGATCGTACGACACGTTGAGAATTGACCGGTCAGCGTGAGCGGTTCCTACGGCAGAAACCGCCAACAGAGACCCGATAGCAAACGCGGCAAGTTTGGTGTTTTTCACGACATTGTTCCTTCTGATTATAGTCAAAATCTGTTCATAGTTCCGTGGAACTTCGGCTGCATTATCTTGCGGCCTTAGTGGCGGTAGATCTGGTCGAACGTGCCGCCGTCACCAAAATGTGTCTTCTGCGCGGCAGTCCAGCCGCCGAAAAGCTTTATGTCGAACAGGCGAACCTTCGGGAACTGCGCGGCATACTTTTTGGCAACGGATGTCAGGCGAGGGCGGTAATAGTACTGCGCGGCGATTTCCTGCCCCTGCGCCGAGTACAGGCCGTTCAGATACGCTGTGGCGGCCTCACGCGAATGATGCTTCTCGACATTTGCATCCACGACGGCCACGGGAGGCTCGGCAAGGATACTGATGCTGGGAACAACGATTTCCACCTGGCCCGGAGCGATTTTCTTTGCGGTTGCCAGGGCCTCGTTCTCCCAGGTCAAGAGCACATCGCCGATATGACGCTGCGTAAATGTGTTGGTCGCGCCGCGGGCGCCGGAATCCAGCACGGGCACGTTTTGGTAAAGCTTCTTCACAAACTCCTGCGCGCTGGCCTGAGTTCCACCGGGCTGCTTCAGCGCATATCCCCAGGCGGCCAGGTAGTTCAAACGGGCCCCTCCCCCGGTCTTTGGATTGGCTGTGATAACCTGAACCCCGGGCTTCACAAGATCGTTCCAGTCCTTGATGTGCTTGGGGTTTCCCTTGCGAACGAGAAATACAATCGTGGATGTATACGGCGAGCTTTGATTTCCGAAGCGGCTTTGCCAACCGGGATTGATCAGGCCCGCCTTGCTTATCGCGTCAACATCGACAGGAATAGCAAGTGTCACGACATCCGCCTCAAGGCCGTCAATGACGGCGCGAGCCTGCTTTCCTGAGCCGCCGTGCGACTGCTTTATCGACACCACCTCATGGTGCGTAGCCTGCCAGTACTTTTCGAATCCCTTGTTGTATGCCTGGTAAAGCTCTCGTGTCGGATCATAGGACACATTGAGCAGGCTCTGGTCGGCGTGGGCAGCTCCGCCGAGTGATATGAGGGCGCCGATCACGGCTGCCAGATTTCGTTTGCGCATGTTCAGAATATCCTGTTTTGTTGTTCAGTGGCGCTCTGCAGCTGCGCTTGCAGAGACAAAAAGAAGGCGCGCTTGCAGTTTAGCTTCCAGATGGAAGGCAGATCCGCAGCGCGCCAGGAAAAACGATGTTCAGTCCATTAGAACCGGCGACTTACGGGGTCGTCGGGTCGTAGCGGAAGTCGTTATCGTTAATTGTGCGCCAAAGCTGCGTATACTTGCGGAACTTGGCATGGCCATCGGCATAACCGACATTCGCGCCGCCCTGATGCCGCGAGTTCACAGCAGCCTGTGTATCGAGCGGAGCCCAATCCGTATTGTCCGGCCAGGTTTTGGTTACACCGGTCGCCGGATCAAGGTACTGCGGTGTCACCGATCCACGGCCGGCGACATTATTCTTACGAGATGCATCGACAATGATCAAGAAGTTCGACGGCTGTTGAAGTGAAGCAAGCGTCGTCGACTGGTTGAAGCCGAATGTCGGATGCAGCTGACCATATGTGTAGCCAACCGTTACGCCACTGTGCGTCGCCGTGTCGAGCAGGCCTTCGTTGATATTGAAGCCGTAGTCGTTCAGGTAGAAGACACCTGCCGCAGGCTGCCAGGCCGGCGCCGAGGGGCACTTAAACACGTTCGACCCTGTATTGAGCGCCCCGGGAACATACGCGTTCAATCGTCCACGAATGCTGTACTGTGCCGCAGTCGGGAAGTCTACTACATAGCCGGTCGGCGCTTCGCGCTCGGTTACCGTGGGCGGGAAGGTCTCGTCGTTGTCCTGCAGATACTGCAAGATTCCAAGGCTCAGCTGCTTCACGTTGCTGGTGCAGGATGTTGCCCGCGCCTTCTCACGGACGGTGGCAAATACCGGGAACAAGATAGCCGCGAGAATCGCTATGATAGCTATGACGACGAGCAGCTCAATAAGGGTGAACCCCTGTGTTCGATTCGATGTGTTCTTCAACTCTCAGCTCCTACCGATTGTAATCCGGATCTACGTCCGGTTTTGTGAAATCGAGAAGCCTCTCGTTGTCGAGTCAGTCTCTCCTGGGTTAATGTAAAAACATTTAATTGCAATGCGATTTGATCACACCAGGCGTATCTTTTCGGTCTTGTCGATCTGTACGACACGGCCGTCCTGGATGATCAGTTGTACGACGCCAAACTTAACGCTCTTAATGGCAGCTTCGATGCGCTCAAACGGCACAGCAGAAACATCTGCCTGGGAGGGTTCTCGTTCAGCTTCCAATCCGTTTTCTTGATTTCTTGCCATGCTGCCCGCGCCTCGCTTTCGATCATACTCGCCTGTTCAGAGCGATCAAGCATATGTAGTATACTGCAGCATTGTCCGCATTGTCAAGTCTTTTACTGGTGAATATTGGCAAGTTTTTTACTGTCAATTGATGAATATGCATAAATCGCTCCACATTGCATTGTTAACACGCGTGAAATATCGCCGCAAATTTGCTTCCATTTCGCCGTGTAATTTCGTATGGTAAATTTCTCATTCATCTAATCTCGCAACCAATATTCTCAACCTCTTGACATATCGTTTCTCTGTCCGGTAACATCTCTATACGATTTCACTAGTTAGTTCGTAGCAAATACAGATAATTACCGACTCGAGAACGAGAGGTCCACAAGCGCAGCCGCTTGCGGACCTCTTTTCGTTTCAGTTGAGATCGTCCATGCATTCAGCGTTATCCATCGCCGATGGCGATCTGATCGGATAATTTAAAAATGTCAACCAAACAAAGAGGAGACAAACCATGCGAGTCCTGAACAGGGCGTTTACATTGATCGAATTGCTCGTGGTCATAGCCATTATAGCGATTCTCGCGGCGATACTATTCCCCGTATTCGCTCAGGTCCGCGAGAAGGCGCGCCAGACGACCTGCGCATCCAACGAGAAGCAGATCGGACTTGCGATCCTGCAGTATTCACAGGACTACGACGAGTCGTTCCCCATCGCCAGCTACCCGAACGCCGACACCACCCTCGGCAACGTCAACTGGCAATTTGGCGTAGACCCTTACGTCAAGGGCGGATACCCTGAGGCAAACGCAACTCTCACCGCTTCCGACCACAAGAGCGTCTGGTTCTGCCCGGATTTTGAGGCAAATGCATCGAAAGATCCCTACATAGCGGCGGCATCTCCCGCCGGCTTCTCCGGTAAGGCTCCCGTTCCCAGCAAGAGCTACATCGCCAATCAGAACGTATTCGGTCTATACGCTAACATCGACCCTACACTCTTCCATCCTGCAAAGGCAATTGCTGCAATCGAATCTCCTGCCCAGGTAGTGTTGGTCGCCGAAGGCGCGGGCAGTTCCGTGTGGACATCGGGTAACGACACGCCAGCCGACACGCTCAGCCACCCGCACAACTGGGGCAATTACGTTACAGGGCGCACCCGGCACACCGGCGGATCCAACTACCTGTTCTCCGACGGCCATGTGAAGTTCGTCAAGCAACCCACGCCGTCCTATCAGGCAGACGGACTTACGCCGAATGTCAGCACAACAGGTGTCGTGTACGACAAGCAGCTGAACCCGAACGCGCTGGGGTGGTTCCTGGAAGATTAGGCTCTTCATTTTCGAGGAGCACTAACCTACTCTAACGACCGCCACTGCCCTGGCGATTGAAATCGCCGGGGCAGTGGCGGTCAACTTCCGTTAGCGTCACTCAATTTATAGCCTCAAGATTGAGAACTGAGATTCCTACCCTGCTCCCCAAACCGCATCCAACACGCTCGGCTCGCCGGGATCCGGCGTCAGGGCAAAACCAAGCTTCGCGGCAAGCCGCTGCATCGGCACATTCTCCCGAAGGATCTCGGCTGTGATCGCATCGAGTTTCTCGTCGCGCGCGATCTCCTGAAGCTCGCTCAGCAAAGCCTGCCCCAGGCCCTGGCCATGGAACTCGTCGCTGATGAGCAAGGCAAACGAAGCGGTATTGCGGCCCGGCAGTTTGCTCAGGCGCCCCACCCCGATGATCTCCTTCTGCCCCTCTCTCTCGATCTCGGCAACCAGCGCGATCTCACGATCATAGTCATTGAAGCAGATACGCACCAGACGGTCATGCGTTACGCGCTGATCCAGCTTCAATTGCTGGAAGTAGCGTAGGTAGACGCTCCGTTCAGACACGGTCTCATGGAACCGAATAATCGTATGCTCATCCTCCGGCCTGATCGGACGCACTACGACATCCAGTCCGCTTTTGAGGGTGATGCTTCGGACATACTGCTGAGGATATGGCCGGATAGCCGGCTGCGGGAGTTCGTCCTCATGCAGCTTGGGATCGTGCAGGACGATGCGAGCATCGAGCGCGACCAATCTCTCGGGAGACGCCAGCAGAGGATTGATGTCCATTTCGGCGATCCACGGCTGCGAGATCACCAGTTCGCTAAACCGAACCAGCAGCTGTTCAAGCGCCGCAAGGTCGACTGGCGCTCGTCCGCGAACGCCCTGAAGAGCCTTAAAGATGCGCGTCTCCTCCATCATCCGGCGCGCAAGCGTCGTCGTCAGAGGAGGAAGCGCGAGCGCTCGATCCTCGTACACCTCAACCAGCTGGCCGCCCGATCCGAACAGCAGAACAGGGCCGAACTGCGGATCAACGCTGCTGCCGATGATGATCTCATAGCCATCGCGGGAAATCATCGGCTGTATCGTAACACCCTGGAAGTGCTCAGCGCCGACTTTGGACGTAACTGACGCCTGAATATCATGGTAAGCTTGAAGCACCGCAGGCGCGTCGGAGAGGTTCAGGATTACGCCGCCGACATCGGTCTTGTGCGTAATCGTTTCGGAGTAGATCTTGGCCACGACGGGGTATCCGATGCGGTCGGCAGCCTCGACGGCCTCATCCGGTGTTTTCGCGATCAGCGTCACAACTGTGGGAATACCATATGCCGCAAGGACCTGCTTGGACTCAGGCTCGGTGAGTATCGTACGCCCCTCGTCTCGAACCTTCTGCAGCAGGGCAGAAACCTCTTCCGAACTGCGACCGCCGTCGAGCACGTCCGTGGCCAGCTCCGGGGTCTCGTAGATGCCCTTTATCGCGTGCGCGTATTGCCACATATAGTTGAAGACACGGCAGGCAGTATCCGGGTAAAGGAATGTAGGAATGCCGGCGCTGTTCAAAATCTCCTCACCGGCCGCAATCGACGCCCCGCCCATCCAGCTTGCGATGACCGGCTTACCCGTGCTGGTCGCGTAGGGACGCAGCAGTTCAGCCGTGGCGGTTGCATCCGTAACCGACTGCGGTGTCAAAATAACGAGAAGGCCATCACTGTTGGGGTCGGCCGCCGCAACCTCCAGCGCCTTCGCATACCGGTCCGCGCTGGCGTCTCCCAGGACATCAATAGGGTTGCCATGACTCCATTGCGAGGGAAGGATTGCGTTGAGGTTTTCCAGCGTCTCGTCGCTGAGCACGGCCAACTCGCCGCCACCACCGATCAATGAGTCTGTGGCCAGAACGCCGGGGCCGCCTGCATTTGTCACAATTGTCAGGCGATTTCCCTTTGGACGCGGCTGCTTCCCGAGAACCTCTGCCATATAGAAGACATCGGCGATCGAGTTGACGCGCAACACCCCACACCGCTGGAAGGCGGCCGTGACGACATCATCCCGGCCGGCAAGCGAGCCGGTATGCGATGCCGCAGCTTTCGCGCCGACACTTGTACGCCCAGCTTTGATCACAATGATCGGCTTGGTCAGCGCAACCTCTCTGGCGGCGGAAAGAAACGCCCGCGCATCCCCGATCGTCTCCATATAGAGAACGATGCTCTTTGTTCGCGGGTCGTTGCCCAGATAATCGACGAGATCGCCCCAGCCCACATCCAGCATCGACCCGAGCGATACGAATGCGCTGAAGCCGATGAGTTCACGAAGACTGTAATCGAGTACGGCAGTCATCAAAGCGCCGCTCTGGCTTACAAAGGCCACGCTGCCGGACAACGCCATGGACCGGGCGAAGGTGGCATTCAGGCCGGATACGGGGCTCATAACGCCCAGGCAGTTCGGACCGATCACGCGCATTGAACCGCGCTTGGCCTGCTCCATGATCTGCCGCTCAAGCTCGGCGCCCTCGGGTCCTACCTCTTTGAAGCCAGCCGAGATAATGACGGCCGCTTTGACGCCCGCATCGACGCACTGACCGATAATGCCGGGAACGGACGCCGCCGGGGTTACGATGATCGCGAGATCGACCTGATCGGGAACGTCGGCAATGGTGGGATAAGCTTTGATTCCGAGCACCGACGGCCGCTTTGGGTTGACCGGAAACACGATGCCGCCAAAAGGCGTTGCAATCAGGTTCTGCAGGATCGTACGCGAGACGCTGCCCTGAGTTTCGGTAGCGCCAATCAGCGCAACAGTCTTGGGCGCAAAGAAGACGTCCAGTGGGTGCCCTTCCGTGCGGAGCACGTCATGTGCACGGTCGGTCGTTACAGATGCAGACGCCATTGATTTACGCAGCTTTCTATTGTTTTAATTCGCCATCCGACTCTATTGTATGGATGGCAGCCTGACGAGCCCATATCGCTTGTTGACTTGGATCGACGGTTTTAAGCACGAGGTCAAATTCAGCCCGAGCCTCGGCCGGCCTGCCGATTTCGTTCAGGGTATACCCCAAAAGATAGTGCCCCAATGCGCTTGCCGGCGAAAGGCGCACGGCACAGCGATAATACCGGATAGCGGCCGGCATATCGCCGACCAGCCAGCTGACCATACCGCGGTCGATACATTCGCCGGCATCAGACATATGATGTGTTAAATAATTCCTTGTTCCAGCCATAATTCCTCCTGGGCAGCTGCATTGCAGCCCGCCGGGCGATTCATTCCTGATGAATCGCCTGGCATTATCGGAGATTCAATATCAAACCGGCGCCGGTCTATGTATGGATCACATTTATGGGTGATCCGGCTCTGAGCGCTTGAACATTGTCGACCGTTGTGCTCAGAATTCGCTCCATAGCTTCCCGGCTGTCGAACGCGATATGAGGCGTCACAATCAGATCGGGCCGCTTGAGAAGACTCATGTTTCTCAGGGCCATGCGCAGTCTTTCGCTTGACATGTCATGGTTGCCGATAAGCTGCTTCTCTTCAGAATAGATTTCCTCCCCCTCCACGACATCCAGTGCGGCTCCGCACAAGAGACCTTCGTCCAACGCCCTGAGAAGCGCGCAGGTATCCACCAGTGGCCCTTGCGCCGTATTGATGAGCAGTGCGCCGGGCTTCATGCGATCGATGTTGTGCTCACCGATCAGATGATGTGTCGCATGCGAGTACGACGCATGCAAACTGACGATGTCGGATTTCTGCAGGAGGTCGTCCAGCGATGTATATCGATACCCGAGCACTTCGGCTGCCGTTAAATTAGGTTTTGGATCGTATGCCAGCACATTCATTCCGAATCCGTTTGCAATCCGAACTGTATGCATGCCGATATGCCCAACGCCTACGATGCCGATGGTGCGTCCCTTCAGGTCAAATCCCTGCAATCCGTCGAGGGAAAAGTCGCCAGATGTCGTTCTGTTATACGCCTTGTGAACATTCCGCGAGAGAGCCAGTATCAACGCAAACGTGTGCTCGGCGACGGTATTCTCTCCATATGTCGGCACCGTAGAAACCGGAATCCCACGCGATTCACATGCCGGAACATTGATATGATCGAAACCCGTAGATCTGGTTGCAATCAGCTTCAGGTTCGGAAGTCCTTCGATAATCGCCGGATCCAGCCGCGAATGAACGAATACGGATACGATCTCGACATCCTCCAAACTGCCCGAAAACTGTCCCAGGTTCGTCAATGGCTCCGAATAGAACTTCAGGTTTTCGATCGGCAAATGCTCGCTGAGATACTTGCGATCCAGATCCGTCGCTTCAAAGATATGTGTGCTCATTATTCTTCGTCCCGCCCTTTCGAGAGTTTGTGAATTGGGATGACGAGCACAGGAAGATCCACACGCCGTATCACATGCTCCGTAACGCTTCCAAGGTAATGCATATCGGTCTTGTGCATTCCAAGTCCGCGGCTGCCCATGATGATCAGGTCGTAGTCGCCGGCTGCGGCCTCCTTCGCGATTGCCGCGGATACGGGATCTCCCTCAACGATCTTTGTGTCGAAATTGATACCACGTATCGAGAAGAGCCGGGCGGCCTTTTCCAGGGACTTCTCAGCCTTCTCATACATGGCTGCATTATGCTTTTCCACGATTTCCTCGGCGAAGTCGGTCTCCTCCGGCTTAAGCGGGGAAAGGGCGAGAACCAACGTCACTCGTGTCGGTGATGCCGGCGGAATCATCTCTGCAGCCTCTACGGCGGCACGATGGCTGGTTGCCGACCCATCGGTCGGTACGAGAATGTGCTTGAACATTGAAATTTCCTCCATTTAAATGTGTTTTAGCTATTTTTGCTAACCAACGTAAATATGCGTAATCGGAAAGGCGCGCTGGATCAAATTGCCTGCAGCACAGCGGTCAAAGTCTCATCGCATGAACGATGTCTAAAAGTTCTTGCGGCAACGGCTTGGTTTTGCCGGCGATATCCTCCAGCGGCGTATGTGATACCGCGCCGTTAATCGTCCCGACAAGGTAGCCAGACAATCCGCCAAGCAGCATCTCTGCCGCCCGACAGCCAAATCGAGTTGCCAGGAGCCGGTCGGCTGCCGTCGGACGTCCACCACGCTGAGTGTGCCCCAGTATCGTTAACCGCGGGTCGAAGCAAGCATCTCGGTCTTGCAACAAGGCATCATAGAAGTCCTGTGTGCATGGACGCGCCCCCTCTGCGATAACGATAATCGCATGCTTTTTGCCTCGCCGGTTTGCTTCATGAACAAGCTCAACGGCGTCTTCCGGAGTAATAGCGCTTTCTGGTGTAATGATAACTTCAGCTCCGCCGGCCAATCCGGCAGCCAGAGCGAGATATCCGCAGTCGCGCCCCATTACCTCGATTATGAAAAGCCGATGATGCGACGTTGCCGTCGTTCTCAGGCGATCGATCGCCTCGACGGCGACGGCAAGGGCGCTATCCACGCCAATCGTAATGTCCGAGCCGGCCAGATCGTTGTCGATTGTCGAGGCAATGCCCATCACGGGCACTCCTGCCTTGGCCAAAGATAGCGCTCCGGTTTGCGAGCCGTTTCCGCCGATCACGATGAGGCCATCGATATAAGCTTGCTCAAGAGCGGCTACGGCACAGGCAACACCTTCAGGAGTTTTGAATGCCAGAGATCGGGCGCTTTCAAGTACAGTGCCGCCCTGCTCCAGAATGCCTCCCACATCGCGGGCTGAAAGCGGCTGAAAATCTCCGGCAATCAAACCGGCATACCCTCGCCGAACTCCAACAACCTCCGCTCCGTTGGCCAGCGCCGTCCGGGTTGCTGCTCGGATAGCCGCATTCATTCCGGGAGCATCTCCCCCGCTTGTAAGTATTCCTATGCGTTTCATAATTGTTTGTCTGCCTGCATTTCCACTAAATTGCGATCCGGAGTAGCCGGATCTTCCACGACAATCATAAGAAAAGCTGCTTTGCAAGCAGGACAGTAATGAAGATGGGATCCCGACTTAGAAGCAAACAGCCAGCCGGCTGCATGTTCGGCGTCGATCAGACGCTCACGGGTCAGGACCGGCCGCAATCCAACCGGCAGACGCACCGAAGCATTGCATCCCACGCCGTCACACTGGATTGATTGTCCATCTTTTGTCACACTCATTGCCGCCCCTTTCGAGTGTCATTATAGGGCAGAGCGGATAGCTCAAACATCCGCCAAACGGCGGAATCAATTCAAGCGCATTTTCCGCAAGTGATGCAACTTGTGATTTGGCATCAACGAAACAGCGCTCCTATCGCCCATTTAGTGAGCCTGTCCGATAATCCGTCCTTTCGCAGATGTTTATCGAACATCGATCAGTCTACAATCGGCCATTACAACACCAAGTTTGCAACTGCATCACAGGAACGATAATGCGCAAAAGCATTGAGATGATGCAGGTATAGACCTGAATTGGGAGGTATCTCGTGGACTGGTTGAAGGAATTATTTACAGCGCAGGATGGAGTGGCTCACGCAGCGCTCATCCTTGCGTTGATCGCCGTAACGGGAATGGCCGCCGGCGCAATCCGTGTATTCGGTATCAGCCTGGGAGTGGCGGGAGTGCTGTTTGCGGGCCTAATTTTCGGCAACTATCATATTGGAATCAATCATGATGTGCTGGATTTCGCCAGAGATTTCGGATTGATTCTCTTTGTATATACGATAGGCGTGCAGGTAGGCCCTGGCTTTCTTGCATCGCTGCGCAGAAGAGGATTGCCATTGAACTTGATGGCCGCCGCAATCGTAATTTTAGGCGCAGTTATAGCAATTCTAATCGGCAAGTTTGCGCTGCCTCACAACGAGTTTCCCGTTGCAGTAGGACTGTTCTCAGGTGGCACCACAAACACTCCCAGCCTCGCCGCAGCTCAACAGGCATTGCAAGGAATTCCGGCGGGAGCTAACCCGGAAACGGCGAAAATGCCGGCTGTCGGGTATGCCATCGCCTATCCGTTCGGCGTTCTCGGCATTATCCTGACAATGTATGTATTGAAGTGGATCTTCCGCATCAGTCCTCAGCAGGAAGCAGAAACTCTTGAGAAACTGGAAGGAAATAAAGCTCCAAAAATAAACACTCGGTCGGTCGAAGTAACGAACCCCGCAATGGATGGCCAGCCGATCGGAGCTGTGGCCGGCGTGCGGGACGGCGCCGTAGTCATATCGCGAGTTGTGCGCAGTGAGCGGGCGGAACTGGCGCAATCGACAACTCTCCTATCCCGTGGCGACGTGCTTCTCGCTGTCGGGCCGGAAGACGCTCTCGACGGCCTTACGGAAACCCTCGGCGGCATCAGTCCTATCGACGTCAAGAGTTTCCCCAGCCAGATCAGAACGCGTAAAATTCTGATTACGAAGGCGAAACCGATTGGAAAAACAGCTGAAGGCCTCCACCTGGAGGAGGAATTCGGAGTACGCATTACCCGAGTAACGCGAGCCGATATCGATCTGCCCGTCCACAATACCGTTCTCCAATTTGGCGACAGCCTCACAGTAGTTGGCGATGCAGATGCGCTTAAAGCAGTATCTACGGCTCTTGGAGACTCCAAGAAAAAGCGTGATCACCCGATGGTCATTCCGATGTTTATCGGTATCGCAGCCGGCGTCGTGCTTGGCAGCATTCCGATAGCCCTCCCCGGCTTCCCATCGCCAGTCAAGCTTGGACTTGCCGGCGGTCCTCTGATTGCCGCAATCGTTCTGAGCCGTATCGGCCGCATCGGTCCGCTCGTATGGTACATGCCGCAAAGCGCAAACTTGATGGTTCGCGAAATCGGCATTGTGCTCTTCCTTGCGTGTGTCGGCTTGAAAGCAGGCGGCAGCTTTGTGCAAAGCCTGACCCACGGCCCCGGCCTTCTCTGGATGGGCTACGGCGCCATCCTTACAGCATTGCCCCTCCTGATCGTCGGGCTTATTGCGCGAGGCGCGCTGAAGCTTAACTATGCCCATGTCTGCGGACTGCTTGCCGGCAGTATGACCGATCCCCCTGCCCTTGCATTCGCAGGCACGATCGCTGGATCTGAGGGACCATCCGTGGCATACGCGACTGTCTATCCACTGGTAATGCTGATGCGAGTGCTGATTGCGCAGTCGCTCATCCTGTTTTTCTTCCACTGATTGGTCCGGCACTTAGAACTGAAATAAGAGAATTGAAATTGGAGTTTGAAAAATGATTACGTTTAGACATGGTTTGGGAGTGGGACTCGCAATTAGCGCGGCAAGTATCGTTGCGCAGCAAGCCGCATACGCACAAACAACAACAGCAGCGTTTCCGGATGTCCCGGCAAATCACTGGGCTTATGATGCCGTTCGGAGCCTTGCAGACAAAGGATATGTCATTGGATATTCCGACGGCAGCTTTTTAGGCAACCGCAGTTTATCCCGTTACGAGTTTGCCACAGTTATCGATCGGATATTGAAATCGCTTCCTGCATTGCGCGCCGGAACGGGTGACACCAAGTCACCGCAGGTTACGCAGGATGATCTCAACGCGATTCAGGTTCTTGTGGATACATTCAAACCGCAATTGGCTGAGATTGAGAGTAATATCGGGCAGGGTCAAGCCGATATCTTGGCTTTGCGGGCAGATGTTGCGGCGCTTCGAAAGGATGTCGCCACTGCAAAGAGCGCAGCGGCTGAGGCTCAGAAATCCGCCGACAATTCTTACGGCTTCGGCGCAAAGCGCAAGTTTGCGATCAGCGGGTACATCCAGGCCCGTTATATTGCCCCATCCAAGAACGGAAGCGCTGAATTTCCGGAAGGATCGGCCGCAGAATACAACCCGGTCAACGGCACATATGCGCGAGGCGGATCAGGATCGACGTTCCTGTTACGGCGGTCCCGCATCAAGTTTACCGGAGCCGTAACAGCCAACACAAAGTACGCAATTCAAATTGATGCCGGTTCGGGCGCAGCAAACTCAGTAACTTCCAAGGAAGGAAATATCACCTATACGTTCGGTGACGGCAGCGAGAAGAACGCCGCCATCACGGCTGGAATGTTTGCCAATCCATTCGGTTACGACCTTCCCTATTCATCATCGACAGTGCTCTCAGCGGAACGCCCCCTTGCATTCAATGAGGCAACCACAACGGGCGGACCGTTTTCCGGCCAGGACTTCGAGCGAGGGATCGAGCTGTGCTACGGTCCCGGCCCCATTAAATACATTGCGGCGCTCGTGAACGGCACGGGCACTACAGGAGGAACGGACACAAACCACCAGGCGGATCAGATCTACCGCATCGCCTATCGAAACCCTAAACCCGGTCTGAGCGGCGGCATCTCATATTACGACGGCTCCCTCGCTGCCAAATACACCACTGCAGGCACAACAGTATTTCAGCAGGGAGAGAAGCAGTTGTTCGGCGCGGACGCCCAGCTTGCGTTCGCTCGCGGCGCCTTTTTACAGGCGGAATATATCGGCGGCAAGTTCGATCAGCGCGCTTACTACGCCAATCCGGATACGACTTCGTTCACAACGGCGTTCACGCCCGGCAATAAGATCGTGGGATATTACGTGCAGGGAGGATATACCTGGGGAAGTGAAGGACGCCACCCGTTTACGACCGGCGCAACGTATGACGTCTTCGAACGAGCAGCATCTGGACCGGGCAGCAACAGCTCCTATGACGATGTGAACCTCGGTTACGGCGTTCTTTATAATCTGGATCCGCAGACACGGATAAGATTTTGGTACAACTCACCCAGTAAGGTGGCTCATCTTTCAGGAACTGCCGAACCCGATCGAATCGGGCTGTTTACCAGTGAACTTCTCGTTAAGTTCTAAATACGGGACATAAGTTATTGTTCGCAGGCTCCCCTCCCCAGCCCTCCCCGAAGGAGAGGGAGTCAGAGTTAGGAAACGCGTTCGAAAACGTTTCCGAATCTGAAAGCCCCTCTCCTCCGGAGAGGGGTTGGGGAGGGGAGCCTGCGACACGGTGAATTACATTCCATCATCTAGTCGTCATTTGTTCCTACCTGATCCAGGCTCACGAGGCCGTGGCGCACTGCCCAGACAATCGCCTGGATCCGGTCGGAGACGCCAAGTTTATAGATGATATGCTCGACGTGCGTCTTGACGGTTCCTTCAGAAATGAAAAGCACCTTGCCGATGGCCTTGTTATTGAGGCCGGTAGCAACAAGACGAAGAACTTCCACCTCGCGCTCACTGAGCGGCCGGACAAGATCGGATTGGCCTGATGGATCCGAACTCACCCCTCTTAGCGCACGCGTAAGGTCTCGCGCATCAAGTAGCAGGTCTCCGGCGCATACTGATCGCATCGCGCCAAGAAGCTCCTCCGCAGGAACACCTTTCAACACATAGCCGGCAGCGCCGCCGGCAACGGCCCGAGCCATGTATGTTGGGTTGTCATAGGTCGTCAGCATGATTACGGCGATGCCCGGATGCTCCTCTTTCAGCACGTGAAGCGCATCCAAACCGTCGCCGCCCGCCATGCGGATATCAAGCAGCACGAGACCGGGCTTAAGCTGTCGAACCACATCGAGAGCTTCCCGGCCGGAGGATGCTTCCCCGATCACTTCGAACTCCGTATCTTCCAGGAGAGATGCGACGCCGTCGCGCCAGATCGCATGGTCATCGACAAGAACAACTGTTACACGAGGCTGTTCCGATTGAGGGTTACTGTTAGTCATATCGTTTTCTCTAATGTAATTTGCGCGGCAGATACTTACTCTACCTCGGCATCGGGTCCATGCAGGTGTACGGGAAACGTTGCTCGAATGGTCGTTCCTTCACCGGGAGCGCTGCGCAGTTCATAAGTTCCGTTTACCAGGGACACTCGTTCCGCAATTCCCTGCAGTCCCACATGCGAATAATCCTGCGAGCGCGTCGCCTCATCGAATCCAACTCCCCAGTCACGGACTTCCAGCAGCATATGTTCTTCCGCCGCATAAGCATCCGGTTCGCTGAGCAGTATCATCCGGACATGATCTGCTCCTGCATGCTTGCGAACGTTGGTAAGCGCTTCCTGCGCCACACGATAAACCGTCGTTTCCAGGTCTTTCTGAAATCTTCTACCTGCAAGGTTATGGATAAATTCGGCTTCGCCCCACCCTGCACGCTCCTTCTCCTCGCCGAACAACTGCTCAACAGCTCCGGCCAGTCCCAGATCGTCGAGAGCAAGAGATCGAAGGCCACTGACGAGCCGGCGGGACTCGACTACCGCATCCTGTAGATACCGCAATCCCTTTACAAACTCCTTCGCAGCCCGCGACTCATTGCCCGCCCCTTGCGCTCTCTGATAGGCTTCCATGTGTATATGGGAGGCCATCACGTACTGTGTCAGGCCGTCATGAAGGTCATAAGCAACTGCCCGGCGCTCTTCTTCCTGGGCATTGATCAATCCGGTAACAAGTGAGCGCTGTCTTGAAAGCAGCTGCAGGTTATGGATCGCCACGGCAGCATGGGCCGCAAGGGACTGCACCGCAACTTCGTCTGCCTCGGAAAAGCGCTGGCTGCCTATCTTATTCGTGAGGTAAAGGCTTCCAAGGACGCTGCCGCCGCGCCGGATCGGCACTCCAAGAAAGCTGTCCATTTCAGGATGATTGGGGGGAAATCCACTGGAATCGGGATGATCGCCCAGACGGTCGACCCGCAGAGGCACGTCGCGACGAAGAAGCAGACCGAGAATGCCCACCCCAACAGGACGAGGTCCAATTCGAGCTTCCTCTTCCGCGCTAAGGCCGACAGTGACGAATTCGAGTAACCCTTGCCCATCCGGCCTGGCAACTCCCAGGGCCGCATACTGCGCGCTGGCCAGGGTGCGAGCGGCTTCCGCAATATGGCGCAGCGCTTCCACTCCCGTGCGGCTGCTCAAAATATCGAGGGCGACGCGGCTTGCCGTTTCCAGCACGACTGAACGCTCAGCGGCTTGAACTTCCAGAGACTCGATCGCCCGCTGGCTGTCTCGTAGCTGAGTCAGGTCTCGAACGGTCAATGTGGCGCCGATAACTGTCCCTAAATGGCTGGAAATAGAGCGCGCCGAACCTGACAGGAGGCGCAGCAAGCCGCCTTCACTCGCGATAATCCACTCATGCGGCCCTTGAACACCACGATTGGCGAGCGCCCTGTTGATCAGGTCCGCCTCTTCGCCGATCAACCCGGAAAAGCTGCCCATGCTGCACTGTCTCAGTATCTGAGAGTTCGGCGCATAAAGCTGCTCGGCCGGCCGGTTCCAGCAAATTAAACCCAGATTTGAATCTACGACAAAACAAGCCTCAGTCGAGGCTTCCACCATCTCGCATACACCTGCGCGAAACTCTCTGTCCCAGCCGGATCCATCCATCAGAGGTATCTCCATATAATCGTTACCGACACAAAATTAAACGCAGATAACACCATTATGTCATGCAATCGGTTTTATGCCGCCCTTACTCCGGCACGTAGCTCGTATCCTCATTCCAGCAAATCATCAGGGCAGCCTCAATAAAATAGGCGCTGGTGTCCACAAAACGGTCGCCATGTGGAGCCGTATGAGTGTAGTTACCGCCATCTCGCCAGTCAACGATCCCGTTGGGAATTCCGGCCTCATTCTCGCCGGTTACACCAAACCACAGCGCTGAGCGGTCTTTGCGGTTGGCCCATTCGAAACGATGCCCGGCGCGTTCGGTCAATGTCTTGTCCTTGAGCGCCCGGCCAACTTTCCACTCGACGACAGCGAGTTGCAATCCCGGGCCGGGATAGAGATAATTGCTCGAAGCGCGCCCGTCGAAATAGTAATGCCACCTCGTCCCGAAGTATCTCCAATCCGATGCGTTCGAGGTTTCCGGCGTCATTTTGATACGGCCGTCGCCATTCGTCCACCAATCGCTCATTCGCCGTGCCGATGCATCCGGCTTTACCAGACCGGCCTGGTATGGAAAGAAGCAAAGCTGATCGACGCTGTCTCCATAGGTCGCTTGATACCCCTGCTTGTTGTCACGAAACTTGTAAAAGCTGCCGGACTTGTCCCGCATGGCGTCGATGCCTGATGAAATCTTGTGCGCCATATCCGCATATTCAGCGCCCGGTTTGCCGATCTGCTTCGACCATACCGAGAGGCATCGCAAGGCTGCGGCCGAGTAGACGGCATCGCTGATCCACAGGTTATGCAGGCTGGCAGTCGAATGGACGAGATTATATTTTGGATCAAAGCGGCGGCGAATAAAACCGGCTCCGCCGGCAGCGATCGGATATGAAACTTTTAACCACGCAGCCGCCTGCGGCTTACGGCCCATTGCCCGCAAATACTCGGCGTATTTCCACATGGCACAGATGACAGCGCCTGTAGAGCCTGAGTTGGAACTGCCGTTGCGCTCCCATTTACCTGTGGCAGTGTAGTAACTGCGATCGGCAAAGGCTCCGGCATCGTCACCCGCTGCAGCCGGATACCGGCACTGGCCTTTGGAGACTATCCAACGCTGAAAAAAACTGCTCAATACGGCATCGTATCGATCCGTAGATTGTCCGCTCTCGTGGAGGCGGCGAGCAGCCTGCATCAAACCGATTGCGCCTACCGCGGCTTCCGTCGTCTGCACCCAGTTCGGGCCGCCTCCGGCGAGACGGATATCGTTGATAGCGCCATACGCGTCGGAAGCCTTATCGATACCGTCATGGTTTCCGGCATTCTCGGTATAGGAACAGTCACAGATGTAGCCGGCTTCGCGGCTAAGCGCATCCTCGCCCCATCCTGCATATGCGGCGGGCAACGGCATGACAACGATAAGAAGAAGGAGTTTGGCAGTATTGAGGTAATTCACAGACAATTTGACCCCGAAGCGCAGTTGACGCTTCGGGGTCATTATACATTGCTCAGCAATAAGCAGAGGCTGTATGCCCCCTTTTATTTAGCCATTCGGGTTGTCGTAAACACCAACGTTGCGCGCAGCATGGTGGCGGCCACGAACGCTGTCCCAAGCGTAGCGGACAGAATCCTTGAAGCGATCCCATGTGCCTTCGTGCCGGGTTTCCCAGTCAGCGCGGGCGTTGTTCTCAACGGTATCCCAGTCATTGTTGACGTAACGAGGATCGTTGGCGAGATCGTAGCCATAACGATATGCCGGCTGGAACTCGTCGTAAGCGCCATTTGCGGAACCGTAGACTGTCTGATAGTGGTTGCGGTAGTCGGCATCGAGCGCATCATCATACGCCGCGGGATATCCTACCGGGATGGTGGGATCGTTGGCCAGTCCCGTCGCATATGCTGAGCGAGTATCGACGATGCCGTCGTTCAGGTCATTATCGTTTGCCACGGTCCGTGCATAGTCATGGTCGTGCTTATCCACAACAGATACCGCAGCCGCGCTGGCAGCGCCACCGGCAATAGCGCCTACGACAGCTCCGAGGGGGCCGCCGGCAAGCGCGCCAACGATAGCGCCGCCCACAAGACCGATGCCTCCGCCCTCAACGACATCATGCGATGTCGCCGGCTCGGAATTGTTGTTGATGTCCAGTTCATCCTGGTCCAACTCGTCCTGTGTCCGCACATAATTGTCAGCCATGATCGAAATCCTCCACTTCCGTGTGCAAGAGTTTTTAAAGTGCTGTGCACCTTGCTGACTGGGATTTACCCGGTGGACACAGGACATCAAACCAGCTGGCCGACCGCGATTTCACTCCTCACCTGTTTCGCCGCCGCAACCATGTTCTTAAGAGCCGGGATAACTTCGGCATAACCACGGGTCTTCAAACCGCAGTCAGGATTGACCCAGACTTGCCCCACGGAAAGGCTGCGGAGCATCGCATGAAGCCGCGCCGCAATCGCATCCACATCCGGCACATTCGGACTGTGGATATCGTACACACCGGGACCAATTTGCTGACGATATCTGAAATCGCGCAGCGTCTGCAGCATAGCGCCGTCACTGCGGGCATCCTCGATACTGATGACGTCGGCGTCCATGGCTGCGATAGCATCGATGATGTCTCCGAAATCGCTGTAGCACATGTGCGTATGAATCTGTGTGTGGGATGCCACTCCCGAAGTCGCAAGGCGGAATGATCCGACCGCCCACTCCAGATAGGCCGGCCAGTCGGCGCGACGCAGGGGAAGCCCCTCGCGAAAAGCAGCCTCGTCGACCTGAATAATGCTCAATGCGGCCTTTTCTTCGAGATCGGACACCTCATCCCGAATTGCAAGCGCAATCTGGCGCGCCACAGTCCCTCGCGGAATATCCTCGCGCACAAAGCTCCACTGCAAAATGGTGACGGGTCCGGTCAGCATTCCCTTTACCGGCTTGCTTGTGAGCGATTGAGCGAGTTGCGCCTCATGAAGCGTCATTGCCGCAGGCCGGCTCACATCGCCAAAGAGGAGCGGAGGCCGGACACATCGGCTGCCGTAGCTCTGCACCCACCCTTCCCGCGTTGCGGCAAAGCCCAGAAGCTGCTCGGCAAAGAACTGCACCATGTCGTTGCGCTCCGCTTCGCCGTGCACCAGAACATCGAGACCTACCTCTTCCTGAAGGCGAATCACGCGCTCGATCTCGGCGTCGATTGTCCGGATATACGTATCCGGATCTTTGCGCGCCCCGGCCCTCGCCTGTCGCAGTTCTTGCGTTTGCGGAAAAGAACCGATCGTCGTCGTGGGAAGAAGCGGCAATGGCAGTCTGTCTCTCTGCTCTTGCTGACGTTCCGCGTAGGGCTCTCGAAGATAATCAGCCTCAGAAAGGGCAGCCACTCTGAGCCCAACGGTATCGTTCCGGCGCGCCTCGAATGAAAGCCAATCCCGGCGCAACGCACTGTACTGTTCCCACTCCGCAGCCACGGCAGGTATCCCATCCCGAAGGGCTCGGGCAAGAAGACCCAGTTCGGACAACCTCTCGCGGGCAAAGCAGAGGCCGCCCTTTAGAGCCGCCGGGAGATGGGTTTCCACCTCGACCGTCTCCGGCAAGTGTAAAAGTGAACACGACGCTCCCAGCAGCAGCCGGTCTGGCGACACACTCTTCGTCAGCTCTTCAGCCAGTTCGTAAGCATCGTTGAGGTCCGTTCGCCATACATTGCGGCCGTCCACGATACCTGCCGCCAGGATCATGGCATCAGGAAACCCATGCTGTCGCAAAGCAGCAAGATTGCCGGCCCGCCCACGGACAAAGTCGAGACCGATACCGGCAAGCGGTAAGCGACAGAGCTCCGCATAGTAAGGCGCGACATCTCCATAGTAAGTCTGGATCAGAAGCGGCGCCACGACGCCGAGCGCCAGATAGCACCGCTCAAATGCTTGCCACTCTTCGAGCGTCACATCGCCGGCCAGATAAGGCTCATCGATCTGGATCAACGCCGCGCCTTCAGCAGCCAGTTCGCCGAGGATTGAGGTGTAAAGCGGAACGATCTCTACAAGCCGGCGCTCAAGCTCTTCGCCTTCGGCATGCGCAAGTTTCAGGAACGTGAAGGGTCCCAGAACGACAGGCTTTGCGGCCGGCCCTACCTCTTGCGCGGCGACACGGTATGCATCCAGAACTGGATTTCCCGTGAGCTTGAAGCGCTGTGGCAGCTCCGGCACAAGGTAATGGTAGTTCGTGTCGAACCACTTGGTCATCTCACAAGCAGGAACCCCATCACGCCCACGCGCCATGGCGAATGTGAGATCGTAATCGATATGATCTGACCAGGGGCTGAACCTTTCCGGAATACAGCCCAGCATCAGCGCAGTGTCCAGAACATGGTCGTAAAGGCTGAAATCGCCTGCAGGAATCAGATCGATGCCGTTCCCGGCCTGTGTCTGCAACCGCTCCCGGCGAAGCTCAAAGATGCCTTCGGTGAAAGATATCGCATTGATATTATCGCTCCAATAGCTTTCCAGAAGCTTCTTGTAAGCCCGCCGTTCTCCCACCCTTGGATAGCCTGGAACCGTAGTGCGAAAGTGTGTCATCTTCGGCTCCCAGGCGCGGTCGATTGCAACGCCTTACCTGAAGGACCGGCAAACTTATACAATTGTTTGTCTTGCTTTATTTGCGATAACGCTAAATAATCTTCTGTAGATATCAGACGATGAGCCATATTCTGTGATTTCCTCCGAGTGCTCCTGATTTTAAGCATTATACACGATTCATCAAAGAATCATGATTCTTTGATGAATTTCATTCAAGGCATTTTGAGATGTGTTTTCGCACATCTTCAATTGTCAGGAGCAAGGTTCGTCGCTGCGGTGCGCCTTCGGAAATCTCGCGGAGGTTCGCTGCAGTACAGTCGAAAGCTCTTGGAAAAGTGATATTCGTCGGAAAAACCCAACCGTTCGGCAATCTGGGCATGCGTCATGGTTGTCGAAGAAAGCAGGCGGCAGGCGGCTTCAATTTTCTTTTGCATTCGGTAGTCAACCGGAGTCATACCGACCTCTCGTTTGAACTTCCGGCGAAACTGATCCGCGCCCATGTTCATACGTTGCGAGATATTTTCTACCCGTAGATTCGATCCGAGATCCGATGCCAGCAGACGGCACGCATTCGATGCCCACTGAGTTGCCGCCTCCGATGGGACGGCGCCGGACTCGCTCCCTAATATCTCGGTAAGCAGTTCCAAAAATCTTACGATGCGTATGGTTCGACCAGTGGGAAGCTCCGCGTTCCCGGAATCGGCGATATACTTCAGGCGCTCGACCCAATAGTCGATCGGAGGACCACGCCTTACAGGCCGTCGTGAATCGAGCAGTCCTGTCGAACGCAAAAAATCAAATACCGGGCCATCGAATACCGTGTAAATCTCATCCCAGGTCGTCTTGGGATCCGGCGCATAGACATGTGGCAGTTCCGGAAACACAAATATGATGTCTCCTGCCGTAACTCGCTGTTCAACCCCATTCGCATCACGATAGCTGCCCTGCCCTCGCGTAATCGAGACGGTCGCATAGGCGCCGTAGATCCGCATCGGCCTGACAGGAACAACTCCCGGGGCGTCTTTCACATTTACAATTAAATACAAGTTGCCGAGTGGACATGAGCTTGTGTCATGAAAGAGAATATGTTCAGTAAAGGATGGTTGGAGCAAGAATTTCATCCCGAAATATACAAGAGTATCCGCATTTTACCATTTCCTGATCAGGCCCTGAAGCTGTACGATATATGAACGAAACCGGTCGAGGATGGAGCATTGTCAACATCGTGGCTGGTCTTGAAATTCTCTGGAGAACCGCAACTATGAGCACTGCATTGACGGAAGATGAAGTCCGGCTTTATCACGACAATGGTTACCTAATTGGGCTTCCTGCAATATACACACCACAGGAAGTGGCAGTCCTGAACGATAAGCTGAATATCCTTATGTCCCTGCTCAGACAGGACGAAACTGCCAAAGACATTCGTGAGTGGCACGAAGAAAGCCGCTTCCTATACGACATCTGTATGAATCCTAAGATCCACGATTACGTAGAGGGAATTCTTGGACCAAACTTCTATTGCTGGGCGAGTAACTTCTTTATCAAAGAGCCCTTCACAACGGAAACCGTCGGCTGGCACCAGGATGCATATTACTGGCCCATGCATCCCCACAATTCGGTCACCGTATGGCTGGCATTCAGCGATGTGGATACGCAGAACGGCGCATTGCAGATCGTTCCCGGATCGCATAAGTCAGGGATCATCACGCATAAGCGTTCGACCGAAACGGACTCAGTTTTGACTCTTGAACTTGAGAGAGGAACGTTCCGTGAGGATACGGCGGTCTCGTTGACGCTAAAATCCGGTGAATGCTCTTTGCACGACGACCGCGCTGTGCACGGCTCACCGGCAAATCCTTCGAGCCGGCGACGAGCGGGGCTTACTGTTAGATATTCGGGAACAAACGTAAAGAACGACCTGGCAATCAACCCGAATTTCAAGACATATCTTTGCAGAGGAGTCGACGAGTATCGACATAATCCGGTTGGGACGCCGCCCACTACCGAGTTTGGCCGGCCGAATTTTAAGCCTGTCAGCCGCGAAGAGTACCAGAGCGAACCGGCAGCGGTTTAGGGAAGGCTCTTACCACCGGCAGCAAGGCCTACGATCGCCGTTACGGCAACAGCAGGCCATGGAGTTATCGCCATGATTTGCGTATGGCGATCGATCCTAGAAGAATGGAACAGGCGGCCGTTCCACAAAGTACAATTATATCCGTAGGAAAGCCGGTGAGGTCGGGGTAGAACGACGCCTGGCGCATGCCGTCGATAGCATATCGAATGGGGTTGAACGCGCTGAGGTTTCGAAGCCATTGCGGCAGGAAGGCGATCGTGGTAAAGCCGCCGCCAAGAAAGAAGAGGTAAGTTGCAACGATGGACGACGCCATCGCGACATTGCGGGATCCGCGCAGAAGAGATCCAAGCAGGGCGCCCAGTCCCGATGCGCACAATGCCGTAGCGCCGAATAGCGCCGCCAGCGCAGGCCAGTGGTTCAAAGGAGGTTCTACAACCCCGGCGGCAATGCAGCACGTCAGAGCCGGAATCAGCACAGCCATGGACGCGAGAACTCCGCCCAGCAGACGAGCGGTTATGACAGCATAAGGTGACATTGGTGAGGCAGCTACAACACGCGCCACTCCGCTCTCCATATCGCGCGCGCTGAACAATGCCGTACCCATCAGTCCTACGTTGAGGACCAACAAGACGAGTGCGGGAAGAAGCTGATAGTGGAGGAAGTCCACATCCGTCTTCCGAAGGTCATGCCCTACAATCTCTATCAGGTATGGATTCTTTGCGCCGGCCTCACTTACTGCTTCCGGCTCGGCGTCCTTGCCTCCGTCATCATCGTCGCCCTCGCCGCCATATTGAGGCGCATCATACATGGCGGCAGAACGCTCAACACTGCGCCGGATATCGTCCGCGAAATCGATATCCACGTTATTGAGCGTCAGCACTAACTTCGCCTTTTGCTGGGCGGCCGAAGCATCGAATCCCGGTGGAATAGTAATAATTGCGGCAACCTGCTGATCGTGCAGCATCCGCTTCGCCGTCTCATCGTCAGTAGTCGTGAGCATATAGGCGTCGGTGTCTGTTTCAAGCAGCTTGCGTATGTGATCGGCATTAGGCCCATGCGACTGAACCACAAGAGCAACAGGCTGCTCCGTGACCGTTGCTGAAAGCACCACAAGCATAAGCGCCATTGCCAGCGGCGGGATCACGGCAGAAGCAATGGCGAATGGGGTGCGCCGCCAATGCAGCAAATCCAACATAGCCAACGACCAGATCGCTCGCATATCGGCTAAACCTCGCCCAGCTTGCGCTTGAGCAGCGCGCCGGAACAGCCCAGCAAAACCACTGTCCACACGCACAGAGCGGCTACACTCACAGGGATCGACTCAGGTGTTACACGCAGTCCATGGAATGCTTGCTCCAGCATCCCCACGACATAGTAAACTGGTGAGATGTGTCCGAGCCACCATATGCGCTCACCATCGAACCGTTGTGGTTCCAGTGAATTGCTGCAAAGATAGAGAGGCAGCGCAAGGCCGAACATCAATGTCGTGGCCGGGATGGTGCGCTTCAAAGCAGTGCCGGCCAATATTCCGACACAGCTAAAGATGGAGCATGAGAAAAGCAGAACGCCGATCGCGGCCACCGGATGCAAGGGAATGACACCGTATACCGTAACGACGATCCCCATCGGCAGCAGCATTGCCAGACATGCAACCGCGTTTGTCGCAGCAATACGGCCTATGATCGAAAAAAACGGACTGACCGGCGCAATGGCCAGCTGGCGGATCGTGTCCGTTTCAAACTCGCGCGTGATTGCGGCAGCGCTCAAAATGCCCGCAATCACAAACGCGTCAAGAGCGAGTCCGCTTACTACGAGATACGGGATGAAGCCGGTATCGTGAGAGATCAAATCACGTTCTACCGTTTCTACATGAATATCCGGAAGCGCAGCCTGACGCCCAAACGCGACAATCGCAGAAGGCAGGGCTCGTTTAATGTCCTCCGTCATATCCGTATCGACATTGTCGATAACGACATCCAGGTTCACACTCTTGCCGGCCGCAATGGATCGAGAAAAACCGCGTGGAATGGTAATGACAGCAACCAGGTCGCCACGGCGCACAGCATCCATGGCGGCGCTCTTCTCCATTACTCGCAGGGCAAACGAGTGATGCGCGGCCTCCAGATTGCGGATGAAGAGTTGCTCGTATTGCCCGGCCGGACCGGGATCTTCGAAGACGATCGCCGTAGGCGCTCGGCTGCCGGTAAGTCCAAAGAGGCTGACCAGAAACAAGAAGGTCACGGCTTGAATAAGCGTTAACGCCACAAACAGACGAGATCGCCCGAGCTGTGAGATTTCGGCTCGAAATCCGCCCTTGAATGCCGTCCACCCCGGATTCTGCGCCTCCGTTTGTGTCAAGCCGCCACCTCAGCCACTGCCTGAAACACCTCCGCCAGATCCGCCCCTCGGACACGAAAGCCCTGTATCGTCGTCAAATCGAGAATGCGCCGAACAACCAGATCAGGGTGAATACTGCTGCCGAGGAATATCGAGAGTCCTGTTTCCGTCGACGCAATCCGCAGCACACCACGCTCACTGGTAAGGACATTGACGATGACCTTTGCCTCGGCAGCATCGCAGTCCACGTCGAGGCAGCATCCGGCGCGCGCGACCAGAACATCGGGCGCTTCCGAGATGAGCACCCTCCCCTCACGCAGCACGACCACAGTGTCGCACAGCGCAGAGGCCTCATCAAGATAATTGGTCGCTGCGACGACCGTCGTCCCTTGCGAGCGCAGAACACGCAGATGCGACCAGATGGAGTGCCTGGCTTCCACGTCGACACCCAGAGTCGGCTCATCGATAATGAGAAGCTCCGGCTCATGAAGCAGAGCGCGCGCGATCGTCACACGCCGTCGTGTGCCTCCTGAGAGAGTGCGGACGGCATCTCGCGCGCGGCCGGTAAGGTCGAGCAGTTCGATTACCTTCTTGATCCTCTGTTCCGGCTCGCGAACCTGATAGAGCGAAGCCGCAAAGCGCAGATTCTCAACGGCGCTCAAATCGTCATAAAGGGCAGTCTCCTGAAAAACAACGCCAATCCTGGATCGCACGGCAGCGCTTCGAGACTGGGATGTTTCGCCGAGAACCGTGACATTGCCACCAGACGGCATGCGCAGCCCAACAATCGTGTTAAGAAGGGTTGTCTTCCCTGCGCCATTCGGACCAAGGATTCCGGTAATCTCACCGCGCTGGACAACGAGGTCCACCTCACTGAGAACCGTGCGCTTTCCGATACGACAAGTAACGCCGTCAAATTGCACCGCCGGTGATTTCGTGTTCATGTCGGTTGGGATCCCTGGCGCTCTGCGGACATATCTCAGCAGAAACTGAGAGAGTCGCCGCTAGTGATACGAGATTTGCCAGTCAAAAGTTCTCAGTCAGAAGACAAAATATAAGAAAGCCCTAATCTTTCATGCGTTCTTCGCCATTCGGCCGCGAAGATATCCGGCGATCATCACAAAACCCTGTGCCGCCATAATGTTTGTCACAAGGTAAAAGATAAGTTCCTCCAGAGGCAACGGCCCCCAGCTTATTCCGATTACGCGTCTGGGATCGACTGTCCAGATGCCGTGACCGAGCGCAAAGGCGTCGCACGCGCCAAGATAAGCCGTAGAAATGACGACGGCGGCCAGCAGCGCCCGGCGGCGCTTCCATAACTCTCTTCCGGCAACCATCCACTGCAGCGCCACAACAGGAAGCGCCCACCAGAGTTCATAGCTGAGATATGCCGTACCGCTCATATGCCTTCTCGATCTCCCCATAGCTTCGGCGAACGCGAAAGCGCGCATATCAGCAGACTTATCAAAATGCTCTGGAGAAAGTAAAACGCATACTCCTCCCACGGCAGATGCGCAATGAAGTGAGACGGCGGAGCGAAGCGGGCATCGAAGGTCCACAAGCCGATTGCAGCGGCATGGTTGTCCCATGGCGCGGTATATAGGAATGCGAGAGCGCAGACAATGGCGCAAGTCAGGGTGTGCCTGCGTGTCCATTTCCGGCGAAGCAGCACGCAAAGGGCAAAAATCGGCGGCAGTAGGAACACCGTCAGGAACCCTGCATACGTCATGCGGCATTATAGCCTACAGGTACGCGATAAAGCGGCCCTTTAGAATTGAGATACAGGTTGCCAAAGCGGACAGCGATAATCGCCGGCGCAGGAATCGGCGGTTTGGCTACGGCGATGCGGCTGGCGGCGCGCGGAGATTTCTCCGTGACGATACTGGAAAAGAATGAAACCGTGGGCGGCCGGTGCAACGTGCTCGTCGACCAGGGTTTCAGGTTCGACACCGGTCCCTCACTCCTCCTCATGACGGATGTTTACCGCGAGCTCTTCTCCTATTGCGGTATGGACTTCGACGAGCGCGTGCCGCTCATTAAGATCGATCCCAACTACCGCGTTCACTTTGCGGATAACACGACACTTGAGATGTCCGGCGACCTCTCGAAGATGATACCGGAACTTGAGAAGATCGAGCCGGGAAGCGCTTCGGGTTACTATCGCTTCCTCGAAGATTCCTCTCGCAAATACCGTATCGGCCGCCAGGAGTTTGTGGAAAAGAACTTCACGCGAGCCGGCGAGTTTTTCACAGGCGCAAACCTGAAACGCCTTGGCGAATTGAACGCCCTGGACAAGCTCTATTCGCATGTTTCCCGCTATTTCAAAGATGAGCGCCTGCGCCAGGCGTTCTCCATGCAGTCGATGTACCTCGGTATCTCGCCATACGAAGCGCCCGCCGTCTATACGCTTCTTGCATACACAGAGCTTGCCGAAGACGGCCTGTACTTTCCAAAAGGAGGGCTGTATGCCCTGCCTGCCGCCATGGAGCAGGCTTGCCGTGAGCTTGGCGTCACGATAGAGACAAATTGTAATGTGCGGCGGATCGAAGTGGAGAGCGGCAAGGCAACCGGTGTGATGACGGACGCCGGCTTTCGTCCTGCGGACATCGTTATCAGCAATGTCGACCTTCCGCACACCTACACAGATCTGCTGAGCGAGAGGCCGGCGGCGTACGCAGAAGAATCCTGGAAACGACAGAAGTTTACATCGTCTGCATTCATGTTGTATCTCGGTCTGGACTGCGTCTGCCCGGATATTCTGCACCATAACTTCTATCTCTCCGAGGACTACCGCGGCAACTTCGAAGACATTTTCAACGCCAAGACCGCGCCGCGCAATCCATCATTCTATGTCAACGCTCCAGGCAGGACAGATCCTTCTGTCGCGCCACCTGGCTGCGACAACCTCTTCGTGCTTGTGCCCATCCCGCATCTGACCGATCAGCAGCGGTGGAATCCCGAGCAGGTCAGCCATTTCCGTGAGCGAATCTACAATCGTCTCGAAGAGCGTGTGTTTCCGCAGCTGCGAAAACATGTCGTAGTAGAGCATATTGTGACGCCGCATGATTGGCAGGAGAAGTACAATCTGAAGTACGGAGCGGCTTTCGGCCTCTCGCACGGTATCACTCAAGTGGGCTACTTCCGGCCTTCCAATAAATCGCCGGATGTAGACGGGTTGTATTTCGTAGGCGCCAGCACCGTGCCCGGAACGGGTGTACCGCTCGTATGCATCGGCGCGAAACTCGTTGTCGAGCGAATTGTAGGATCTTAGGGACCTGGGTATAAGATGAACGCTCCTGATAGATGGAGCAGCCGGCGGCGCTTCGGACTAAGCGCCTTAGAAAAAGATAACAATGCCGGAAACGGATCTCGACCGCGCCTTTGAAACATGCCGCAAAATCAATGCGCGCCACGGGAAAACATATTACTTCAGCACGCTCTTCTTTCCACCGGCAGTACGCCGTAGCGTCCATGCCCTCTACGGCTTTGTCCGCTATCCCGACGAGATAGTCGATAATCCACCGGATAATTCCAATCCCGGCAAGGAACTCGCCGAATATCGGCATGAGACAGTCCGAGCGCTCAAACGCGGCGATTCAGATCTCCCTGTGCTCAAGGCCTTCGCTCACGTTGCGCGAGAGTACGAGATACCTGCAGACTATTCGCTGGCGTTCCTTGATGCCATGGCGATGGACCTCTCACGCTGCGAGTACGCTACATTCGACGACCTCCAGGAATATACTTATGGAAGCGCTTCGGCAGTCGGATTAATGATGTGTCATATTATGGGTCTCTCGGATTGGTCAGCTCTCGATCAGGCCCGCGAGCTAGGCCTGGCCATGCAATTGACGAACTTCTTGCGGGACATCGGCGAAGACTGGCATGACCGCAGGAGGATCTATATTCCCCAGGAAGATTTGGCTAGGTTCGGCTACACGGAGCAGATGCTTTGTAACGGCGTTGTCAACGATGCTTTCTGCGCGCTTATGCAGTTCGAAATCGAGCGCGCCAGAAAGATTTACGCGTCGGCAGATACCGGAATCGCCAGTATTACGCCCGATTGCCAGTTTCCTGTGCGATTAGCCCGGACGCTCTATGCCCGGATACTCGACAAAATCGAAGACAACCAGTACGATGTATTTGGGCAGCGAGCCCGCACGTCGGCATTGGAAAAGGCGGCAACTGTCGTGCGCCTTCGCCTGCAATCTGCCTAAAGAGGTTATATTCCAATCAGTACCGAACAATTGCGCATGACGATCCTGGGCGCGCCGATCAACCATGGGCAGGTTAAGGTTGCAGACGGACTTCTGCAGGACGCCCTGAGTGACGGCCTATTTACGCATGCCGTGTACCAGCTCAGCATTGCCGGCGACCTTGCTGCCGAGGGAGTCTTCGGCAAGGCCTCAATCGATACGATTTTCGACCTTGCATCTCTGACCAAGCCACTTGCGACGGCAATCGGCGCATTGCAGCTTGTACAGCAGGGCAAATTGCATCTTCTGCAGTCCGTTCCGCGTTTCCTTGAAGATGAGTTCGGGCCTCTGCCTCATCTTGCCGAGGTAGAGGTACATCATCTCCTCACACACACCTCGGGCCTTCCTCCCATTCCACGCTGGCCCAAAGCAGCGGCCGAACATAGCCGTCACGACCTGCTTCGCTCCGCGCTCACGTCACCCCTGTTGCGTCCACCCGGGCAGGGCTATACATACTCCGATACCGGCTATATCCTCCTCGGGGAGATCGTCTCACGCACGGCCGGCAAGGGCCAGGAGATACTGTTTCAGGAGGGGGTCGCCGAGCGCCTGATGCTCAGTAATATCGGCTACCTTCCTCCGAATGACCGTCAGCCCAGAATTGCCCCAACTGGCAAAGACATTCCTGCCGGTCTCGTTCATGACCCACGATGCCGCGATCTGGGCGGCGTGGCCGGTCACGCCGGCCTGTTCGGACAGGTTTCCGATGTCATGGCGTGCGGTGAAGCCATACGGCGCAATGGACCTCCCCTGTTGTCGCGAGCGGCCACAGCCCGAATGCGTACGAGTCAGATCCGACCCGATGTCGGAAATCAATCGCTTGGATGGTTCTGTGCCGGGAATGATTACCTGCCCAAGGGAGATCTATTCTCCGATCGGTCTTTCGGGCACTCCGGCTTTACCGGCACTCTGCTATTGATCGATCCTGAGTTCGACGCTACAGTCGTGCTTCTCACAAACCGGGTGGCCAATGAAGGAGAGGATGGAGCGCGGTTTCTGAAGGTTCGACGGCAGTGGCTGAACGCGCTCGCAGCAGCCCTGATGTAACCGGGGGTAGAATAACCCTTATGGCCTACCCCGTAGTCAAACTTAAACCACAGCGTCCAGAACGCGTCAATCATCCGTGGATCTACGATAACGAGATCGCATTCCCACCGGATCCATCTACTTTTCAGAACGGCAACTGCGTTCTCATCCAGGACTCCCGCGGCAAAAAGCTCGGAGTTGGATATCTCAACGCGCAATCCAAAATCGTTGTCCGTTATCTCTCGCGCAATCCCTCCGCCGTTGTCGACGCCGCATTCTGGCGAAGCCGGATCAAGCGCGCCTATGAGTACCGGGCCGCGCGCTATGCAGCGCAGGGCGGCGTTCCCCCGGCATACCGCCTCTCCCACGGCGAGGCTGACGGCCTTCCCGGCCTCGTTGTAGACATCTACGGCGACTATGCCGTAACGCAATTCCTCGCGCTCGGCCTCGAACCAGCCCGCGAAGCCATTCTCGACGGCATTATATCGGCAACAGGTGTATCCAATGTCTATGAGCGCTCCGACAGCTCCGTTCGTAAGCTGGAAGGTCTGGAAGAGCGTACCGGAGTGCTCCGTGGCGAAGCCCCGCCAGATATCCTTGAGATCGATGAAGGCGATGTCACGACACTCGTCGACATTAAAACGGGCGGCAAGACCGGACTATTCCTCGATCAACGGGACAACCAGCGCGCGGCGGCTAACGAAGCCGCCGGGCGAGATGTCCTCAACTGCTTCGCCTATACCGGCCTCTTTGGCCTGCGGGCCGCAAAAGCCGGCGCAAAGAGCGTAATCGACATTGAGAGCAGCACGGCATTCAATGCCGTGAACGAGCAGCAGTGGGCGCGGAACAGTCCCAAAGCAAAGCATACTGTGCTCGCGGAAAACGTATTCGACTACCTTCGCGCGCAAGAGAAAGCAGGCGACAAGCACGACATGATCATTCTGGATCCACCGGCTTTCACCAAGAATCGCGGAAGCCGCGAAGGCGCGGCGCGTGGCTACAACGAGATCAACCGCATGGCGTTCCGGATGCTGCGTTCCAACGGTGTCCTTGTCACATGCTCGTGTTCGCATCATATCACGTCGGACGAGTTCCGAATCATCGTCGAGAAAGCAGCCGACGACGCCGGCCGCACCGCGAGATTGATCGCCCAGCGGGCACAACCCCCGGACCACCCCATCCTGCTCAGCGCTCCGGAATCCGAATACCTGAAGTGCCTGATCCTCGCGGTGGAGTAGAGCGGAATCCTCTCCCCTGCCGCTGTCGCGGCAAGGGAGAGGATTCTGGCGAGTAGCTTGCCTCCTTCTTAACACAAATTTAATATGCCAAGCTACCATTTCTGGTTTGCCTCGACCGTTATTCCGGCCATAAGTTAGTAATGCCGGCCGCCTTGCGATTGCAATTCGCAAATCGGGCGAGAATACGAAGAGGATTTGTCCATGCCAGTTTTTGGAGGAGATGATATATTCTTCGACCTGCTTGAAAAGCAGGCGGATATTGCAAAGGAAGCGGCAAAGCAGTTCTCCGCTTTTCAGGGCGCGAATGGTTCGTCCAATCAGATCGTCGATACTCTTAAGAAGCTGGAAGCGGAAGGCGATACGGTCACTCATGACCTGACCCGGCGGGCTGATGAGAAGTTCATCACCCCATTCGACAAGGAGGATATGCACTCGCTGACAGTCGCCCTGGATGACGTCACGGATATGATCGAGGCTGCGGGCGCGCGAATGCTGATCTATCAGCTGCATGGCGACGATGCCGACTTCGCTCTGCTCGCCGGCGCCCTGGAGAAAACGGTCCAGGCGACCGCAGATTCCGTTTGTGGTCTGCGTAACCTCAAAAAGCACAAGGAACTCCAAACCTCGCTCACCAAAGTGCACGAGTACGAAAACCAGACAGATATGGCCTACCGCGATGCTCTGGGCAAGCTCTTCATGCAGAAGCAGCCTGATCCTCTTGAAGTGTTCAAGTGGAAAGACATCTACGATCATATCGAGGTCGCCGCCGATAAGTGCGAAGATGTAGCGGTGTTCCTTGAGAAAGTAGCGGTGAAATATGGATAGTCTCCTGCACCATGCCAGTCCGCTTCTGATTCTAATCGTGGTAATCGCCCTACTGTTCGACTTCACAAACGGCTTCCATGATACGGCAAATGCTATCGCAACATCGGTCGCTACACGAGTTCTCAGTCCGGCAGTCGCAATCGCCATGTGCGCAGCGCTCAATTTTGCAGGAGCGTTTTTCTCTACTCAGGTTGCTCAGACTATTGCAAAAGGCCTTGTCGAGACCCATGCGGCAACACAGACTGTGATCCTCGCAGCGATCATTGGGGCAATTGTCTGGAACCTGGTCACCTGGGTGTTCGGCATTCCAAGCAGCTCATCGCACGCATTGATCGGCGGCCTTGTCGGCGCAACGATCGTCCATGCCGGTTTCAGCGCTGTTCACTGGAATGGCATCCTGAACAAAGTCGTTTTGCCGATGCTGATTTCTCCTGTTGTGGGAGGCTTGCTTGGTTTTGTCATGATGGCTCTGATCTACCTGATCTTTGCGAAAACCAACGCGCACAAGGTGGATGCGATCTTTCACAACCTGCAGCGGCTTTCTGCCGCGGCGATGTCTTTCTCGCACGGCCAAAACGATGCTCAGAAAACCATGGGCATTATTACACTGGCGCTGGTCAGCTTCCATGTCATGCCGAGAGGCGACAAGATACACATCCCGACATGGGTTGTTATTTCCTGCGCAACGGCCATGGCGCTTGGGACAGCCTCAGGAGGTTGGCGGATCATCCACACGATGGGGAATGGGATTATGCGCCTCGCTCCTGTGAATGGCTTCGCAGCTGAGGCGGCCGGAAGCATTACCATTCTGGGCGCAAGCGCATTGGGAATGGCAGTAAGCACCACCCATGTCATCTCCGGCAGCATCTTCGGCGTGGGAATCGCCAAGAACCTGTATGGAGTACGATGGAATACTGCTCAGCGCATGGTGACTGCCTGGGGGCTCACGCTGCCCGCTGCGGCCACCGTGGCGGGGCTGGTGTTATTTGGATTGCACCTACTGTCCCCAACCTCAGTCCCTCTGGCTGTGCGGTGAATTTGCCGGCTACGGTATGGGAACATACCGTAGCTTCTCTTCTCAATCCTGTCCACACATAATCCATGCACAATCACACACCACTATGGAATAAATTAAACTAACGAAGGACGCGCCTAATTCTCAGGCCGCGTCATGCATCGGTCATGATGCTCAACATGCGCCGATTCCGGGCAAGCGATCATTCTGCTTGCATGGAGTTAGACTATGTCCGTGCCAAATGCCCGATCTCCAAAAAGAACATTCACCACATTTCCGCAATCGAAGATGCCGCTGCCCCTGGGAATTATTGCCTGCGCTGCGGCATGCATAGCGTTTGTCGTGCTGCTGTTTGCCGTTCCCGGCGGCGACCGAGCCGTCAAGCTTTTCGACGATATCGCAGGGACGGTCGTAACGGCGGTTGTCGGATTATGGTGTATCGAAAGCGGAATTCGCGCCCGTTCGCAAAGCGAGGCGCGCAGCGGAAAACGAGAATCGCTTTACCTCGGTATTGCCGCGCTTCTGTATTCTCTCGGCCATGGGATACGCACTTACAGCGACCTCATGGTTCATGGAGCGACTGCTCTCCCGAGCTGGGCGAACATGGGATACCTTGTTCTCTATCCCTTGCTTCTACTGGGCTTGCTCAAGCTGCCAAGTAAAGTTACCGCGGCATGGCGCGGCCGCGTTGTGCTTGACGGCCTCATGACGATGACGGCCCTTGTAACATTCAGCTGGTATTACGTCCTTGGACCGGCGATCCTCAATGAAAGCGGCCTCATCCGCCTCGCCCCCAATCAGCTTGCCGATAAGATGACTGCGGCGTCATATCCGTTCGCCGACCTCATCCTGACGTTCTGCTTACTGCTGTTCACCCTCCATTCCAGGGAGATGGGTCTGCGCAAGAGTGTGCGGATCGCATGCGCGGGCCTCTTGGCAACCTGTATCGCAGACATCGGATACGGCGCCGTAGCTGCGCATCTGAGCGCCTCCACCACCCTTATCATGCATATTGGCTGGCCTATCGGTTACGGACTGATTGCATTCTCAGGACTTGCGGCGCGGCGGGAGATCACAGAGCAAGGCATAGTTGTCGAAGACAAAACCGAGGAGCAGGTCCTTCAGCGCATACAACGCTTAACCCAGCAGAAACAAAGCGCGTTGGCCGTACTCCTGCCCTATGCCTTTGTGCCTCCCTTGATTGCCCTCGTCGCCTACGTTTCGACGCACAACGAAAACAAGACACTCTCAGCCGGCGTTTACATCGGAAGCTGCACTCTCCTCTTCCTGGTGCTGATTCGTCAGGTTTTCGTCATTATCGAGAACAACAAGCTCACCGATAACCTGCGTGACGCCTATGCAGAGCTGGTCTCCATCCACCAGGATCTCGAATCTAAGAGCCAATCGCTCGCTGACGCCAATGAGCGTCTTGAGGGACTTGCCGCTACGGACGGCATGACCGGCCTCGCTAATCACAGGAAATTCCAGGAAAGAGTTCGCCAGGAAATCGCCCATTTAGGAGCGGGGGCGAGGCCATGCGCGCTGCTGCTAATGGATGTTGACCATTTCAAGCAATACAACGATGCCTTCGGACACCCGGCCGGCGACGAGGTGCTAAAGAATGTCGCGCATGTGGCCAAAGAATCCGTGCGGCCGAGCGACCTCGTTGCCCGCTACGGCGGCGAGGAATTTGCCGTGATCTTGCCCGGTACCGAAACAGAATTTGCCACCATGGTGGCGGAACGCATTCGCCGGCACATCGAGACACACCAGTTCGCTAACCGCGCCATTACCGTCAGCATCGGAGCAAGTGTCGCCTCAGATCCGCATATCTCCCCCGAAACATGGATCGCTGCCGCCGATACCGCCCTCTATAACGCAAAACACGCCGGCCGTAACCGCGTCGCGATTTACGGCGAGAAGCCGGCCGAGTAGAAGGCCTCTCCAGTCTCTGAGCCCCAGCCCCCACTTTGGGAGCCCTGAGCCCTCTTTTATCAAGCAACTATCTCATTAACAAAACCCCTGCAAACATGGAATAAGTAATCAGGATGCAAGCGAGCATACTTCAGACTTAACAGCCATGAAAATGCTTCCAGATACAGTTCTTTGGAGCTGCATTAGCATCAGCGTCACTGATGACCGATCTAGTGGTCACGCTCAAGGAAGTATTGGGATAAAAAGTATGTCTATCTCAGCGTCAGCAGTTAGCGGCGGCAAGGTTGCCGTCAAAAAGCCTCTGGCGGAACGGTCCATGCAATGGGGCGTTCTCGCATTCGCAGCAGTATGCACCGTATTCCTGGCCCTCCTTCTTGCAAAGCCCGGCGAGGATACGGCCATTATCTGGTTTGAAGATGTCATCAACACCGTAGTCATTGGAGCCCTCGGTATCTGGTGCGTCGCCGATGCCCTCTGGTCAAGGTCTGCATCAACAACAGACAATTCTTCACGGTACTGGGTGTCCGTGTATCTTGGCATGAGCGCGATCGTATTCGCAATCGGCAACGGCGTGCGCATGAACTACGACCTGATCCTGCACCAGTCGGCGACTGCGCCTTCGTGGGCGGACACGGGCCATATGGCGGCTTATCCCATCATGCTGATGGGCCTGATGCGCCTCCCCATCCGTCCACTGCCGGCGGCATCACGCAATCAGATCGTAATCGACACGGTTATGTCGATCACCGTTCTCGCAACAATGGCCTGGTATTTCCTCATCGCTCCGGCATTGACCGGAGATCTGTCCATGGGAATCGTTCAAGCCGCATATCCTGTCTGGGATCTTCTGCTAATTGCAGCGATGCTGGTGCTGTCTGAATATTCCGACGATCCACAAATGAAGCGGACATTGGGAATAGCCGGCTTCGGCGTCTTATTTCTCGTCGCCGCAGACATCATGCACCGCTATGTCATGATCCATTTCGGAGTCCGGACCAGTATGGTGACCGACATCGGCTGGCCTGTCGGCTTTGGTATGATCTGCTTCGCCGGCCTGTTCGCTCGGCGGGACATTACCGACGAATACGCGGCAACATCCCATGTCCATGTCGGCAAGGAAGCAGTCACCTTCGAGCCACCCCGCCCTTTGACAGCGCAATCGTTCCTGCCGTACGCCCTTACGCCGGTGCTGATCGCTCTGACCGCATGGGTTCTGCTTCACCATGAGACCCGCCTGATGGCGGCCGGCGTTTATCTGGGTGGCACAGCGCTCATGACCTTGATAATCGTTCGACAGGTAACAGCCCTGCTCGACATAAATGGCATGAAGCACGATCTCAGCGCGGCATACCACAATCTTCAAGTCGTGCATGAAGCGCTGGAGACCAAGACGAAGTCCCTTGCAAGCGCTACCAGTAAGATCGACGGCATGGCGGCTGTGGATCCGATGACGGGCCTTGCCAACCACCGCAAGTTCCAGGAGCGATTGCGTGATGAGCTTGCAAGCTGTGAGGCTTCCAAATCGCCCTGTTCGATCCTGATGATCGATATCGACATGTTCAAGACTTATAATGACGCATTCGGACATCCGTCCGGAGACGAAGTCCTCAAGATCGTGGGCCGCCTCACTCGTGATGCCGTCCGTCCAAGCGACCTTGCAGCGCGGTACGGCGGCGAAGAGTTTGGAGTGATACTTCCCGGCGCTGATGCGCGCATCGCTTTCCAGGTTGCCGAACGCATCCGCCAGAAGATCGAGAAGTACGACTTCTCCTACCGCAAAATCACCGTCAGCATCGGCGTCAGCGGTCTGCCGGGTGGATCAGTGGCCAATCCTGAGTTCTGGATCGAAGACTCCGAGGCGGCTCTCTGCCGGGCGAAATACGGCGGCCGCAACAACACGGTCGTATCGCAATTGGACACTGCCGAAGCAAAGCTGCGGCCGGCCCGTTAAGACGGAACAATACCACAAGACAAAGGCTCGGCCACGGCGAATGTGCTGCGGCCGAGCCTTTGTTGTATTCAACGCCTTATTCGTTCTCGACACACTTCTTAAGAACGGCTGCCCCGTTTGCGGACAGCGGCTTTGAGCTGTCCCGGTACCACAGGTTTCTTGCCGTTTTGTCCACCCTAGGCTGGTCTTCGATGTTCTTCTTGTCCCCTGCCTTATAGGCGTTCTGCAAAGAAGGCTGTTGTGAGGGGCCTGCAGGCTCATCGACATAGGCAGCCGATTGCTGCGGCTTCATCTGCCGGACATGCCCATCAGCCAGCAGAACTCGGAAACGTTTCATCGTTGTCCTGGATGTACTGCTGAAGCCCAAGACCAATTTGCTTCATACTGAGCATACACGAAGTTGCGCGCGGCCTATCGGAATGTGATCCGAATCCCCAGGGAACGAGGATTGCCATCCCCATAAAAACAATGGCCGTTACCCCCAAACCTTGAAGCGTATTCTTAAGATAGTCCGTCGATGGTGTTTTGTGATTCACAATTGCCGCCTTTGGGGCCAGGAACAATATCAATACCGCTAGCCTGGGTCTCATCTTAATAACGGAATGAAGTCTTCAGGGTTGCGCCGTCTTTCTGACGTTGAAGCAGATTGCCGTATTTAGGAAAAGCCAGGGCGATCGGGCACAGGATGTCCTCATCACCGTCTTGCTAGCTCGAAGAAAAAGGGGGGACAGTGTGAGGAATCCCAAAAACGCTGCCAGCCCGCAAACCAGCGCTTTGTTCCAATTAAAGTGATCTTCCATGAAGCTTCCTTGCTGGATTGCGGTCTAGCAATATTACTGCCGCTCTCTAATTCTAAAAATAACGACGTTGATGAAAGACCGTTTCGCCGTACAAAACAAATCACTTCAGCACGTTCAGAGGATGCCGCCATTTTATCTATGATCTTCGCGATGTTAAGAAGACTTGCAATCGCGCTTCCCCTATTCTGCTCACTCCAGGCCCATAGCGCCTTTGCGGCAAAACCTGCTGCGGCTCCGTCAATCCAGTCCCTGAATTGGCCTGCCCATGATTTCGCAATCACGGACGCTTCCGGCGACTTGTGGGTGGCCGCAGAGAAAGGCCTGCCGATCGCTCACCATCAAACGAAAGCCGGGTGGACGCATTTTACGGCGCGTAAAGACGCATTTCAAAATACCAGCCTGTCTGCCGGTGCGGGAAATGACATGTTTATGCTCTGCTGGAATGATCCCACCTCGCCCGCAGAGATCTTTCACTTCACATATGCAGGCGTGTCGCGTTTCGCCGAGATCCCGGCGGGCTCCGGCCCGGAAGTGTTAAGCGTGGAAAAAGACGGCAGCATCTGGGTGACAGGAACATTACGGCACATTCTTCACCTGACATCCGGCGGCGCAGTCGATCTCGATTACACGATCCCGGATTCTTCCATTCTCAAGCAGTCTGACAATGCCGGCCCCGCAATGAATCCAATCCAACTACTGCGTGACACTCAGGGCAGACGTTGGTTCTGGAGCAAATTATGGGGATTCACGGGAGTGCGTACAGCCCTGAACGGCTTGCTCATGTGGGACGGGCACGAGATGAAAGCGTATGATCACATTGCCGGCCTCCCTCGTGAGCCTGTCACTTGCGTGACTCAGCGTGACAGTTCACATTTGTGGATCTGTGTATTGGGTCATGGGCTGTTTAGCGTTGACATGGAGACGATGAGATAGTGCATCATCTTTTCTGTAAATTGGTTCAGGCCTAAAAAAAGTAGGTCACGGAGTATTCTTGAGTTACCACACACAAGGAAACCAACCATGACCTACCAGAAGGATTCTACTCTCTCGA